>SAMEA3663036__coassemble_21_pt1 | contig 94648 bp, 69 predicted proteins | sample SAMEA3663036__metabat2_high_PE_031 | metagenome-assembled genome bin SAMEA3663036 (sample SAMEA3663036) | pig gut metagenome | biome: pig gut; feature: pig-associated habitat; material: faeces | place: France | collected 2012
ATGTCTGGATTTAAACAAGAAATTAAAACAGAATCCAAGTTATTGATATAGTTGCTATAAGCTTTTCATTCACATGAAATCATTTTAAGGTAATAGTACTGATGCGATTTAATCGCATCAGTACTAATAATACAATAATGTTACAAGTGGTGTTATCATAGTATAACTTACTTACACTCTATTGGTTACACGCCTTAAACCTTCTCTTCTTAAGAGGTGCGGCGTTTATTTTGCTTAACACTTTCCTGTTTCCCTTTTTGAGCAAGTTGTTGTCAATTTACAATATAGGTAGGTCCTTTTACTATCGGCACAAATCAACTTAATTCCGTTGATTCTTTGAAATCAAGTAAAACCCATTGATTTTGTATGATAATTCTTGCGTTGTGCAAGACTGAACTATCACAATATTTTTAAAATCAAACAAATTAGCTTGATTTTATAAAATCAACCATAATAGTTTGACTTAATCAAGAAAATGTATTTGATATGTGTGGTTCGTACGAGATATGGAGTGATACTTTATAGAATATTATTATTTAAGTGGGGCAAATACCTATGACATTGCCTACGAATACGTTTGCATTCCTGATAAGGTTAATAACCTTACGGCCTTAAGGTTATTAACCTTACGGCTGCAAGGTTATTAACCTTATCGGCAATGATACCAATATACATATACCACGCAACAATATAATATCACCCGAAAAAAGTATCATGAGGCAAGTTCCTACAGATGAGTGTGAATTCGGGAAACGATAAGAGGGAGATACGGATTTGTTCCGTATCTCCCTCGTTGTTTCTGCATTTTGAAAAACAGTGGGGTAGGTTTATCTTGCCCTAAAGTTTTCGAGGTCCTCAGCCGTGAACGCCTTGATGTAAGCGTGGTGAGCAGTACACTCAGCCTCGGCATGACGAAGGAAGACGTTGATGCTCTTCTTGAACAGCTCGGGAGCACGTGTGGCATCCTCAAGCAACAGCAGCGACATGATGATGTCGGCAGTCATCTCGTAGAGACGGCGAGCGAGGAAGTCCTGTACCTCCTGGTTGCCCTGCTCCTTGACGTAGTTGAGGGCATCCTCGTAGATGGCGATGAGCTTGCCGATACGCTCACGCATGGGAGCGGCGCACTCACAGATAGGACGCTCCATCATCTCCTTCATTATCGAGAGATAAGTGCCGTTGGTGATGTAGCGTATGGCTGCAACGACCTGCAGCTGTGTTGTACCCTCGTAGATGGAGAAGATACGTGCGTCACGATAGAGGCGCTGGCTCTTGTACTCCATGATGAAGCCTGAGCCACCATGTATCTGTATGGCGTCGTAGGCGTTCTGGTTGGCATACTCTGAGTTCATACCCTTTGCCAACGGTGTGAAGGCATCGGCAAGACGAGTATACTTCTTCTGCTCGGCACGCTCCTCGGGAGTGAGCTTGCGCTCGCGTGCTATATCGTCGAGAGCCTTGTAGATATCCACATAGCGTGCTGTCTGATAGAGGATGGCACGACCGGCATCGAGCTTTGCCTTCATGCGGCTGAGCATGTCGTATACGGCTGGGAAGTCGATGATAGCTGTGTCGAACTGCTTGCGCTCCTTGGCATAGGCCAGTCCCTCGTTGTAGGCAGCCTGGCTGACACCTACTGACTGTGCGGCGATGCCGAGACGGGCGCCATTCATAAGAGCCATCACATACTTGATAAGACCCATACGTGTGCTTCCGCACAGCTCGCACTTGGCATTCTTGTATACAAGCTCACAGGTAGGAGAGCCGTGGATGCCAAGCTTATGCTCGATGTGACGTACTGTCACACCGCCGTCGCGCTTGTCGTAGATGAACATCGACAGTCCGCGTCCGTCGTGTGTGCCCTCCTCAGAACGTGCAAGCACGAGGTGGATGTCGGAGTCGCCATTGGTGATGAATCGTTTCACACCGTTCAGTCGCCAGCACTTGTTCTCCTCGTCATAGCTTGCCTTGAGCATCACGCGCTGAAGGTCGGAACCGGCATCAGGCTCGGTAAGGTCCATGGACATGGTCTCGCCGGCGCATACACGTGGAATGTACTTCTGGCGCTGCTCCTCGGAGCCAAACTCATAGAGGGTCTCTATACAGTCCTGCAAGCTCCAGATGTTCTGGAAGCCGGCATCGGCAGCAGCAACAATCTCCGAAGCCATAGAGTAGGGAGTGATAGGCATGTTCAGGCCACCATAGCGGCGAGGCATGGACACACCCCAAAGGCCAGCCTTGCGTGTGGCATCGAGGTTGTCGAAGGTCTTGGAAGCATATACCATGCGTCCGTCAACGAGGTGCGGACCCTCAAGGTCAACGTCCTCAGCGTTAGGCTCAAGGATATTGGCGGCAATGTCGCCAGTAATCTCGAGCAACTTCTTGTAGTTCTCTATTGCGTCATCGAAGTCAACGGGAGCGTCTGCATACTGAGCCTTGTCGGCAAAGCCGCGCTCTTTCAGTTCAACGATGCGCTTCATCTCCGGATGGTTGAGGTAGAACTCAAACTCGGGATGGTCGGTATAATAGTTTGCCATGTGTGTTGTCTTTTGTTTTTGGAAGTTATGATGAGGAGTTAAAATGGGAAGTTATGATGGGGAGTTAATGGGCCAATAGCTAATACTCATAGTGTATTGCTGAAGTCATTATCTTGAATTCCTTTGCAATATGCATTCAAGAATCGGCTTGCTTGATAAATATCGTACGTCATCTCTTCTGCAGTCTTTTCTTCAATATATCCCAAATCCTTTGAAAGAATAATGTAATACCTACATTCTTCCAAACTGCCTTGGGCAATATTCATGAGACGTAGTTTGTCGGCACGACCAATTTTTTTATATCCTTCGGCGATATTTGCAGCAATGGAAACTGCTGCTCTCTGAAATTGAGAACACAGTCCATATCTTTCCCATTCAGGAAAGTTGCGGGTTATGCTGTATACCTTCAGAACGAAGGTATGAGCTTTTTGCCACGCAATCAGTTCTTGGAAATTTTGTGTCATAATAATTGCCTGAATTGGTTCCGCAAAACTATTGGCCTATTAACTCCCTATTATAATTCCCTAATATAACTTCCCATCATAACTCCTTTTTTTTATTTATTATTCTGCTTATAATACTTTATCAACTTCGGCACCACTTCCTCAACCGTGCCTACTATCACATAGTCGGCAATCTTGTTGATTGGTGCCTCTGGGTCGCTGTTTACTGAGATGATGATGCCAGAGTCCTGCATACCGGCGATGTGCTGTATCTGTCCGCTGATACCGCAGGCGATATACACCTTGGGATGTACGGTGACACCCGTCTGGCCAATCTGACGGTCATGGTCTATCCAGCCGGCATCAACGGCAGCACGGCTACCGCCAACCTCACCATGGAGAACCTTGGCAAGCTGGAAGAGCTGGTCGAAACCTTCCTTAGAGCCTACTCCGTAACCGCCTGCAACAACGATGGGAGCACCCTTGAGGTTGTGCTTGGCAGCCTCTACGTGGTGGTCGAGTACCTTTACTACGTATGCCTCGGCAGAAACATACTTCGATACCTCGGGATAAACAACCTCACCCTTTGCCTTGCCCTCGTAGACGGCCTTCTGCATAACACCCGAACGAACGGTAGCCATCTGTGGACGGTGGTCGGGATTGACAATTGTGGCAACGATGTTACCACCGAAGGCAGGACGAATCTGATAGAGCAGATTCTCGTAGGTCTTGCCAGACTTCTTGTCCTCGTAAGAGCCAATCTCAAGCTCTGTACAGTCAGCGGTGAGTCCGCTGGTGAGAGATGATGACACACGTGGACCGAGGTCACGGCCAATAACAGTCGCTCCCATCAGGCATATCTGTGGTTTCTCCTCCTTGAAGAGGTTTACGAGAATGTCTGTATGGGGAGCAGAGGTATATGGGAACAGTCCTTCGCCGTCGAAGACGAAGAGCTTGTCCACACCGTAAGGCAGTATCTGCTCCTCTACCTTACCCTTGATGCCGGTTCCGGCAACTACGGCGTTGAGGTCGGCACCCAGCTCGTTAGCCAGCTTGCGTCCCTTTGTCAACAGCTCCTGAGAAACCTCCTGCACCTGTGTGCCCTCGATTTCGCAATATACAAAGACAGCCTCACCCCCTTGCCCCTCTCCATGAGAGAGGGGAGTCGTTACTGCTGCTCCAAGATTATCATTCATATTTCAATTATTATTAAATTTACATTATGTTACATTAAAGAAAAATTGAGAATGTCCTCAAAATCACCCTAAAAAGTAATCCCTCACACATCATCCCTTAAAAGTAATTATCTCCCACTCTCTCATGGAGAGGGGCAAGGGGGTGAGGCTTTTTATCTCCCCTCTCTCTTGCAGAGGGGCCGGGGGTGAGGCTACCCAATAATCTTCTCGTTCAACAATTCCTTTATCAGTCCCTCTACGTCAGCGTCGCTGCCAGTGAGAGTCTTGCTCTCCTTAGCCTGGAAGACGATGTTCTTGACTGCCTTCACCTTAGTTGGCGAGCCGCTGAGACCACACTGCTGTGGGTCGCCATCGACATCAGCCACCGACCATTGGTTGAGTGTGAGGTACGGGCGCTCGGCATACAGCTCCTTGTATGGCATGTCCTCGGTACGCTCCATGGGAGCAGTAGCACGCTTGTACTGCATGACAAGCTTCGCATTGCACGGACGGCATGGGGCTGCACTGCCGTTTACTGTCACCACTACAGGCATTGGAGCCTCTACGGTCTCCACGCCACCGTCTATCTGGCGGCGGATGGTGAGCTTGCCGTCCTCGCACTTCAGGATTTCCTCTGCGTAGGTAACCTGGTTGAGGCCAAGCTTCTGAGCTACCTGCGGTCCAACCTGAGCTGTGTCACCGTCGATAGCCTGGCGACCACCGATGACGATGTCCACGTTGCCAATCTTCTTGATGGCAGTAGCCAGCGCATAGGAAGTAGCGAGAGTGTCAGCTCCTGCAAAGAGTCTGTCTGTCAGCAGCCATCCGGTGTCGGCACCACGATAGAGTCCCTGACGGATAATCTCTGCCGCACGGGGAGGTCCCATGGTAAGAATGCCTACAGTGGAACCGGGATTCTGCTCTTTCAGGCGAAGAGCCTGCTCAAGAGCGTTCAAGTCTTCAGGATTGAAGATGGCAGGCAAGGCAGCACGATTGACAGTTCCTTCGGCTGTCATGGCATCCTTGCCCACGTTGCGTGTGTCTGGTACTTGCTTTGCAAGCACAACAATGTTTAAACTCATAATTTATTTATAGTAGAATTTTGATAATTCAGGTTTTATAGACTGCAAAATTACAAGATTTTTACTTCTACACCAAATAAAATGCACAAAAAGAGACTTTTTGCGCACAAAAGATATTGTTTGTGTAGATAAAGGATATGGCAGGGTGTTTCCGAATAGGCTTTCGAAAGCGGCTAACAGCAGTTTCTGTGACACTCCTTTGCGGGGAACCGTGTCACATAATCTCGGAAAGCGGCTTCATTACGAAGTCCCGCTTGTACATGTCCGGGTGCGGTATCTTCAGGTCTGGCTCGTCGATGGTCAGATCGTCATAGAGCAGGATGTCGATGTCGATAATCCTGTCCTCGTAGAGGCCGTTCTCCGACTTGTTCAAACGTCCGAGGTCGCGCTCTATCTGCTGCGTTACTTCGAGCACCCGTCTTGGCGACATTGTCGTAATCACTTTCACGCAGGCGTTGAGGAACTTGTTTGGTGAGTTGAATCCCCATGGCTCTGTCTCGTGGAGTGACGAAGCCTTTACGACCTCGCCAACTCTTTCAGACAGTTGTATGAGTGCCTCGCGCATCACTCCGCGGCGGTTCCCAAGATTGGAGCCAAGAGCTATATATACAGTGTGCATCAGTCGTTGACTATTAATAGGGAGTCACCGTAGCATCCAAACATGTATCCGTTCTTAACCGCCAGGTCGTAGCAGCGCATGACATTCTCATACCCACCAAAGGCAGCCGTTGCCATGAGCAGTGGCGAGAGTGGGTGGTAGAAGTTGGCAACCATGGCATCGGATAGTCCGAAGTCATAGGGTGGGAATATGAATTTGTTAGTCCAGTCGGAATACTCCTTCAGTCTTCCGTCCACACCTACGGCGGTTTCTGTAGCTTTGAGCACGCTGGTGCCTATGGAGCATATGTGGTGTCCCTTCTCCCTTGCGCTGTTAACGATGTTGCAAGCCTCTGGCGATACCACCATCTGCTCAGAGTCCATCTTGTGCTTGGTGAGGTCCTCAACCTCTATAGGGTTGAAGTTGCCCAGTCCGCAGTGCAGTGTTATGTATGCGCTCTCAATACCTTTTATCTCCATTCGCTTCATCAGCTCGCGTGTGAAGTGCAGGCCAGTGGCGGGAGCTGTCACAGCACCTTCGTTGCGTGCGAAGATGCACTGGAAGTCCTCATGGTCCTCATCCGTACCGTGGTGGCTCTCGCGGCGGTCAATGACATAGCGTGGCAGAGGAGCCTCACCAAGGGCGAAGAGCTCGCGCTTGAATTCCTCGTGCGGGCAGTCGTACAGGAAGCGCAGAGTACGTCCGCGGCTTGTGGTATTGTCGATAACCTCAGCAACCATGGTTCCGGAGTCGTCGAAGAAGAGCTTGTTGCCGATACGTATCTTACGGGCAGGCTCCACGAGCACATCCCACAGGCGCATTTCCCTGTTCAGTTCCCTGAGCAGGAACACCTCTATCTTGGCATCGGTCTTCTCCTTGGTGCCATAGAGCCTGGCGGGGAATACCTTGGTATCGTTGAACACAAAGACATCGCCTTCATCGAAATAGTCGATGATATTGCGGAACTCTATGTATTTTCCCTCAATGGGGTTGCCGTCAGCATCTTTCTGGAAGAGGTCTATCTGTCCCGACTTACGGTGCAGCACCATCAGTCTGGCCTCGTCACGGCGTACAATCCGGTAGTGTTCCGTCTCCCCGGCATCGTTCTTGAACTCACGGTCGTATCCATGAGGATAGAGCGCAATCTGCTCATCGGGCAGTTTGAATTTGAATTGTGATAGTTTCATTTGAATCCTGTATATTGATGGGGTGCTTATAATTTTAATTATTCGGTCAGTACTTTGTCGAGCCACTCTGCGACATTGTCGAAGTCTACGCAGTCTTCCACTCTTATGTCTCCGACTCTTGTTCTCCGCAGCGATGTCAGGAACGCTCCGCTGCCGAGTGCCCGTCCGAGGTCGCGTGCCAGGGCCCTGATGTAAGTGCCCTTGCCGCATACTACCCTTATTGCGAGCGTTTTCTCGTGGGCGTTGAAGTCGAGGATTTCTATCTCGTCAATGCGTACCGTCTTTGGTGCCAGTTCTACGCTGTCACCCTTGCGGCGCAGGCTGTATGCCCTGTCACCGTTCACCTTTACGGCACTGTATGTTGGCGGTACCTGACTTATGTCACCAATAAACTGTGGAAGCACCGAGCGTATGAGCTCAAGTGATATATGCTCCTTGGGGTAGGTGCGGTTGACGGTATGCTCGCGGTCGTAGCTGTCGGTAGTTGCTCCGAGCTGCATGGTGGCTACATATTCCTTAGTGTGTGTCTGCAGCTGCTCAATCAGTTTTGTCTTCTTGCCTGTGCAGAGAACGAGAACACCTGTGGCAAGCGGGTCAAGGGTACCAGCGTGACCAATCTTCACCTTCTTGCCCAGCCGTTTGGACATGACGTACCGCACATGTGCGAGTGCTCCAAAGCTCGACATTCTGTAAGGCTTGTCGACAGCCATAATCTCGCCTTTAAGGAAGTCCATGTTACTGTAAGGTTGTTATGGTTGAACGTAGAGTATCAGCAAATTGTTGCCCAACGCTCTAGGAGAACGAGCAGGCAAGGGTGATGACACCTATGATGGCGCAGTAGATGGCGAAATAGATCAGCTTGCCTTTCTTCACGATGTCTATCATCCACTTGCAGGCCAGACAGCCGAAGACGAATGATGACAGGAAGCCTACGCCAAGAGCCAATGGCGAGATGTTGCCAACGGCAGCCTCGGAGCCATGAGCCACAGCCTTGTAGACATCGAGGAGTGCCTCGCCAAGGATTGGTGGTATGACCATCAGGAACGAGAACTGTGCCAGCGTCTCCTTCTTGTTGCCAAGCAGAAGACCTGTGGCAATGGTGCTGCCCGAACGGGACAGACCGGGCATGACGGCGGCAGCCTGTGCCAGTCCGATGATAAAGGCGTCGCGCATGGATATGGACTCCTTCTGGCGTGGGCGCGCATAGTATGAGAACGTGAGCAGCAAGGCTGTCACCAGCAGCATCGTGCCGACAATGGCGAGGCCAGAGCCAAACACTCCCTCAACGGCATCCTTGAAAAATACGCCCACTATGCCAACGGGTATCATTGACACTATGATGTTGAGCACATAGCGTGTCTCATCGTTGATCTGGCCCTTGAAGAGTCCGCGGAATATCCATGAAATCTCCTTCCATAGTATCACGAGAGTACTCAGCACTGTTGCGACATGTACGGCTACAGTGAAGGTCAGGTTGTCGTCTGGGTTTACACCAAAGAGGTAGGAGCCAATGGCAAGATGGCCACTGCTGCTTACAGGCAGATACTCGGTGAGTCCCTGCAGGGCACCGAGGATGAGAGCTTCCAACCAGTCCATAATTACTCTTCAGCCTCCTTGCTGTCTTTGGGTTTGCGGACGATAGCGTAAATCATGGATATAAATCCCACGAAACATACAACAGGTGCCACTTTTATGCGGGTGGTACTGAAAATGTCGGCATTGAATGCTGACTCGTCTGAGCTTGAGCCGCTCATAAGCACAAAGCCTATGATGACAATAAGCATGCTGACAGCCAACAGAATGAAGTTGGTCTTGTCGAATGCGTAGTTTCTCTTGTTCATGTATGTAGTTGATTTTATGATTGCTGTTTTCCTCTGTTTCTATAGTATGGTATGCCTGTTCGGTCACCCGTGTTCCGACTGTCAGATTTTGTACAGGTCGCCAGCCTTCATCTTCAGGAATTTGTTTACCGAGATGTTGGCGCAGATGGAAGTGATGACAATTCCGAACACCACTACCGCCAGCGCGGTGATGGCAAGGTCCTGCCATGACACTATAGTGACGATGTCTGGCTCGTAGCACACCATCGCATAAGACATTCCACCCAGGGCCGCAATGGCGAATAGCGAGGCCACCAGTCCTATGACAACGGCACGGCTTACGAACGGACGGCGTATGAATCCCCAGGAGGCTCCAACGAGCTTCATGGTGTGGATGGAGAAGCGGCGGGCGTAGATGCCCAGGCGCACGGTGTTGTTGATAAGCGAGAATGAGACAAATGTGAGCAGTACGGCCAAAGTGAGCATCGCAAGTCCTATCTTGGCAAGGTTGCGGTTTACGGCCTCCACCAGGTCTTTCTGGTAGCTTATCTCAGTAACTTTCGGGTACCGCTTCAGCTCTTTGGCTATCCATCTCAGCGAGTCGTTGTTGGCATATTCGCTGTTCAGGGTAATCTCTATTGACGGCGAGAAGGGATTAAGCCCCTCGGTAAACTCGCTGGGGTCTGCCCCCATCTCTTTTGTTGCCTCTTTCAGTGCTCTGTCCTTGCTGATGAAGTTGATGCTCCTTATGTATGAGCTCTTCTTCACGGCATTGCACATCTGGTTGCCCTCGGAGTCGGTCATGTCGTGCTCAAGCATGAGCGTAACAACGAGGTTCTCCCTAACATGAGCAGAGAGGTTGCGCCCTGCAAGAGTGGTGAGCACCACCAATCCCAGCAAAATGAGCACCAGGGCGGTGCTTATACATAACGTAATTGCCTGCAAGCCTGAACGCTTGCCGGTCTTTCTGTGTTTCTTTACCATTGTACTAAAAGGCAATAATAAGCCAAATCAGCTGCAAAGTAACAAAAAAAATGGCTATTAAACGAGAGTTTAACGAGCGTTAACAACCATACTTGCGAAATAATCGTTACTTTTGCACACGATTATGACAACATCTCTACACCATTCACCCATATACGGTCCTGTACATAGTCGCAGGCTTGGGCTGTCGCTTGGCATAAACCTTATGCCGGGAGACGGAAAGATTTGCAATTTCGACTGCGTGTATTGCGAGTGCGGCACAAACGGTCAGAGGCATACAGTCTTGCCACGTCCCACACGGCAGGATGTCTCAGCTGCCCTTGAGCAGGCTCTCAATATTATGCTTTCAGAAGGGAAGGTCCCCGATGTGCTTACTTTTGCTGGCAATGGCGAGCCGACAGCTCATCCCGACTTCGCAGCTATTGTTGACGACACCATCAGTATGCGAAACCGCTATTGCCCCAATGCCCGAATAAGCGTGTTGAGCAACGCCACGCTCATTGGAAGGCCAGATGTCTTCAGTGCCATGATGAAGGTCGACGACAACATCCTCAAGCTCGATACCGTTGATACCTATTATATATATAAGGTGAACCGCCCGCAGCAACATGGATTTGATATAGGCAATACCATTGAGCTAATGAGAAAGTTCAACGGCCACGTCATCATCCAGACCATTTTCATGAAAGGCGATGTGGAAGGTGACGATGTCGACAACACTTCCGAGCAGTTCGTCGCCCCATGGCTTGACGCTATCCGCAGCATTGCTCCTTCCAAGGTTATGATCTACACCATTGACCGTGACACCCCAGTGAAGACACTCCGCAAGGCCGACAAGGCTACCCTTGATGGTATCAGTGCACGGGTTGTGGCGGCAGGGCTTGAATGCTCCGTTGCATATTGACAGGCTTAAACACCTTTCCTTGATTGCGCACACTGATAGCTGTGGCGTATGCCGCGCTTATGCTGTATTTCATGCGCTAAGTAACAAAATAGACCGTAGAAGGGTGCTGATAATAATATTTTTATTATCTTTGCAGCTAAATGCAGTAATTTGTTTAATATCTATATAAAAAGACAATTCATATGAGGAAATTTTACGCAGTATTCGCTGTCCTTTCTGCATTAGGCTTTAATGCCAATGCTCAGGACAATTTTACAGTCCATGATTTTAAGGACGCAGAATTCTTTATCGACTATGGTGGAGGCTACAAGGAGACCTATGGTGTGGCTGGTGTGTTCAACCACGTATCATCAAACGGCAAGTACGCCGTAGGTTGTGATGACCAGGGGATGACTAGCGAATATGGATGCGCCTTCCTTTGGAGGAAAGATGCTCCGGATCAGTTGGAGTCGCTATCGACAAAGACCTTGCGCGTGTCTGCGCTCGACGTATCGAACGATGGTATTGTGGTAGGAAGCTATGAGGTGGAGGCAGAAGGTGCCTGCTATCCGGCATGGAGGCGAGTAGACAATGATGAGTGGTTTTATCTTCCCGTCCCCGAGAACTACTCTGAATACCAGGCCAAGGAGGGCTACTTTGCTGATGAGGCCAGGGCCATCACTCCCGATGGCAAGTATATTGGTGGCAACATCCAGCTCAAGGTGGGTACATTCGAGTTTCAGGGCACCACTTATGAGAGGTCAATCGGTATTCCAATAGTATGGAAGCAGAACGACAATGGAGAGTATGTCATAGACAGCTACAATACAGAGTTGGGCAAAGCTGGCAACCACAAGCTTCTGGATGGCGGAAAGTTCGTCTCACCAGACAGGGACGTTTCTGCAAGCTATTTCTTTGGCCGCTGCATCACTCCCGACGGCAAGACCTACGCCGGACTCAACGTCGCGGGCAGCGGCGGCTTCAATCCTGCCTTCGTCCGCGACGGCATCCTTTACCAGATATACGATTGCGGAGAGGAAGAGGATGAAGTCAAGAATTTCAATGGCGGATGCATATATAACTCCGATGCCAAAGGCAATCTCTACGGCTACTACCAGCAAGCTTCCGGCGACATTACTTATTTCATGGTCTCGCCGAGCGACAGATTGTCTGTATTGACCGATGAGACCCTTTGTGCAGATGCAGCAGGCAATCGCTACCCTATATCGTACCAGGGCATGTACCCGATGTGGGATTGCGATGATGAGGGAAAAGTATTCGTGGGAGCGGGAACGGCTATTATCAGAGATATGGCATACAACTATCCCATATGCGCATCTGAGAATATTACCGATGGCATTGGCAATACCCTGAACTCCAATATGGGCGTTTCGCTCGATTTCGATGGCAACAAGGCCAGCATACATGGAGCATACCTCGCTGTAAGCCTTTATGATGCCTCAGGCAAATACCTTAAGTCAGCAGGACAGAGACAGGCAATAGACCTTTCGGCAATGCCTGCAGGAACATACATCCTCAGAGTGGCTACCGCTGCCGGAGTGAAGACTTTCAAGGTTGCAAAATGACAATACATAATTCTTTCCATACCGCCTCAAGGGTCGCAAGCATAGTGCTTGCGGCCTTTGTCGGCCTTATGCCGCTGACGGCTGGAGCTGACGAGATTGCCCTCTCCAACGTCAGCAGCACGGGCACGGCCCTAATGGAACAAGTAAAGAGTGGGGTAGAGGCACCAGGCGAGGCTTTGTTCTTTCCTGCGTCCACCATGCAGGCATACAAGGGATGCACCATTCGGACGATAAAGGTGGCCGTATGTGGGGCTACCGACGAGGGCAGGGTGTTCGTGACATCCGACCTCAACGGCACTCCTCTTGCCGAGCAGGCTTTCACGACAGCTGGCTCGGGGTGGGTCGATGTGACGCTCGATAGTCCTTACGTTGTTGACGGTTCTGCCATATACGTAGGGTTTGAGGCCAAGGGACAACGCTTTCTCGCATACTGCAAGAGGCTGGTGGCTGACGAGGAGTGGATAAAGTGTGATACTCTTGGATGGAAGGCTTACGACAACGGCAGTAGTTCAGCCATTAAGGCAATTGTTGATGGAGACAACCTGCCACGGACTAATGTGCGCCTCGGCACACTCCGTATGCCAGCCTATGCTCTCAGAGGTGCTCAGATAGCATGCGAGGGAGAATTCTTCAATCTCGGACTTGACGATGTGACAAGCCTTACGTTCAGCTATATCGTCGATGGCAACGTTGCCTCGACAGAGACCGTTACTATGTCGGGTGTAAAACCACGAAGCAAGGGCACCTTTACCTTGGCAGGCTACACATTGTCCGATGAGGGTGAGTACGACCTGCAGTTGCGCATATCAGCCGTCAATGGTAGTCCTGACCCTATAGATGCAGACAACCGCTCGGCAACAAAAAGGGCTGTCTGCAGGGAGTCGTTCGTTCAGCGCAAGATGCTTCTGGAGGTGTTCTCCACAGAGCTGTGCGTTAACTGCGCTGGTGCCCATGTCGCCATCGCCGAGGCTATGAAGGACTGCGACGATTATGTGGAACTTTGCCATCATGCCGGCTTCTACACCGACGGCCTGACAATAGACGCAAGCAGGGACTACGAGTGGTTCTACAAACCGTCAAACCTCTTTGCTCCAGCCCTGATGGCCGACCGTACGAACTTTGGCGAGGAATATCCAGACTATTATAATTATGGTGTACCAGTGATAGAGGGCAGTGGCTCGCGCGCAAGACTCTTCCATGACGTTGCGATGAAGATACCTGCACTGGTGTCCGTCGATATGAATGTCGCTCTTGACCGCGAGACAAGAATGGTGTCGGTCAATGTCAAGGGCAACCAGCTGCTGCCCGTGGAAGGTGCCGATATGGCCAGGCTGTATGTGTTCCTGACCGAGGACAGTATTTTCACTACAACGCAGCGCGGTGCTCTGGGCGATTTCTGGCATCGCCATGCGGCACGCAAGAGTCTTACCCCGTCGTGGGGAGACGCCATAGACCTGCAGGAAGGCTATAACGCCGATTACTCCTTTGTTATTCCTGAGGAATGGAACATTGACAAGATGTCGGCCGTGGCATTCGTGGCCAAGTACAATCCCGATGACAAGAACGACTGCAATGTCCTGAATGCCAACTCTATTGAATTGTCGGATGCTACATCGGGAATAAGCCTCACGGCCAACGACCATTCCGGCGAGGCTCCTCATGCCATATACAACCTTGCCGGAATGCGACTGAAGGCTCTGCCCAAGACAGCAACTCCTGGTCAACGCAAACAGTTGTATATAATTGATGGAAAGAAGGTTCTACGATAAGGAGTGTTCCATTAATTAGCAAGAGGCTAAAATCGCCCTTGGCATAAGAACAGTCCCGAAATGGCTCAGTGGAAAAACATGGGGATGGGACCTAAATGAAGTGCCTTTTCCAGCAAACGTTTGTAAGTATGGTTGCAAAGCTTTGCGTGGGCGATTGCAAAGCTTTGCGTGGGCGATTGCAAAGCTTTGCGTTGGCCGATGCAATGCTTTGCGTCTGGGATGGTCAAAACTGCTCACCCTACTCTCTAAAACAAAAATAGCCGCTCTCCAAAGGAGAACGGCTTGTTTTTTTTTGCTTGCTGCAATTACTTGCGGAGGCCGAGGGCCTTGATGATGGCACGATAGCGGTTGATGTCGCGATCGTAGAGGTAATTGAGCAATGCACGGCGCTTTCCTACCAGCTGTGTCAGAGAACGTGTGGTAGTATAATCTTTACGGTGCTTCTTTACGTGCTCCGTCAAATGGGCAATACGGTATGAGAACAATGCTATCTGGCTCTCAGCTGAGCCAGTATCAGAGTTAGACTTTCCGTACTTGCCAAAGATCTCTTCTTTTTTTGCCTTGTCTAAATACATAGCTTTTGTAAATAATTAATAATGTTGTGCAAAAATGCGGGTGCAAAGTTACAACTTTTTTCCGATAATGACAAGCACATCCAATATTTTTTTGTAATTTTGCACCCGATTTATATCATTTTATACAATGCAAGACATTAGGAACATAGCAGTTATTGCTCACGTCGACCATGGCAAGACAACTCTCGTCGACAAGATGATGCTCGCAGGAAAGCTTTTCCGCGACGGACAGGATAACAGTGGAGAAGTGCTCGATGCCAACGATTTGGAACGCGAGCGTGGCATTACCATTCTTTCGAAAAACGTATCCATAAACTGGAAAGGAGTAAAGATAAACATCCTCGACACCCCGGGTCACTCCGACTTTGGTGGTGAGGTTGAGCGTGTGCTCAATATGGCCGATGGTTGTCTGCTGCTCGTCGATGCCTTTGAGGGGCCGATGCCGCAGACGCGCTTCGTACTGCAGAAAGCCCTGCAGCTCGGACTGAAGCCCATTGTGGTAGTCAACAAGGTTGACAAGCCCAATTGCCGTCCCGAGGAGGTCTACGAGATGGTGTTCGACCTTATGTTCGCGCTCAACGCTACTGAGGACCAGCTTGACTTCCCCGTTGTCTATGGTTCGGCAAAGAACGGATGGATGGCAGAGGAGTGGAACCAGCCTACCGACAACATCGACTATCTGCTTGACAAGATAGTAGAGGTCATACCAGCCCCAAGGCAGATAGAGGGAACACCTCAGATGCTCATCACATCGCTCGACTACAGCAACTATACAGGCCGTATTGCCGTGGGACGCGTACACCGCGGAACCCTTACTGACGGCATGAACGTTACTATATGTCATCGTGACGGATCGCAGGAGAAGACACGCATCAAGGAGCTGCACACCTTCGAGGGTATGGGACACCAGAAGACCGGCAGCGTTGACTCTGGTGATATATGCGCCGTCATAGGACTGGAGAAATTCGAGATTGGCGATACTATCTGTGATTTTGAAAATCCCGAGCCTCTGCCGCCGATAGCCATTGACGAGCCTACCATGAGTATGCTCTTCACCATCAACGACAGCCCGTTCTTCGGCAAGGAAGGCAAGTACTGCACCTCACGGCACATACAGGACAGACTCAACAAGGAGCTTGAGAAAAACCTCGCCCTCAGGGTAAGGCCTTTCGAGGACTCTACCGATAAGTGGATTGTCAGCGGACGCGGTGTGCTCCATCTGTCTGTGCTCATCGAGACCATGCGTCGTGAAGGCTACGAGCTGCAGGTGGGTCAGCCGCAGGTTATCTACAAGACCATCGACGGACAGAAGTGCGAGCCTATCGAGGAGCTGACCATCAATGTCCCGGAGGAGTTTGCAAGCAAGATGATAGACATGGTGACACGCCGAAAGGGTGAGATGACCTCCATGGAGAGCCAGTCCGACCGTGTGAACATAGAGTTCGAGATACCGTCACGCGGTATTATCGGCCTGCGTACCAATGTGCTCACGGCATCACAGGGCGAGGCTATCATGGCCCATCGCTTCAAGGAGTACCAGCCTTTCAAGGGCGAAATCCTGCGTCGCACCAACGGCTCCATGATAGCACTTGAGACCGGAACGTCGTATGCCTACTCAATAGATAAGCTCCAGGACCGTGGAAAGTTCTTCATCGACCCGGGTGATGAGGTGTATGCCGGACAGGTCGTAGGCGAGCATGTACACGATAACGACCTGGTTATCAACGTCACCAAGGCGAAACAGCTCACCAACGTGCGTGCCTCTGGTTCCGACGAGAAGGCTCGTGTCATTCCCAAGACCGTTATGAGCCTGGAGGAATGTCTTGAGTACATCAAGGGCGACGAGCTGGTGGAGGTAACACCGAAGAACATGCGAATGAGGAAAACTATTCTCGACCATCTGGAGAGAAAAAGAGCCAATAAGGAGTAACAGGGACAAACAGTATTCATGACCAGCACAGCCCGCAGTCAGGAGCTTGACTATCTGAAGGGAGTACTCATCCTGCTGATGATAGCCTTCCACCTTGTCTACTTCGAGCACCTGTACCCCTACGCCAAGCAGGTGGTATATACGTTCCACATGCCGGCATTCCTGCTCGTAAGTGGCTATCTGGTCAACGTGGCTAAAACATGGCGGCAATTCCTCATCACTATGATGTGGATTGCCGTGCCATACGCCATCATGGAGGGCGCGTATGTCGTTGCGGCATCCCTGCTCCCCGTCTCTGACCATGTAGACAACCTCACTCCCGCACTATTCCTTGACAAGCTACTGCTCAACCCCCTTGGCCCATACTGGTATCTGCATACCATGATAGCATGTGGCCTTATCACCAAGGCTGCGCAGTCGCTTCCTGTGGGCAAGCTTACGCGTCTTCTTGCCATGGCCGTCGTCATGGCCGTCGTATCGCTGTCGCCACTGACCCTCTCGCTGCCATGTGCCATGTACTATCTCGCAGGCCATGCCCTGCGCACTTCAGGCCAGCCGTTCACGCTTTTCTTTCCTTCAACCTTGCTTGCCGTATTGCCTTTTGCCGCCCTGGCCTGCTTCCCTTTCTGTCTTAGCAAGGCTACTCCCGGCGGAGCCGTCATGGTGTATCTCTCTATATGCTCGCTGCTTGCTGTCTACCGTCAGTCAGGAACACGCTTGCGGCAAGTACTCTCTTTCCTTGGCCGTCGCTCTCTGCTGCTCTATGTGTTCTCACCAGTATTTACCTTGTCGGCAAAAGCCTTGGTACCCTTTCTTTCCTTCGACCCCACGGGGATCCTGTTCCTTGTCCTTTCGCTCCTGCTTGCAGTGTACGGGAGTCTGGCCATAGGCTATGTACTCGACCGCCTGCATATTTCTCCCTGGATATTCGGAAAGAACACGATGTGAAGTGTCTTTTGCTCAACTATATAAGTGAATAATAATACACACATACAAGGGGGCTTTGTTGAATCCACATATACAGAACCACCGCGGGGACATTCCGTCTTTATGGAATGTCCCCGTGGTGATTGTTTTTATACAATTATGTTTTTTGAGAATGTCTTATTTCTTTCTGCTGGCCATGATGTCAGGATGCTCCAAAAGATATTTCATCTTGTAGTCTCTTGGTGTTGTTCCCTGAAACTTGTAGAAAGCAGCGTAGAATGACTGTCTGTTTGCAAAGCCAACCATGTCGGCTATGTCGCCCATGTTTAGTCCGATGTATCTTTTGTCGGTAAGAAGTGTCATGGCATCGTTGATACGGTAGGAATTGACAAAAGACGTGAAGTTCTGGTGAAATCTGGTGTTGACTACAGCGCTGATGTAGCGAGTGTTGGTGTTAAGGTCTTCGGCCAGGTTCTTGGCAGAGTAATTCTTGTCCTTATACTTCTTCTCCATTACTATTATCCTAAGAATGCCCTCCTGAAGTTTGTCCATCATTTCCGGACTGACAAGCGACCTGTACTTTGCCTCTTTCGGCTTTAGCTCGTGCAAGTTGTACTTTACCATAATGAATAATTTTTAGAGTTAGATAAACCTTCTTGGTCTTTTAGAGGTGCAAAGTTATACAATCTGTTTGAAATTTACAAAAAAACGGCAAGTTTTTCCACTGTGATAGCCAACAAAAGCCCTTACCAGTGGTTCTACAGGCATGGCTTAACATAGTGCAAAGGTGGTTACTGTTGGCCTGTTTAATAGGGAAAAATAGTGATAAATGATAAAATAAATACCATTTGGGTAACATTTTTTTCCATATATGTGTAGTTATCATTTTTTTTTTTTAACTTAGCGCACAAAATTGATAATATCATGGAACTATGAGGCAGATAAAGATATCATACAACATCACGAACCGTGACAGTGAGGGTCTGGAGAAATACCTCGTGGACATCTCGCGTGAGCCTATGGTTTCAGTAGAGGAGGAGACAGAGCTGGCGCACAAGATTTCCCTCGGTGGTCCAGAGGGAGAGAAGGCGCGCGACAGACTGGTAAAGGCCAACCTGCGGTTTGTTGTCTCCGTTGCCAAGCAGTATCAGCATAAGGGGCTGTCGCTCACCGACCTTATCAACGAGGGCAATATCGGGCTGGTGAAAGCTGCCGATAAATTTGATGCCACCCGTGGCTTCAAGTTCATATCCTATGCCGTATGGTGGATTCGGCAGAGCATCATGCAGGCTTTGGCCGAGCAAGGAAGGCTTGTGCGTATACCGCTCAATCAAATGGGCTATATCATGCGCATCAACCAGGCCATAGGACGTTTTCAGCAGACATACGGACGGATGCCTTCAACGGAGGAGCTGGCCGAGATAACGGGCATCGAAGAGGAGAAGGTGACCCAGAGCATGGCGAGCGACAACAAGGAGACGAGCATTGACGCGCCTTTGGGCGATGGCGAGGACAACTCTATGGCAGACAGGCTGGTGTCAGACGATATACACACCGACAGGAATGTCGATAAGGAGTCGATGGAGCAAGAGGTGGAGGTTGTGCTTGAGAATATTCTCCACGGGAAGGAGCTGAAGATACTAAAGGAGAGTTTCGGCATCGGAACCAGGGAGAAGACGCTTGAGGAGATAGCCTCCGACATGGGTCTCACGCGTGAGAGAGTAAGGCAGATTAAGGAGAGAAGCCTCATGAAAATCAGACAGAGCGGCAACGTGAAGATACTGCTTAAGTATCTGGGATGAGGTGCCATATAAACAGTAATAAACAGGATGTCGATATTGACACAACAAATAATTTTTAAGGTATGAAGAAAATCAAGATGACAACCCCCATCGTAGAGATGGATGGAGACGAGATGACCAGGATTTTGTGGAGAATGATCAAGGATGAGCTTCTTCTCCCGTTCATAGACCTGAAGACAGAGTATTATGACCTTGGCTTGCCCTACCGCGACAAGACCGGTGACCAAGTTACAATAGATGCTGCTGAGGCTACCAAGAAATATGGCGTGGCGGTGAAGTGTGCCACTATCACTCCCAATGCCCAGCGCATGGACGAGTACAAGCTTCATGAGATGTGGAAGAGTCCCAACGGCACTATACGCTCAATACTCGACGGCACCGTGTTCCGTGCTCCCATAACGATACCATCCATACATCCGGTGGTGAAGAACTGGGAACAGCCCATCACTATTGCCCGCCATGCCTATGGCGATGTATACAAAAGCGTGGAGATAAAGGCCGACGAGCCCGGTGTGGCCAAGCTTGTCTTCGAGGGCAAGAGCGGTAGCCGCGAGGAGGTAGTAATCCACAATTTCGATGGCCCGGGCGTTATTCAGGGCATGCACAACACCGACAAGTCCATAGCATCCTTCGCACATTCGTGCTTCAAGTATGCCATCGACACCCGTCAGGACCTGTGGTTTGCAACCAAGGACACCATATCAAAGAAGTATGATGCCCGTTTCCGCAAGATTTTCGAGGATATTTACGAGCAGGACTATAAGGAGACGTTCGAGAGACTCGGCATAACCTATTTCTATACCCTTATAGATGACGCCGTGGCGCGTGTCATACGTTCCAAGGGAGGATTTATCTGGGCATGCAAGAACTATGACGGCGACGTTATGAGCGACATGCTGTCAACGGCCTTTGGCTCTCTTGCCATGATGACGAGCGTGCTCGTGAGTCCCGATGGCAACTATGAGTACGAGGCTGCCCACGGCACCGTTACCCGCCATTACTACAGATACCTTAAGGGTGAGGAAACATCCACAAACCCCATGGCCACCATCTTCGCCTGGAGTGGCGCATTGCGCAAGCGTGGTGAGCTTGACGGCATAGACGAGCTCGTAGGCTTTGCCGACAGTCTTGAGAAGGCATGTCTCGACACACTTGCCGACGGCATCGCCACCAAGGACCTTGTAGGACTAATGGAGGGAGTAGAGGCTAAGGCCGTCACCTCAGCAGGGTTCATTGCCGCCATACGCGAGAGGTTGGAGAAGGCTCTTGCCTGACACACCGCCTGTTCAGAGCCTGACTGCGGCTCCTGCGCCTGACTGTATGTGGCCTGTAGCCCTTGCCATGCTGCTATGCGGCAGGCAATATGCACTTCTGTGCCAGTCAATGCTGTTATGTGCCAGTCAATGAGCTCAGATAACCCCGAAATGGTGCAGCGCATTTCTAACGCCGTCTTCGTCGACACCGTCTGTCACGAAGTCGGCGTTTTCCTTTGCCTCGTCGCAACCGTTGCCCATAGCCACACCTATGCCTGCAGCGCGCAGTATTGGAGTGTCGTTACCGCCGTCGCCGAATGCCATGGTGTCATGGATATCGAAGCCAAGATGCCGGGCCATAGCTGCCAGCCCCTTTCCCTTGTCGGCCTTGCTGCATGTGATATCGGTGAACTGTGGTGTCCATCTTCCCGACGTGCATCCGGGCAGCAGAGCCATTAGCTCCTCCTCTTGCGAGGGAGAGATGAATGGTGTCATCTGCAGTATGGGCTTGCAGAGGAGCCTTTCAGCCGGCAGGCTGTAGTCTACGCAGCTTACTCCAAGCCACTTGTTGAATATGTCGTCGACATCCTGCTTGTAGTTGAAGACGGCCACCTCGTCCTTGCCGCTCATCACTATCGGGCGGTCCCATAGCCGGCATGCGTCCATGATTACGGCCACCTCGTCCTCGCTGATGGCGTTCATGCACACTTGCTCCTTGCCAATGAAGCAGTAAGCTCCGTTGGTGGTTATGTAGCCGTCTATGAGGTCGTCAATCTGGCCGAGGTTATTAATAATATGTATGGGGCGGCCAGTGGAGATAAAGACCATCACCCCCTTCTGCTTGGCAGTTCTTAGAGCCTGGACGGTGGAGTCGGGGATGCGGTGGGTGTTGAACGACACCAGCGTGCCGTCAATATCGAAAAATAAAGCTTTGAAGTTTCTCATCTTCCCAAATGTATTTTTGATAATGTAATTCTCGCACACAATTGCACAAGCAGCAGAACCTTCCCCCGAGGTCCTGCTGCTTGAGATTACGGTCTGTTGTCTGTTGTATGCCGTTATGCGAAATAAGTCTTATTCTCCCTCTGGTGCCTTGTCGATAAGGTCCATGAACTGGTCGAGCTTCGGAGTGATGATAATCTGTGTGCGGCGGTTGCGCTGCTTGCCTACTTCTGTGTCGTTCGATGCCAGCGGGTTGTATTCGCCACGTCCGCCCGCCGTGAGCCTCTTCGGGTCTACGCCATAGTGGTTCTGCAGATACTGCACCACGCTGGAGGCGCGCAGGCAGGAGAGGTCCCAGTTGTTGCGGATATTCTCGCGGCTTATGGGCACATTGTCGGTATTACCCTCTATCAGCACGTCGTAGTCCTTGTAGTCCATGATAATTTTCGCAATCTTTGACAGGGTCTCCTGTGCCCTGTCGTTAATCTCGTACGAGCCACTCTTGTAGAGCATGTTGTCAGCGAGCGAGATGTATACCACGCCCTTGAGCACCTGCACGTCGACCTCCTTCATCTCTTCCTTGCTCAGCGAGCGTGTGAGGTTGTTGGTGAGCACCATGTTGAGCGAGTCGCTCTTGCTCTTTACCTCAACGAGGTGTCTGATATACTGGTTCGACTCGTTAATCTGGTCTACCAGCTTCGATATGTTGACATTGTTGGAGCTTGCGTTGCTGAGACTCTGGTCGAGCGAGCGCTGCAGGGCTGCATAGTCTTTCTTCTGCTGCTCAATCTGTGCCTCCAGGCTTGCGGCGCGTGCCTTGGCAGCAGCCAGTTCCTCCTTGGCGTTCTGGTAGTTTGTTGACAGTTCCCTGTTCTCGTTCTGGCAGTTCTGCAAATCTTTCTTGCTTGCGCAGCTGCTGGCGAGCAGCGTTGCTGCCACCATACCTAAGATTACAAAATTTTTTCTCATACCTTTGATTATGTTATATATGTTAATATTTTCTGCAAAGTTACTATTTATGACGGCAATAACCTTCTAAAGTTACTCCTCTTTATGGAAAATTAACCGCTTTTTGTCCCGTTTTATTGTGTGTTAACGAGTTAAATAGTCAAGTTGGCTAAATTTCATCCCAAAAATGATGTGGTTTTTCTTTGTCATGTCATTTGTTTGAGCTACCTTTGTCGGCTCAAAAGAATAACAGATGAGAAGAGTTCTTTCCATATTATTGCTTCTCGTTGCCATAGCCTCCAGCAGGGCCGGCACGCACGACGGCAATGATGTCGTGCTGCTGGGCGACTCCAACACATGGCTTGGCGGAGACAGCTGCGACAACAGGAGGGGATGGAGCTGGTGGTTCAGTAGCTGCTACCATCCTGCCACATGCGTGAGCTATGCGCGCAGCGGTGCCACATGGACTAATACTCCAAGTACGGTGAGGGATATCACGGGCTATTCGGAGACCATCTCTGACAACAATGTTATCTACAATCAGATATATCGGCTTGTCGATGCCGTAAGAACAGGCGTGCAGCCCATGCCGGAGCTTGTTGTTGTCATGGCAGGCACCAATGATGCGTGGTTTTGCACCAAGCGCCCCTACGCCTTGTCAGAAACTGCTGACGAGGCCTTCAGCAGGACGTTGCCTGCCTGTGCGTCGGAGGCCGTCACCCTGGCATCATCCGTACGGCTGGCTTGTGACATCCTTATGCGCGAACTGCCCTCATCGCGCATCGTCCTGATTACGCCCATTCAGTCGGTGAGCGCGGGATCTGACGCCATAGCCGCAGTCTCAGCCATTATTGCCGACTGTGGTCAAAGAATAGGACTGCCCGTCATACGTCTCGACACCGACGGATGTGTGAAAGCAGACACGGAGAGACGGCACCGTACGTACACATACGACGGCAACCACACCAACACCGAGGGTGCGCGGTGCATAGGAGAGTACATAGCACGGGCGATTGATAACATAAGCGACAAATAACACAGACAACAATGGTTTTTTCTGACCTTTTTTTCATATTCGTATTTCTGCCACTTTTCATGCTCAGCTACATGCTGGCCTCATATGCCGACAGACGGCTGCAGGCCGACGGCATGCCAGCGAGAGCAACCTGCCGCAATGCTGTTCTTGTGGCATTCTCGCTCATCTTCTACGCCTGGGGCGAGCCGGTCTATGTTTTCCTCATGCTGCTGAGCGTGCTTGCCAACTACTGGGCAGGACTGGCCATAGATCGTGGCCAGGGACGCAACAGGGCAGCCCTGGTGGCTGGACTGGCTGTCAACGTCCTGATATTGGGCGTGTTCAAGTATGCCTCTTTTATAGCCCAGACCCTTGCCGACCTCGGAGTGCCTGTTGCCGTGCCGCGCATCTCGCTTCCGATAGGCATCAGCTTCTATACTTTCCAGTCCATATCCTACCTTGTCGATGTCTACCGCAAGGAGGCTCCGGCCCAGCGCCGCTATGCCGACCTGCTGCTCTACATATCCATGTTCCCTCAGCTCATTGCCGGTCCTATCGTCCGCTACGACATTGTCGCCCTGCAGATTAGGGAGCGCGCCATCATGCGCTTCGACCTTGTCGAGGGCATCTACCGTTTCTTCATCGGACTGGGCAAGAAGGTTATCCTTGCCAATCAGTTCTCGGAGATAGCCGACCAGTTCCTGGCAGGCGGTCTCAACGACTTGTCCACTTCGGGCGCATGGGTAGGCATACTCGCCTTTACGTTCCAGATATTCTTCGACTTCTCCGGCTACAGCGACATGGCCATAGGACTTGGCCGTTGCCTGGGCTTCCGCTTCGCAGAGAACTTCGCCCATCCCTATTGCTGCACGTCGATAACCGATTTCTGGCGCCGCTGGCACATGTCGCTTGGCAGCTTCTTCCGCGATTATGTTTACATCCCCTTAGGCGGCAACCGCCGTCATCAGGTGGCCAACATTCTTGTGGTGTGGTTCCTCACGGGACTATGGCATGGCGCAAGCTGGAACTTCGTCATCTGGGGCCTCTATTTCGGCATCATCGTGACTTTGGAGAAGTACACCCTGCTGCGCATGCGCGACCGCATACCATCGGTGCTGCTCCATGTCTACAGCCTGCTGCTGGTTGTCGTGGGGTGGGGCATATTCTACTTCGACGACTTCGGGCGCATGACGGCGTTCTTCACAGCCTTTGCGGGTAATGCTTCCGAACTGCATGACTTCACGGTAGAGAGTGCCCTGTTCGGCAATTTCTGGTTGTGGGTGTCGGGAGTGTTGTTCTCGCTTCCCGTCTACGACTTCGTGTCGCGTCGTTTTGCCCGGCTGTTCCCCGCCAACACCCTGCTGCGCCGCAATCTGGTGCTTGCCACGAGGCTTGTCGTGTCGTGCGTGCTTCTGTTTCTGAGTGTGTCACTTCTTGTTGGAGCCACCAACAATGCGTTCATATATACGAGATTTTAGGATTATGATGAGAATAGTAACAATAATATTGACCGTGGCAATGGCCGCTGCGGCTGTTGCCGCCCCCTCGGTAAGCATCCGCAGGACAGCCCGTGGCATCATCGTTGTCGACGACGGTGAGCATATACGGGCGTTGGAGCCGTTCAGCGGCCATGCGTCGGGAGGCACGTGGTATGCCGGGGCTGTCAACAGCTACCGTGATGCCATGCCTGCAGATGTGAATGTCTACTGCATGGTCATCCCCACAGCCGTGGAGTTCTATTGCCCCGAGGAGGCAAGGACTTGGACTGTGGCCGAGAAGCCGGTCATTGATAATATATACGCCTCGCTGTCGCCTGCCGTCCATGCCATCGATGTGTACTCCGTTCTTCAGGCACATGCCGGTGAGCCCATCTATGCCCGTACCGACCACCACTGGTCGCCCCTTGGAGCCTATTACGCAGCCGGGGAGTTCGCTCGTGTGGCTGGGGTATGCTTTTCCCCACTTGCCAACTACGAGCGCAAGGTGGTGCGCGACTTCGTTGGCAGCATGTACTATTATTCCAAGGACCCGGCGGTAAAGAATGACCCTGAGGAGTTCGTATACTATGTGCCACAGGACTCATCATACATTACCACATATATAGGCCACAATATGGGCCGCAACCGCAAGGTGACGGGGATAACGGCGCCTTTCCAGGGGCCCTTCTTCATCAGCTACAAGGATGGCAGCAGCAGCGCATACTGCACATTCATGGGCGGCGATACCCGCACGACGCATGTCGCCACGAAGTCGGAGACCGGGCGCAACCTGCTCGTCATCAAGGACAGCTATGGCAATGCCCTGCCCGGCTACCTCTTTGATGCCTTCGATGACATCCATGTCGTTGATTTCCGATATTTCACACGCAACATTGTGGAGTACGTCAGGGACAACAACATCACCGACATCCTTCTCGTGAACAACCTCCAGCATGCCTATGCGCAGACAACAAGCACAGCCCTGATGAAGATGCTCGGCAAGTCGTGACATAACAATATTCCTGAGGAGCTGACAAATGAAACAGAACAACATATACATAGCCGTCATGCTGGCCGTATACCTCTCTTTGGCAGTGGTATTCGACTTCTTTCCGCGCAGCAGGTACTCCGAGCTGGAGAAACGTGAGCTGGCGTCGTTTCCCACCTTTACCGCCGACAGCCTGATGACGGGCAAGTACACCACCGCCATCAACTCTTGGTTCAGTGATACGGAGCCTTACCGCGACCTTTTCATGTCCGTGAGCATGACGCAGAAAGACTTGCTGTCAATAGCACCTACCGACGATGCCGTGACCTTCCATGCCTCCGCCTCTCCGGCAACAGAGACAGAAAACGAGGAGGAAGATGACGCCGACGGCATGGACGAGGAACTGAGCGAGCGCAACGTGGGCAAGTTTGCCGACAGTCCGCTTGCCGACGAGAACGCGAAGATAGCCAACAAGGGCATCATCATCGTGGGCAAGGGCGACAAGGTGAGGGCGCTGATGGCTTATGGAGGAGGACCCAACGGAGGAGTGGCCTATGCGCAGGCGGCCAACGAATACAAGAAGGCGTTCGGGAAGAATGTGAACGTGTACTGCATGGTTATCCCCACGGCCGTAGACTACTACTGTCCCGAGAAGGCACGCAAATGCTCCAACGAGGAGAGGCTTACCATCAACAACATACATGCTCACCTCGCACCTGACGTTCATGCCGTGGATGTCTATACCATTCTGGGGAAACATGCCGGCGAGGACATCTTCCTGCGTACCGACCACCACTGGGCACCGCTTGGCGCATACTATGCAGCACAGCAGTTTGCCAAGGTTGCCAAGGTGCCGTTCCGCACGCTGGAGAGCTACACGCGCAAGGTGGTAAGGGGCTTTGTCGGAAGCATGTATGGCTATTCCGGAGACATCTCGCTGAAGCGAGCCCCCGAGGATTTCGTCTATTATGTTCCCAATGGCATTGACTACACCACCACATATACCGACTACAAACTCAATGACGATTACCAGATTGTAGCCGAGTGCAAGCCCGTCAACGGACCTTTCTTCTACAAGTTCAAGGACGGCAACGGCGGAGCATACTGCACCTTCATGGGCAGCGACATGAGAATTGCGAAGGTGAGGACAGGCACTCGCAATGGCAGGCGGCTGATGATTCTCAAGGACAGCTTCGGCAATGCCTTGCCTGGCTACCTGTTCTACTCGTTCGAGGAAATAAACGTTGTCGACTACCGCTATTTCACCAAGAACATGCGCGACTTCGTGAAGGCCAATGCCATCACCGACATCCTGTTTGCCAACAATATCTTCAACGCCTATTCCAAGAAGATATGCAGCCGCTACATGCGGTTCCTCACACAGGCCAACGGCTCGTTCCCGTCGGCACCGGTCAAGCGAGCCGACTCTACGGCACGCAAGCACAAGGAGGAGAGCGCCGCAGGCAAGGCGGAAGCTGCCGTAGAGAGCAAGCCAGAGGCGGTGGATTCGATTTTATCGGAAAATTGAGCCGTGAATAGAGAAAAATGTGTATATTTGCACTGTTTTATCTTATACCTGTAGACAAATGAAACGATTACTATCTGCTATTGCATTTATCGCCGCGGCACAGCTCGCTGCCGCTCAAGGCTTTGACAACCTCCCCGACCCTGTGGAGGATGTGAACAAGGTTGTCGACAACACTCCTGACTCCATAGCCAAGGCTCTGATGTCGCGACCGGAACCAGGTACCACCCGCAAGGGCGACAACCCCGTGCTGTTCCTCATCGGCAACTCCACCATGCGCAACGGCACCAAGGGCGACGGCTCCAACGGACAGTGGGGATGGGGTTTCTTCGCCAGCAAATATTTCAATGCCAACAAGATAAGCGTCGAGAACCAGGCGCTTGGCGGCATGAGCACCCGCACCTTCTACACCAAGCTGTGGCCTATGGTCAGAAAGGCTCTGAGGAAGGGCGACTGGGTGATAATATCCATTGGGCACAACGACAACGGCCCCTACGACGAGGGACGCGCCAGGGCCGTGATACCCGGCGTGGGCACCGACTCGCTCTGCGTCACCATCAAGGAGACAGGAGAGAAGGAGACCGTATATACCTATGGCGGATATCTGAGAAAATATATCTCCGAGTGCCGGGAGGCCGGCGCCCACCCGATACTGATGTCGCTGACCCCACGCGACGCTTACGATGAGAAGACAGGGAAAATTGTCAGAAAGCCACAGACAGAGTGGGCGGCATACGTGGCCGCACAGGAGGGCGTGCCATTCGTCGACCTCAACGAGATTTCGGGCAGCAAGCTCGACAGCTATAGCAAATGGAAGGAGCAGTACCACTTCTTCGGCGACCATATACACACCAGCGCCTACGGAGCGGAGATGAATGCGCGCTCTGCCGCCGAGGGCATTGCCGCAAGCAGCAATCCCGACCTGAAGCCACTGCAGGACATGATGATGGGCGTGCAGTTGCCCGTTGTCCAGGTGACGAGGGAGAAAGGCAAGCCCGTAGTATTCATCACTGGCGACTCCACGGTGAAGAACAAGGACAGCGACAAGGATGGCATGTGGGGATGGGGCTCGCAGGCATACACCGTCTTCGACCAGAACAAGGTGACTTGCGTCAACGTGGCAAAGGCCGGACGCAGCACGCGCAGCTATGTGCGTGAGGGACGCTGGGAGCAGGTCTACAACACCCTGCAGCCTGGTGACTTCGTGCTGTTACAGTTCGGACACAACGACATCTGCCCCATCGCCGACGCCAAGGAGCGTGGCGTAATCCCCGGCACCGCCGACACCTGCCATGTCTACAAGATGGAGAAGGACGGACGCTACGAGGTGGTATACAGCTTCGGATGGTATCTGAGGAAGATGATCGATGACTGCCGTGAGAAGGGCGCCACGCCGATACTCGTCTCGCTGACCCCACGCAACGAGTGGCCGCACGGAAAGGTTGAGCGACGCAACGACTCCTACGGCAAGTGGTATCGTGAGGTGGTGGAGCAGACGGGCGTTGACTTCCTCGATGTTCACAATATCTCTGCCGACTTCCTCGACCGCAAGTTCGCAAGCAAGAGCGAGGAGAAGAGCAAGAAGGCGGCGTCGAGGTATTTCAACAACGACCATACGCACACCTCGCTCGCCGGTGCCAGGATGAACGCGCAGAGCGTTGCCAAGGGGCTCCGCGACATCAACAGTCCGCTGGCCGCATACCTGAAGAAGGGAAAGTGACAACATAAGCAAACAAGATGATTGACCGCCAGACAGTAGAGAGAATAAAGGATGCCGCAAACATCGTCGACGTGGTGTCGGAATTCGTTACCCTGAAGAAGTCGGGTGCGAACTACAAGGGATTATGCCCCTTCCACAACGAGAAGACACCATCGTTCATGGTGTCGCCGGCACGCGGCACCTGCCATTGCTTCGGCTGTGGCAAGGGCGGCAATGCCGTGAGCTTCATCATGGAGCACGAGCAGATGACATATCCCGAGGCGCTCAGGTGGCTGGCAAGGAAATACCATATAGAGATAAAGGAGCGGGAGCTGACGGCCGAGGAACAGCAGGAGCAGAGCGAGAGGGAGTCGATGTTCATCGTCAACGACTGGGCGGCAAAATACTTCGAGCAGACCCTTCACGACCATCCCGACGGCAAGGCCATTGGCATGCAGTACTTCCGCTCGCGCGGCTTCCGCGACGACATCATACGCAAGTTCCAGCTGGGCTTCGACCTCAGCGACCGGCAGGCCCTGGCCAGTGCAGCCGTGGGCAAGGGCTACAACCCCGACTATCTGCTCAAGGTCGGACTGTGCTACAAGAACGACCATGGTCAGCTCATCGACCGCTTTGCCGGAAGAGTGATGTTCCCGTGGATAGGAGTGAGCGGAAAGGTGGTGGCGTTCGGAGGCAGGAAACTCGACTCGGCCACCAAGGGGGTGCAGCAGAAATATGTCAACTCGCCCGACTCCGACATTTATCACAAGGACCGTGAGCTGTATGGCATCTATCAGGCCAAGAAGGCCATAGCCAAGGAAGACTGCGTGTATATGGTCGAGGGATATACCGACGTGCTATCGCTCCATCAGTGCGGCATAGAGAATGTTGTCGCCAACTCCGGCACAGCCCTCTCCCTGCACCAGATACATACCCTTCACCGCTTCACGTCGAACATCGTGCTGCTCTACGACGGCGACGCGGCAGGAATACATGCGGCTATGAGGGGTACCGACATGCTGCTCGCCGAGGGCATGAACCTCAAAGTGCTCCTCTTCCCCGATAACGACGACCCCGACAGCTTCGCACGAAAGCATACAGCAGCAGAGTTCAGAGACTACATAGCAGCCCATCAGACAGACTTCATTGAGTTCAAGACCAGACTGCTGCTCGACGGTGAGGCAGACCCGCAGAAGAGGGCCGAGGGCATAGGCTCGATAGTAAGCTCCATATCCGTAATACCCAACCAGATATTGCGCGACACCTACCTCAAGGAATGCTCGCAGCGTCTCGGCATCAACGAGACGACCCTCATAAACCAGATGAACCGCCTCATACGCGACAGACAGGAGCAGAGACCAGCACCACAGACGCAGCAGCCGCCCGTAGCCCGGGAGAGCACCATTGTCACGAAACCATCCATGCAGGCATCGGGCAAGGTGGAGTGGATGCTCGCGCAGATGCTCGTAAGGCATGGAGAGCATGTCGTGCTACGTGGTGTGGAGGCCGACGACGGACAGCTCGTCGATGTCAATATCGCACAATATATATTCTACAATCTTGGGGCCGACGGACTGCAGCTCTCCAACGCCCTTTTCAACCGCATGCTCGACGAGGCCGTCAGCCATTCTGCCGACCCTCAGTTCAATGCCATGCACTATTTCCTTCACCATCAGGACATAGAGGTGGCCAGGGTGGCGGCGGAGATGAGCGAGGACAGATACCATCTCACCGAGCAGAGCCAGCCCGCCATGCAGGACATAACGCCCGAGGAAGTCAAGAGGAAGGAGGAGTCACGCACGGAGGCCCTTCTACAGCAGACCACTCACCTGCTGCTCGACTTCCGCATGGACTATGTGGAACAGCGGCTCAGGGACCTCAAGCAGCAGATAGCGGCGGCGGCTGCCGACAGACAGCGCATGATGGAGCTCATGCAGGAGTTCAAGCAGATGCAGGATATCAGAAACAGCCTGGCCAAGCAGTTGGGAAGCAACATCATAATTTAGGCACCCGCTGCCCCGCCAACGCACAAGAAATATAAATACGGAAGATGTACTATATAAAGAAAACCATTGAGATTTCGGCATGTCACAGACTATGCCTGTCTTACGAGAGCAAATGTACCAACATGCACGGCCACAACTGGATAATAACGGTATACTGCCGGGCCAGGAAACTCAATGCCGACGGCATGGTGGTGGATTTCACCGAGGTGAAGCGACGCATACAGGATGTCATCGACCATGCCAACCTCAACGAGGTGCTGCCGTTCAACCCCACTGCCGAGAACATCGCCCGATGGGTTACGGAGACCGTACCATGCTGCTATAAGGCGATGGTGCAGGAGAGCGAGGGCAACGTGGCAATGTATGTCGCCGATGATACGGAAGATATTTTATGACATCAATGCGCACTTACAGGGTAAACGATATTTTCTACTCCTTGCAGGGCGAGGGACATAATGCAGGACGTGCGGCGGTATTTGTCAGACTGTCGGGATGCAATCTCGCATGCCCGTTCTGCGACACCGATTTCACAAGCTACGAGACGCTCACCGCAGCGGAGATAGTAGGGCGTGTGCAGGCTCTCGTTCCAGCAGGCTCTGTCAGGCCTATGGTGGTGCTCACGGGCGGCGAGCCGACGTTGCAGGCCGACGAGGCTCTTGTCAGCGCTTTCCATGACGCAGGCTTCGGAACAGTAGCCATGGAGACCAATGGCACTATGCAGCCTCCCGCCAGCATCGACTGGCTTACGGTGTCGCCAAAGACTCCGGTGGCCGTTGACAGGTGCGACGAGCTGAAATGCATCTTCGGCCCCGACGGCATTTTGTGTGATGCTGACATCGAGGCCACCTACAGGTATGTGCAGCCGTGCGATACGGGGGATGAAGCAGCCAATGCCGAGATTATGGCCCGGTGTGTTGACTTTGTCAGGCTCAACCCCCAGTGGAGGCTGTCCCTGCAGACGCATAAGCTCGCGGGGTTCAAGTGAGCGGACTGTGATGGAGAAGTCCGTCAAGCATATATTTCTGAGACAATGATATACGTACACTGGCTAATATTGCTTGTCTACATCTTTGTGGTTGCCGTGACCATGATAAAGGTGCTCATGGACAACCGTCAGCCCGCCAAGACGCTGGCGTGGCTGCTGGTGCTGTCGTTCCTGCCTATGGTGGGCATCGTGCTCTACTTCTTCTTCGGGCAGAACACGCGCAAGGAGAAGCTCATCAGCCAGCACAGCATGGACCAGCTCACCAAGCGGTCGATGCTGGAGTTTGTAGAGCAGCGCAACCTCGTTGTGCCAGACCGCTGCCGCCAGCTCATACGTCTTTTCTACAATCAGGCTACCGCCCTGCCGTTCAAGGACAACGAGGTGACGCTCTTCACGTCGGGCTACGAGTTTTTTCCGGCGTTGCTTGCCGAACTGTCCAAGGCCACGCAGCATATACACCTGGAGTCATACATTTTCGATGACGACGCCCTTGGCAACATTGTCGCAGACGTGCTCATCGACAAGGCGCGTCAGGGAGTGGAGGTTAGGGTGATATACGACGATGTGGGCAACTGGCATGTCAGTGGCGCCTTCTACGAGCGCATGCGCACCGAGGGTATTGACGTCCACGCTTTCATGCCCGTGAAGTTTCCCGCCTTCACCAGCAAGGTCAACTACCGCAACCACCGTAAGCTGTGCGTCGTTGACGGCAGGGTGGGGTTCATTGGAGGCATGAACATTGCCGACCGCTATGTCAGGGGGCAGCACGGGCAGCCGTGGCGCGACACACATACCATGGTGCGTGGCGGTGCCGTGTATGCCATACAGCGTGCCTTTCTCGTCGACTGGTATTTTGTCGACCGCACCCTTGTCACCGACCGCCGTTACTATCCCGTCCTCGACGGTGCCGTCAGCAACGACTGCTTGGCGCAGGTCGTCACCAGCAGTCCCATAGCCCGCTGGCCGGACATCATGCAGGGGTATGTCAGGATATTGCTTGAGGCGCAGGAGTATGTGTATATGGAGTCGCCATATTTTCTTCCTACCGACGACGTGCTCTTGGCCATGTGTACGGCATCGCTATCGGGAGTCGACGTGCGGCTTATGATACCCCGTCAGCCCGACTCGCGCATCGTGAAGTGGGCCATGCAGTCCTATCTCTCCGAGATTTTGGAGGCAGGAGTCAAGGTGTATATGTATGACGGAGGATTCAACCATTCCAAGATACTCGTTGCCGACGATATCGTCTCCACGTGCGGTTCCACGAATGTCGATTTCCGCAGTTTCGAGAACAATTTCGAGTCGAATATCTTCTTCTACCAGCGCGAGATGGCCCTAAGGATGAAGGCACTGTTTGTCGCCGACATGGAGCAATGCACCGTCATGGAGGCTGCCGACAGCGGAGCCCGTGGCGGCATAGGCCGCTTCCTGCTCAGGTTGTGGGAGTCGCTGGTGCGTCTGCTGAGTCCTCTTCTCTAAAGATGGAGAAGTTGACGCTGCCATATACCCTGTGGTCTATGAGCCTTGGGTGCTCCTGGAAGCTGTTGCCCTTGCCGTGTTCCAGCACCATTATGGCACCGGGCTTCAGCAGGCCGCGTCCCAGCACGAGGTCGGGCAGAGCGTCGATGTCGGCAAGGGCATAGGGAGGGTCTGCAAAAATGAAGTCGAATTTCTGATGGCAGGACTTCAGGAACCTGAAGACGTCACCCCTGATAAGAATATTGCCAGTAGTCCCAATCTTGGTCATGCACTGTCTGATGAATGTCGCATGGTCGCGGTCGGCCTCTACGCTGACCACCTGCGAGCAGCCCCGCGACAGCAGTTCCAGCGATATGCTGCCCGTGCCGGCAAAAAGGTCAAGGGCTGTTGCCCCGTCGAAGTCGGTGAGCGAGGCAAGGACATTGAAGAGGTTCTCCTTGGCAAAGTCTGTTGTCGGGCGTGCCTTGAACGAGCGTGGAATGTCGAAGTGGCGCCCCTTGTATTTTCCTGTGATTATTCTCATGGTCCTTGAAATTCTTAAATGTCTAAGTATGTGAGCATGGTGTCCATGGGCATGCCCGCAATCTTGGTTACAGGAGCACGGTTGAAGTCAGCTGCCGGATTGATGGCATACACCTTGTGCAGATAGTTCCTCATCGCCGTGATAACCCATTGCCGGTCTGGTATTTCTCCACACAGGAACATCTCGTCCTCCGTGCTGTCGAGAGCCAGCTGCTTCCATACGTAGAGCAGGTAGTAGGCGGCATCACGCGAGTATTGAGCCTCGAACTGGTTGTAGAATTTCAGCCTTGTCTTGTCGAAGCATGCTGTCTCCAGCTTGCCGTCGTGGAAATAGCCATACAGCTTCCGCCTGCTGCCCGTAAGGCTTCGCCTGTGCAGGTAGTTGCATACCGGCACCACGAGAGGCATGAAGCGCACATCACGGTAGTGGTCCTCGACTACCATCTTCAGGTCGCTGTTTATGCCATATAGGGCCATGGCGTTCAGCGACGGCAGGGCACAGGCCATCACGGTCTCGCCGTTGGTGTCGCAGAAACAGTGACGATAGAGTATGTCGGCATTCTTCTCGTCGTACTCCTCGGCAGGTACCGTCAGCACCCTCGCATCGGCTATCACCAATGCCCTGTCGTTGTCACGTTGCAGTATGTCGCTCGTCTTGAAAGCCTGCCTTAAGTTTGCGGCCATGGACACTCCGCTCTTGATGATGTACGGCTCGAAAGCGACAAGCTGATCGAGCGTGCCGTCGGGGGTGGCGAAACATAGAGAGTTGCTGCCTACTCTGATGCTGATGCGTGGTTTGCGTGTGGATGTGTTTGCCTGCATTGCTGGTGTATGATGGTTTCAGATGCAAAATTACACATTTTTTTTCATATACTTGGCCTGTGGCGATAAAAACGTTGTATGATGCAATAATGGAGCTGGTGTAGCGTTCATATTGTATAAACAAAAACTTATATGATTATGAAGAGAACTGTAACTGTTATGCTCATGGCCTGCGTGTTTTGTCTAAACATTTGTGGACAAAGTAAGAGCCGAACGATATCAATTATTCCCAAGGTTGGTACAAATATCAGTAATGTCACATCAAATGAGCTTTTTGTACAGGGAGACATGGCCCTGAAGTCGAAGTCGAAGGCTGGTCTGGTTTTAGGACTTGATGCGCAATATCAGGTTTCCGACCAATGTGCTGTCTCCCTCGGAGTCGGCTACTCACGTCAGGGATACCGTTACGGCGATTGTGAATATAAGGTGACGAGCACTGAGGACTATGATGTCTACGAGGGCATGAGCGACAACCATCACAACATAGACTATCTTACTGTGCCACTTATGGTAAGAGGTTATGTGGCCCGTGGACTGTCGGTAGGAGTAGGTGTGCAGTGTGGCTTTATACTGGACAACAAGATGAAATATGAGACATCGGCTTTCAATGTCTATCGGGACGGCAGCCGTGAGTATACGACAAGAAGCGAGGTTACGGAAGAGGAGTGGGGAAAGTCGATGCTGAATAGTTTCGATGTCTCAATACCTTTGTCTGTTGCTTACGAATATTCCAATGTCATTGTCTCTGCATCCTACAATATCGGACTTAGGAATGTGTGCAAGCAAACGGACGGAAAGAACAAGGTGATAATGTTCACGGCCGGCTATAAGTTTGACCTCTGTAGACTGTAATGTCGTACACCCTTACGTCGGGACGAATATCAGCACAATACCGCCATAGATGGCCTGCATGACAAGGGAGTTGCGTACGTTTTTGCCCTGTCGCCCAGCATCTCGCAGGCTATCGTTTCAATCTGTCAAAGAACTCTTTCGTTTGCAAGTATACAACCTTAATTGCAAGCAAAAAAACGTTAACTAAACTGAATTGGCTTTTTCAAATGTGAAAACTGTGCCGTATTTAGCGATATAATGGGTACTATTATGAAAACTGCCTGTTTTAGCAGGCTGAAATAAATAATATCACACTTAGCTGTGGGAGGCTCCGCAGCTACGTGTGATGATAATATGATACAGGTAATATTCTCCTCACACCCATGTGTGACAGGAGAAGTTATGGGTCATCCGACATTTCGAGTGATTACCATTTATAGCAGTGTGCTTTGTATTTGTTACCTTCATTGCCGATAAGGTTACAAATCTTGTCTGTGGCGTATTCATATTTGCGGTTCATGCTATATCTCGAGTGACAATATATTGTTGCGTGGTCTATGCATATATATATCATTGCCGATAAGGTTAATAACCTTACGCCTGCAAGGTTAATAACCTTAAGGCCGTAAGGTTATTAACCTTATCAGGGATGCAAACGTATTCATATCCTATGGCAAACGGTTTCACCCACTTCATTTAATAATTTACTTCAGGAATAATATATTATTTTTCTCTATCGTATCGAATTCCTATAAATCCATCTTTCATCGCTGACAAAGATAACAAAATAATCCATCTTTTAAATCATTTTTTTCTATTTTTCTTGTGTTATATTATAATTATCTTTGCAAATGAAAAATAACATAATTCACAATGATGGGTAAAAACGAAAAGCAATATCTGTATTTTATTTGTGCAGTCTCCGCAATGGGAGGTCTGCTCTTTGGTTACGATTGGGTTGTTATCGGTGGTGCGAAACCTTTTTATGAGTTATTCTTTGGCATCAACGAATCCCCTCTGATGCAAGGTGTAGCCATGACAACGGCATTGATAGGATGCCTTGCAGGTGCTACCGTTGCCGGAGCAGCCGCTGACAAATATGGTCGAAAGCCACTGTTGATGGTATCAGCCCTGTTGTTCACCATTTCTGCCATTGCCACTGGATTATTCAACGACTTCACCTTATTTAATATAGCGCGCTTCATCGGAGGTGTAGGTATCGGTGTGGCAAGCGCCCTTGCACCGATGTACATTGCAGAAGTAAGTCCTGCAGATATCAGGGGCCGGATGGTGAGTCTGAATCAGATGACCATAGTATTGGGTATTCTTTCCGCACAAATTGTCAACATGCTACTGGCAAGAGATACGACCGTAGCGGAGAGCCAGACATGGAACATTGAATGGGGATGGCGATGGATGTTCTGGGCAGAGACACTTCCTGCGGCCCTGTTCCTATTGATGAGTTTCTTCATTCCAGAGAGTCCGGTCTTCCTCCGTCTCAAAAAGGACCACGACAACGGAACGCTTCAGGGTTCGACCGAAGCGGGATTAAAAGAACTATTTCAGTCAAAATACAGTGGTTTACTTCTTTTAGGACTGGTCATAGCTGTCTTCCAGCAATGGTGCGGCACGAACGTGATCTTTAACTATGCACAGGAAATATTTGTGGGTGCAGGCTTCAACGTTGACGGTATGTTTATCAACATTGTAATCACGGGAATCGCCAATGTTGTATTTACCATCGTAGCACTCTTTACCATAGAGAAATGGGGGCGTCGCACGCTGATGCTGTTAGGTGCCGCAGGACTGGGACTGATTTATCTAATCCTCGGAACATGTTACTATGCCGGTGTGACTGGTATCGTAATGGTCATCCTCGTAGTGGCAGCCATCTCGGTGTATGCCATGACTTTAGGTCCTGTGACATGGACATTACTGGCAGAGATCTTCCCCAACCGTATCCGTGGTATAGCCATGGCTACCTGTACCTTCGCCCTGTGGGTGGGATGCTGCACCCTCACTTTCTCTTTCCCATCGATGAACGCGGCTTTGGGAAGCAGTGGATCTTTCTGGATTTACAGTGCCATCTGCTTGTGTGCTTTCCTTTTCCTCTTCCATCGTTGTCCGGAAACGAAAGGAAAGAGCTTAGAAGAATTGGAAAAAGAATTGGTTCTTAAGCAATAAGAATAATAATTGTTAATTCGCTCTGCTTTGGCAAGTGGGGCAAAAATAAAAAAATCATGGTAAAAGCGTGGAGAGAAACGGTTCTGATCCCAACGTATGAAATTGGGGAACCTGAAAAGAATCCTATTTTCTTGGAGAAAAGAGTCTATCAAGGATCCAGCGGTGTGGTCTATCCATACCCTGTCATCGAATCGATCAGTAACAAGAAGGTTGACAAAGAATGGAAGGCTGTCTATCTTGAAAACGAATATATAAAGGTGATGATACTTCCTGAGTTGGGAGGACGCATTCAGATGGCTTACGACAAGATCAAGAAGCGCCATTTTGTATATTATAACCATGTAATCAAACCGGCTCTGGTAGGACTTACCGGTCCTTGGATATCCGGAGGAATAGAATTTAACTGGCCACAGCATCACCGTCCGTCAACTTATCTGCCTATCGACTCCACAATCAAGGAGAATGCCGATGGCAGTGTGACGGTGTGGGTGAGTGAGATGGAGAAGATGTTCCATCAGAAGGGAATGGCTGGCTTTACGCTGCGCCCCGGCTGTGCCTATCTTGAGATACACGGCGTACTATATAACCGCACAGATGTGCCGCAGACATTCTTATGGTGGGCAAATCCAGCCGTAGCTGTCAACGACGCATATCAGAGCGTCTTCCCACCAGATATTAATGCGGTGTTCGACCATGGGAAACGGGCGGTGTCTTCTTTTCCCATCGCCACAGGAACCTATTACAAGATGGACTACTCCGCCGGTGTTGACATCTCCAACTATCGTAACATCAAGGTGCCAACCAGCTATATGGGAGTGAACTCGCGCTTTAACTTCGAAGGCGGTTATGAGAACGATACTATGGCAGGTATGCTGCATGTAGCCAGCCACCACCTCTCTCCTGGCAAGAAGCAATGGACATGGGGTAACGGTGATTTCGGACAGGCATGGGATCGTAACCTCACGGATGACGACGGTCCGTATATAGAACTGATGGCAGGTGTATATACCGAAAACCAGCCCGACTTCACTTGGCTGATGCCCTATGAAGAAAAGAAGTTCGTCCAGTATTTCATGCCTTACAGGGAGCTGGGCATCGTCAAAGAAGCATCAAAGGATCTGATGCTCAATATCGAAGAGACCGCCTCAGGAAAGATAACTTTCAAGGTCTTCGCTACCAGCAGACAATCTGTACGTATTGAGCTGACCAGTGACAATGGGTCCGTTTTGTATGATGAGTGTCATGAACTATCTCCCGAAGAAGTGTTGGTGAAGTCGGTGGATACAAAGGGTATCTCTTTCGGAGAACTGAACCTGAAGATATATAAGACACTATATGAGAAAGAGAGTTGTGTGATGCACTGGCATACGGAAAGCGACGAGATCCGCCCGATACCTGATAGTGCCGAGGCCGCCTTGTTGCCTGAAGTGGTGAAAACCAACGAACAACTTTATCTTACCGGTTTGCACCTGGAGCAGTACCGCCACGCCACTTGGTGCCCGACAGATTACTATGAAGAGGCTTTGCGACGTGACCCCAATGACATCCGTTGTCTCAATGCCATGGGACTATGGTATATCAGAAAATGTCGTTTTGACAAGGCGGAGGAGTATCTTCGAAAGGCCGTCAAACTATCACAGAAGCGCAATCCCAATCCCTATGATGGGGAACCTATCTATAATCTGGCCATTGCTTTAAAGTATCAAGGACAGTTGGAGGAGGCTTACGAATGGTTCTGGAAAGCCACTTGGAACAAGGCATGGACAGATGCCGGATATTTTGAAGCTGCTAAAATCAGCGTAGCACAACAGCGATTAGATGATGCGATAGAAGAGCTTAACCGCTGTCTGGTCTTCAATGCACATAACCAAAAAGCATTGGCGCTGAAAGCCTCAGTTCTTAGACATATGAAGAAAAAAGACCAAGCACTTGTCGTATGTGAAGAGGCATTGGCCATTGATCCCTTTAACTACGGTTGCCTGTTTGAGCAATTCTTGTTAACAGAGGCAACAGAAAAACTGGATGAGATGGTCCAACTTATGCATGGTATGTCCAACAACTACGACGAGATTGCACTCGATTATCTGTCGGCCGGATTGCGAGAGGAAGCCGAGGCGTTATGGCAGACAGCCATCAACGAAGGGGCTGTCACCCCTATGACGTACTACTACATTGGACGTTATGAGGAGGCCGAACAACAAAGCCCCAACTACTGTTTCCCAAACCGACCAGAGGCAGCTATAGCATTGGAGAAGGCAAAGAGAGAAAATCCCAAGGGAGCACGGGCACCGTATTACCTGGGGTGTCTTTATTACGACAAACGACAGTATGACGTAGCTATCGAAAACTGGGAATTATCGGCAACCCTTGATCCGATGTTTCCTACCGTATGGCGTAACCTTGCTCTGGCACGTTTCAATAAACAAGACAGGCAGAAAGAGGCTGTGGAATATATGGAGAAAGCCTTTGCGCTGGATCATACCGACAGTCGTATCCTCATGGAGCTGGATCAGTTATACAAACGCATACAGATGTCACCTGCCAAACGACTGCAAATCCTTCAGCAATATCCCCAACTTACAGCACAACGTGATGACCTGCTGTTGGAGGAGATCACCCTGCTCAACCAAGTGGGAAAATATCAAGAGGCAATGACAAAGTTGGACAGTCATCAATTCCATCCCTGGGAAGGGGGTGAGGGTAAGGTACCCACACAATATCAGATTTGTAGGGTGGAACTGGCAAAACAAGCTATTGCTGACAAGGCATACGACAAAGCGATCAAGCTTCTGGAAGAATGTCTTGAATATCCCCACCATTTAGGTGAAGGAAAGCTATATGGTGCTCAAGAGAACGACTTCTATTATCTGCTCGGCTGTTGCCATGAGGCTCTTGGTGAGAGATACAAAGCGCACCAGTGTTGGGAGCTGGCGACACAAGGTCCTCAAGAACCTGCAGCCGCCATGTATTACAACGATGCAAAGCCTGATAAAATTTTCTATCAAGGACTGGCTTTGATAAAGTTAGAACATAAAGACCAAGCGAACGGTCGTTTCTATAAACTCATCAACTTTGGCAAACAGCATATCTTTGAGAAACAGGTAATGGACTATTTCGCTGTGTCGCTACCCGACTTACTTATTTGGGAAGACTCACTCGACCGTAAGAATGAGATTCACTGTAAGTATATGCTGGCTTTAGGCTACTACGGACTGGGTGAGACCGAGAAAGGTAAGCGTTATCTCTCCGAGTTACTTCAGGCAGACATCAACCATCAAGGCATTATGCAACTACAGTCATTAATAGATTTGAACCATTTATCCAAATAACTAGGGTGTGCATCAAACTGCACACCCTATTTTTCCCTTTTCTCCACCCTGTAGTTTACTGGCGACATTCCTACCTGCTTCTTGAAGAATGTTCCGAAGGCCGAGGGATTGGGGAAGCTAAGCGAGTCCGATATCTCCTTGATGGTCTTGTCGGTATTCATTATCAGGAAGATGGCGCGCTTGGTGATGGCCTTGAACACGAGCTGCTGCACGGTGCATCCCGATACCGACTTCACCATCTGTGTGAGGTATTTCGGCGACAGACATAGTTTCTCGGCATAGAACCTCACGCTTCTCTCCTCATGGTAGTGTTTGCTGATGAGCCTCATAAGCTCTGCATAGATGTCCATCTTGCGCCCAGCAGAGTCGGTGCCGAAGGTGCGGCTGCAGAAGATGTCGCAGAGCCTGTATGTCAGTGAGAGCATCAGTAGGGTAAGCTCGTCATCATTGAAGTTGCTGTCGGACATAGTCGCTGCCGATGACAGCAGCTCTGAGTATCTCAGCAGGTCTTCCTCGTGTCCCGTATGCCATACTGTGCAGGCCGTAGGGTTGACAATCTCAAGTAGCCTCATGCCGGCAATGGTGCTGCCCAGCAGGTCGCGTATGGAGTCGGAGCTGTAGAATATCAGCGAGTAGCCCAGGTCGTAGCTTTGTCCCTCGATATGGAAGTATGAGCCACGTGTGAGGAAAACTGTTTCTCCTTGCTTGGCCTCGTGTCTGATGCCGTTGCTTGCAAAGCAGAAGCTTCCCCGGTGGCATACTATTATTCCTATATGCTCAACGAGGAAGCTTCCGTAGAATATCTTGGGAAATTTGTTCTGTATTCCCCCGGAGCAGCACAAGCGGTTGCCTGCAGCGAGCTGTTTGTCCAGCAGTTCCAGATCTGTATTATAGGCTTCCATTGGTATAGTTAGTTTTCAACAGACGTTTTTTCGGGTGCTAAGATAGTGAAAAAAACTATACTCTCCAAATGTCAGGCCATAAATAAATGTTTCTCACATGTCCCCAGCATGCCTCCGAGCTTGCTTTGGGCTGACAGGAACTCTGGTGAACCGCTTTCGGGGGTTGGTTACAGTGCGGCAGTCGCTATTGGTGGCGGAGTGTCGCGCACGTCCTTTGATATGTCCCTTTTGGGCCATGGCACCATTACCACGATGGCGGCGCATGCAAGGCATCCGTAGATAGTCCATCCGGCCATCTCCTTGATGGTAGACAGCGTTGCCTGCACCTGTATCTTGCCCTTTGCCGACATTGCTGCCATGTGCTGCGCCTCGGTCTCGCTCTTGCCCTGATACTGCATACCCCGTGCCGTCTGGTCGTAGGATGCCGCCGTCTCGGCGTTGGTGCGGTCCATGCCGTGGGCATAGCGCGTGATGTAGTATTGCTGGCGGTACTGCAGTACAGTTCCGTAGAGTGCGGAGCCTATGCCCGGCGCCACAATCATGCGCACGGTGAGCATTATGCACACCCATGTCGACATGAGCCTGTAGGGCATGCGCTGGTTGGCGTAGACGGCAGTCAGCGAGTAGAGCAGCATCATACCCGTGCCCCTGATGATGACGGGCCATTTCATGCGCTCGTACAGGCCGTCGGTCTGCACCTCGAAGTACATGAAGAGCGAGGCTGCGCCTATGAGTAGGAAGCCCATGGCGAAGAGCCATTTCAGGTGGTAGCCCTTGGAGCTGCTCACTATTGCCATTACCAGGCCGATGAAGTAGCCCACGAGAACCCAGTTGCCGAGCATGGCGTTCTGGATGTTCTCCGTCTTCATGCCCACGCTGACAAAGACGTTGACGAACATCTGGCTCGAATTGAGTATCATCAGTCCCATGAACAGCAGTATGCCTCCCTGGATGCTGCGGTGCTTGAAGGCCTCAAGCAGGAAGTATGGCGACTGCCTGGTCTTCTCAAGATATATGAACAGCGCCGTGGAGACAACGCATATCAGCGTGGCCCAGCGTATGGTCGAGTCGTCGTACCAGTCGAGTACCTTGCCATATACCATAATATATATGAACGAGCAGCACATCAGTGAGAACACCACCACGTTTCCGAATTTGGAGAACGACAGCGGAATGTGCCTTGTGGGGTAGGGGTTGTAGGGCATGGTGAACAGGATGATGAGTATTGCCACGAGCATGGCGCCCATCATGGCGTAGTATACCATCTGCCACTCGTAGTTGTAGGCGAACCATGCCGTAAGCCATGTGCCGAGCTGTCCGAGCAGCATGAAGAAGAAGTATATGGTTGGCATGCTCGCCGTCTTCTCCTTGTCCAGCTTGTCCCATCCCTCCTCGCTGTCTGGCTCGTTGCCCGGTGTGAGGTTGCGCGTGGCCTCGATGCCGAAGCCGTACTTGATGAGGGTGAAGAGGTTGCACATGAGCAGAACTTGCCTTACAAAGCCCATTATGAAGCTGCACAGAGCCAGCAGGAACAGGCTGTCGGTGTTGGCGCAGACGTAGCTGAGCATTGCCAGCAGCGAGAAGCCTGCCACGCACATGAGCTTCTGGCGGCGCACGCACACCAGGGTGTAGAAGAATGGCGAGAAGGCCGCCATGCCCACAGACGTGACAAAGCCTATGAAGGAGATGTGTTCAGACAGGATGCCAAGCCCTCCCACCATCTCGCTGCTGTTGGCCGAGTAAGCGCCGCTAACGGCCATGATAGGTATGAAAAGGGCCACCAGGAAGATGATGCCGAGAGGCTTGGGCACCCAGTCGTAGAACGGGAAATTCTTTGGAAGTTGTTGTTGCATACGTGTGCAGGACATTAGAGTTGTGCCTTTACTACTACCATCATGCCGGCTACCAGACGGTCGTTGTCCTCCTTGCTCAGGCCCTCGAACTCAATGCGTACGGGCACGCGCTGCTGTATCTTCACGAAGTTGCCTGCCGAGTTGTCGGTAGGCACGAGCGAGTATTTCGAGCCTGTAGCTCCTGAGATGGCTGTAATCTTTCCGTTGAAGACTTTACCGTTGATGGCGTCGACGGTCATCTTCACCTTCTGGCCGACATGGAGGTTTTCCACCTGTGTCTCCTTATAGTTTGCGATGACCCATTTCTCGGTATCAGGCATGATGTATGTAATGGTTTGTCCTGCGTTCACGGCCTGTCCCTCCTCAAGGGCGCGTCGTCCGAGCTTGCCGTCGCATGGTGCGAGCACTACGCAGTAGGACAGGTTGAGCCTTGCCATCTCCAGTGCGGCCTCGGCGCGCTCTATGGCCGCCTCACTGTTGGCACGGCGTGTCTGCACCTCGTTCACACCCGAGTAGGCGGCTTTCTGCTGCCTGCGTGTGGCGTCGAGCTTTTTCTTTGTGGCGTCATACTCCGTCTCTATCTGCTCCAGCTGTATGGGCGTGGCGGCATTCCTTGCCACCAGATTCTGGTATCTCTGCTTGTCTTTCTCCAGCTTGGCGAGCCTTATCTCAATCTCCGCTATCGATGCCTCGTAGACTGTGGCCGAGGTCTCGGTGGTCTGCAGTGATGCGTTCACGACGTTGGCACCAGCTTGAGCGTCCTTGAGTGCGGCCTCTGCCTCCATGACCCTGATGCGGTACTCGCGGTCGTCGAGAACCAGCAGCGTATCGCCCTTCTTGACGTCCTGATGCTCCTTGAAGTATATTTTCTTGATGTAACCGGTAGCACGCATGTTTACTGGAGATATGTACTGCTCAATCTGAGCGTCGTTGCTTGTCTCGGTGTTCTTGTAGTCAAGGAAGAGGCATGCTATCTCGAAGATGCCCCATACGAGTATGGCCACTCCTATGGCGCTGACTATGTATTGGCGTATGCGTTGTTTCTTCAGTTTCTTTGCAGTTGCCTCTGCTGATGTTGGTGCGCTATTGTTGTTCGTATTTGTATCCATGATGGTATATTTGTTATCGTTATCGTTATCGTTATCGTTTTCGTTATCGTTATCGTTATCGTTATCGTTATCGTTTAGACTGCCCGCTGCCCTTCACAAGCCTTTCCAGCTGCCCTGTGAGCTTGAGCAGGGTGAGGTTGGACACCTGGTAGTTGTAGTGGGCGGTGAGATAGTTGTTCTGAGCGTCGCTCATGCTCATCTCGTCCTGTAGCACCTCGGTCATCGATGCTATGCCCTCACGGTAGCGGTCGCTTGTCACCTTGTACACGTCCTCAGCCAGCAGGTAGTTGTCGCGCTGCTTGCTGAAGTTGCGCTGGTTGTTTGCCTGGTCGTTGACGGCATTGGCATATTGCGTCCTCATGTTCTTGAGAGTGTTCTCGTAAGATATTTTTGCATTGTCGATGTCCACTTGCGCCTTGCGTATCTTTGACCTCTTCTCGAAACCGTCGAAGACGGGGACGCGCAGCGATAGGCCGATGCCGTTTGACTGGTACCAGTGGTTGGACTCGCCGGAGTGGAACCAGTTCTTGAACTTGTCTGTGTAGGCCGTGTATGCCCATGTGCCGGTTAGCGACAGCGTAGGCAGATAGCCGTCGCGCACAAGCTTCTGCTGCTTCTCGGCCAGAGTCTGCTGCTGTCTGAGCATCTGCAGCTCGTACAGGTTCTCGTTGAGTCCTGACAGCTCGGCCATGTCCTGTATGTCCATGGTGGCATGCTCCACGGCGATATCGGCGTCAGCAGGATAGTCGAGAATGTATTTCAGCATGTTGTACTGCTGTACGAGCATGGCCTTTGCGTTGTCGTGCTGTACCATGAGGTTCTCAAGGTTGACGCTTACCCTCTTCACGTCAACCTCAAGCGCCATGTCGTTGTCGTAGAACGCCTTCGTGATGTCCCTAAGCTCCTCCAGTCTTTTGATGTTGTCGCAGATGATGCCTATCTGCTCCTCGGTGTTCTGAGCCAGGTAGTACATCTTGCTTATCTGTACTATAAGGTCCTCGCGCGCCTTCTCGTAAGACAGGGTGTTAAGGTGGTCAAGGGTCTTGGCAATGTCAACCGCCGTAAGGGCTGTCTGGCTGTAGAGAGGCATCTGCAGCTGCAGGCTTGCCGAGGCGTTGTACTGCAGGGTCTTGGTGACGTTGTAGAGCTTGCCGTAGGCCGTACCGTCGGTTACGGACACTGCAGGGTCGAAATTGTCGTTGAAGCCTGCGCCGAGGTTTATCTGCGGCAGCAGCTTGGCGCGGTTCTCGCTGATGGCGTGCTTGCCTTTGACCACGTTTCCCTCGTAGGTCTTCAGCGAGAGGTTCCTCTCAATGCCCATCTGCAGGCATTGCGACAATGACAGCCTCTCTTCTGCCGACATGTGCAGGGAAGAGAGTGTCAGAGTGAAAATGAACAGAAATTTTCTCATACCTATCTATTATTCTGAAAATCGGATGCAAAGTTACTGTATATTACCCATATAGGACTATTCATAGAATATCGCAAACTGTTCATATTTTCCTTTTCAGCCGTCAAGTGACGTTAACAAAAGCTAAATGAACAGAGAGAGGCAACCTAAAGTTTCCCTATTATCGCATTTTGCAGTACTTTTGCACGGAAAAATGAAACATACAGCTACATATTATCAACAACAGAAGGGCAAGCGCGTGCTCAGCATGCTCACTGCCTATGACTACCATACGGCCAGTATCGTCGACGAGGCGGGCATCGATATGATCCTTGTCGGCGACTCTCTTGGCAATGTCATCCTCGGATATGACAACACCCTTGCCGTGACCGTAGAAGATATGATACACCATGGCAGGGCGGTATGCCGCGGGGCGAAGAACGCCTTCGTTGTCGTCGACATGCCCTTTATGTCGTATCAGACCTCGGTGTACGATGCCGTCAGCAATGCGGGACGCATCATGAAGGAGACCAACTGCCAGGCAGTGAAGCTGGAGGGAGGTGCCGTGTATGCCGACCGCATACGTGCCATCGTGGATGCGGGAATACCCGTCGTCGCCCACATCGGCCTTACGCCGCAGTCGTTCAACACTCTGGGAGGATACAAGGTGCAGGGCAAGACGGAGGACTCTGCCCGAAAGCTCATGGAAGACGCACTGGCCGTGGAGAAGGCAGGAGCCTTTGCCATAACGCTGGAGTGCGTGCCTGCCGACATTGCAGCCGCCATCACGCAGCGCACGTCGGCACTGACCATAGGCATCGGCGCTGGCAACCAGTGCGACGCGCAGGTGCTCGTCTGTCACGACATGCTCGACTATAGCGGCGGCTTCACTCCGAGGTTCGTACGCAAGTACGCGTCGTTACACGACACCATGCTGCAGGCATTCCGGCAGTATAAGGATGATTGCGAGAACAGAACATTCCCCGCACAAGAGAATATGTTTTAGGTCTGAGGTCTGGGGTCAAAGGTCAAAGGTCTGAGATCTATTCCCTCTATCTACTCTATCTGCTATATCCCCTCTATTCCCAGCAAAAAAAAACTTACACCAAATGCAAATAGTAAAAACAATCAAGGAAGTGCGCGCCATAGTAAAGGAATGGCGTCGCTCGGGGCTCACAGTAGGCCTCGTGCCCACTATGGGCTACCTGCATGAAGGCCATCAGAGCCTCATTGCCAAGTCAGCACAGCAGAACGACCGCACGGTAGTGTCGGTATTCGTCAACCCGATACAGTTTGGTCCAAATGAGGACCTTGAGGCATACCCGCGCGACATAGAACATGATATGAAGGCCGTGGAGACGGCTGGCGGAGACCTCATATTCCATCCGGAACCATCGGAGATGTATCCTCCGCATTTCACATCCTTCGTTGACACCACTGAGACTACAGAGCTGCTCTGTGGAGCTTGCCGGCCAACCCACTTCCGTGGAGTATGCACCGTTGTGAGCAAGCTGTTCAACATCGTGCAGCCTGACAGGGCCTACTTCGGACAGAAAGACGCACAGCAGCTGGCAACCATCCGGCGCTTCGTACGTGACCTCGACTTCGACATAGAGATTGTGCCATGCCCTATTGTGAGGGAGGACGACGGACTGGCCAAATCGAGCCGTAACACATACCTCAGCAAGGAGGAACGGCAGGCTGCCCTCGTACTGTCGCGCAGCCTGAAGGCTGGACGCGACGTTATAGAGAAAGGCGAGCGCAGCGCAGACAACGTAATAAAAGTCATAAGGGACGTGCTGGAGAAAGAGCCTCTTGCGCGCGTGGACTATGTAGAGGTGGTGGACTTCTGCAACATACAGCGCACGGCGACGATAACTGGAGAGGTGCTCGTGGCCATAGCGGTGTATATAGGCAAGACACGACTCATAGACAATTTCATCTGGAGAGAGGAGTAGGGCATGGAACTGACAATGCTTAAGGCGAAGATACACCGCGCCACGGTCACGCAGGCCGAGATAGACTATGTCGGCAGCGTCACCATCGACTCATACCTGCTTGAGCAGTCGGGCATCATGGAATATGAGAAGGTGCAGATTGTCGACGTAGACAATGGCAGCCGACTGGAGACTTACGTAATAGCCGGCGAGCGAGGCTCGGGCATTATATGCCTCAATGGTGCTGCGGCACGGTGCGTTAAAGTGGGCGATAAGGTTATCATCATGGCTTACGCCAACCTCACACCGCAGGAGGCTGCTACCCATAAGCCGACGGTGCTGTTCGTAGACGCGGATAACGCTATTGTGCGTAAGGCCCACTACGAGAAACATGGCCTGCTGGAGGAAATGGAATAGTATGGTCTAAGGTCTGGGGTCTAAGGGTTAATGTTGGATATCAAAGATATTAATTGGATGCTAAGCGGAAAAACAATACTTCTGGGAGTTAGCGGCAGTATAGCTGCATACAAGATAGCAAATCTCGCCTCGATGCTTGTCAAGGCGCATGCCGACGTACACGTCATCATGACGCGCAACGCCTGCCAGTTTATTACGCCAGTGACTTTCGAGACGCTAACAGGCAACAAGTGCATCGTTGACACCTTCGACCGCAATTTCGAGTTCAATGTCGGGCATGTGTCGCTGGCTGCTAAGGCCGATGTCTTCATGGTTGCTCCCGCAACGGCTAATGTCATTGGGAAGATGGCGGCAGGCATCGCCGATGACATGCTCACAACGACCATCCTCGCCTGCAAGGCTCCAAAGGTTATTGCGCCTGCCATGAATACCAACATGTGGGAAAACCAGATAGTGCAGGACAACATCTCAAAACTTAAGGCATACGGCTACGATATAATGATGCCGGCAGAGGGACGCCTGGCATGTGGTGACACAGGACGCGGCAAGCTGCCTTCGGAGGAGTTGCTCATGCAGCGCATTCTCTTCCATACAGCATGTCCTCACGACATGGCGGGACTGAGGGTTCTCGTCACGGCAGGCCCTACAAGGGAGCACATAGACCCCGTAAGGTTCATAACCAACCGCTCCACGGGAAAGATGGGATATGCCATAGCCAAGATGGCTTGCCTGCGCGGAGCAAATGTGGTGCTCGTCAGTGGCCCCGTGGGATTGCGCCCCTTCGATGGTGTTACCGTGGTAGACGTCGTTAGTGCAGATGACATGCATAGAGAGACCGTAGCCCGCTCGGCCGATGCGGATATCATAGTGATGTGCAGTGCCGTGGCAGACTATACGCCTGCCTGCTACTCGGAGCAGAAAATTAAAAAGAATGATGGTGACATGAATATCCCCTTGACCCGCACAACCGACATCCTTGCAGAGCTTGGCCTGAATAAAAAGCCCGGGCAGACACTCGTTGGCTTTAGTATGGAGACCGCCAATCTGATTGCCAACTCCACGGCGAAGCTCGAAAAGAAGCATGCCGACATGATATGTGCCAATTCCATCAGCGAGGAAGGCACGGGATTTGCCGCCGACACCAATAGAGTCTCCATCATTACCCGCGATGGAGTAGAGCAGCTCCCTCTGTGCTCCAAAGACCAGACGGCAGCACTCATTCTCGACAAAATAATGAGAAACCGCCCTTAGTCATTCGCCCTTAGTCCTTCGCCCTTTACCTTTGACCTTCGCCCTCATCCCCTCATCCCTTCTCCGGATATTCCAGATTTTCGGGCTTGATGTCTCTCAATACTTCTAAATATTTTTTTGCTTCGAGTCGTGCCATGGGCAGGTCGTGCAACAGGTAGTTGCCGCAGTCTTGTGGCTGTGTCCCCGGCACCTCACCTTGATAGTCGGCTATGAAGGCGAAGGTGTCTATCATTAGTTGCAGGATATCACGGCTCTCAAGGTCACCTCTGACGAGGAAGTAGTTGCCTGTGAGGCATCCCATTGGACCCCAGTATATTATCCTGTCTGCCCACTGGGCGTTGTTCCTCAGGTAGGTGGCTGCCAGATGCTCTATGGTGTGCAGGGCACCCTGGTGCAGAGCCGGCTCGCGGTTGGGTGCCTTCATGCGGATGTCGAATGTCGTTACCACATCGTTGCCGACGTTGTCCTTGCGGCTAACGTAGATGCCAGGCAACAGGCGCAGGTGGTCAATGGTGAAGCTCGGTATTTTTTTCATATCTTGTTTTTTGAAATAAAGTTTTGGCGAAAGAAGTACTATAAACTATATGGCACAGGAAGCACTATAATTTTGAGAGAAAGTCTTTTGTGACGTTAAAGCTGCCCTCGGCCATACGGTTCCAGAAGTCGAAATACTGTGAGGCATCAGTGTCGTTGAGTGGTACGTCGCTGATTATTCTGAACGACACGAAAGGTGTCTTGTATTTGTGGCATGTCTGCGCAATGGAGCAGCTCTCCATGTCAACAGCCTTTGCTGTGGGGAAATGGTCGAGTATGGACATCATTTTCTCGCGGCTGTCAACAAACCACTCTCCGCTAACTATTAGGCCTGCCGTTACATTTCCACAGCTCAAGGCCTTGTCCACGAGAGCCTGCGGCGACTTGTATCTTGCCGGCATGCCCATTATCTGTCCGTACTCACACTCGCTGCCGCAGTAGGCGTCGTGGTATGTGCATTCTGTAGATACCACTACGTCGAGTGGCGACATTTTTGCGTCCGCACCACCAGCCACGCCTGTGGATATTATCAGGTCGGGGGCATAGCGGTTTATCATTTCCACGGCTCCTATGGCAGAGTTCACCTTTCCAATGCCACATTGTTGCATGATTACCTCGTTGTCTCCAATCCTGCCACTGACAAAGTCTGTGTTGTGGTAGTGCTCCTTGCAGCTGTCGTCAAGGAGTGTCATCAGCTGTGCGAACTCCTTGTCCATGGCTACTATAATTCCAATTCTCATATCTTGTTCAATATTCGTCAACTATATGAGGGGTGTATGTGTAGGGTTGCAAAAGTAAAAAAAAAAAATGATGTGTGGAAATGTTTTTCATACATTTGTAGCCGAATGTCATATTTTTCCCGTATCTTTGCATACAGAGAAATAGCCTGTTGCCGTGCGGCCACTGGGGCTATGCCTTCTCGCATACTCTTCGGATAATAAAAAACGAAATACAACAAATGAAGGAAAGGTTAAAACAACTGTTGCCCGACATTATTGTCGTAGCACTCTTTGCCGCTATCGCATTCTTTTATTTCATGCCGGCTGACATAGACGGCAGAATACTCTACCAGCATGACTCACAGGCCGGAAAGGGCCTTGGGCATGAGCTGAGCGAATATTACCAGAGGACGGGGGAGAGAAGCCGGTGGTCGAATTCCGTGTTCGGAGGTATGCCCACCTATCAGACGGCACCGTCGTACAAGAGTACCGACGGGCTGGCGGCTCTTGCCAAGGCTTATCATCTGTGGCTGCCAAGCTACGTGTGGTATGTCTTTGCCTATCTGCTGGGCTTCTACATACTGCTGCGCTCATTCGACTTCCGCCGCCATCTCGCTGTGCTGGGCTCGGTGATATGGGCGTTCTCATCCTATTTCTTCATTATCATTGCTGCAGGCCATTACTGGAAGGTGGAGGCTCTGGCATATCTGCCACCAATGATAGCCGGCGTGGTGCTGAGCTTCCGGGGCCGTTACCTGCGCGGCTTCCTCGTTACGGCGATATTCTCGGCTTTCGAGGTGCTGGCAAACCATGTGCAGATGACTTACTATTATCTGTTTATCATTATCTGCATGATTGTGGCCTACCTCGTAGAGGCAATACGGAACAAGCGGATGCTCCATTTCCTGAAAGCCTCTGCAGTGTGTGCGGCTGGTGCCGTAATAGGTATCTGCGTCAATATTTCGAACCTCTATCATACATGGGAATACGGACAGGAGAGCATGAGAGGAAAGAGCGAGCTGGTAAAGGCCAACTCGGCTAATCAGACAAGCTCGGGACTGGACCGCGACTATATTACCCAATGGAGCTACGGTATTGACGAGACATGGACGCTGCTGGTGCCTAATGCCAAGGGTGGTGCGTCGGTGCCCCTTGCCATGAACAAGACTGCCATGGACAAGGCCGACCCTAACTTTATCCCCGTTTACCAGCAAATGGGACAGTACTGGGGTAACCAGCCCGGCACAAGTGGCCCCGTGTATGTGGGAGCCTTTGTTATGATGCTCTTTGTCTTGGGACTATTCATCGTCAAGGGACCTATGAAGTGGGCGCTGCTCGTGGCAACCGTGTTGTCGATACTGCTGTCATGGGGACGCAACTTTATGCCCTTCACCGACTTCTTCCTCGACTATGTGCCCATGTATGCCAAGTTCAGGACGGTGGCGTCGATACTTGTCATTGCAGAGTTCACGATACCACTGCTTGCCATGATGGCACTCAAGACAATAGCTGATGATCCGACCATACTGAACAGAAAGCTTAAGACATTCTATCTCAGCTTTGCCCTCACGGGTGGAGTATGCCTGTTGTTCGCTCTGATGCCGTCGGTATTCTTCTCCGACTTCGTGTCAGCGCAGGAGATGAGGTCGCTGCAGCAGATACCGCAGGAGTATCTCAGCCAGCTGCTCCCTAACCTCCGGGCTATGAGGCAGGCAGTGTTTACTGCCGACTGCTGGCGCTCGCTGGCCGTAATTGTTGCAGGCACGCTCGTGCTGCTGCTCTTCAAGGCGGGCAAGCTCAAGCAGACATGGATGGTGGGCACGCTCACCATGCTGTGCCTTGTCGATATGTGGGCGGTGAACAAGCGCTACCTCAACGACGACATGTTTGTTGAGGCAAGTGTGAAGGAGGCTCCTGTGCCAATGACCGACGCTGACCGTGAGATTCTGCAGGACAAGGCACTCGACTATAGGGTGCTGAACCTTGCCTCAAACACCTTCAACGAGAACGAGACATCATACTACCACAAGAGCATCGGTGGCTACCATCCTGCCAAGTTGCGCCGCTATCAGGAAATGATAGACGCATACATAGCGCCTGAGATGAGAAAGCTGATGCCTGCAATAGCAGAGACCATGGGAGATATGACCAAGGTGAACGGTGACTCTGTATGGCCTGTACTAAACATGCTGAATACAAAGTATTTCATTGTGCCGTTGCAGGGTGGACAGACGGTGCCCATACAAAACCCATACACCTACGGCAATGCATGGATGGTTGACAAGATTACATATGTTGACAATGCCAATGACGAGATAGCAGCTGTAGGGAAGGTCAACCTTAGACACGAGGCCGTTGCCGACAAGCGTTTCAAGGACGTGCTTGGAGAGGCGGTAGCGCAGGACGAGGTGTCGGTAGCTTCTATTACTGCCTACGATGCCAACAAATTAGCTTACGAGGTTAGCACGGGCAAGGGAGGAATCCTTGTCTTGTCGGAGATTTACTACCCGGGATGGAAGGCTACCGTCGACGGCAAGCCCGTAGAGGTGGGACGAGTAAACTACATATTGCGAGCCATCAACATCCCGGCTGGAAAACACAAGGTTGAGCTGACATTCTTCCCGAAGAGCGTCGACAATACAGAGACTGCGGCATACATAGCGTATGCTATAGTAATCATAGTGATTCTTGCAACATTGGCAAGAGCATGGTGGAAGAGAAGGAAGGGGGAATAGCTCCCTTCCTTCCTACCATACCTACATCCTACAAAAAACTACATAACCTATAAAACCTATACCATTAACGCAACCTTCATCATCTACAAATAACCTAAGCCACTATACAATAACATAAATCCCTTCTTAATATCCAATAACAATGACTATAAGAACCTTTATCCTATCAGCAGCAGCAAGCTGCGCTATGACATCTTTGGCTCAGGAGCCAAGAGTGTCATCGAGCATGTATCTCAACCCTCAGCCAACGGGAGCAACCCTGGTGCCATTCTCCATATTCTCCGATGGCTTAAAGTTTCCCATACGATGGGGACTCGACGTGGCATGGGATAGCGAGCAGAACGTCAGAAAGGGCATCAACCATATTGGCAAGGAGAATATCTCCATAATGAGAAGCAGTTTCCAGACTACTTACCCGCTTGTTGACGACAAGGAACTCACGTCAAGCCAGATAGCGCGACTGGACACCAGGACAAAGCTAATAAACCTTGTCGGCACTGATGTTGACATCGTACTGAATGAGGACCAGGAGGCAGGCATTCACAGCTACTATGTGGAGAACGGTGTCGCCAACACCGACCATTGGGCAGAGCTTATCAATGCCAGCGTGAAATGGCTCAACGAGAACTATCCCAAGCATAAGGTTGTCGCCATATCGCCATACAATGAGCCCGACTTCGGCTGGGGACAGGGCAATCTTGCGAGCTTCAAGGAGATTGCACGGAAACTGAAGGAAAACTATCCGCTTTTTGCTGATATTGCCATTACAGGAGGAAATACCCTCAACTGCGACGAGGCACTGAAATGGTACAACGGCCTCAAGCCTTATGTCGATTGGGGCAACACGCATCAGCTGGCAGGCTCGTTTGACACCTACGCCAATTTCTTCAAGACGGTGGCCGAGGACGGCAACTACCCTTATGCCGACGAGCTCCACAATGTCGGTGAGGCAATGGTGGGCGCAGAGTATGGCATGAAGATGGGTGTATGGTGGGGCTTCGACAGCCGCGCCCGTGGAGAGTTCTGCCGTATAAGCAACAGCGGCTCAAGACTGGCTTATGCCGAAAACCGTCCGGCATGGACATCAGCATCTGTATATCGTGACGAGACATCGGGAGAGGTGAAGGCATTCATAGGCTCGTCAGAGAGGCAGGCCAATACCTCAAGCTTCCTTTTCGTCTCCAAGGACAAGGATGTCTACTACGACGGCTACGGCCCCGTAAGGGAGCTGAATATGTCTGTGCCGGGAGGTACTGGATATCAGAACGGGCAGACTAATGCGGAGAGGGTAATTGACGTTACCTGGGGAGCTGACGTGCAGCCAAGCGTCATAAACGGAAGGTACAGGATTATGAACAGGAGCACACGCTATGTGGCTGCTGAGTATGGCTCAGACAATATCGCTCTCGTGAAGGCGGCTGACAACTCCAGTGCTCAGATATGGGATGTCGCACCCGTAAGCGACCGTATAGGCGGCGACTATAGCTTCCTTACTTTTACGAATGCTGCTGACAGGAGGCACATGAACGTGTTGAACTTCTCGACGGTGAGCGGAGCAAATGTCATAGCATATGATGGTGGAAACTCCTCTAATGAGCAGTGGTACCTTAAATATTATGGAAATGGCTGCTACTACATACTGAACCGTGAGTCGGGATTATGCCTCATGGCGGCTTCTTCGCAGCAGACCAACGGCACGAATATCGTGCAGGGGCTGTTTGATGACTCTTCCGTGGCCAAGCGTAATCTGCGTTTGTGGCAGTTCCTGCCTGAGGGCGCTGCATGCGAGATTATTCCCCCTGCCGTACCCAAGGGACTTACAGCCAAGGCTTCTACGGCTTCGGTGACATTGCAGTGGACGGCGAATACCGAGGCCGACCTTGCAGGTTATATGGTTCTTAGGGCTGATGCTGGCGATACCAACTGGAACACCATAGCACGCAAGGTACAGGGTACAAGCTTTACAGACAACACTTGCTTGCCGGGACATGAGTATCAGTATGCCGTGAAGGCCATAGACATGAGCGACAATATGTCGAAAGCCTGTACGGCAGTGGAGGCAGCTCCGGTAGAGGGTAATGCGTTAGTTGCCAACTGGCAGTTTGACGATATGCTTGCCGATAATACCGACAATGCCCTCGACGTGGCAGTCTACGGCAAGACGGTGTTCTCTACGGAGCACAAGTCGGGAGAGAAATCGCTCTACCTGAGCGGCACCAACAACTATGTGCAGTTGCCTTACACCATTGCCTCATACGACAAGATGACTGTGGCTATGTGGGTGAACTGGCGCAACACGTCATCGGCATGGCAGAGGCTGTTTGATTTTGGTAATGGTGTGGATGAGTATATGTTCCTCACTCCGAGCAATGGCTCGGTAATGCGCTTTGCCATCAAGAATGGTGGTGACGAGCAGGTGGTGGCATGCCCGACCAAGCTCGCTGCCAACTCTTGGCATCATGTCGCTGTTTCATTAGGAGATGGTACCATCAGGATATTTGTTGATGGAGAGGAAGTCGCTCAGGCTACGGGCATCACCATCAAACCATCGGATTTCAATCCTGTGCTCAACTATATCGGACGAAGCCAGTTCAATGCCGACCCAATGTTCAAGGGATATATCGACGATGTGCGGATATTCAATTATGACCTTCAGGCAGATGATGTGAAAGAAATAATGGCCGACCTGACCAACGGAGTGCAGAATGTTGAAACTGACGAGGCAGTAAACGCGGCCACATACACTATCGATGGCAAGGCCGCTGGCAAGAATGCCAAAGGACTGCTCATCAGAAAGGCTTCTAACGGAAAAGTAACTAAGGTAATAGAGAAATAAACGATATTTAGGGTATGAAGAAACTTCTGTCACTGCCCCCTAATCTTGTTGGCTGTTTCCATGATATAACGGGTTATAGCAAGGATGAATGGTTTTGCACAAATGACCCCGTGGACCACAAGCTCGGTTCGGGTGGAGGCTCGACATGGCTGTTGCAGCAGGCCTATCACAATGATGTTGCAAAAGGCTCTAAGGATGGTGAACCAACTTTCGGCCAGTGGCTGGCAAGTGAACGGCGGTTGCTGCTTCATGCCGGTGGACAAAGCCGCAGGCTGCCTGCTTATGCGCCTTCGGGAAAAGTGCTTACTCCGATACCGGTCTTCAGGTGGGAGAGGGGACAGAAGCTTGCGCAGGACTTGCTGTCGTTGCAGTTGCCGCTATATCAGAAGATTATGGATGCAGCACCTGATAGCTTACATACCATGATTGTGAGTGGTGACGTGATGATCAGAAATACGCAGCCTCTGCAGCCTATCCCTGATGCCGACGTGGTATGCTACGGACTGTGGCTCGGACCGGAGACTGCCCGTAACCATGGTGTGTTCGTATCATCAAGACAGACACCGTCAGTACTGAAGTGTATGTTGCAGAAGCCTTCCGTAGAAAAGCTTGGCGAACTGCTTAAGGACCATTACTATTTGACTGACATTGGTGTATGGCTGCTTAGCGACAGGGCTGTAAAGGTATTGATGTCACACAAGGGAGAGTACGACTTGTATAGTGAGTTTGGCGGTGCTATGGGAACACATCCAACGCTCGATGACCCAGAGGTGAGAGGGCTGAAGGTTGCTGTGCTGCCACTGCCTGGTGGGGAGTTCTATCATTTTGGAACATCACGGGAGCTGCTGTCGTCCACTCTTGCCATTCAGAACCTGGTCAATGACCAGAGACGGATAATGCATCTCTCCCGCAAACCACATCCAAGCATTTTTATCCAGAATACCATAATGTCGCTGAAGGTTACGGCGGACAATACCGATGTGTGGATAGAGAATTCCTTTGTCGGCAAGGACTGGTCTCTCTCCTGCCGCAACATCATTACCGGCGTGCCTGTCAACGAATGGCACGTGGCATTGAGGCCAGGGCAATGTGTGGACATTGTCCCTATGGATGAGAGTAGTTACGTTGTGCGACCTTATGGCTTTGATGATAAGTTTGCTGGGGATGAGCAGCAGAAGAGGCAGTTCCCGGTTGCCAACGGAGTGGAGGAGGCCGGACGCTTGCTGAGATACATGCTCGGACAGGAACCAGAGGCGAAAAGACTCTACGAGGAGGCACGTAAGATGAGTGCGGAGGAGATATCGGCAACAGCAAATCTCAGAAGACTCTTCGCTCAGCGCAATGAATATAGGAAACATAACTGGCAGGCTTTGGCCCAGAACTATGAGCACAGCGTGTTCTATCAGCTCGACCTTCATGATGCGGCACGGCAGTTTGCAGACAATGGTATAGAGATGCCTGCTCCGCTGCCTGACGACGCACCGTTGATAACGCGTATGAAGGATGCCATGTTCAGAGGCCAATCGGACAAGGCGTTCTCCTTGCTCAGGGAGGGAATACTGACAACACCAGTAAACAATGACGGGACTGGTGCAGAGATGGTTCGCCCTTGTCGTGCTGTGGCCGACGACCAGATAGTATGGGGACGCTCGCCTGTGCGTATAGACATTGCTGGTGGGTGGACGGACACTCCGCCGTACTGTCTCATGGAAGGAGGTAATGTGGTCAATTTTGCCATTGAGCTGAACGGCCAACAGCCTATACAGACTTACGTGAAGCCGTGCAAGGAGTATCACGTTGTACTGAGAAGTATTGACTTGGGGGCTTCAGAGATAGTAGAGACCTACGGACAACTGGCCGACTTCAAGAAAGTGGGAAGCCCGTTCTCTATCCCCAAGGCTGCTCTTGCCCTCGCAGGTTTTCTTCCACAATACTCTGGGACATGTTATCCTGATTTGAAGACACAGTTGGCCGACTTCGGCTGCGGCATGGAGGTTACACTTCTTTCTGCCATACCAGCAGGAAGTGGGCTCGGTACAAGCAGCGTCCTTGCAGCTACGGTGCTCGGAACACTCAACGACTTCTGCTCACTTGGCTGGGACAAGAATGAAATTTGTCACCAGACCCTTGTGCTTGAACAGCTGCTTACCACAGGTGGAGGATGGCAGGACCAGTCGGGAGGAGTGTTGCAGGGCGTGAAGCTCCTGCAGACATCGGCGGGATTTGGACAGACGCCAACGGTGAGATGGCTACCTTCCGACCTATACACGCAGCCTGAATATCAGGCGTGCCATCTGCTATATTATACCGGACTGACGAGGACTGCCAAGACCATACTTGCGGAGATTGTTCGCAAGATGTTCCTAAATCAGCATGACCAGCTGGTGCTGCTGAGGGAGATGAAGGAGCATGCCATGATGATGTATGAGGCTATACAGCGCAACGACTTCAACGACATGGGGCGGCTTGTCGGTATGACGTGGCTTCAGAACCAGGCTCTCGACGCAGGTACTAATACGCCGGAGGTGTACAGGCTGACACAGCTTGTCGATGACCTGTGTCTCGGATATAAGCTCCCTGGAGCAGGTGGCGGAGGATACCTGTATATGATAGCCAAAGACCCAGAAGCGGCAGCAAGGATAAAAGTCATTCTGAATGCCAATGCGCCTAATGCCAATGCAAGGTTTGTAAACATGGCGCTAAGCAAAGTGGGTATGCAGGTCAGCCGCAGCTGAATGGTATTTCCTGATATTAGTCTATCCAGCACTTTTGAGCAAGTCTTGCAACTTGCAATATATATGAAGTAATTAATGTTTTACCCTATGACATAGCGCACATGGAGTTTCGTACCATAGTTGACATACCGGCACCTTCGTTCAGGATAGAGCCGCAGGAGGAGATGCTGTTCGTAGGCTCATGCTTTGCAGACAATATTGGCAAACGCTTCGTGCAGGAGATGTTCAGGGCAACCGTGAACCCCTTTGGCGTGATGTACAATCCTGCAAGCATATACCACACTGTCATGAGGACAGACTGCGCACCGAGGGTGGTGGTGATGACGCTTGGAACCAACCATGTATACAGGCTGATTGAGACAGGAGAGATAGTGGACAATTGCCGCAAACGCCCTGCAAGGTTGTTTCATGAGGAGGAGCTGAGCGTTGAGGAGTGCTGTGACTATCTGCAAAAAGCTGTCGATATCCTTGTCGGCCGTAACAGTCAGGTGAGGGTAATATTGACGGTCAGTCCCATAAGGTATGCCAAGTATGGATACCATGAGAGTCAGCTGTCGAAGGCGACGTTGCTGCTTGCAGCGGATGCCATGGTGAGACGCAATGACTGTTGCTGCTATTTCCCGGCTTATGAGATTGTCAATGACGAGCTTCGTGACTACCGTTTCTATAAGGAGGACATGCTGCATCCCTCGGAGCAGGCCGTGGAATATATTTGGCAACGGCTTTCTGAGGTGTACCTCTCTGATGCGGCCAAAAAGTTTCTGGCTGAATGGGAACCGTTAAGGAAGGCACTCGCACACAGGCCGTTCAATGCCGATGGCGAGGAGTATCGAAGGTTCGTTGATGCCACAAGGCAGAAGATAGAGGATCTGCGGAGCCGTTATCCGCTTATGCCGGAAATATGATGGATGGTGCATTTGTATGGAGTTATTATTAATCTAAATAATTGTTGATATGAGAAAAAAACTTTTAGTGTTATTATTGGTATTGATAGTACCTTTGCAGGCTATGGTTGCTGCCAAGTCAGCTACAGTGGTTGCTCAGGGAACTGTATGTAATGTGACCTTCTATGCTCCCGACATTGTGAGAGTAGTGAAGTATCCGCAGGGAGCTAAGGGACCGTCAGAGAACAGTCTTGTGGTTACTATGGCCCCTTTGGAGAATATGAAGGTTAATATCACAAAGCAATCAGGCACGACATTGCTCAAAAGTAAGAAGCTCACTGTTGCCATTGATAACGCTACGGGAATCGTTTCTTTCTTCGATGGTAGCCAAGTGTTGCTGAAAGAGAAAGGTACAACGTTTGAGGAAAGAAACTCCGGCCCTGACAAGGGGGCCTACCGTGTTACGCAGGTGTATGAGCTTGACGGTGATGAGCCAATCTACGGACTGGGTACCTTGCAGGACGGCAAGCTAAACAGACGTGGCACGCAGAAGTTTATGGAACAGTCTAATCTTGAGGACTTCCAGTATGTTGTTCAGTCGCTGAAGGGGTGGGGCATCTATTGGGACAATTATTCCAGGGCTGACTTCAAGGACGATGCCAGCGGAATGTCCTTCTCTGCCGAGGTTGGTGATGCGTCCGACTATTATTTCATGTACGGAGGGTCTGCCGACGGTGTTAACGCGCTTATGCGCCAGCTCTCGGGAAAGGTTGACATGTTCCCTCTGTGGACATACGGTTTCTGGCAGTGCAGGGAGAGATACAAGACGGAGAACGAGTTGCTGGAGGTTGTCGACTGGCATCGTAAGAATAATGTGCCGCTCGACGGTATCATACAGGACTGGCAGTATTGGGGCAGCAACTATACCTGGAATGCCATGGATTTCATTGGTGAGGGATTCAGACATGGGCAGATGATGGTTGACTCTGTTCACAGAATGAATGCGCACCTCATGATCAGTATCTGGGCAAACTTCGGACCATATACCAAAGGCTACCGACAGCTGGATAAGAAAGGACTTCTCTTTGATTTCGAGACTTGGCCGCAAAGCGGCATCTCGCATATATGGCCGCCAAGGATGGATTATCCAAGTGGTGTCCGTGTGTATGACGCTTACAGCAAGGAGGCAAGGGACATATACTGGCAGAACCTCAAGACACTGTATGATTATGGCGTGGACGCTTGGTGGATGGACTCTACCGACCCTGACTACTTCAACTCCAAGGATAGCGACTACGACAGGATGACGGGTCTTGGAACATGGAGAAGGGTGAGAAACGCATTCCCGCTGTGTACGGTGTCTGGTGTCTATGACAACCAACGCAAGGAGTCGGATGACAAGAGAGTGTTTATAATGACGCGCTCGGCATTTGCCGGACAGCAGCGTTACGGCTCCGGACTATGGTCGGGCGATGTGGCTTCCACATGGGATATGCTGCGGAAGCAGATACCGGCAGGCTTGAACTATACCATGACGGGATGTCCTAATTTCAATACCGATATAGGCGGCTTCTTCTGCGGAGCATACAACAGAGGACGGATTTCTGCACCGCAGAACCCACAATATCAGGAACTGTACGTAAGGTGGATGCAGTACGGGCTTTTCTGTCCCGTCTTCAGGAGTCACGGAGCGGATGCGCCTCGCGAGATATACCAGTTTGGCAAGAAGGGTGAGCCGGTTTTTGATGCAATAGAATCCGCCATACGCCTGCGCTACCGTCTTATACCTTATTTATATAGTACAGCATGGCAGGTTACGTCATCAGATGAAAGCTATCTGCGCGCGCTCGTCTACGATTTCCCCAACGACAGAAAGGTATGGAATATGACGGATGAGTTTATGTTCGGCCGAAATATTCTCGCCGCGCCCATTGTCGAGCCTCAATATACGGCTGAAGAGATAATAAAGGACCACAAGGCGGTAGAACGCTGCAAGGCAGAGACCGATTTCACTGCAGGGAAGACCGCTGAGAAATATCTGCCTGAAGGAGCTTCATGGTATGACTTCTGGACGGAGCAGAAACATAAGGGTGGACAGAGCGTGAGGCTTGAGACGGCTCTCGACCGTGTCCCGATGTTCGTGCGTGCCGGCTCTATCCTTCCTTTGGCTCCCGTCATGCAATATGCAGGCGAGCGTCAGTGGAACAACCTCGAAATAATTGTATATCCCGGTGCCGATGCCACGTTCACACTCTACGAGGATGAGGGTGACAACTATAACTATGAGAAGGGACAGTACAGCACGATTACTTTCCGCTGGAACGACAAGGCGGGAAAACTGTCTGTTGGCAAGCGCGCTGGAGCATTCAAGGGTATGCTCAACAAACGTACATTCAATGTCAGGGTAGTGGGCAAGGAACATACAAAGGCGGTCAGCTACGATGGTACTAAGGCTGTGAGCGTTAGGTTCTGACAAGCCAATACCGTTCCACCTACGTGAAAATAGGCCTATACGCCTCCCCGAAATAATAGTGACTCCTTCATGAAAGATGCAGTCTTTACATGGAGGAGTCACTATTTTATGCTTGTTTGTGTCAGGCCATTATGCCTTGATAGGCTTGTAGGTGGGCACAAGGAGTTTCATGCATGCCCATGCAACAAGATATGCAACGGCGCAGATGCAGAAGATAATCATATATCCGGCAGGCTTGCCCTCGAAGGATAGGAATGTGAAGGCTGAGCCCTGGGTCTCTGCGTAAGTGAAGAGTGCGCCCGCACCCTTGTTGATGATGAGCGAGCCGAGACCTCCTGCCATGGCGCCAATACCGGTGATGGTGGCAATGGTTGACTTGGGGAACATGTCGCCTGTCGTTGAGAAGAGGTTGGCCGACCATGCCTGATGACCAGCACCGGCAAGACCGATGATGATGGCAGGGTACCAGGCTGATGACTCTCCGAGAGGCTGGGCAAAGAGGGCGAACAGCGGGAAGAAGGCGAAGATAAGCATTGCTATCATACGGCCTGCATATGGCTCCATACCCTTTTTCTCAACAAAGTATTTTGGCAGATAACCACCAAATATTGAGAGTACGGTCACGATGAGGTAGAGCACGAAAATGAGTGCCTGTCCCATGGGGTCGGAGGTCTTGTAGCCAAATTGGTCAGAGAAGTATGCCGGTGCCCAGAACAGGTAGAACCACCATACACCATCCGTGAAGAACTTTCCTGCGATGAACGACCATGTCTGGCGGTAGGTGAAGCATTTCAGGAATGGGATTACACGCTCGTCTTTCTGCTCTTCCTTTACGGTCTTCTCCTCTTGCTGCTCATCCTGGTTGATGTATGCCAGCTCTGCCTCGTTGACATGCTTTGAGTTCTGTGGCTTGTCGTAGATGAAATGCCAGAAGAACATCCATACGAAGCCTATGGCACCGATAATGATGAACGACATCTCCCAGCCGTAAGCCTTGGCCAGGACAGGGATGGTGAGGGGAGCGGCGAGAGCACCGATGGATGCTCCGGAGTTGAAGATGGATGTTGAGAAGGCGCGGTCTTTCTTCGGGAAAAACTCTGCCGTCACCTTGATGGCAGCAGGGAAGTTGCCGGCCTCACCGAGGGCGAGGATTGCGCGGCATGTGAGGAAGAGCCATACGCTCAGCGTGGCTATTGCAACGGCTATCTCGGAACCTGCCTGTACGGCGCGCAGGGCTTCTACAGAGTCGAGGCCCTCTACCTGCATGGTTACCCAGCCGCAACCGGCGTGCATACATGCACCAAGCGACCAGATGAAGATAGCCCACATATAGCCTTTCTTGGTTCCCATCCAGTCAACGAATTTTCCGGCAAAGAGGCATGCGAAGGCATAGAAGAAGGAGAAGAAGCCCGTTATCGTTCCATAGTCGTCATCAGTCCAGTGGAATTCGGGGGCGATGAAATCTTTCCATGTCAGGGATAGTACCTGACGGTCCATGTAATTGATGGTGGTGGCGCAGAAAAGCATGGCGCAGATAATCCACCTCCAATTGGTCATTTTAGTGTTCTGTGTAGGTGTCATAGCTTGGTTTGTTATAGTAGATTAGTTCTTAACAGTCTGATGTTATTTGAGTTCAGTAACTTTAATCTTGTCCATGTCACCATAGTTCAGGTTTTCTCCTGCCATACCCCAGATGAACATGTAGTTGTATGTTGCTGAGGCTGCGTGGATAGACCACTCCGGCGACATGATGGCCTGCTCGTTGTGCAACCAAACCACGCGGCTCTCCTGCGGCTGTCCCATGACATGGCAAATGGTGTTGCCCTCGGGGAGGTTGAAATAGTAGTAGGCCTCGATGCGGCGGCCGTGTGTGTGAGGAGGCATGGTGTTCCATACAGAGCCTGGAGCCAGGATGGTGAGACCCATCTGGAGCTGGCACGGGCCTTCCTGCAGCACGTTGTTGACGATGAGCTGGTTGATCTCGCGCTTGTTGCTCTCTTCCATAGAGCCTGCCTTGATGACATTGGCCTTCAGCGACTGTATCTTGCCGTTCTTGCGGCCGTCGAGGGTTATCCACTGGGTCTTGTAGGCCCTGTGGGCAGTAGCGGAGTTGATGTAGAACTTGGCTGGCTTCGTGGCATCCTTAGAGCGGAAGATTACCTCCTTGTTGCCACGGCCTACATAGAGTGCCTCCTTGAAGTTGAGAGGATACTCAACGCCGTCAACTACTACCGAGCCCTCGCCGCCAGTGTTGATGACGCCAAGCTCACGGTTGAAGAGGAAGTATTCAGCCTTCAGCGGGTCGATGGTGTCCAGTTTCAGCTCACGGCTTACAGGCACTGCTCCACCGAAGACGAAGCGGTCGTACATAGAGTAGGTGAGTGTTATCTGGTCGTTGACCATCACCTTCTCCATTACAAAGCGGTCGCGCAGGGTCTGTGTGTCATAGTGCTTGACGTCTGCCGGGTGGCAGGCTGTCTGGGTTGTGTAGCTTACTTGTGCTGAGGCTGACATGGCTGTTGCCATGAGAGCGAGTGATAAAAACAGGTTTTTCTTCATTGTTCTTTATTATAGTTTTTGTTGATGCTATATAGCTAAAAGAGTGGATGGAGCTGACGGACTAAGATTAGCCGTTAATCTTCTTCCTGTTCCAAAGTACGAGGGCTATGGTGCCGAGTGTCAGGATGCCGGCGCCGATATAGCTCAGGTATTTCATGCAGGCGTAGATGAGCGTGGAGAGTGGACTGGACGCAAAGTCAAGGGCACCAGCCTCGAAACCGGCAGGTACTGCCACGGAGGCATCCTCCGGGTGTATCTCCTGTACATAGTGGGCGGCAGCCGTGAAGTCGGGAGCCATCCATGTCACGAAGTACAGGCCTATGGCCATTACAATGAGGCCGACGATGAAGCTGCGCAGAACGTTGCCGTTGGTAAACGGAAGTACCATTACGAAGACATAGAACATTCCTGCAAGAGATGCCAGTGGCAGGAACTGGTTGCCGGGCAGTACAACGGCCAGTACCAAGGTGACAGGAATGAGAAGTAACGACACTACGAGAGTGGTGGGGTGACCAATCACGAGAGCCGGAGACATACCGATGTAAAGTTCCTTCTTGCCACCGAACTTCTTTGCTATAAGCTCACGGGTAGCCTCGCTGATAGGCTTCAGACCCTCGATGAAGAGTGACGTGATGCGTGGGATAAGCTCCATCACCGCACCCATCTTGATGCCGAGACCCAGTGTGGCGGGTATCTTGTCAACCATCTCGGTGAAGTCCTTGCATGCAAGGCAGCCAATGATGATGCCGATGATGACACCAAGCACAAGGGGCTCGCCGAAGAGGCCGAACTTCTTCTTCATGCCCTCGGAGTCGATGTTTACCTTGTTGATGCCGGGAACATAGTCGAGTGCCTTGTTTATAGCTACGGCAAACGGCATGAAGCCCTGGCAGAATGGTTGCGGGATGCTAATTCCCTCCATGCCGGGATAGAATTTCTGGAAACGCTTTGCTGTGATGTCGGCAAGCACCAGGGTTATGACATAGCAGACGATGGCGGCGAAGAAACCCCATGCTACGCTTTGGGTCATGAAGTATACCACGGCACCGATGAAGGCGAAATGCCAGTAGTTCCAGAGGTCGATGTTCACGGTGCGCGTGCAGCCGAGCAGCAGCAGTACTAAGTTGACGCCAAGGCATACGGGAATGATGAACGAGCCAACGAGGGTGTTGTATGCCACTGAGGCGGCAGCTGGCCATCCCATGTCAAAGACTTTCAGTTCCAAGCCGTATATCCTCACAACGTCTGAGAGGGCTGGACCCAGTGAGCTGGTTAGAAGGGCTGTGATGACGCTAAGACCAACGAAACCGACTCCTACATAGAGTCCGCTTTTCAGGGCTTTTGAGAACTTGATGCCTATACACACGCCGAGTACGGTGAAGATGATTGGCATCATGACGGCTGCACCGAGACCGATAATGTAACTGAATACTTGTTCCATGAGATTGTTGTAATTGATATCAGGATGTAGTTTTTATAAATAGTATTGGTGCAAAGATACGAAAAAATTTCTTATCCTTGCACCATTTTGTTATTAATCTTGGAAATAAATGCGCTTTACTCTGTTGCTGATGCCTGTAAGCACCTCGTAAGGGATGGTGTCGAGGACATCAGACAGTACGGTGACGGGAAGGTTGTCACCGAATATCTCAACGCTGTCACCCTCGTGGCAGTCTATTCCCGTGACGTCTATCATGGCCACGTCCATACAGATATTGCCTACATACTCAGCCTTTTGCCCGTTGACAAGACAGTAGCAGTGGCGGTTGCCCAGATGACGGTCGAGTCCGTCGGCATAGCCTATTGGAATGGCTGCTATCACAGATGGCTTGTCTATCGTTCCGCGACGGCTGTAGCCGATGGTGTCGGGAGGAGTAACCTCCCTGAGCTGGAGAATGGTGGTCTTCAGCGAGCTGACGTTGTTGATGATGCTGTTGTCGCGAGGGTTCACACCGTATAGTCCCAGTCCCAGACGGCACATGTCCATCTGCCTCTCGGGGAAGTGCTCTATGCCGGCAGAGTTGTCCATGTGGCGGAGTATCTTGTGTTCGAAGGCTGCCTGCAGCCGTCTGCTGCCCTCGTCGAAGAGAGCAAACTGGCGTGCGGAGAAGTCATCGAAGTTGTCGCTGTCTGCGCCAACAAAGTGTGAGAATACCGAGCGTGGTATGATGGCGTTCTGGCGATGCAGCCTGTCAACCAGCTTGTCGATGTCGGCGATGGGGTCGAAACCAAGCCTGTGCATGCCCGTGTCGAGCTTTATGTGTACGGGGTAGCCTGTGATGCCTTCCTTCTCTGCAGCCTTGATGAGTGCGTCCAGTATGCGGAAGTTGTATACCTCTGGCTCCAGGTCGTAGTCAAACATCGTCTTGAAGGCCGTCATCTCGGGGTTCATCACCATGATGTTGCTCGTAATGCCGTTGCGGCGGAGGGTCGCACCCTCGTCGGCAACTGCCACGGCGAGGTAGTCTACCCGATGGTCTTGCAGCGTCTTGGCTATCTCTACGCTGCCGGCTCCGTAGGCATCTGCCTTTATCATGCACACCAGCTTTGTCTCCGGCTTCATGAACGAGCGGTACCAGTTGAGGTTCTTGACGATGGCATTCAGGTTGACTTCCAATATGGTCTCATGCACCTTGCGGACGAGCAGCTCCGTAATCCTGTCGAAACCAAACTGCCGGGCGCCCTTGAGCAGTATCACCTCATCGCTCAGCGAGTGGAACACGTTGCTGCTGATGAACTGCTGCACGGTGCTGAAGAAATATTTCTCCGATATCTGTATGCAGCCCGCATTGGTTGTCAGAGCTGGTCCTATGCCTATGAACTTCACGACTCCGCGCTTCCGTGCGAGGTCGCTAACCTCCTTGTATAGCATCTGAGGCTCCATGCCGCTCTGGAATATGTCGCTCAGTATGAGTGTGCGCCTGCGCCCCTTGTGGTCGGGACGGCGGTTCATGAAGTCCAGGGCAATGTCGAGCGAGTTTATGTCGGAGTTGTAGGAGTCGTTGATGAGCGTACATCCGTTGTTGCCCTCCTTCACCTCCAGACGCATGGCAACAGGCTCCAGGGTAGCCATCCTCTCGCGTACTGTTGCGGCCGGCACGCCAAGCCTTAGTGCGACAGCTGCGCAGATTACGGAGTTCTCCACAGAGGCGTCGTCTATGAACGGTATGGTGTATTTCTCTGGCTCTCCACCTTTATATATATATGTCACCATGGTGTGGTCGCCCTCCTTGACAACCGATTGTATATACATCGCGGCAGCAGGGTCGGTGGCCGACCATGCCAAACGCTCGCCGGAGCAGTCGGCGGAAGTCTCCACTACTTTAGCCACAATAGCGTCATCCAGATTGTAGACAATGGTCTTTGCATCGTGAAAGAGAATGAGCTTCTCACGGCATTTGTCCTCACGCCCGTCAAAGTTCTCGTCGTGGGCTGCTCCAAGATTTGTCAGTACTGCTATCGAGGGCTGGATGATGTCACGCAGGGCAAGCATCTCTCCAGGCTGGCTTATTCCCGCCTCGAACACTCCCACCTGTGTGTTGGCCTCCATGAGCCATACGCTCAGCGGGACTCCTATCTGGGAATTGTAGCTGCGGGGTGAGCGGGTAACGAACAGCGTTGGTGACAGCAACTGGTACAGCCACTCTTTTACCATGGTCTTGCCGTTGCTGCCAGTGATGCCCACGACAGGTATGTTGAACTCGTCACGGTGGCGCTCGGCTAGACGCTGAAGTGCTTCGAGGGTATTGACAACTTTCAGGAAGTTTACCCCAGGATAGTCCGAGGCCCATCCTTTGGGTACGCTGCTGACAACAAAGTTGCGCACCCCGCGGCGGTAAAGCTCTGGTATGAAGTTGTGTCCGTCATTGCGTTCGGACTTTAATGCGAAAAACAGTGTCTCCTCAGGGAAACAGAGTGACCGGCTGTCTGTCAGCACGAAGCTCACATCGGCATCCGTATCGCCATAGCGACGCGCACCTATCAGTGTGGTTACTTTCTCGATAGTATATCTCATTTACGTCATTTTTTGGAAACTGATGCAAAATTAAGAAAAATATCCGATACGGAGTAAATAATATAAGAAAAATCAGTTTCCCTTGGAAAAAGCATAGGCGTGAGGCACTATGCGTCTGTTGCAAGTATCCTCACGCCCGTTACGTTTCTATTAAGGAGTTTTTGGGAGTTAGGGAATTAACTCCCAACGGCGTGTCCTATTTCTTCCCAATTCTGAACCAGTCAGCGTCAAGCAGTCCTACGTCCGACTTCTCGTTGTTGTCAATGGCGTACAGTCCCACTTTTGCTCCTACCCATTTGCCCTCACGCATGGTGAACTGTTCGCCTGCCGCCTTGTAAGTCTTTCCGTTGAGGCTGTAGGCAAATGTAGCCTTGCCGCCGTCAACGGTTAAGCGCAGGTATATGTCCATGTATAGGGCAGGGTGGTAGTCGAGCTTGTCCTTGGCTGTAGGCTTGAAAGTCTCAAGCACTGTTACGGTCTCCTTGCCACCTGTGTCGGCCTTTGGGCATGTGCGCTGTTGCAGTTGGAATATGTCGCCGACCCGCTCAACGACAAGCGAGCTGTAGCCGCGTCCCATGACAACGATGCCTCCGTACTGCTTCTCTGCCTTGGCAGCCAGCCGGATTTTGGTTGTTGCCGTGAATACGTCGGCAGGAGTCTTCTGCAACAGCATTGCCGGCACGGTCCAGAGGTTGCCTGTGGAGGGATGGCGGTAGGTGAACAGCCTGAGGAAACCGTCGGCTGTCGGCATGCCGTATAGCTGGTTGTAGTCGCCTTGCCACTGCCATTGCAGGCCGAGCTTTGGAGCATTGAACTCGTCGCTCTCCTGAGGGTTGATGTTCATGGTCGATGACGACTTTGGCTTGCGGTATGTTGTCAGAGGCTCGCCTTTGTCGCCCATGATGGGCCATCCGCTCGACCAGTCTACAGGCTGCAGCCATACCACACGGCCATAGGCACCCTTGTCCTGGAAGTGCAGAAACCAGTCCTCGCCATACGGGGTATGTACCCAGCCGCCCTGATGGGGACCGTTGATGGCGGTCTTGCCTTGTGCCAGCACGGTCTTGCTCTCGTATGGTCCCAGGGGACTCTTTGAGCGCATGGCCAGTTGCCAACCCTTCTCTACGCCGCCTGCCGGACACATTATCCAGTACCAGCCGTCGCGCTTGTAGAACTTCGGGCCTTCCGTGGTGTGGTTGACGTTGCCGCCGTCGAAGACTATCACGGGATTGCTGATCGGGCGCATGCCGTCGGCAGAGAGCTCGCGTACCGTCAGTATCGAGTTGAAGCCGCAGCGGCTGTTGGCCCATCCGTTGACGAGCCAGCAGCGGCCATCGTCATCCCATAGTGGGCAGGTGTCTATCATTCCTTTGCCTGGTATGACACATACAGGCTCGCTCCATGGGCCGCGGGCATCCTTTGCTTTAACCATGAACACTCCACGGTCGGGGTCGCCCCAGTAGATGTAGAACTCGCCGTTGTGGTGGCGTATGCTTGGTGCCCACACTCCTTTGCCGTGCTCTGGTGCCTTGCTCTCTGGAAACTGGCTCTGCAGCGCATGGCCTATTATCTCCCAGTTGACGAGGTCGCGCGAGTGGAGTATAGGCAGTCCGGGTATGTGGGCAAACGAGCTTGCCGTCAGGTAATAGTCCTCGCCTACCGCGCAAAGGTCCGGGTCGCTGTAGTCGGCATTAAGTACAGGATTGGTGTACGTGCCGTCGCCATTGTCGGGATTCCATACTTCCGAGACATATTGCGCATGGATACAAAGCGGGAAACACAGAGTGATGAATGATATTAGCTGTCTTTTCATATAAGGATTCTTCATTTATCTCCTTTTATCTCCTTTTATCTCCTTTTTACTCCTTTTATCTCCTTTTTACTCCTTTTATCTTCATTTATCTCCTTTTTACTCCTTCCATTTATTTGCTATACATGGTGAGTATTGTCTCGTAAAGCTCCTGCTTGCCGCTTGTCTGCTTTGGCTCGCCGTTGCCCTTGGCATAGTCTACGGCCTGCTCAAGGGTCATGCGGCCTTCCTCAAACTCCTTGCCTGCGCCGGAGTCGAAGCTGGCGTAGCGTTCCTTCTTCATTGCTGGCAGCACGCTCTCGCCGAGTACGGCAGCGGCATTCTCCAGTGCGCGTGCCATAGCGTCCATACCGCTTATGTGGGCAATGAACAAATCCTCGGCATCTGTAGAGTTCCTGCGGAGCTTGGCGTCGAAGTTGCATCCTCCGTTGCCCAGGCCTCCGTTGCGTATCACCTCCATCATTGCCTGTGTCAGCTCGAGGCTGTTTATCGGGAACTGGTCGGTGTCCCAGCCGTTCTGTGCGTCGCCACGGTTGGCGTCGATAGAGCCAAGCATGCCATTGTCTACAGCCACGGCAAGCTCGTGCTCGAAGGTGTGTCCGGCGAGCGTGGCGTGGTTTACCTCTATGTTCACCTTGAAGTCCTTGTCAAGACCGTGAGCTTTCAGGAAGCCTATTACGGTTTCCGTGTCCACGTCGTACTGGTGCTTCGTCGGCTCCATGGGCTTAGGCTCTATGAGGAACGTTCCCGTAAAGCCATTGGCGCGGGCATAGTCGCGTGCCATGGTCAGCATGCGTGCCAGATGGTCCTTCTCGCGCTTCTGGTCTGTGTTGAGCAGGCTCATGTAGCCCTCGCGGCCTCCCCAGAATACGTAGTTTGTGCCGCCAAGCTTGATGGTAGCGTCAATGGCGTTCTTTATCTGTACGGCAGCGCGTGCCACTACATCAAAGTCGGGATTGGTTGCTGCTCCGTTCATATAGCGCTGATGTCCGAAGACGTTTGCCGTGCCCCACAGCAGGTGCTTGTCGGGATGCTCGGCCAGCTTCTCCTTGAGATAGTCGGTGATAATGCTCATGCGCTCCTCGTATTCCTCTATGGTACTGCCCTCCTCTATGAGGTCCGTGTCGTGGAAGCAGAAGAAGTCTATGCCGAGCTTGTCCATTACCTCAAAGCCTGCGTCGGCTTTGTCTTTGGCACGCTGCACAGGGTCTGCGGCATCGTCCCAGGCGTAATGTCTTGTCTGGCCGCCAAACTGGTCGCCAGAGGCCTGGCCAAGTGTGTGCCACCATGCAAGGGCGAAGCGCAGCCAGTCTTTCATCTTCTTGCCGGCTACTACCTTCTCTGCATCGTAGTAGTGGAATGCCAATGGGTTTTTACTCTCTGTTCCCTCGAAGGGAATCTTGCCGATTTGTGGGAAATACTCTTTCATAGCTGTGTTTTTTTTATAAGGTGGAGTCCTACAGAATCCAGCCTTTAGTTTATGTTATTATGTTCTTTCCATCTGTCAAAAGCCTCCTGATATGCGGCTCTCTTGCTCTCATCGGGAGTAATGACGGCCTTGCGTTCCAGAGTGGCAAATGCCTCGTCGTGGTCTGCGTAGATGCCGCATCCTATGCCGGCTCCCCTGGCTGCGCCAATGCTTCCGTCGGTGTCGTAAAGCTCGATGGTCGCTCCACTGGTCGTGGCAAGAGCCTCACGGAACAGCGGACTAAGGAACATGTTGGCATTGCCTGCATGTATCTTCGACACGTCCATGCCCATCTGCCGCATTATGTCCATGCCCTGACAGAAGGCGAAGACTATGCCCTCCTGGGCTGCACGGAGCAGATGCCGACGGTCGTGCTTGTTGAAGTTGAGTCCATGTATGCTGCATCCTGGCTCACGGTTTTCCAGCATTCGCTCTGCTCCGTTGCCGAAGGGCAGTATGCTCACTCCCTCTGCTCCCACGGGTACCGATGCCGCAGCGTCGTTCATCTCCCCGTAGCTCATGTCGGGTGCGATGTTCCGTCTTGCCCATGCGTTGAGAATGCCTGTGCCGTTTATGCACAGCAGTATGCCCAGACGGTCGCAGTCGCTGCTGTGGTTGACATGTGCGAAGGTGTTCACGCGGCTTTTGGTGTCATGTCCCAATACTCCAGACACACCGTATACCACACCGCTTGTACCGGCTGTCGAGGCTACCTCGCCGGGGTTGAAGACGTTGAGCGACAGGGCATTGTTTGGCTGGTCGCCAGCACGGTAGCATATAGGAGTGCCTTCGGCAATGCCTGTTTCTTCCGCTGCCTGTGTGTTTACTTTTGACTGTACGCCGAACGTAGGCACTATGTCTGCAACAAGGCCGCGGTCTATGCCGTAGTAGTCGAGCAGGAAGCCGGCTACGCATTTGTTGCGGAAGTCCCACATCATGCCTTCGGACAGACCGCTGACGGTTGTCGATACTTCTCCGCTGAGCCTCATGGCGATATAGTCGCCGGGCAGCATCACCTTATATATATTATGGTATATGTCTGGCTCGTTCTCCCTGACCCATGCCAGCTTGGCGGCAGTGAAGTTGCCAGGCGAATTGAGCAGGCTGCCGAGGCATTGCTCCGCTCCAAGGTCTTTGAAGGCGCGTTCGCCGTAGCCAACGGCACGTGAGTCGCACCAGATGATGGAGTCGCGAAGTTCGTTCAGATTCCTATCCACGCATACCAGACCATGCATCTGATAGGATATGCCGATGGCGGCGATGTCACGGCCGCTCAGCGATGCTTTGCCAAGGCATTCGGCAATGGCGTCCTTTGCGTATTTCCACCAGTCACTTGGAGCCTGTTCTGCCCATCCCGTCCGCAGGGCCTTTATGGGAGCCTCCTGCTTCGGGAAGAATGATGTTCCGCAACATTTGCCGTCAATACTGTCAACAACGGAAGCCTTAACGGAAGAGCTTCCTACATCGAGACCTAAGAGATATCTTTTGACCATCTGTTTTATTTGGTTAGTTTCTTTATCTATTATACGTATGATAAGGCATAATTCCTAATATCTTTATTTTTTTTAACGTGACGGCATGTCTTCGTAACTATTCGGCGATTAGATTTACGGCCTGTAGATAGTCACGCGCTGTAAGCGCAAAAGCATAGATAACAGCAGGGGCGGGGTAACTTCACATTGTATGACTCATATAATATATATCCAACGTGGGTTTTATGTGTTTGAACTAAAGGATACATATATTATCGTAGGCATAAAGGTTATTAACCTTAAGGCCGTAAGGTTAATAACCTTAAGGCCGCAAGGTTAATAACCTTATCGGCAACGCAATAGTTTGGCATCAGTCACGCATATATTAGTAATCGTCTACGCAGCTAACTGAAATGGGCTATACATATGGCTGATGTCGGCCAAGCAGCAATATGGATTATCAGACTCGGAAATTATCCGATGAATATCGAAAACTTTTCCTCATAATAATAAATAAATTTTGGACAATGAATTATTACTGTAAAAAAAAGGGGGGCACCTGCGTCCTACAACACAGATGCCCCTTTGCTTATATTAATAAAAGACTAAGCCTATGGTCATTACTCCTCGTTTGCTGCCATGAAGTCAGATGCGCTCAGATAGAGAACGGTTGCACCCTTTGAACATGGAGTCGGTCCGTCATTGTCGCTCAGGAATAGTGAATTTGCCGGGAACGTTATGTTGCCACCTGTTGCAGTCTCTGTATATGTACCGAGAGGGTAAGAGGCTATGTTAGATGACAAATACCCGTAGACACTGCCCATTGACATCTCTCCGTAGCCATAGTCAATTCCCATTGATACCGGAGCAATCGACGCACCTTCTTTGGTGATTGTAATAACGACATCCTCTACATTACCTGTCAGATTATCTGGATCGTTGTAAGGATAGCCTACGTAAGCACCAAGCTCATCCTGTGCTGTACAAACAGAAGCATAAGGACACTCGAAGCGGAACTTCACGGCATTGGCAGTAACTGCCTTCTCCAACTCTACAGCCAAAGGAAGAACATTTACATTATAATATATATTAAGAATGTTGCCGAGCCAGTAACCGGTTCCTATACTTTCCCACTTGATGATAGTACTGTTTACACTGATGGTTTTCAGACCAGTGGTGTATGGATTGATATCAGCATCGTTGAATGTCAGCTCCAGTGCCAAAGGCTCACCCTGCTTTGCGCCTTCCTTCATGGTGATGGTGATTTCCTTCGACAGTTCCTTCTCGCCGAACTCTACCTTTGCCGGTACATTGAAAGCATCTTCCTCGTTGTTTACCACAACGATGTCATAAGAAGCCTTAACGCTGTCCCTGCGTACTACTGTAAGATTGAAAGCTGGCTCAGAGGGATCAACCTCGAAAGTCTTGGTATTGTTGGCAGCAAACTCAACGGCCGGACATTTGGGGTCAACAGGAGTTGTGGAGGAATTGCCAAGCTCCAAGTCCTCGGTACCGCACGATGCAAACAGCATAGCCGCACCTGCCAGACTAAGGAAATATTTGTTTATCTTCATTGTTGTAATGTTCTAAAAAAATTAATGTTACGTGTTTCTTATTCTGTATCTTTCACAGGGTCTGGAGTCGACACGGTTCTATCGGCATTCACCTCGTCGGTAAGAGCTGGGTTGGCCTCTATTTCTGCCTGTGGAATACGCCACAGCAGCAGTCCTGAGTTAGCCGGTATCTCGAATACAGCCGACGGAGTAAATCCACCGCCACGACGGTCTACGCCTTTGTTCAGACGCATAGCGTCGAACCATATCTGTCCCTCACCCCAAAGCTCGATACGCTTCTGGAAGTAAACAGCCTCCTGAACGTCACCTGTGCAGGTATAGCTCGGGTTACGGTAGGTCTTTACGAAGTTCTCAAGGAACGACTTGCCGTCCTGACCAGCCTTGGCCATTGCCTCAGCCTTGATGAGATACATCTCCTCAACACGCATTATGACAATATCATTTGCGTTTACGTCACATCCAAGCTCTCCATTATAGGTGTCAAATTTACAACTTGTGTAAGCGGGGAAATCATAGGTTGCAAGCCATGCGTTGTACTTTTCCGGCAAGAAAGCGTTTTGTCCGTCCTCACCAGACCACCAGCCCTTACGGACATCGGTATCGGGAATCTGGTTGTAGAGCTTTTTGTTAATCTGACGTCCACCAGAATACTGACAATAGCCGTAGTTGAATGTACCACAGTGAGAAATCCAGTTTATGATACCCGTCTGTACTACATCATCGGTCTCTGCAACTATGATACCCCACATCCAGTTCGAGTCACTGGCGTGAGCGAATGATGGAAGGCTGACATCGGAGATGCTTGCGGGAGCGAGTCCCTCAGCAGCAGCGGCATCAATAGCTTTCTGAGCATCATCAGCCGCATCAGCCCAGTTCTGCATTACGAGGTTCACACGGGCACGAATACCATATGCCACTGCGAGAGAGATATATCTCTTGTCGCTACGCTTATATGAATTGTTCTCAAGCAGGGTAACAGCATGGTCGATGTCTGTGCATACCTGAGTGTAAACTTCCTGAACCGTAGCGCATGGTGCGCCATTTGTGGCAGCATCGGCAGAATTCTCGTCTGTGATGATAGGCACACACGGCTTTGTCTCATTACCCTTATATGTGAACTGATAGAGCTGTGCAAGGTTGAAGTACATATAAGCGCGGGCAGCAAGACCCTGGGCATAGTAGAAGCGTGCCTCGTCATCCGTTGGGTCCTCGCCGACATTATAGCCGGCTATTACGCTGTTGGCAGCATAGATAATCTGATAGTGGTCATTCCATACTATCTGGCTCTCGAAGGTCGTATATGGACGGTCTGTATAGAGAAGACTGTTTCCAGACCAGTTGTAGCCATTTGTTGACGAGGAGACGTCGGATGAGTTGGCATCGGTAAAGTAGAATATTGAACCATAGCCGAAGTCGTTGTGACGTTCTACTTTACCCAGTGCGTCATAGTTCGGGGCATACACATTCATTCCCTGGAAGATGGCACGCACACCGGCGGCACCACGCTCTGGCATAGTCTCAAGAATCTCGCTCTTCTGGTCAGAAGTGATAATGCTGCCTTCTGGTGCAGTGTCCAAGTCGACACACGATGTCAGTGACAAAGATGCGACGGCAAGACCTGAAAATATATATCTTACTTTCATATTATACTTATTATATTTATTGTTGATGTTGTTATTAGAAAGCGATGCTTACACCACCTGACAATGTACGTATTGCAGAATATGTGGCAGCAGTTGCGGAAATATATCCCTGACGTGGGTCGAGACCCTTTCGTGCTGAGAGCAGTGCGAGGTTGTCACCAGCAAAGTAAACGCGGAGCTTGGTGAGGCCGAGCTTTCTCACGATGCTTGACGGCAGTGTATAGCCGATGGTGACATTGTTGAGAGACAGATAGTCACTGCTTGTGAGGAAGCGCGTAGAATAATAGTTTGTATATTGTCCGTTTTTAGACAGTGAGTTCAGACGTGGAACGTCAGTAATCTGTCCTGGAGTTGTCCATGCATTACGGATGTCCTTGTGCCAGTTTATACCGGCGTCAGTGCTGTAACCTGCATGCATCAGGTAGGCATAGCCGCTGTCATAGATTGTACCACCGAGCTGATAAGAAGCCTGGATAGAGAAGTCAAAGCCATAAGCCTTGATTGTTGTACCGAAACCACCATATACTGTAGGCAGGAGGTCGTCGGTAACTATGCGGTTTGATGTCTGCTGTGCAACAGTATAGTCGTTTGTCTTCTTACGTGTAACGTTGCCGTTCTCGTCTTCTGCGTTGTAGTACCAGAGGGCATCACCGTTATCCGGGTCAACACCAGCCCACTCAGGGAGAAGCATACGGTACATAGACTCGCCTTCCTCGTAGATGGTTGTACCATCAATAAGCTTGCCGTTCAGGTCGGGATGCAGCTCATTAATCTTGTTCTTGATGAATGTGGCATTGAGATTTACATCCCAAGAAAGCTCCTTTGTGTTGAAGATGCTATAGTTGAGATCGAACTCGAAACCTGAGTTGGTAAGAGAACCAACGTTCATAGGAATCTGTGTGTAACCGAGTGAACCGGCTACTGGCTTGTAGTAGAGCATGTCGCTTGACTTACGTGAGAAGTACTCAACGCTACCTGTGAACTTGTTGCTGAACATAGAGAAGTCAAAACCAACGTTGAACGAGGTCTGTGTCTCCCAAGTCAGGTCAGCGTTACCCTTGTATGCCAAAGTACCATCAGAGAAACCAGAAGTGTCACCAACCATTGCGAACTGGTCGAGATAAGCATAGTAGTTGCCGATGGCATCATTACCCTGCTGGCCGAAAGATGCCTTCAGCTTCAAGAGGTTCAGCCAGGTGAGGTTCTGCATAAAGTCTTCCTTGGTGATAATCCATGCTGCACTGCCAGACCAGAATGTACCCCAGCGGTTGTCCTTTGAGAAACGTGAGGAAGCATCACGACGAACAGCAACATTGCCGATATACTTGTCATCGTAAGAGTAGTTGACGCGTCCGAAATAGCCCTCGGTAGAATACTTGTCCTGACGGCCTGCTATAGACCACTGCGACACGGCATTGCTTACCCAGAAGCTCTCTGGATTGTAAAGACTTGAACCACCGGCAGACAGATACTTGTACTTGTACTGATAGCCATCGTAACCAAGTGTCACGTCAATGTGATGCTTGTTGGCAAATGTGCGTACATAGTTGGCAATATACTGCTGGTCCCATCCATAAGTGCGGGAATGTGTCTGTGTTGCCGCACCGCCCATGCTTGCGAACTGTCCCATATAGGCATTCTGCAGGAAGTTGCCGTTGGTGTTGTCAACATTCAATGCCCATTGAGCCTTCAGTGTAAGGCCGTCGATAGGAGTGATGTTAACGTACCAGTTTCCACTAAAAATATCCATAACATACTGGCTGATGTCATACTGCAGCTGACCTGCGGGATTTGATATGGACATGAACGAACGGTCACGTGTGCCGTCAGCTATTGTACCATAGTCATATGTCAGACGACCCTGATTGTAGATGAAATTGCCATCAGCGTCACGAACATACATAGGATATATAGGAGCTATACGGTTAGCCGTAGCGAAGGCGTTGCCCGAAGAGCTCGCGTCTTTAGATGTCTGCTCGTCTGGATAGTAGCTCTTGGTGTAGGTGTATGAGAGGTTTGCGCCCACCTTCATCCACTCATTTACCTTGTACTCATCCTTCAGACGTGTGCTTGTACGCTTGAAGCCTGAACCCTCAACGAGTCCGCCATCATCGAGGAAACCGAAAGACAGATAGAAATTGTTGCGGTCGTTGCTTCCAGATACGGTTGCATTGTACTCCTGACGGAGGGTAGACTGGTACATTATGTCCTCCCAGTTGTCTGGCGTATAGTAGCGGTTTGTGGCGGCATCCTTGTAGCCGAGTGTTGCGTTAGGATTGAGCTTACCATTTGTACCGAAGAGATACTCACCCTGAGGAACAGTGTAAATCTGATAACCGTTACCACCATCCTCGTCAGTAGTGATTCTCTGGTTTACCCACTGCCAAGCCTTTATCGGGTCGTATCCAAGAACGGAAGTAGCACCATTGTACATGGCAGTATACTCACGCTCAAGGTACTCCTGCGGGCTGCGCAGTACGTCATAGTTGGACAGCTGGCGAGAATTAGAGCCCCACTTTGCGTCAACCGTAACACGGGTATTGCCAGTCTGAGCCTTCTTTGTGGTAATCATGATGATACCATTGGCACCACGTGCACCATAAAGGGCGGTAGAGGCGGCGTCCTTCAGTACTGTCATAGACTCAATGTCGGCAGGATTGATGGAAGAAAGGTCGCCATCGTAGGGCACACCATCAACAACATATAGAGGCGATGTACCTGCATTGATTGATCCCACACCACGTATGCGAACAGTTGCAGATGTACCTGGCTGACCGTTGTTGCTCTGTATTTGCACACCGGCAACAGCACCGGCAAGTGCATTCGAGATGTCTGAAACCTGGCGTAGCTCAATCTTCTCTGAGCCTACAACACCAGCAGAACCCGTGAAGGTTCCCTTTGTAGAAGTACCGTAGGCAACAACCACGATTTCGTCGAGGTTCTTGGAATCGGTCTTCAGAATGATGCGCATATTTGCACGTGCGCTCACCTCGATAGGTTCCATGCCCACGTATGCAATGCTAAGCGTGTTCTTGCCTTTGGGGCAGGTAATGCTGAACTTACCGTTCATGTCAGTTACAGTACCTTCATTGGTACCGACTACTCTTACTGTGGCGCCGATTACGGGCTGTCCGTCCTCATCCGAGACAACGGTTCCCTTAACCTGCGTCTGGGCCAGCGATACGCCCACACAGGCGAACAAGCCGACCAAAAGCATAGTTAGTCTCTTTTTCATAAATTCTCTCTCTTAATAAAATATTAATCTAATTTTAACCCAGCTGCAAATTTATACTAAATAAATCTAATCACAAAATATTTTTATGTAAAAATGCTATTTTTGGTTAAAATACTATCACAAACATATAAATCACGCTTGTTATCTTTCCTAATGAAAACAATTAAGCGAAAAGAATTTCGTTCTGAAACATCGTCACGACGATGTTTTACCTATATTCCTTATAATAATATATATATGTTAACAAACATAAATGAATAAAAAGATTAAAATCAGTGGGGCTATAGAGGGTTTTATGCAGGCGAGGACAAGAAGGGATACCACATCACGTCTATACAGGTATGCCCTGTCTTTGTTTGAAAGACACCTGAATGCAAAATGTGATATTATCGGTGAGGTAACCGATGCTGACATTTCATCGTTTTGCCGTTATCTTGAAAACACCTATGCTCCAAACAGCTCATGTATTATATATGGTATAGTGAAATCGTTGTTTTTATTCTGCGAACGGCATGATTTCATTGATAAAAATCCATGTTCGTTGATAGACGAGAAAAGGTATTTTTGTAAGCACAAGCATCATCAGGCATTGACGAGAATGCAGTTTGATGCCTGTGAGAAGTCATTTTGGGAAAACTACAACAATCACATTGCAAAGCGAAGAGAAAGTGTTGCCCTATTGGTGTCATCCAGTTGTTACATAAAAGTCTTTTCCCAGTTGTGCTTTATAATGGGCTTTTATCTTCAGGGGCTTTCGTTTGCAGATCTTCTGATGTTGAAGATGGCATCCATAAAAGAAGGGGTGTTGGAGAAAAGACATTGTTTCATGATAGTGACATCTAGACGAAAAACCGGAAAAGAGGTAAAGATAGTTATTCCAAAGGAACACGTAAAGCGCCATCATCTCTTTAAAGTATTGTTCGAGGATGCCAAAAAGCATAAACGGCAGTATCTATTTCCAATTTGTAGCGAATTGGCTGACGACACCTATATATATAATAAGGTGAAAAAGCTAAATGGCACAGTAAACAGAAATCTAAAGATATGGTGGAGACAGCTCAACAATTCGGTTTTGAGAGAATGCCCGATTGATATAGCGAGTACAAGCTATTATTCATGCCGGCACACATTTGCGACATTGTATATTGACAGTCCAAATGCCAGCCTTGGCGAGTTGGCCTCGCTTATGGGCAGAAACACGGAATATATTGATACCTATATAAGAGAAATAACATCGGAAAACAAACTTCTGTATGCAAGCAGCAAGGTTTTTGGCATGGCAGAGGAAGACGGCGCAAGCCAATTGCAGCAAATGCTTGACAACCAGAAGACAATTATTTCGATGTTAGAGCGTATATGTGGAGCTGTAGAAAAACTGTGTGGAGTTAGTGATGTCAACTACAAATAGGTAATTGTCGCGATGTAAGCGCGACAATTACCGACATGAACTTCAGAATTAGGATATCCATTTTTTGCACATCAAACTGTACACCCTATTTATTAATTAAGGTATTCAGTTAATCGTTTTGAAAAACGTACTGGCTTAACCTGCTTCAAATATTAAGTTAACGCTGTGATATTTCGTTTTCTTATAACGAAAGCGATTGGATGCCAATGCTTTTTGTTGCATCGGACTATGCAAAGCATTGCATTTATAGAATATTACACACGGTGCAAGTCAAAGGTCTGTTATGTTCAACGATTTCCATTGCCTTCATTTCAGAAACCCTTGTTTCTTTAAGGCCTCCATGAAGCCTTCGGACATGGCCTCGTTGTCTTTTCGTGTATATCTGATATCGGTGTATACCTGCGCAAGTGTCTCCTTGTTGTTTATCCTTACGAACTCGCGATTCTCTGGCAGTGCTTCCTTGGCAGCGTAGTGGCGGTTGATGTCGTCGGCAGAGTAGGGATGGTAGTATTCTCCGTGGACGAAGGCATCGGTGGACAGACGGTCGGAGAGAGCGGGCTGCTCGTCTGGCCATCCAACGGTCAGTGTGGCTACGGGCATGACAAGCTTTGGCAGCTTCAGGGTCTCGATGATGAGCTGCGGCATGTAGACGGTTGTTCCAAGGAAGCAGACACCCAATCCCTCCTCTTCGGCGAGATTGCAGAATGTCTGAGTGAACAGCAGGGCATCGGTGCTGGCATTGATGAACGACAGGAGGTTGTCGTACCCTGGACTTGCGTGTCTTTGCAGGCACCAGTCTGTGGCACGCCTGAAATCCGCGCACACTGTTATCACTACGGGGGCGCCCGTTACCATGGGCTGGTTGAAGTGTGCTGGTGCCAGTCTTTCTTTCATTTCTTTTGTGCGGGTAACTATTACGCTGTATAGTTGCATGTTGCCCATAGTCTGTGTTCTCGCAGCTTGCTCAAACAGGGTGTCAAGGAGCTGGCTGCTTACTTCGCGTTCGGAATATTTCCTTATGCTTCTTCTTGTTGTTATATTCTTCATGTGTTTATTGTTGTTTTGGCGGTACTGGATGGTTCCCGCTTTTTATTTTTCTAATATGTAATATGACGGTGCAAAGATACACAGAAAAATGAAATATGACGCAAAATTTATCGTGAATTTGTTTCTGGTTAAAAAACAGGCTTTACTTTATGATACTTGTAGTATCTTTATGGCACTCATAAAGTTATCTGTTTTGGAAAACTTTTATGTGAAATATTGGAAGAAAGTTTTCCAAAAAATAATTTCTGTATTTCGGAAAATATGTCTATCTTTGCCGCATCATTATACTAAGCAATGGAATCTACAAAGACATTTTCTTACGAGGAAGCCTCTGAGGCTTCTTTGAAGTACTTCGATGGTGATGAGCTCGCAGCCCGTGTTTGGGTGAACAAGTATGCCATGAAGGACAGTTTCGGAAACATTTATGAGCGTTCGCCCGAGGATATGCATTGGCGTATTGCCAATGAGATAGCCCGGATTGAGAACAAGTATCCCAACCCGCTGTCAGCACAGGAAATCTTCGAGCTACTCGATCATTTCAGATATATCATCCCTGCTGGCAGTCCAATGACGGGCATCGGCAACAGGCAGCAGGTGGCCAGTCTGAGCAACTGCTTCGTCATAGGTCTTGAGGGCGATGCCGACTCCTATGGCGCTATTATGCGTATCGACGAGGAGCAGGTTCAGCTGATGAAAAGGCGCGGTGGTGTTGGCCACGACCTCAGCCATATTCGTCCGAAGGGGTCTCCTGTGAACAATTCCGCACTCACGTCGACAGGTCTTGTTCCTTTTATGGAAAGATATAGTAACTCCACACGCGAGGTTGCCCAGGATGGCCGTCGTGGTGCCCTAATGCTTAGTGTTAGCGTGAAGCATCCCGACAGCGAGGCGTTCATTGACGCCAAGATGACTGAGGGCAAGGTTACTGGTGCCAATGTCTCGGTGAAGATTGACGATGAGTTCATGCAGGCCGCCGTCGACGGCAAGCCTTACGTCCAGCAGTTCCCTATCGGCTCTGACAATCCTGACGTAAGGAAGGAAATCTCTGCCCGTGACTTGTGGAAGAAGATTGTACACAACGCATGGAAGAGTGCTGAGCCTGGCGTGCTGTTCTGGGACACTATACTCAGGGAGAGCATTCCTGACTGTTATGCCGATTTGGGCTTCCGTACGGTCAGCACCAATCCCTGTGGCGAGATTCCATTGTGCCCCTACGACTCTTGCCGTCTGCTGAGCATAAATCTCTACAGCTATGTAAACAATCCGTTTACTCCAGAGGCAACCTTCGACTTCGACAAGTTTGCCAAGCACGTGCAGCTTGCACAGCGCATCATGGACGACATCGTCGACCTGGAGATGGAGAAGATAGACCTCATCATGGAGAAGATACAGATAGACCCACAGTCCGACGAGGTTAAGGGTGCCGAGTATCATCTGTGGGAGAAGATAAAGAAGAAGAGCGGAATGGGCCGCCGTACCGGTGTCGGCATCACCGCCGAGGGTGACATGCTCGCTGCCATGGGCTTGCGTTATGGTACCGATGAGGCCACCGACTTCTCTGTTTCCGTACATCGCACCTTGGCGCTTAATGCCTATCGCTCGTCCGTGGTGATGGCAAAGGAGCGTGGTGCCTTCGAGATATTCGACGCCAAGAGGGAAGAGGCCAATCCGTTCATCAACCGTCTTAGAGAGGCAGACGCACAACTGTACGAGGATATGGTGAAGTATGGCCGCCGCAACATCGCCTGCCTTACCATTGCTCCTACTGGAACTACCAGTCTCATGACGCAGACCACAAGTGGTATAGAGCCTGTCTTCATGCCTGTGTACAAGCGCCGCCGTAAGGTTAATCCCAATGACACCGATGTCCACGTAGACTTTGTCGATGAGGTGGGTGACTCATTCGAGGAATATATCGTCTATCACAAGAAGTTCCTTGAGTGGATGAAGGTGAACAATATTGACACTACCAAAAAATATACCCAGGAGGAGATTGACGCCCTTGTGGAGAAGTCGCCTTACTATAAGGCTACAGCCAATGATGTAGACTGGCTCATGAAGGTGCGTATGCAGGGAGCCATACAGAAATGGGTGGACCATTCTATCAGCGTCACTGTGAACTTGCCCAACGATGTCGACGAGGAACTTGTCAACAAACTCTATGTTGAGGCATGGAAGTCCGGATGCAAGGGATGCACCATCTACAGGGATGGCAGCCGCTCAGGAGTGATGATCTCAGTATCGAAGAAAGACAAGAAGAAAGATAGCTCAGCACAGGACGAGCCACTGCCATGCAAGCATCCGGTTGTTACGGAGGTACGCCCTAAGGAGTTGGAGTGCGATGTCGTAAGGTTCCAGAACAATAAGGAGAAGTGGGTTGCCTTCGTAGGACTGCTCGATGGATATCCATACGAGATATTCACTGGTCTACAGGACGACGACGAGGGCATCATGCTTCCCAAGAGCGTTACCAAGGGTAAGATTATCAAGCATATCGGTGATGACGGCTCCCGCCGCTACGACTTCCAGTTCGAGAACAAGCGCGGCTACAAGACTACCGTTGAGGGACTGAGCGAGAAATTCAACCCAGAGTATTGGAACTATGCCAAGCTCATCTCTGGAGTGCTCCGCTACCGTATGCCTATCGACCATGTCATCAAGCTCGTAGGCTCACTGCAGCTCAAGAGCGAGAGCATCAATACTTGGAAGAACGGTGTGGAACGTGCGCTTAAGAAATATATTGTGGATGGTACCGAGGCAAAGGGGCAGAAGTGTCCCAACTGCGGCCAGGAGACCCTCGTCTATCAGGAGGGATGCCTGATATGCAGCAATTGTGGTGCCAGCCGCTGTGGATAATCTCTTAAGTTGTCAACTGGTATACTTGTTAACTTGTATACTCGTCAATCATATACTTGTCAACTTGTCAACTTGAAAAAAATGTTTCTGAAGGAAAGCTTCATATATATCAACGACCTGCGGTTTCATGCCTTCCATGGCGTGATGCCGCAGGAGCGTTTTACGGGTAATGACTACTCCGTAGACCTTCGTGTAGGCTACGATGTCAGCGTGGCCATGCTGTCAGATGATGTCGACGATACGGTAAACTATGCCGGGCTGTGCGAGATTGTCCGACAGGAGATGTCTGTGCCGAGCCAGCTGGTGGAGCGTGTGGCCTACAGAATTGCCGACCGCATAAGCCGCCGATATTCAGATGTTACCCAGATTGATGTCAAGGTAACGAAACTCAATCCTCCTTTTGGGGCCGATTGCCATGGAGCTGGAGTCGAGCTACACTTAATAAATGATAAAACTAATCGGTAGTTTTAGGTTTTCTTGTTTTATTTCCTTACTTTTGCAAACACATAATATTAATATGTACAAGATAGTAGTCTTCTCAGTGATGCTTCTCCTCTCATGGATGCTCCCTGCAGTTGCACAGAACAAGTCGTTTACCCTTGTCATTGATGCCGGTCATGGCGGTCGTGACGATGGTGCTCCGGGAGCCATATCCAAAGAGAAGAACCTCACGCTGAAGTATGCCCTGGCTTTTGGCAAACTGGTCGAGCAGGAGTGTCCCGATGTGAAAGTCGTCTACACCCGCAAGAGCGATGTCTTCGTAGAGCTTAAGGAAAGGGCCGCCATAGCCAACAGGGTAAAGGCCGACCTTTTTATATCGGTACACATCAACGCGCTGAGCAGTGGACGAATTGCACGAGGCTTCCAGACCTACACTTTAGGAAAGGGCAGCAGCGGCAGTGGCATCTCTACCAACCTTGAGGTTGCAAAGCGTGAGAACGCCGTGATACTGCTTGAGGACGATTACAAGGAAAGCTACCAGGGCTTCGACCCTGACTCTCCCGAGAGCAACATCATGTTTGAGTTCATGCAGGACAAGAACATGGAGCAGAGCGTTCACCTCGCCAAGGAAATGCAGAAGAACGTCTGTGCTGCTACGGGAAGGCAGAATGGCGGAGCCCATCAGGCGAACCTTGCCGTGCTAAGGCTCTCCACCATGCCTGGCTGTCTGGTAGAGCTGGGCTTCATCTCCACTCCTGACGAGGAGCGTTTCCTGAACTCGCCTGAGGCCGTCGGCCTTTACAGCCGTGGAATGATGAACGCCTTCAATGCCTATCGCGGGATGTACAACAAGATAGTAAATGTTCCCTATACACCACCTGTGCAGCAGGATGAGCAGAAGCCCAAGCAACAGGATGAGCAGAAGCCCAAGCAGCAGGACGAAACTGCCGTGCAGACGCCTCAGCAGCAGAGTGGCGGTAAGAATAAAAGTGGGGCGAAAGCTGTGGCTGACAAAGTACCAATATTCAAGGTGCAGATCCTTGTGGCCTCGTCAAAGCTCAAGAATGGTGATGCCCACCTGAAGGGCTTAAAGGACTACGATTACTATCAGGAGGCTGGCTATTACAAGTATACTGTAGGAGCGTCGGCCAACTACAACGAGATATACCGCCTGCGTAAGCAGGTGCTCGACAAATTCCCCGAGGCATTCATCATAGCATTCAGGAATGGTGTGAAGATGAACGTCAACGAAGCAATACGTGAATTCAAAAACAACAGAACAAAATGAAGTATTTTACTAAGGAAGTGCGCATAGCCCTTGTGGCCATTGTCGGACTTGTGGTGCTGTATTTTGGTATGAATTTCCTAAAGGGTATGTCGTTGTTCGCCAACGACCACACTTACTATGTGAAGTTCAAGGACATCAGCGGGCTGTCGGCCTCCAATCCAATTTTTGCCGATGGCTACCAGGTGGGTGTAGTCAAGGATATCGTCTACGACTACGAGACCAATGGAGATGTTGTCGTGAAGTTCGATGTCAACAATACCATGCGCATACCCAAAGGAAGCTCAGCAGAGATTGTCAGCGACCTCATGGGTAATGTCAAGATGAACCTGCTACTTGCCAACAATCCCCGTGAGAGAGTGGAGCCGGGCGACACCATTATCGGTGCCATCAACGGTGGCGCCATGGGAAAGCTTGCTGCCATGTTGCCTACTTTCGAGAGAATGCTTCCCAAGCTCGACTCCATAGTGTCGAGTCTCAACGCCATACTCGCCGACCCTGCCATCAGGCAGTCGCTTGCCAATGTGCAGACCATAACATCCAACCTCACCGTTACCACCCGTGAGCTTAACACCATGATGTCGGGACTCAACAGGAATGTACCCACCATGATGTGCAAGGCCAACAATGTTCTTGACAACACCGAGCGCCTCACGGCAAACCTCGCAGCTGTCGACGTGGCAGGCACTATGGCCAAGGTAGACGAGACATTAGCAGAGGTAGGTGCGTTTACTGCCAAGCTGAACAGCAACGATGGCAGTCTGGGACTATTGATGAACGATCCGTCGCTATATTACAACCTCACCTCTACCATGGGCAGCGCCGACTCCCTGCTTATCGACTTGCGCCAGCACCCGAAACGCTATGTTCATTTCTCGCTTTTCGGCAAGAAAGACAAGTGATAGGTTAGGACAAGGTGTACAATAGGGTATAATTTAAAATGCGTCTAAATTTGACAGTGTAATGTTTCACAATCTTTCAAGGTTTGTGAAAGACTATTGACTCTTATGCTTTTAGGGTTTATAACTGCTTGTTCCACTGAAAATTGGCACATACATGTAAAAGCTATTCAACCAGTTTGTTATCAGAAGATTAGACATAGCAAAAGTACAATTATGGAAAGCTATACTATTACAGATAGTAAAGTCCACATTACAAGCTGATTACGGACAATCAATGGATGATGTTGTAGCATAGGTGATTTGCCGCATAAAAAATAATTTATTAATTTTGCACTCAGAATAAATTGAAATAGTCTACAAACGCAATATATTAATACATATTATATAGATGAAAGCAAGTCCTGATGCTCGTTGGGACAACGCCCTTGCGCTCATACGTGAGAACGTTACTCAACAGCAATACGATACATGGTTTAGCCCCATCGTCTTCGAGTCTTTCGACGAGGACAAGAAGGCGTTGCTGGTACAGGTACCCAGCCCCTTTGTGTATGAGTACCTCGAGGAGAACTATATCGACTTGCTTATAAAAGTTCTGCGTCGTACATTCTGTCCAGGCATAAGGCTTAACTACCGTGTCGTTACCGACAAGGAGCACAAGCTGTCTCAGGACATAGAGGCAGACCCCGTAGACATAGACAAGCCAAAAGCCCGCACTCGTGCCAACGAGTCGCCGACTATTCTCGATGCTGCCCAGCCACAGCAGCTTGACCCGCAGCTCAATCCCCACTTGTCTTTCACCAATTACATTGAGGGCGACAGCAATAAGTTGCCACGATCTGTGGGCATGTCCATAGCCGACCATCCCAACACTACACAGTTCAATCCCTTGTTCATATACGGTCCGTCGGGATGTGGCAAGACACACCTCATCAATGCAATCGGACTACGTACCAAGCAGCTATATCCCCAGAAACGGGTACTCTACATCAGTGCGCGACTCTTCCAGGTGCAGTACACCAACTCCGTCCTGCAGCGTACCATCAATGATTTCATACGCTTCTATCAGACCATCGACATGCTGATAGTTGACGACATACAGGAGTGGATGACATCGCCCGCTACGCAGAACACTTTCTTCCACATATTCGACCATCTGTTCCGCAATGGCAAGCGCATCATTCTCGCCTCCGACCGTCCTCCTGTCGACCTGCAGGGCATGCCCGAGCGTCTGCTCACCCGTTTCTCCTGTGGCCTGATAGCCGAGTTAGAGAAACCCAACGAGAAGCTGTGCGTGGACATTCTTGAGAACAAGATACGTAAGGATGGCCTGAAGATACCCCGCGACGTGGTACAGTTTATCTCCCAGACAGCCAATGGCAGCGTGCGCGACCTTCAGGGTGTTATCAACTCCCTAATGGCATACTCAATCGTCTACAATAGCAACATCGACATGCGGCTTGCCGAAAGGGTAATCAAGCGTGCCGTGAAGGTAGACGACAAGCCATTGACGGTAGACGAGATAGTAGAGACCGTATGCAACCACTTCAATGTCTCGCCGTCGGCCGTTGGCGGCAAGAGCCGCAAGCGTGACCTTGTCGTAGCCCGTCAGGTGTCAATGTATCTTGCACAGAAGTACACCAAGATGCCTGCAAGTCGCATTGGCAAGCTGGTTGGCAACCGTGACCATTCTACTGTCATACACAGCTGCTCGCAAGTGGAGACACGCCTTAAGATAGACAAGGATTTCTTGGACGAGATACAGAGCATCGAGAACTCCTTCAAGCTGAAAGGGTGATGGCTCTCCCCATATCCCCAAGCCTTATTACTTATGTATAATAAATAAAAGCCCCTCCCGTTTTGTGGGAGGGGGAATGTTTTTGCTATAAGTTAAACTTTATCGAGCCACCAGCCATTATCCATATTCCAGGCTGCTTCACACCACCTATGTCGTAGTATCTGTGGCTTGTGATGTTGTCGGCCATGACATACAGTCGGTAGTTGTCTGCCGTCCACATTACCTTGCAGTCGAGCTTGGCATAGGGATGGAAACCGTTCATGCGTTGCTGCCACCTCAGGCTCCAGCTTGCGCTAAGCTTGCTCCATATCTTGTGATCGAGAGAGCAGATGAACTTGTGCCTCAGATACTCCAGCGCGTAGAGGGACTTGTATATCTGGTGATCCGTCTCGTGTTCCTGATAGATATAGGCATATCCGGCTTTCAGCCTTGTTAGCGGTCCGCCAGGCAACAGCTCGCTTAGGTGCAGTATGGCCTCGGCGGTAAATCCCATGTTGTCGATCTTGCCGATATTCAATGCGTGGTATTTCGTGGCTTCCTCCGTCTCATACACCCAGTCAATCATGTTCTTTCCGTGACTGTAGAAGCCGCTTACCAACAGCTCTGCGCCATGTGTGCGGTATTTCGCCCCGATTTTGAACATCGATGTCTTCTCCGGCTTCAGCGACACGTCGCCCTGCTGTACGGAGTTGCTCGTATACAAGTCAGTATATGTCGGAACCCTCAGTGCCTCGTTCCATGAGGCATACAATTTCCAGTTGCTGTTTGGCCTGTAGCTGATGTCTATGCCAGGGTACACGCCCATGTTGGCGTTGATATCAGAGTTGTAGTATGCCAGCAGACCGGCCGAGAGCGTAAATCCTCCCAGCAGGATGTTGTGCTCGGCAAAGAGGCTTGTGTTGGTCCTCTCCCCCTTGCGCGAGTACTGTCTGTCAGAGCCGTGGATGTTCTTGTATTCCTCCTCGGCGAGATAGTCGCCGTATGCGGTGCTGAGTATACTTTCTTTCCTTATGTCCGCACCGAGAGCCGTTGTTCCTGCCGCCCATTTAAAGTGCATGCCAAGCGAGGCGCCATAGACATCCAGCCTGTGGTAGTTCTCCCCTGCGCTGGCTCCCTCCATGCCTTTTATCAGCTGGTAGTGGTCGTAGTTGCGGTGTGCGTAGACCGTTGGAGTCAGCGTCAGCGTAGATAGCCATCCGTCAGCCTTGCATGCAGGCTTCAGCTCTGCTCCCACCGAGGCTATATACCTTCTTGTCTCTTCGTACTGATTGTTGTATTTCGCACTGTAGAATGTGCTGGCTCCGTAGTCTTTAGAAATTGCTCCGGCCTGCCAGTTAAGCTTCAGTCCCAGAGTGGAGAATGTTCCCTGATAGAACATCTGTCTTTTCCTGAAGTCGCTGTTCTGCGTCCCTCCATCGCTCTGACCATATCCTCCGCTCACCTTGTTCCGCCATGCGCCGCTGGCAATAGCCACCGATGCGTTCCCGTCCCACGTGCCGAAGCTTCCTGCGTTTGCCGCAACCCTGATGTCGCTGCTGTCGTCGCACCTTGTCACGATGTTGATGGCACCGCTGAATGCCGAGGATCCAACGACCCTTGCCGAAGCACCTTCGAGCACCTCTATGCGCTCAATGTCATCAATACATACAGGAAAGTCGGCAGCGTTGTGGCCTGTCTGTGGGTTCGAGATGTTCACGCCATTCAATAGAATGGTAATCTGGTCGAACGTGCCGCCGTTGATGGAGATGTCCGTCTGTACACCAAAACTACCGCGCTGACGAACATCCACGCCGGTAGTTAGTTTCAGAATGTCGTTGATGGTGGTAGCCTCCGCACGGTCAATATCCTCGCGCGTTATCACCTCAACGATTTTCGCCGACTGCAAGGCAGTCAGCGGCGCCCTCGACCCGGTTACCACAACCTCATCGAGCTTTACCTCCTCGTGCGACAACGAGTCGTCGGCAAGATAGGTGCGGGTGCTGATGCCGTCGGCCTTCGCATAGGTCAGCGTGGCGACACTCAGCATCCCTATCAGCACCTCTCGTCCGAGACATGCGAAGAGTGCGTAGCCCTTCCTGCTGAAATGCTTGAACAGGATAGGAGAGCGCTTGTTGAAAATCTGTTTGTTCATAAAGCTGTTTTTGGTAAAACGGCTGCAAAGGTAACAAGAATCTGATAAATGTAAAAATATTCACGCGGGAAATCATGTGTCAGTTGGAAAAAATAAAACCATGATACCCCACTTGCGCTTGATACAAATAGCACCCATTTGCGTGAGCAATGCTTTGCGTTGGCGGATGCAAAGCTTTGCGTTGGCAGTTGCAATGCTTTGCGTTGGCGGATGCAATGCTTTGCGTTGGCGGATGCAAAGCTTTGCGTGAGAGATGGACAAAACTGGCACCGAAATCGTCAGTCCTATTCTGAATAAGAGAAAAGGGAGGACAGACTCACCATACGGGTCACTGTAGCCCCAGGAAATGTCTGCTGAACCCTTTTCTGCTTGGAGCGTGTGGACATCGTGCTTCGGACATGTCGATTTCAACATGACAACAGTATAATAGGAAAACCTTATAATAGGAAATTCGATTACTATAGAGTACGTTAATTTCCTCTCCTACATTTTTTTATATATAATAATTGTCACGTTGGCCCGCTCTCTTGACATTGCCCCTTATCACAGCCAACTATCTGATTTTGTATTCCACGAAAGCCTCCATTGCCTCATAACATGCGAGGCCGAGGTCGTCGTAGAGTTTTGCTGTGGCTCGGTTCCTGTCTTCGGCCCGCTGCCAGAACAATCGCTCGTCGTTGCCGAGGAATGGAGCGCTCTCCATCTGGCTCTGGTGTTTGAGTATAGCGTTTCGTTTCTGTCGTAGCTCCTCCGGGCTCATGGGCACACACATCTCTATGTTCTCGATGTCCCATTCGGCCCATGCGCCTCGGTACATCCATACCCTGCACTCGCTGAGCCATGGTGTCTGTGCCTGCCTCTCAAGGTCGATAGCGGCCAGTACGGCATCGGTACACTTGCGGTGGGTGCCATGAGGGTCGGCGAGGTCGCCCGCAATATATATCTGGTGGGGCTTGATGTCGCATATCAGCTGCCGTACAATCTCAACGTCTTTCTCGCTCATGGGCAACTTCTCTATCTTTCCCGACTCGTAGAACGGCAGGTCGAGGAAATGGACTTTGGATAGTGGTATGTTGTTGAACGTGCATGCCGTGCGTGCCTCGCCCCGTCGTATGAGTCCCTTGATGGCTCGTACGTCCGCGGTATCAATGTCGCCCGCTTTCTTGTTGCGCAGAAACTCCTTGATTTCCCGGTATTTCTCGTTGATTACGATGTCGGCGCTGTGGCCGAATATCTGATTGAAACCATTGATAAAGTGCATGAAGCGTGTCACCTCCTCGTCGTTGACGGCAATGTTTCCGCTTGTCTCGTAGGCTATGCTCACGTCGTGCCCCTGTGTGACGAGCCTCTGGATGGTTCCTCCCATGGAGATGACGTCGTCGTCGGGATGTGGAGAGAAGATGAGCACCCTCTTGGGATATGGTGCCGACCTCTCTGGGCGATAGGTGTCGTCAGCGCCGGGCTTGCCACCAGGCCATCCAGTGATGGTGTGCTGCAGGTCGTTGAAAATCTTGATGTTGGCATTGTACGCTGAGCCGTAGAGTGCAAGCAGCTCCGAGAGCCCGTTCTCGTTGTAGTCCTTGTTGGTGAGCTTCAGGATAGGCTTCCCTGTGAGCTGGCACAGCCATACGAGTGCAGAACGCACCAGCTTGTCTGTCCACTGGCATGAGCTGACGAGCCATGGATGGACGATGCGTGTGAGCCTGCTTGCCGCAGGCAGGTCGATGACCACCTCCACGTTCTGGTGTGACTGTAGGAACGATGCCGGCAACGCGTCGGTCATCTGTCCCTCTATGGCCCTGCATATGATGTCTGCCTTGCTCTCGCCCCATGCGGTGAGGAATATCTTGCGTGCCTGCAGGATGGTCTGTATGCCCATTGTGATGGAGCATGGCGGCACGGGAGTCTCAGAGCCGAAGCTCATGGTC
>SAMEA3663036__coassemble_22_pt1 | contig 86390 bp, 70 predicted proteins | sample SAMEA3663036__metabat2_high_PE_031 | metagenome-assembled genome bin SAMEA3663036 (sample SAMEA3663036) | pig gut metagenome | biome: pig gut; feature: pig-associated habitat; material: faeces | place: France | collected 2012
CGCTTATGCTGATGTGTTCCAGAATGACTTTGGATAACACCGACAACTTATGGTCATGATTCTGCGTATTGCCTCAAGTCGCATGGTGGGGTAAGGGGATTTTATGTCTTTTTATGCTGATTTTCTTTGCGTTGAACCATCTTTTGCTACATTGTCGATTGTTTTGGGGCCTTGTGTCATCGTAAGAGGGTGCTTGCGGATTTGAGGTTTTCTCTTATCCAGAATAGGACTTAACTCAATGCAGATTTGCCCATCTCAGACGCAAAGCATTGCATCCGCCAACGCAAAGCTTTGCATCCGCCAACGCAAAGCTTTGCAATCGCCAACGCAAAGCTTTGCAATCACCAACGCAAAGCTTTGCAATCGCCAACGCAAAGCTTTGCAACCGCCAATGCAAAGCTTTGCAACCGCCAACTGTTTGCAACCGCTCCCACAAATGTTTACGGGAAAGGGCTTACCAGTAAAATAACGCGTCAGTAACGATATAACAATTCTTTTACAAGACGAGAGCGGAGGCCAACAAACTTGTTTGGTTGGACTTTACCGAGCCGCAGCCAAAGGAATAGTCAAAATGAAATGTTTTCCCACTGATCCATAATAATGCTTTTTCAGACACTATATGGGAAAGGCTGAAAGGAAAGAAAGGACAATTAAAAAACAAGGACAATTAAAAAGCAAGCAAGGGCAAAAGCGTTAATATAGTTCCATTTTGATTAATCGTTTTTGCCCTTGCAGGCGAGAATTAGCATAAGCAGGCATCTACGCCTTGAATGATTGCTGATCAGAGATTAAAGTATTTTCTTGTATAGGGCAACAATGTCCTCTCGTGTAACAGGGCGCGGGTTGCCAGGAGTGCAGACATCCTCGATGGCTTGGTCGGCAAGAGCGTCGATGTCTTTCTCTGTAATGCCCAGCTCAGACAGATGTGCCGGTATGCCCACAAGCTTGCTGAGGTTCTCTATCTCCGTGCATGCGGCATCTGCGGCCTCCTCCTGAGTCATTCCCTCCTTGTAGACGCCTACGGCCTTGGCTATGTCCACATACTTAGGCAGGGCAGCGGGGGCGTTGAAGCGCATTACCGTAGGCAGGAGCATAGCGCATGCCACTCCGTGAGGCACGTCGTGAAGGGCACTCAGCGGATGTGCCATACCATGGTCTACTCCAAGACCGACGTTGGAGAATGCCATGCCGGCAACATACTGTGCAACAGCCATGCCGTCGCGGCCAACAGGGTTGGTAGGCTCGTTGACTGCCAATGGCAGATAGCGGTGTATCATCTCAATGGCCTTGATCTCGAACATGTCGCTAAGCTCCCACGCACCCTTGGTAATGAGTCCCTCTATGGCATGGGTCATGGCGTCCATACCCGTAGCGGCGGTAAGGCTCTTTGGCAGCGAGTACATAAGCTCGGCGTCGATGATGGCAACACACGGGATGTCGTTGGGGTCTACGCATACCATCTTCTTCTGTTTTGTCTCGTCGATGATAACATAGTTGATGGTGGTTTCGGCAGCCGTACCGGCTGTTGTCGGCAACGCAATGATTGGCACGGTCTTCTTCTTTGTGTCTGCAACCCCCTCAAGAGAAACCACGTCGGCAAACTCGGGGTTGTTGCATACAATGCCTATGCCCTTGGCGGTATCCATGGACGAGCCTCCACCGATGGCTACGATGAAATCGGCCCCGGCCTGCTTGCATGCCTCGACACCATTCTTGACATTTGTCACTGTAGGGTTAGGCTTCACGTCATCGTAAATGGCATAGGGAATGGCGGCCTCGTCGAGAACGTCGAGAACCATCTTTGCCACACCGAACTTCATAAGCCCCTTGTCTGTTACGACAAGAGCTTTCTTGAAGCCGAGACGCTGTACTACTCCCGGCAACTCCTTGCGTGCGCCAGGACCAAAATAAGACACTTCGTTTAAAATAAATCTGTTCACCATAAAGTTTAGATATTAGTAGATTAATAAAAATGATGATGCGTTATTGTCGTGCAAGATCGAGAGCCATCATGATGTCTCTCTTGCATATTCCCATATCCTTATGCAAGGCATCGTCGCCAAGGATGTCCTCCTCGCTGGTGCCTTCCATGGCAAGAAAAGCCTTGAGCAGCGATACAGCCTCCTGCCATTGTCCCTGCCTCATGTGGCAATAGGCAGCATTGAGCTTATCGCAGCTGTTAGAGTCGGTGGCAAGCAGCTGGGAATAGAGCTTAAGTGCCTGCGTAGTTTTCCCCGACAGCATCTGCGCATAGGCCAGGGCACGCTGCACGTCGGCATTGTCAGGATAGTCGAACGACAGACGGTAGAGGTTGTTGGCGGCATTGTCGAGGTGGTGGTTGTGTATCATCGAAACACTATAGTTGAGCTGACTGCGCAGGTTCTCAGTCTGCTCCATAGCGACGGTTCGGGCATACCATTTTTCAGCCATGGCATAGTCGCCGAGCCTGAAGCTTGCCTGTGCGGCTCCCCTAACGGCGTTGTAGTCGTCGGGGCAGCTGTCGGCGATGGCGGAGAACAGCTCGTAGGCAAGAGTGTAGTTGCCGTTCCTGATGCTGATGAGAGCCATGAGGCGGTTGTCCTCGGGATTGGAATTGTCGTAAACGGTAGAGAACAGCGCCGTGGGGTTCTTCTTACGCTTCAGGAGGAAGTTGGCGTACTTGCGCACCTCGTCATGCAACATTCCCTCGAAAGGAGGCAATGCAAGGAAGTTGTGTGCAGTAGTGAAGACATCGGTGAAATCCTGTTTCTGCGGGAAAACCTTAAAGAAGCGGAGCAAGTCCTGCAGGTATATGCGACGGATGTAGGCAGGAGTGTTGCGCTGTCCGAAACGGGGTATCGCCCCTCCGGCCGTCTCGTTCATCTGCTCGACTACATTCTCAGGCATCCGTGCAAAGACGCTACTCATGGCATGTATGAGCGAGTACTTGTCGGAATTGCACATGGAACCCGCATCGAGCATCAAGGACATGAGCTGCTTGTGCCTGATGCTGCCAACTAAACGGGCAATCGCGGGGTGGTCGAGGTAGAAGGGCATGAACCAGTTGCTCAGGGTGTAGAAGAACGGGTAACGCTTCATCTGCTTGAAGCCTCCGAAATAGATGTCTATACCCGACTTCTCCATGTCCATCATCTTCCTGACGCTCTGTTCCATCTCCTCCATGCGCCTTTCCTCGGCACCGGCATCAAGAATATCCTCTATGGAGGTGTCATCGTCTTTCTCTCCCAGCCCGAGATGGCGCATCCCTGCATCAGAGTGCTTCATGATGTCGGGTACGATGGTGTTGGTGATATAGCTGTTGTACTCCTCTGTCTGGGAAGAGTAGAACAGTTGCATGGACAACTCAAGCAGGTCGTTTCTGACCTCTGCGTCCTTGAGCAGGGGATTTACGATATCGGTGAGCAGACTGCCAAAGCAGGTGTTGGCGCATGACGCAAGCACCCATCCCACGAAAGCACGCTGCCGCACGTTGCCGTCGGAGGTAGCGGTATAAATGTCCGTTAGACATTTCACCTTGCTGATGTCAGGAACGGTAAGAGCGGAGAGCGTGACCGCGCTGACAAGCAGCTGTGCATCCATGCTGTCGATGGTTGGCGAGGCGAGGAGCTCCGACATGAAACCGGCCTCGTCTGCTGTCCAGTTATGACTCGTCAATATGTAGGAGAAGAGCTTGTCGAGATAGTCCTGATGGTGCTTGTGGAGGGAGGAGAGAGGGTCTGAGGGGTTTGAAGGGTTTGAGGGGTTCGAAGGGTTCGAGGGGTTTGAGGGGTTCGAAGGGTTTGAGGGGTTTGAGGGGTTTGAGGATAATGAGAATATTGCCAAGTCCTGGACGAATCCCTGCAGAGTGTCCATGATGCTGTCTTTGTCGAAACTGACGGTGTTGGCCTTAGTCTTGGCTGCAGTGAATGTGGGCACTTGTCTGTTTACAGCGTCCGTCAGGGCGTTGCAGGCTATGACGCGCAACCTTGACAGCATCTGGGAGTACATCTGCGGCCTGCTCTCATCCTTATATCCCTTAAGGAGGACATCGAGCATGAGGGCATAGTCGCGCTCGAGCATGGACAGTTGCTCGGACACCGTCAGCCACGGCATCATCAGTATGAGCTCGCGCATGCGGGCGATGCCTTGGCCAAGCGAGAGGTTTGGTATTTCGTTGATGAACTTGCGTATATTTCTTATATCCTCTGTCATGCTGAAATTTTAGTTTTTATACGCCTTTCTGGCAACCTCTATATCTTTTTCACGGGGAGCCTTGGCATGTGTGTATGTAATCTTGGGCAATGCCTTTATGGTCTTTTCGTCGGCACCCATATACTTGCTTATGACATGTGCGTAGCTGGCGATGCCATACTTGTTGATGGAGTCGCATGCGGCATTGTATGCCTTGATGAAGGCAGCGTACTGCCTGCTGCGGTTCTTGTCGGCAAGGGCTTTCTCGCTGACGGCCAGCACGCCAAGATTGAGATCCTTTTTCCTGCTGTCCATGAGCACAGGGTTCTTGTACAGCTTTGCCGCTGTCAGCTGCGGCTCTGTAAGCCATACGGCATCAATCTCATTGTTGTAGAGCATTCGCAGCCTAATCTTCACGTCGTTAATCTGTATGCGGTAGACGGCATTCTTGGGCTTGGCACTGTCAACGGCGAGGGTTGTCAGGTAGTCGGTGGCAGAGAAACGGGTCATGGCAACCATCTTGTCTGAGAGTTGGTCGAGCTTACGAATGCGCATATTGCGGTTGCTGACAAGCTGCCAGTAGCTATTTGTCGCGGCCACATATCGCAGCTTAACGCCATTGTCAACTATTCTCTCTGCCCTCACCAGCTCGGTAAATGCCCCCTCTATCCATCCGCCACGAAGCAGGGTGTCGAGGTCGAGATGGGAGTTGCGAAGCCTGAGCCTTACATCGACTCCCTCTTTCTCGAAGAAGCCTTTCTCATTGGCTATGAATACGGGCAGGCAGTCCATGGTTGGCGTAGTGCCAATCTTGAAAGCCAAAGAGTCGAGACGGCGCAGCTCTGCACGCTGCTTGCGGGTAGCCATCTGCTTCTCGTTATAGGTATCGTCGCAGGCTGCAAACACGCCTGCAAGGACAAGTAATATATAAATAGGTGTAAATACCCTAAGAATTTTTCTCATGTCACGAAATGATTTTCCTGCAAAAATAAGCATTTATTTTGTAATAATGAAAATTATCCGTACTTTTGTGATTGCAAACATTGAAGTTATGGCAAAAGACAAGATAGCATACGTATGTTCCAACTGCGGACAGGAGTCGGCAAAATGGGTGGGCAAGTGTCCGTCGTGCGGTCAGTGGAACACTTTCAGCGAGATTAGGATATCGGGCGAGACTGGCAGCATGGCGGCAAAGCAGGCGGCGGCCAACGTGCACAAGGCCATGTCGCATAGCGGAGCACGGCCAATGCTGCTGCGCGACATCTCGTCGAAGGACGAGCCACGCATAGACACCCACGACACGGAGCTGAACCGTGTGCTGGGAGGAGGACTGGTAAAGGGCAGCATAGTCTTGCTCGGAGGCGAGCCGGGCATAGGCAAGAGTACGCTGACACTACAGACCATCCTGAACATGCCGGAGAAGAGAATACTCTACGTGAGCGGCGAGGAGAGTGCCCACCAGCTGAAGATGAGGGCTGAGAGAATAAGCAAGGAACTGACAGACAACGTGATGATACTCTGCGAGACATCCCTTGACGACATCTTCCGCCATATCTCCGACGTGAAGCCGGAGTTTGTCGTCATAGACTCCATTCAGACCATATCCACGGCAGACGTTGACAGCTCGCCCGGCAGTCTGTCGCAGGTCAGGGAGTGTGCCTCTGCCCTACTCCGCTTTGCCAAGTCAAGCGGCGTGCCGGTGCTCCTGATAGGACATATAACGAAGGAGGGCACGCTGGCGGGACCGAAGATACTGGAGCACATCGTGGACACGGTGATACAGTTTGAGGGCGACAACCACTATATGTACCGCATACTGAGGTCTACGAAGAACCGCTTTGGCAGCACGTCGGAGCTGGGCATCTACGAGATGCAGCAGCAGGGACTGAGGCAGGTGTCCAACCCCTCGGAGCTGCTGCTATCGCAAGACCATGCCGGACTGTCGGGCATTGCCATAAGCTCGGCCATAGAGGGTGTCCGGCCTTTCCTTGTCGAGACTCAGGCACTTGTATCCACGGCTGCCTATGGCACACCACAACGTTCGGCAACAGGCTTCGACCAACGGCGCCTGAACATGCTCCTCGCGGTGCTGGAGAAGAGGGTCGGCTTCAAGCTCGTGCAGAAAGATGTCTTCATAAACATTGCCGGAGGACTGCGCGTCACCGACCTTGCCATGGACCTCAGCGTCATAGCAGCCGTGCTGTCGAGCAATGTAGACACGGCAATAGAGGCGGGATGGTGCATGGCCGGCGAAGTGGGACTGAGCGGAGAGGTGCGTCCCGTGAGCAGGATAGCACAGCGCATTGCCGAGGCCGAGAAGCTTGGCTTCAAGGATATGATTATTCCTGCCCTCAACGCCCAGGGGCTGAACACCAAGAAATATAATATAACCCTGCATCCGGTGCGCAAGGTGGAAGAGGCTCTTAGATGCCTGTTCGGATAACCATTATCGGATGAAAGCAAATATAAAAACACTAACAACATGAAAGATTCTGTAATTATTGTCAGCGGAGGCATGGACTCCACAACTCTGCTCTACGACCGCAGGGACGAGATTGCGCTCGCCATATCATTCGACTACGGCAGCAACCATAACGCACGCGAAATAGCATACGCCGAGATGCATTGCAAACGGCTTGGCATAGAGCATATAACCATACCGCTTGACTTCATGCACAAGTATTTCCGAAGCTCGCTACTGGAGGGGGCCGATGCCATCCCCGAGGGACATTATGCGGCCGAGAACATGAAGTCGACGGTCGTACCTTTCCGCAATGGCATCATGCTTGCCGTGGCAGCAGGCGTGGCCGAAAGCCGCAACCTGACAAAACTCCTTATTGCCAACCATGGCGGCGACCATACCATTTACCCCGACTGCCGACCTGAGTTTATCTCTGCCATGGACAGCGCAACCAATGCCGGAACATACGTTGGGGTGAGGGTCGTTGCCCCATATACCAATATTACTAAAGGCGACATAGCAAGGATTGGCAAGAAGCTGGGCATAGACTATGCCGAGACATGGAGCTGCTACAAGGGTGGCGAGAAACATTGCGGCAAATGCGGAACTTGCGTGGAAAGAAAAGAGGCCCTTGCCTATGCCGGCATAGAGGACACAACGGAGTATGAGGGATGAGGACTGAGGTCAAAGGTCAAAGGACTAAGGTCTGAGGTCTAAGGGCTCAGACCTCAGCAGCCCTCCAGAATAAAATTGTCTGCATTACTCCTCTTGCGAGAAGGTAGGACAAAAGGGCCAACCATAATGCGTGGTTGCCCATGGTGGTGAAGAACAAGGATAGTATTATGGCAAAGACAATCGCCGCGACAAAACACGACAGCAACATTCCTCGGCTGTCCGTTATGCCAATAAAGACGCCATCCCATATAAAAGCCCCCATGCCAGCAACTGGTATCAAGGCCACCCATAGCAGATAAGGTTCCGAAGCCTCGATAACGGTCTGCTCGTTGGATAGGACGTGCAGGATGTCGTTGGCTCCAAAATAGTAGGCGGCAGTATAGACGACGGTCATTATGACACCCCATGCAAACAGCCTGCGTATGCAGGCATGGAAGGATGGCGCATTGCCTGCCCCGTAGTATTTTCCGCATATAGCCTCGCCAGCATAGGCGAAACCATCCATGATATACGAGTAGAGCGTGAAAAACTGAAACAGCAAGGTGTTGACTGCCAATATCACATCGCCCTGACGTGACCCTACAGACGTGAAAGCGGCATTGACAGCAACAAGGAACAGCGTGCGCAGGAAGATGTCCCTGTTGACACGGAAAAAGCGGTTCAATGTATGCCTGTAACTAAAGGACGAATAATCACCCGGCTTGAGAGTAAACTGTGAGAATAGCAGCTGATAGTGGGAAGCGTACTTTCGCCTCAGAATGTATAATGCCAGAAGCAAACCGGAATATTGTGCTGTAAGAGTACCAAGGGCAACACCCTCGACCTTCATCCCGAAAACATAGACAAGCAACAGGCTGGTCATGATATTTACGATGTTCTGGAATATGGAAACCGTCATTGGAGTACGTGTGTCCTGCATGCCTATGAACCATCCCGTAAGCCCGTACATCACCAGTGCGGCCGGCAATCCAAATACGCAAACATGAAAATAGACTGACGCAAAGGCGCGTATTTCGTCAGACGGACGCATGAAAAACAGGAACAGCCTGAGCAACAATGGCTGGAACAACACAAACAAAATGCCTATGGCAGCTCCAAGAGCTATAGCCTGGAAGAGAACAGTTGCAGCCTCCTTGCTGTCCCCGCGTCCGTAAGCCTGCGATGTCATGCCACTTGTCCCCATTCGCAGGAAACCGAACAGCCAGCAGATGACATTCATCATCATCGTGCCAACGGCTATGGCTCCAATATACGAGGCATCGCCCATGTGGCCGACTATGGCAACATCGACAAGACCAAGCAACGGCACCGTGATATTGGTGACGATGGACGGAATGGCAAGTGATAATATCTCTTTATGCAATGGCCCTTACATTATTAAGGAGGGTTAGACAATTACCGGACAACTCTACACCCGACACAACAACATTAATCATACAAGCCCCCTGCCAACAATAGATGGCCAGGGGGCTGTTTGTATTACAGGCGGGTAAAGGATTATCCTCCAAAGTTGTCATACTTAATGGACTCCGGCTCAACACCCAGAGAGTCGAGCATGGCCACAACGGCCTTCGACATTGGGCCAGGACCACACATGTAGTATTCAATATCCTCTGGTGCCTCATGGTCTTTGAGGTATGTATTGAACATGACCTGATGAACGAAGCCTGCTGTGTATTTTACACCAGCAGCGTCGGCAGCAGGATCAGGACGGTCGAGCGCAAGATGGAAGTGGAAGTTGGAGAACTCCTTCTCCAGTCCGAGGAAGTCGTCAAGATAGAACACCTCGTTGAGTGCGCGGGCACCATAGAAATAGTGCATCTCACGGTCGGTGGTGTGCAGAGTCTTCGTCATGTGCATAATCTGAGCGCGCAGAGGAGCCATACCGGCACCACCACCTACCCATATCATCTCACGCTTGGAGTCGAAGTTGGGATGGAAGTCACCATAAGGACCGCTCATGATAACCTTGTCGCCAGGCTTGAGGGTGAAGATGTATGACGATGCTATACCAGGATTAACATCCATAAATCCTGAGCGGTCGGCCTTGAATGGAGGTGTGGCTATACGCACGGTAAGCATGAAGACGTCGCCCTCGGCAGGATAGTTGGCCATGGAGTAAGCCCTGATGGTAGGCTCTGTATTCACGCACTTAAGTGGGAACAGGCCGAATTTCTGCCATGCCGGCAGGTACTCGTCACCGATAAGGCTCTTGTCGATGTCCTTGTCGTAGTCGATGCTGAACGTAGGTATCTTTATCTGGGCATAAGAGCCTGGCAGGAAGTCCATGTGTGCGCCCTTAGGCAGCTGCACCTTGAACTCCTTGATGAATGTTGCGACATTCTTGTTGGATATCACCGTACACTCGTACTCCTTTACTCCGAGCACGCTCTCCGGCACGCGTATCTTCATGTCACCCTTCACCTTGCACTGGCATCCGAGTCTCCAGTTGTCCTTAATCTCTTTTCTTGTGAAATGCGGCTTCTCTGAGTCGAGTATCTCTCCGCCACCCTCGAGCACCTGCACCTTGCATTGTCCGCACGATGCCTTGCCGCCACAGGCAGATGGCAGATAGATACCATTCTCATTGAGCGTAGTCATAAGGCTGCTACCCTGTCCGACAGAAAGCGTACGGTCGCCATTGACAACAATGTTTACATTGCCGCTTGGCGAAAGGTATTTCTTGGCTACGAGCAGAATTATCACGAGGAGCAATATCGTTACGAGAAACACTCCTATACTTGTCAATATGAATTGTAGCATTGTTGTGTGATGTTAGATTTTAAGACCTGAGAAACACATCATGGCCATGGCCATGAGTCCTACTGTAATAAAAGTGATGCCGAGTCCCTGCAATGGTTTAGGCACATCGCTGTATGCCATTTTCTCGCGGATGGCACCCATGGCAATGATGGCAAGTGTCCAGCCGAAACCGCTACCGAGCGCAAAGACGAAGGCATCCCATACGCTTCCGATATACTGGGTGTTGGCGGGGTCGAGGCCTATGCGCTGCTGCATGAAGAGCGACGCGCCCATGATGGCGCAGTTCACGGCGATAAGCGGCAGGAAGATGCCAAGGGCTGCATAGAGCGATGGTGAATATCTCTCGACTATCATCTCCACAAGCTGTACCATACCGGCTATGACGGCAATGAAGAGTATGAAGCTGAGATATGACAGGTCTACGCCCTCTACGAGACAGTCGGGGCCAAGAATCTTGGTTTGCAGAAGGTAGTCGACAGGAACGGTCACCACGAGCACGAATGTCACGGCAAGTCCAAGTCCCAGCGAGGTCTTGACATTCTTCGACACAGCAAGAAACGAGCACATGCCGAGGAAGAATGCGAATATCATGTTGTCCACGAAGATGGACCTGAAAAATAGGCTGATTGTATGATCCATATTATATGTATGTTAAAGGATTTATGAGCGTTAGCTCCAATCTGTTCTGTTCCTTGTTGTTACTTTTCCTTATAGAAGTATGCACGGTGTACCCAGATGACACAGCCCAGCAGTATGAGTGCCATGGCAGGCATTGTCATCATGCCGTTGTCTATGTAGCCGAGGTCGTAGAGGCTGTCGGGCAGCAGCTTGAATCCGAGCAGAGAGCCTCTGCCGAAGAACTCACGCACACCACCGACAATAACCAGTATCATGGCGTAGCCCAGTCCGTTGCTCACACCATCGATGAAGCTTGGCCATGGACGGTTGGTCATGGCGAAAGCCTCCAGGCGACCCATAAGAATACAGTTGGTGATGATGAGTCCTACGTAGACAGACAGCTCTACGCTCACATCGTAGGCGAAGGCCTTGAGCACCTGGCTGACAATGGTTACGAGCGCAGCCACGACAACGAGCTGCACGACGATACGTATACGTGTAGGAATGGTGTTGCGTATGATGGAGATAATGACATTGGCAAAAGCCGTTATCACCGTCACGGCAAGTCCCATGACGATGGCAGGCTTGAGCTGCGACGTCACGGCAAGAGCCGAACAGATGCCGAGCACCTGCACCAATATTGGATGGTCGAGGTTGAGGGGATTGGTAAATACCTCCTTATTCTCTTTTGAAAACAGTTGCATAGCTTATTATGAAATGGTTATTTCTTTAAAAATGTTACATACTTGCCAAAGCAGTCCTGAAGCATCAGGCTCACACCGTCGGATGTCAGCGTGGCACCGGTAACGGCATCACACTCCGAGTCGGGGTTCTTGACGTCACTCTTCTTCTTCACGGCTATTACTATAGCGTTGCCGTCAGCAGAGAACAGCTTCTTACCCTTGAACTGGTCCTGCCATGCCTTGCTGTCCTTGATTTCTGCACCAAGGCCCGCCGTCTCGCTATCGTGGTTGAAGTAAGCTCCGTAAATGGTATTCTTGTCGGCATCGAGTGCGACATATCCCCATATGGCTCCCCAGAGTCCCATACCATAAACCGGTATGACATATTTCCGCTGGCCGTCTACCATGCAGTCGTATACCGCCAGACGTCCTTCCTTGTAGTCGGCACTGTTAAGCTTGAAGCCAGCCTTCTCTCCGCCCTTCTCTCCGTTTTCAACTACATTGGCGTCGGCATCGACTATCATGTCTGCAACAACAACATCGCTGTAAAGTGCCGTCGCCTCATCATTGTCGAGGTTGCGGAGGTTGAGTGCGGCCAATATCTGCTTCTTCTTGTCCAGAGCAACATTGACATCTTGCTGGGGCTTCAACGCCGAATAGATGAAAGCCAGAAGGAAAGCCACGATGACCACGAGAATGGCACTATATATAATAATGTATGTATTGGAGTTGGTATTCAGCCCCTGTTTCTTTTCTTCCATATTCTCTTCTGAAATATAATTTTAATAGAATTCAATGGTATAAACCCGTTATTGTTTGATACGATTCATTCTCTTCCTGATGTTGGCCTCTACTACGAAGTGGTCTATCAGCGGTGCCATCATGTTTCCGAAGAGTATGGCGAGCATCATGCCCTCAGGGAAGCCAGGGTTCATGACACGTATGATAACGGCCAAGGCTCCGATGAGCAGACCATAAATGTACTTGCCGGTCTCCGTGCGTGCGCTCGTCACAGGGTCGGTAGCCATAAATACCGCACCAAAGGCAAAGCCACCCAGCACAAGATGCTCATACCATTGAATAGGTGTCTGACCTGTGAGCTGGAATATCCATGCCATGGCAGCACCACCAACGATGACGCTGAACATTGTTCTCCAGCTTGCAATGCCGGTCCACAAGAGGATAGCGGCTCCGATGGCGATTGCTATAACGCTGGTCTCACCGATACTGCCGGGAATAAGTCCTATCACCATATCCTGCAGTGAGGCTGTAACGTCGGTTCCAGCAGCAAGCTGTCCAAGCGGTGTTGCGCTCGTCACTCCGTCAGGAATAGCATTGCCAAGGCCGAATATGGTGTCCTGGGCAACCCATACGGTATCGCCGCTCATCTTGGTGGGATAAGAGAAGAAGAGGAACGCACGCGCTACAAGGGCAACATTGAAGATGTTCATGCCGGTACCACCGAAAATCTCCTTGCCAATGACGACAGCAAAGGCTACGGCTATGGCAAGCATCCAAAGAGGGCAGCCTACAGGGACTATCATCGGGATGATGATGCCCGATACAAGGTAGCCTTCCTGTATCTCCTCGCCTTTCCATTGTGCCCATGCGAACTCAATGGCCAGACCGACGATGTAGCTGACGAGTATCTTGGGCAACACGGCAAGTGCTCCATATAAGAACATATCTATGGCCGATGCTGTAGCAGTAGCGTTGGCGCAGGCATAGTTCTGATAACCTACATTGTACATACCAAAAAGCAACGCTGGCAGCAGGGCTATCACCACCATGCTCATGATGCGCTTGGAGTCGATGGCGTCATGGATGTGCGCTCCTGTCTTTGCAGTGTCATTCGGTACATACAGAAAAGTCTCGAAACCATCGAAGACACTACGGAAGGCATGAAGCTTGCCGCCCTCTTCGAAGTTTGGTTTTACTTTGTCGAGATATTTGCGTAATGACATATTAGATATCTGATGTTAAATAATTACTTTAAACTACTGTTCACTTGTCACATGTTTTCTTTTCTGAGCGTGTCAAGGCCCTTACGGACGAGACTCTGCAACTCGAGTTTCGACGAGTCTACGAACTCAGCAACGGCAAAGTCCTCTGGTGCTACCTCGTAGATACCGAGCTGCTCCTGCTTGTCGATGTCGCCTGCTATGATGGCTTTTATGAGATACTCGCCATAGATGTCCATCGGCAGCACCTTGTCGTACTCACCGCTCATTATCATGTTGCGCTTGCCGCCCTTCACCCTTGCGTCGAGCTTATAGTCGCGCTTGCCAAGAAGCCATGAGAAATAGCTCCTGTTGGCAGAGAAGTGGCCAAGGCGTGGCATTATCCATCCGAGCATCTCATCGGCATCATCACCCTCGGGAATGACAGTCACCTCCGAGGTGTGTGCTCCGAGATAGCCGTCGAGGCTGTCCTTGCGCCCTGTGAGCGGATTGCCGTTGATTATTCTAACAGCACCTTCACGGACGTTTCCTTCGAGTATGGCTTTCAGAGGTGTACCCACAAGGGCATCCACATAATGCGGCTCAACGACCTCGCTACCAGCAACGGCTATGGTACGACGCAGGTCTACCTTGCCAGTATTGAGAAGTCGGCCTATGAAGATTACGGCCACGGGGTCGACAGTCCATACAACCTCGCCCTTGTTTACCGGGCACAGATGGTTGACGTGAACTCCTACGTTAGCTGCCGGGCATGGTCCCTGCCATGCAGTAACGGTTGCATCCTTAAGGTTTCTCAGCGTCTCGTTCTGGCTCTTGCTGCTGATACCTACGTTCACCTGGGCGATTTTGGACAATGCCGTGATACCAGTCTGGAAATCTGTCTCTTGTCCCTTCACCTCAAAGTCGAAGTCGCCAGCAAGAGGCATGTCCCTGAATGCAGAGACAAAGATGGCCTTGGGCGTAGTGTCGGGGGTTGTTGATACAGCGTACGGAAGCTGGTTGATGTAGCCGAAGAGTCCTGCCTCAAGCAGCAGGCTTCTTACGCCATTGCCATCAAGACTATCAACGTTCTTGGAGCCAAAGTCACGGTATTCCTGACTATCGTCAGCCTTTACCTTTACGCACAAAACTTTGCGTCTGTCGCCACGGACGACAGCTTCTACAATTCCACTCACAGGTGAGGCAAACCTCACTTCAGGGAAGTTCTTGTTCACAAACAGCGGGTCGCCAGCCAGCACGTGGTCGCCTTCCTTGACAACCACTTTCGGTACAATACCCGTGAAGTCATCGGGAACAAGAGCATAATCGGATACCACTCCCAGCTTGGTCTTTTTCTCCGAGGCCTTGCCAGCAAGTTGAATGTCCAATCCCTTGTGTGTCTCAATAAGATTTATCATAACTAATAATAACGAATATATTTGATGCTTACTGCTAAATACGCTGCAAATTTAAACAAAAAAACGTAGAACAAAGCGAAAAAGCCCATTGATTGTTACGCTACAACGAGGATTTTTATTAAATTTGCAACATCTAACGACCGAAAGCATCGGTTTTGCAAGACGGCCTTTACAAATGAAAAGACTAAAAACAATCATAAACATCATTATATGGACGTTGGTGGCCATATATATTGCGGTTATCACACTGACCAACATTCCTGCCGTCCAGACATTCATCGGCAAGGAAATAGCAGGCGTGATTGCCACAAAGCTGCACACTAACGTCAGTATCTCCAGGGTCGACGTTGGATTTCTCAACCGCATAATCATTGACGGAGTACGCATTGACGACCTGCGCGGCAAGAAGATGTTCCAAGCTACTCGTCTTGCAGCAAAGATATCGCTTACCGACCTTGCCAACGGACGAGTGGCTGTGTCATCGGCACAAGTGTTCGGCATGGACACATATTTATATAGGGACAGCGCTGGACAACCGCTGAACATCCAGTTTGTTCTTGATGCCCTCGCCTCCAAGGACACCACATCGCATAAGCCTCTCGACATAGAGATTGGCTCACTTGTCGTAAGGCATGGCAAGCTACGATACGACCAGCTCGACAGCCACGACTACAAACTCACATCACTCCGACATCTTAGCCTTGGGGACATTAGTGCCCATATAGTTGTGAACAAGCTTACAGACGACTCGCTGAACATCAACATCAAGAAACTCGCTTTCAAGGAGAGCAGCGGACTGCGCTTAGACGATTTCAAGATGAAACTGGCTGCCAACCGCTCGGCCGCTCATGTGGACAAGCTGCAGCTTATTATGCCTGGAACCAACATACAAACAGACGAGTTATCGGCTACCTACTCCTTCGATAAAGGCCGTCTGATGTTGCCATCACTACAATATCGTCTTGCTATCTCCAACACCATCATAAGCCCAAGCGACTTCTCGCCCTTGCTACAGCAGCTGTCATCCCTTGACCGCAAGCTACAGTTAAAGGCACGTCTCTATGGTACGAGCACCAGTATGTCATTGGAAAATTTCTCGCTATCAACTACCGATGGTGATGCCAGGATGAGCCTCACCGGAGCTCTGACGAAAGGCTTTAGAAATCCGGCGTGGCACATTGTATTAGAGCAACTTACGGCTACGTCATCAATATTGTCAGATATAGCAGCATCAATATCTTCTGACGATAAGACAAGACAGCTTGCCGCTAAAGTCGGGACACTAAGCATCAGCGGCACGGCAGGAGGAGCCAAGAGGCAGATGTCGCTAAGCGGTAAGGTTTCATCGGACATAGGCGATGCCAACCTAAGGGCAGGACTCAATGGCGATAATATGTCATTCGAGCTTGATGCGGAGGATATTAATCTCTTGGAGATATTGACTGACGAGCATTTCGGAAAAGTGTCAGCCAACGTCAAGGGCAATAGCTGCATAGCCCGTGGAAAAGAGTCGATAACTGCAAAGGGACTCGTCAGCAAGTTCGATTACAACAAGTACTGCTACAGAGGCATAAGTCTCGACGGACAATACCGACAGGGCACCTTTTCCGGAACATTGGCATGCGATGACCCTAACGCCAGCTTTGATGTCTCAGGCACCCTGAGCCGTACGCTTGCCAAGGCCGACATCATCGCCAACATCCACCATCTGCGCCCGTCTGCTCTCAAGCTTACCGACAGGTGGGGAGAGGCAGACTTCTCAGCAACTGTCACAGCCAATGCAACAGGCGACTCCCCGGCCAATGCCCTGGGAACAATATCCATGGAACGTTTTGCCATGTCAACGACCGATGACAACGGCAACACCGATGTCTATACCATCAGTAACGTAAATCTTTCAGCACGCAAGGCCGAAGGCAGGCGTATACTTGCCTTGGAGTCGGATTTTGCCTACTTGAAGGTGAAAGGCGACTTCGATTTCCAGTCTCTGTCACATCACTTATGCAACATCATCGCCAGCAAATTGCCTAGCATTCAGCAGTTCACTCCTATAAGACAGGCTGCTGCCAGGGACAGCCGTCTGGAGATTACGGCACAGGTCAGGGACACGGAACCTCTCCGACATCTGCTTGGCATACCACTAACGCTGCACTCCCCGCTGTCACTCTACGGCAACATGGACTCACGCTCACAACACCTTACCCTGGCAGCCACTCTCCCATCGTTCAGCTACGACGGAAACCAATGGACGGATGCCTCTCTCTTCATAACCACTCCAGCAGATACCCTCAAGGCTGAGGTGAAGGCACACAAGCTGCTAAGCAAGAGACACGGGGCTGACTATTCTATATGTCTCGCAGCGGCAGACGACAACATGCAGACCAATTTCGCATTCGACAACAATAGCTCCATGCGACTGAAGGGACTGCTCAACGCTAATACAAGATTTGCAACAGCGATTTCTGGCAAGGCACAGGCAATAGTTGACATACTGCCATCGGAAATTCATCTTGCCGATACAACATGGAACATTGGCAGAGCCACCATTACTTATAGCAACAAACAGCTTGCTGTAGACAATTTCTCAATAGCACACGCTGACCAACACATACGCATAAACGGAAGGGCTACCGACAACCATACCGACTCGCTCCTCATTGACCTTAACAAGGTAGATGTGGCCTATATCCTTAATCTTGTAAATTTTCATTCCGTAGACTTCGGCGGCAAGGCATCGGGCAAGGCGTACGCAACGGCGCTATTTGGCAAACCTGCAGCAGCAGCCAAACTTCAAGTCGACGGCTTCACTTTCGAGAATGGACGCATGGGTACACTACTTGCGGATGTGGAATGGAACAACGGCGAAGGGCAGATAGACATTGCAGCCAAGGCAACCGATGAGGACAACCGCAATACTATAATAAACGGATATGTATCGCCAAGGAAGAACTATATAGATCTCGACATAGTGGCCAACAACACCAGAGGAGAATTCATGGAGAGCTTCTGCGGAAGCTTCATGGACCGTTGCGACCTTTCAGCCAACGGCAACCTGCGCCTATGGGGACCACTCAACGCAATAGAGCTGACCGGGCGTGCCCGTGTGGATGGGAAGGTACACATCAGCAGTCTTAATACCGAATATACGCTCACCAACGACTCCCTGCTGCTCTTGCCTGGCGAGATAAGGTTTGTCGGTGACACCATAACTGACCGCTACGGCAATACGGGCATCATTACGGGCTCGCTCAACCATCAGCACCTCTCCAGACTGACATACGACATAAACGTTCGCACCAACAACCTCCTCGTCTACGACTTCGACGGCTCAGACGGCAGTTCCTTCTATGGCACAGCCTACGGCACTGGTCTGTGCAGCATCAGGGGACGTAGCGGTCTTGTCGTCATGGATATTGACATAACACCCAACCAAGGCTCAATAGTGACATACAATGTAGCAAGCCCAGATGCTATAAAGTCGCAGGAATTCATAACATGGAAGGACCGCGACTCCATTGCCGCATCCGTAGGCAATACACCCATTGACACTGATGCCAAGCCTGCCGACATACCATCAGACATACATATCAACTTCCTCATCCACACGCAGCCTTCAGCAACGCTACGTCTGATAATGGACCAGACCAGCGGCGACTATATCGACCTCAACGGCTCTGGAGTGATAAGGGCTACATATTATAACAAAGGCAACTTCGACCTTTTCGGCAACTACCTTGTCGAGGGAGGAGTATACAAGCTAACTATTCAGAACGCCTTGCATAAGGAGTTCCAGTTCCTCTCTGGAGGAACCATAGCATTCGGCGGAAACCCTTACGATGCGACGCTCAACCTCAAAGCTATGTATCCCCTCAACTCCGTAAGCCTCTCTGACCTGCAGCTCGGACGGTCGTTCACCAGCAACAACATAAAGGTGAACTGCCTCATGAACATCAGTGGTACCCCAAACGCTCCAAAAGTGGAGTTTGGACTCGACTTGCCTACCGTGAGCAGCGATGCCAAGCAGATGATTTACAGCCTCATTAACAGCGAGGAGGAAATGAACCAGCAAGTTCTCTACCTCCTGGCCGTCGGACGCTTCTACTCACAGGGCAACAACAATTCTGCTACTGGAGGAACTGGGCAAAGCCAGACTTCACTCGCCATGCAGAGCATACTCAGCGGACAGGTAAGCCAGCAGATAAACTCCTTACTCGGAACCATTATCAACAACTCTAACTGGAATTTCGGAGCGAACATCTCAACTGGCGACGAGGGATGGAACAACGCAGAATACGAGGGACTGCTCAGCGGACGACTGCTCAACAACAGGCTGCTCATAAACGGAGAGTTCGGCTACAGGGACAACCCCAATGCCACAACGAGTTTTATTGGCGACTTCGACATCAGATACCTGCTGCTGCCAAACGGCAACCTTGCAGTGAGAGTATACAACCAATCAAACGACAGATATTTTACACGAAACAGCCTCAATACTCAGGGACTCGGCTTCATCCTTAAGAAAGACTTCAACAGCCTGCGCGACTTGCTCGGAATGCCCACAGCAAACAACTCGGCTCCATCTGCCTCTAAACCATAATCACGATTCTGTGCCAGTTTTGTCCATCTCATACGCATAGCTTTGCATCCGCCCACGCAAAGCTTTACAACTGCTCCCACAAACGTTTGTGGGAAAAGCGCCTTTATTTAGGAATCCCTTCACCATGTTTTTTTCACCGAGCCAAAAAGACAGGACATGGTGTATGCACGTACAATTCCCTTGTTCTCGCCCATGTTTCTACTATACTTCATGTCATGAGCATTGTTCCAATGTCCGAAGACACCAAGGCTTCCTGTAAGCTTGTTGTTTGGGCGATAGTCGCCATACAGGGCATTATGACCCAGGGCAGCCTCGTGCACTCATCCATCTCACCTCTGGGAAAAGGGCATGAACAGGGACGAAGAGTCTGTCGGGAAATGATTATAATCTATATTAATATTAAGGCGGGTTCTATTTATTAGAACCCGCCATGAAAATTATCGGTTATAGAAATAATGACTATAGTGAAACAGTTCATTAGAATGTGTAGTTAACACCGAACTGGATGGCTGTTGCATCGAGGTTCAGACCGAACTCAGAAGAACCCTTGTAGTCGTCAACATCAGGCTTGGTGGTCTTCCATCCCAACCAGCCTACGCGTGAAACGAGAGCAATTTTCTGGTTGAGGTTAACCTTGAAACCTGGACGAACACCGATATAGAAAGTGTTCTCCTTCTCGTTTACCTCGACATTATCGTTTATTTCCTCGGCATTCTTGGTATGCTGATAACCTACACCGCCTTCAATGAAGAGGTCTACATTACCAAGCTTTGCAAAGGTGTAACGTGCGTATGGCTCAATAGAGAAGGCATCGCTCTTTTCGTCACCATACTTAGAGTGAGAATAGCCAAGGCCAATACCTACAGCGAGCTTCTCGTCGAGCTGATAACCAATCTCTGGAACGAGTGAGAATGTTGTCTTTGTTTCAACATCTACCTTCTCATGATGAGCTGGCTTAACAGAGCTGAAACCGAGGCCACCGCCTACATACCACTGAGCGTTTGCACTAATTGAGATAACTGAAATTGCTAATCCTAAAAAAAACTTTTTCATTGTTTTAATAATTTTATTGGTTGGTATTTTAAAAACTGCTGCAAAAATACACGAAAAACTTTTATATCAAATAGGTTTTTTAAACAATTTTCCTATAAAAGGTAATTTTCAACACTTTTTTAGCCATTATGACCACCCAAAGTGCTATTTTGTAATATGGATATGTCAAATATGGATACAACATCCACCTGTGACTACAGTGATCCGTATAGTGAGTCATTCCACCCTTTTCTCTTATTCAGGATTGTACTGATCAAGTCAGCACCCGCCTACGCAAAGCATTGCACCTTCCTACGCAAAGCTTTGCAACCGCCAACGCAAAGCTTTGCAACTGCCAACGCAAAGCTTTGCAACCGCCAATGCAAAGCTTTGCATGACTCAGGCCTTCATTTAGGAATGCCTTCTCCATGATTTTTCCATTGAGCCCTAAAAAGGTCATTTGTCTCCTGTAGAGGACAAGAAAAAGCGGAAATGCCATATCCAGAAAGATAAAGCATTCCCGCTATATATATAATAATGTGTAAGCAGACTCTTGCGTAGTAAAAGTCAGGCAGACAACATTATCTGTTCAGAAATAGTTATTCTGTAACGGTGCGGCTCTTAGTTTCCATTACAGTCTTCTCGGCTGAACCGTCAACGATGACGCAGCGGTTCTTGTCGTTCTCCTCGAACGGCTGCACGGTGTCACCCTTAGAATCTGTAACTATGCGAGATGCATTGATGTTGTATTTCTTAACAAGCTCGTTCTTGAAAGTCTCAGCACGCTGTAGAGCATACTTCTTGTTGATGGCTGGTGTACCAGTACCCTTGTCAGCATAGCCTACAATAGAAACAGTAGCTTCTGGATATGTGTTGAGGAAGTCAGCAATGCGGTCCATAATGGCATTCTTAGCCTCTGGGTCTGACTCTCTGATGTTGTAGAATTTCACTTCGTGGAGCTTTACAGGTACCTTCTTGTAGATGGTATCAATAACAGTATAAGTCTTTGGTTCTGGCTTTGGAGCTGGCTCAGGCTCAACAACAGGAACAGGCTCAACGACAACAGGAGCTTTCTTGTACTTGTGACCGAAGCGGATGCTAAGTCCGAGCAAAGCAGAAATCTGCCAGTCATCAGCATCGTTCATCTTTGAATTGAAACGGTCGTCAAGGCTATTTGCATTGATTTCAAGTGACAGGCCTACAGGCTTTGTTACGTTAGTCTCAAGACGGAGACCGGCACGTATGTTGTGGCTCAGACGATTGTCGTCCCATGCGAGCTGCATGTTCCTGTCGCGGTTGGCTGATGCCATAGCGAGAGCCTCATCGTTGTCCCAAGCGTGTGTGAGTCCGACACCACCGAGCAGGATAACGTTCAGAGGATGAGCGCCACTCTTGTTCTTGCTGAAGAGATTGGTCAGATTCAGGAGCAGGTCTAAATCTGTAGTAATATAATTCCACTTGTAGTAGCCAAGGTCGTCAAATCCGCTCTTTGCCTGCCATCCGTTCACGTGCAGACGAGCACCTACACCAGGAGTGAAGTAGCGGCCTAGAGAGAAAGCGCCCACAGGGGTTATGAGCTTATCCATTTTTGCGTCGGTAAGAGTCATCTGTGCTCCACCCTGCACTTCTATAAAGTTATAAGATTTCAGCTCACCTTTATCACTATTCTGTGCAAAGGCAACACTGGAAAACAGTAGTCCTGCTACTGTAGTCAGAAAGATTTTTTTGTAATGCATAATATAACTTGGTTGGTTTGAAATTTCAATTGTGTTGCAAATATATGTAAATTTAACGAAAAATACAAATTATCTCCAATCTTTTTCACATTATTATATATGATGGCTTTACTTTATCGTATCAAATCCCGATCCGAAGACACCCTGACAAAATGATTGTGACACCATTGCCATGGGGTCGATACGCTTTATAAGGTTGAATACATCCTGCGATTCGTACTTCCTTGCGAGTACGATGAGTATTTGGACATCGCTCTTCGAATACCATCCTGTACCCTTGATGAGTGTCACTCCGCGGTGAACGCTGTTGTTGATGGTGTCAGCAATGGCATCATACTTTTTGGAAATTATGATGAACTGCACAGTCTGCCTTGTTCCATTGACAACATAATCGCATACGAAACTGGCTATAAGCGTAAAGGCCACGCCATAGACGATAGTCTCGAGACTGTGGAAAAGGAAATAAGAGGAACAGATGATGCAGATGTCGCATGTCTGCATGGCGCGTCCGAAGCTCATCCGCGTGTACTTGTTGAGGAGCGCCACGATAATGTCTGTACCGCCTGTAGAGCCATTGTGAGAGAACACTATTCCCAATCCCGCTCCACCAAGCGCACCTCCTATGAGCACATGCATGAACTTGTCCTCGCCTGGCGTGATGACAGGGTATTGCTCAAATAAAGGTTGCAGCACGCCTACCAAAGAGGACAATATAGTCACTCCAATGACAGTACGGATAACGAACTGTTTGCTTAATGCGCGGTAGGCTATGACAAGCATGGTTAGGTTGAGCACCCATATTGCAATGCCTGGCGGAAGCTTGAAAGCATAGAAAAGCAATGCGGAGATACCGGCAACACCTCCCATAACTACATGCTCAGGAAGTATGAACGCGGTGTAGCCGAAAGCATACATCAATATGCCAAATGTGATGAAGAACATGTCCTTGTACTGATGACTGAACTTTACTGCGTACTTGGCAACATTCGTAGAATTGTCCATTGATGGTTTTAGTTAGTTCTTTATTTATTTAGTTGTCAAATCATTATATTGGTACTCTGAAACTATGCCTAAGCCCCTTGTACCTTATACAAATGCAAAGTTAATGCAAATCGCAATAAGTACAAAACATTTCCACCTATTTTTTTTGGACGCAGGCACAAAGGTGTTGTTCTATAAGATGGTTTTTCTACAAGATTGTTTCATAATTGGCAAAATAAGACAAGTAAAACGAAAAATTAGTATAAAATCTTTGCCAATAAATTATAATTCACTATATTTGCAACGGATAATTATCAAAATAAGTGTAACTAACATTTAACAGCACATGAAAAGACTCTACTTACAGACTTTTTTAGCAGCATTATTGCTGACTGTTTCCACAAACGCAAATGCCGCAGTAGCATCAATGGCAGATCTCTTCGGCAAATACAAGTTCACAGCCACCGTTGAGGTAACAGCAGATGGCGAGGCATACAAGGAGCACTTCGCTGCTGAGAGCGAGGTTGTCATCACCAAGGATGCCGCCAACATCTATGACGCGCAGATTACAGGTTTTGCCGGCGCAAAAGGTAATGAGGCTATGAAAGTGAACAAGTTCAGCGCCGAGAAGAATGCTTTTGCAGTATCAAACCCCAACGGCAACAACTACGGAGTGTTCACCGGTGGTATATACTACTCTGAGGCAGACGGCAAATATCCGTTTGGCGAGACACCGCTCGGAGCTCTTGTCTTCACCTACGACCCCGACACAAAGAACATTACCGTTCCTGACTTCACCATTATCGGTGACTGTGACTGGGCAGCAAGCACATGCAAGGTACTGGCAAAGTTCACCAATGTGAAAATGACTCTCGTTGAAGCAGAGAACATTGAGATTGCTGACATCACAGGCGAATGGACGGTTAAGGGCGCGGGCGAATTTGGCACAAAGCCTGAGTCTGCTCTTCCTGATACATATACATTGACACTGGAACAGAACGGCAACGCAAAGACCTATACCGCCACATTCAACATCGAGGGTGTAGCTCCATTCACACTCGACGCCACTTTCGACGGCAACACACTCACCATTCCATTCAGCAACAAGTGTGTAGACGAGACCAATGGCTGGTATGTCGTAAACATGTACAGCAACAATCCACTCGAGGGAACCATCACATTCACATACTCTTCGGAGAAGGCTATGCCATCAGCCAATCCACTCGTTATTGGCAAGCAGACAGGCAACGAGGAAGCTCCTACGGAATTCATCCAGTGGTGGATGAACGGCAGCGCAGTGAAGAAGGCTGACACCGAGGCTGTAAAATGGGACGGCACATACACTCTGAAGTCTAACGATTTTCTTAACTTCGACGAAGGCGAGGCATTCCCTGTGGAGTCCGACTTCGTTGTTACTTACTTTGAAGCGACAGACGCCTACTACGTTACTTCGATGCTTGGCTACGAAATAGGCTCGTTGAACTATGGAGGATTGAAGCTCACTCCTTCTGCTGACGACCCCAACTCTGCTACTATTGCCCTGGACGGCGGCTATGGCTCGGCTTACCTGAAGTCGGCAGAGGACAACACCGTATGGTACTGTATCAAGGATGCCAACGGCGCAAAGTCTCCGCTTACCATAACACGCTACGAGGACGGGACATTCTCACTGAGTTCATTCTTTGTTGCAAAGGGCGCATATGGAGAAGAGAACACATATATCTGCGGCTACCAGTCGAATGTGCTCACTGTGAAGAGCGCAGAGGAGAAGCCTGTATGGGAAGGAACATACACCGTAACGGCCACCGTCGAGAAGATTGCTGACGGAGATTATCCAGAGACCTTCGAACTGAAGATTGAGGAGAACGCATACAACAACCTGCCGTATGTAACATCGTTCATCACATCAGACTTCTACTCCCTGAACTATGGTGGTGCAGCATTTACAGTGTCAGACAGCGACGAGGACAAGGCAGAGATGGCTTCCGACAAATTTGTCAAGACTGTCACCCCCGGTGAGCTTTACTGGAAGGTTATGGACGTAAACGGTCAGACAAGTCCAATCTCGTTCACACGCAACGCAGACGGCACTATCAGCATCGCATCGTTCAGCCTGTTCTCCATCAACTTCAACAACAACGAGACAAAATGTCTGGCAGTATATAACAATGTAGTAGCCAAGAAGGGCGATACAAGTGTTGGTGCAATAACAAATAATGCAGACGGCAAAGTAGCTGTTTACGACATCATGGGCCGCCAGCTGGGTACCGACATCAACAGCATGAAGGGCAAGCTGGTCATCGTCAAGACAGCCAACGGAACACGCAAGGTTCTTGTAAAGTAGCATAATACATAAATACCCGTAATGAGTTCTCTATGGTTGTCGTAGAACAGGCATAGGGAACTCATTTTCAATCAAGTAAACAAATACCCGCTTTTGAGGGACGGCAAAGCCGAAACATCCTTGTGATAGCGGCAAAGTCTCTACCCGCTTAGGGCACAAAATTGTTTACTCGTCATCTAAAAGACAATCTAACAAAAAGAATAATGACAAACAAAACAGTAAAACAGACAACCTCATTGAGAAGACTGTTCCTCGTTGGCATACTGTCAACAGGACTTGTTCCTCTCTGCGCCACCAGTCCATATAACACGGCTTCAGCACAGAGCGGACAGGCAGCAGAGCAGTCGGACATCAAGATTGTACAAGGCTGCGTCTACGAGAAATCAAATGGTGAGATACTGCCTGGAGCAACCATCTCCATCTACCAGGGAGACAAGCTCTTCACGGGCACGGTGTCGGATGTTGACGGAAAATTCAAAATCAGCATCCCCAACGGTGACTTTGAGATAAGGGTATCGTATCTCGGACTTGTCACACAGACATTCAGCTCGAAAAGCAAGGGGCTTGACAAGCTGAACGTATTCCTGGAATCAGACTCGCAGACCATCAACGATGTTGTAGTAACTGGTTTTGTAAACAAGAACAAGGAGTCGTTTACAGGTTCTGTAACCCAGATTAAGGGTGCAGACCTGAAAATGGTTTCCAACACCAATATCATCACTGCCATAGCCGCACTTACTCCTGGCATGGCAATAGTGCAGAATAACTCACAAGGCTCGAACCCTAACCATGTTGAGGAGCTGATACTGCGCGGAACAAGCTCTTTCTCAAACAGCGGACAGGACGTTAATCAGCCAACTATCATTCTTGACGGCAGCGAGATATCAATGCAGGATCTCTACGACCTCGACATGAACGAGGTGGAAAGCATCAACGTGCTCAAGGATGCCTCGGCTACAGCTCTCTACGGCTCGAAGGCCGCCAATGGCGTCATCGTCATTACACGAAAACCGATAAAGAACTCTACTGTCAGGGTACAATATAATTTCACTGGCGACCTGCAGTTCCCTATGTTAGGAGACTATAACGTACTGAATGCCGCCGACAAGCTGAAGTACGAGCAGATGGCAGGACTATATGATGCCCAGGGAGCCATTGATGCCACCACCGGACTGCCACTGCAATATGAGCTCGACAACCTATACAACGAAAGATACAAAAGGGTGGCAGCAGGACAGAACTCCGACTGGCTGTCGCAACCAGCACGTGTCGCTTTCTCACACGACCATTCGCTCAGAGTCTACGGAGGTGCAGAAAACCTGAGATATGAACTCAACGGACGATTTGCCGACACACGCGGCGTTATGAAAGGCGACTACCGCAAACGCTACTCCATAGGCTTCAAACTCGACTATTTCATAAAGGATGCCATACAGATTTCCAACCGTACCACATATTCTGAAATAAGCACAAAGGACACACCGTATGGCTCATTCTCACAATATACTCAGATGAACCCATACGACAGGATGTACAACGATGACGGTACTGCCAACACCGACCTCGCATGGGACCTCAACAACCCGCTCTACGAAGCACAGCTCGGAAGCTATTCAAAGGACGGAACGCATACTCTGAACAACAATACTGACTTCAGATGGGACATCAACAGACAGTTCCGTCTGACCGGTCACCTCAACATAGTTAGCACTCTCGGATGGGGCGACACCTTCACCTCACCCAAATCGTTGTATTACAAGAACGAAACAGACCTTACCAAGAAGGGACAGTTGCTGAAGACTGACAGCCGCTCCACTTCGTACAATGCCAATGTTGTAGGAACCTACAACAAGATGTTCAAGGACAAATCGCTTGTCAGCCTGTCTGCCGGATGGGAGATAAACCACAATAAGAACCGCAGCGAGACTACTGAGGCCATAGGGTTCTTCAACGACAAGCTTTCGTTTATTGGCAATGCGGCAGGCTACCCTTCCGACAGGCAGCCATCAGGCTCGCAGGGAGAAACAGCTACGGTAGGTACTTTCGTTACAGGAAACTACTCGTTCCGAAACAGGTATTTCGTCGATGCCACATGGCGCACGACAGGCTCGTCACAATTTGGCGAGAACAACAGATGGGGAAACTTCTGGTCGGCAGGTGCCGGATGGAACGTCCTTAACGAGAAATTCATGAAAGACATCAAGAAGCATTTCGACATCCTGAAAGTACGCTACAGCATGGGCTATACCGGCAAGGTGACATTCAGCCCCTATCAGGCTATGACCATGTATAAATACCTGAACACCTATGAGTACAAGAACGGCATTGGTGCCGTGCCGCTGACTGTAGGGAACATCGACCTGGCATGGGAACGTACAATGAACTACAACGTCGGTCTCGACCTCTCTATGTTTGACCATCGCCTGAATATCGTTGTCGACGCCTACATCCGCAACACCACAGACCTGCTTCTCGACAAGTCGATGCCTCCCTCCACGGGTGTGACAACAGCTACCGCAAACCTTGGAGAGATGCAGAACAGAGGTCTTGAATTCCAAATAGACGGATACATCATCCGAACTAAGGACTTCTACTGGAAGTTGGGAACAATGGGATACATGAACCGCAACAAGATTACAAAGATAAACAAGGCTCTTGAAGAGATTAACAACAAAAACGAAGAGAACTCCAGCTCTTCGCTTGTTCCTCTGCCACAGTATGCAGAAGGCGAGAGTACGACAGCCCTGAAGCTGGTACGTTCAGCCGGCATAGACCCTGCAACGGGAAAGGAGATATACATCAAGCGCAACGGAGAGAAGACTTTCGTCTACGACTCTGCCGACAAGGTGCTCATCGGTGATACGGAACCAAGATATACAGGAACCATTAACACCAACTTCTACTGGAAGGGCTTCAGCCTTTACGCCTTGTTCAACATGAGGCTCGGTGCGTGGATATACAACACCACAAGGGTCAGCAAGGTAGAAGGAAGCAATCCTAAGTACAACGCAGACCAAAGGGTATTCGATGACCGTTGGAAGCAACCCGGAGACATAGCGAAATACAAGGACATAGCCGACAGCTCACGTCCGGAACAGACCGACCGCTTCGCAGAGAAGGAAAATACTCTGACACTTGGCTCACTGAACCTCAGCTATGAGTTCAGCGACCAGACATGCCGCAAGCTCAGCCTGCGCAATCTTAGGTGTGGTCTTAACTTCACCGACATCCTCAGACTGTCTACCGTGAAGATAGAACGAGGCACAGACTACCTCTACAGCCAGGGCGTAGAGATGTTCGTTAGTCTCACTTTCTGATGTATTACACATTATTATATATATAGCACTAACATGAAAAGAACTTTAGGAAATATTATATTGGCAATAAGCGCACTGGTAGCCACGACATCGTGCGATGGCTATCTCGACATAACTCCCGAGGGGCAGGTGAAGCGCGACGAGATGCTGTCTACCAACGAGGGTGTTGAGGATGCTCTTTATGGAGTGTATGCCCAACTGCGCTCTACATCCCTTTACGGTCAGGAACTGTACTTCCAATCACTTGAGGTAATGGCAAACAGCCTGTACTGCTACGGCAACGACGCCATTGCCGCGCTTGGCAAATTCAACTACACAGACACCCGTGTTAAAAACGTCTTTGCCTCGGTTTGGACGGATATGTATGCCAACATATCCAATGTAAACAGCATCATCAACAGCCCGCTTGTTGAAAACGCCACCTCCTACCCTGCCACCATCTACCGTGGAGAGGCTCTGGCATTGAGGGCATTCATGCACTTCGACCTCATGAGGCTCTTCGCAGAGCAAATAACCGTTAACCCCAATGCCGACGGCATACCATACAAAAAAGAATTCTCGTTAGCCATTCCTGACTTCGAAAAACTATCAGTCAACTATGACAATGTTCTCGCCGACCTTAACGAAGCCGAAAGGCTATTGGCCGACGAAGACTCGCACAGGGACGAGACCGCCTTCATGTCCGACCGGCAGATACACTTGAACATCCATGCCGTAAGAGCATTGATGGCAAGGGTATACCTCACCATGGGCAACAAGAGTAAGGCTCTGGAATATGCCATGAAAGTGATTGATGGAAGCGGGCAACAGCTGAAAACAAAAACAGAAGTCCAAAACGACCTCGCAGGCGTGCTGTCAAAGAAGGAATGTCTGTTTGGTGTCTACTACTCCAACTTTTATTCGGTTGTAAGCACAAAGCTTCAGCAGAGGATATCCTATTCCTCGCTCGACATCCGTCCCGACTTCATGGAGACATATGAGGACGGCGTGAGCGGTCTCGACTATAGGACCAACGCCTATTTCACATCCGTAGACCAGGGTGGACAGCCGGTATACAGGCTGTCGAAGTTCACCGACATCTACGAGCTCGACAACAATGCGTCTGCACGTCCAAAAGACCTCATACAGGGCATCAACATGATAAGGCTTCCAGAAATGTACTACATTGCTGCGGAGTGCCTGCTCGACACCGATTATGAAAAGGCGGTCGCTCTTTTCGATGAGGTAACGACAAGCCGCGGCCTTGAGCCTTTCGATACCGAGAATGCCACACTTACCGTCAACGACATCAACAAGGAACGCTTTAAGGAATATATAGGCGAGGGACAGACATGGTTCAACATGAAGAGACAAAATCTCACCATATCATCATACGACAACAATACAACTTACCGTCCGGAGGACGGCATCTATGTTGTACCAATACCAGATGCGGAGAAGGAAAATAGGAATTAAGCAACGAGGGATTAAGAACGAAGGGGGCTGTCTCACCCCCCTATCTCCTCTACCCCCCCTATCCCCTCTATCTCCTCTATCTTATCTATCTCCTCTACCCCCTACCCCCTAAAAAACAAAAGAAAGAACAATGAACATCAAGAAACTAACAATAGCACTTGCTACGGCAGCAGCGGCAATATCATGTAGCGAAACCGACTACATGACATTCGACTCTGCTGACTCGGGTGTATACTTCACAAAAGATACACTCACCTACTCATTCAGCGTCACTCCCATCGAGATAAAGACGTACACCTACCATGTGCCTTTCCGCATCATGGGACCGACCAGCAAGGAACAACGCAAGGTGAGCTTCATCATCGACCCGGCGTTCACAACAGCCAAGGCTGGTGTGCAGTACAATATTGGCGAGGCCATAGTGATGCCCGACTCCATCAACGGCTACATTCCTGTGGAGATACTGCGTGACGGACTGGAAGGCAACTATAGCGACGGCTACGTAAAATACAAGCTGCAACTCACACTGGCTGAAAACGAGTATTTCAAGCCTACCCTTGACTCGGCAAGCCAGACACGCACGCTGACTTTCGACAATGCCATAGAGCAGCCAGAATGGTACAACGCACATGGTGACAAGGTGTGGAACACATCACAGCTCGGTGTATGGCATCCGTATAAATTCATCAAGATGGTGGAGTACTTCCATGCCATTGCCGATATCCAGCCGGAGACCTATAAGAAGATGGTGGCTGCCTATGGTGAGAACCTTGAGCACATACCTTACGGCGACCCTTATGTTTATGCCACAATCTTCAAGAAATACATTTACCAGCCGATGTACGAGTTCTTCAACGACCCGGCCAACCGCGATGACATATTGGCTGCATACCCCGACTTTCCATTCGATTTCCCTAATCCTTATGGCGTATGACACTCAGGAAGAATATAACAACCATACTTTTCGCCGCCCTTGCGGCATGCATGCTGACAGCATGTTTCAGTGACGACACAACAAATGGCGACCGCCCCTTGTGCGAGATTACCATCGACGAGGCCTCGGTAAAGACCGTCTACAACATCTACAAGAACGAGACTCTGACCATCACACCAGTCTGCTCGCAAACCAACGGCAACCTGCCACTCACCTATACCTGGGAGATTGGACAGGAGGTATACAGCCACGAGCCACAACTCACCTTTGTAGGCAAGGAACTTGGCAGCTGGCAATGCAGGCTCATAGTTGAGAACGAGGATGGCAAGACTTTCTTCCCGTTCAAGCTCAATGTCAACTCCCCATACGAGGAGGGTATCACCATACTGAGCTGCGACCCACAGGGCAAGCCTATGCTCTCGTTCATGCAGGAGCCTGAGGACGGACAGAAAGCCGAGTTCTATGATTACGACTGCTTTGCGATCAACAATCCCGACGAGCACATGGCTTCCTATCCTGCCGATATTGTCCAGAGCGGCGGAAGCCTTATCATAGCCTGCCAGGGAGCAGGCACGGCAAGTGATGTGCCCACCATATACTACCTCAACGAGAAGACCATGGTAACGGAGAATATCGTAACCGTGAAAGAGTTCCCTGACTTCAAGCCTACCATTCTGGGCATTCCGTCTATGGACGCTTCGGGAGTAGCCTACCCCATTCTCTGTGAGAACGGCAACACATACGAGTTCTCCACTACAGAAGGTGCTATCGTAAAACCTACAAAGCTGAAATACACCTATGCGCAGAACATGATTGTGCGTGACAACGGCACGGGCAATAACTACGAGCTGCTGTTGTGGGACAACGAGATTGGCGGCCTGCTACAGATATACAATGGCTATGGACCATATTATTGCAGCAAGACCTACCATCTGACACGCGAGAAATGCAATGGTACGGAAAACTATTTCGATGGCCGCACATTATGTAAGATGGTACTCGTGAGGATGACTGACGAGCAGGCCAAGACCAATGACCCTCAGGCACTCGTAATAGCAAAGACGGCAACAGGACTGGTACAGAAGGTTGTTGTGAACACCTCTTTCTGGAAGTATAACTTCGACACTGCCGAGACAGTGCTTGCCGACAACGGAGGAGTGAAGATGGCTAACATCAATACATGCCCTGTATCTGAGACTACTCCCGCCATCGCCAACATGACCTACTATTCCATGTTGTACGCAGATGGCAACAAGGTGATGAGATGGAACTACACCACTTCTCAGCTGATGAACAAGGCCGACGTACTGCAGACCGTAGGCAGCGACAATGCCATCATTACAGGATTTGAGATAAGCCCCGACCACAAGCGTACTTACGTAGCATTCTACGAACCTTCACAGCAGGGCAAGAACGGTAGCCTATGGATCATCGATACGGACAAGGGCACCATACTCGAGAAGCATGACAACATAGCTTACCGGCCTGTGAGGATGATATACAAGAAGAAATAGAATTATCAGCAAGATATATCCGGCAACGACAAAATAACAACACAGCTATGTCAAAAACCATCATGTCTGCCATGCTTGTGTCACTGCTGTTCAGTGCCACAAGCATGGATATTAAAGCAAAGACTAAAACCATGCAGTTACGCATCATAGAGACCTCAGACGTTCACGGGAGTTTCTTTCCGTATGACTTCATCACCCGCAAGCCCAAGCAGGGCACCCTCGCACGAGTAAGCTCATACATAAAGGCGCAGAGAAAGATGTACGGCGACAAGGTGATACTGCTTGAAAATGGCGACATCCTCCAAGGACAGCCTACCTGCTACTATTACAACTATATTAACACGCAGGTACCCAACGTGGCATCGAAAATCATGAACTATATGAATTACGACGCCGCTACTATTGGCAATCATGACATAGAGACCGGGCATGCCGTATATGACAAGTGGGCTTCGGAAGTGAACTGCCCCATGCTTGGTGCCAACATCATTGAGACTGCTACTGGCAGGCCCTATTTCCTTCCCTACACCATCATCAACCGTGAGGGAGCAAAGATTGCAATAGTCGGACTAATTTCCCCGGCCATCCCCAACTGGCTCACGGAAAACCTATGGAGCGGCATGCGTTTTGACGAGATGGTATCATCCGCCCGCCAAACAATATCTACCCTGAAGGAAAAAGAACATCCCGACATAGTCATCGGACTGTTCCATAGCGGAAAGGAGGGCGGAATAACCACCGACACTTACACGGAAAATGCATCCTTGGAGGTTGCAGTCAAGGTTGCAGGCTTCGATGCGGTATTTTTCGGCCACGACCACACTACGTTCGCAGAAACAATAACCAATGACGAGGGAAGAGAAGTACTATGCCTCGACCCTGCCAACAATGCCCGATATGTGGCCCAAGCTGTCATTAACATGGAAAAGCACAAGGGCAAGTGGACGGTAACCGAAAAGCATGGAGAGCTGGTGGATGTAACCACCCAGCCGATAGACGAGGATTTCATTGCACATTTCAGCTCCGACATAGAAGAGGTAAACAGGTTCGTTGGACGAAAGATTGGAGAGTTTGGCAATACGATAACATCGCAGGAATGCTTCTTCGGCAGCAGTGCCTTCACCGACCTGATTCTCAACCTGCAGTTGCAGATAACGGGAGCCGATATTTCCTTCAACGCTCCATTGTCATCAAATGCCACCATAGCCGAAGGTCCCGTATATGTCTCCGACATGTTCAACCTCTATAAATACGAGAACCAGCTATACGTAATGCGCCTCAAGGGTAGCGAGATAAGAAAGCATCTGGAGATGAGCTACGACCAATGGGTGAACACCATGCGCAGTGCCGACGACCACCTGCTGCTCATTGAACGCAAGAAGAGAAACAATGTCGAGAAGTGGGACTTCCGCAACATGACCTTCAACTTCGACAGCGCGGCAGGCATTGACTATGAGGTAGACGTCACCAAGCCCGACGGTGAGAAGGTACGAATACTGCGCATGTCTGACGGCAGGCCGTTCAGCGAGGACGAATATTACAAGGTGGCCGTCAACAGCTATCGTGGCAATGGCGGTGGCGAATTGCTGACCCGTGGTGCCGGTATTCCGCACGACAGTCTGGAGAGCCGCATCATATACCGTAGCGAGAAAGACCAACGCTATTACCTGATGAAGGAGATAGAAAAGCTCGGAACCATTACGCCAAAAGCCAACAACAACTGGCGTTTCGTGCCCGACAGCCTCGTTGCTCCAGCCGCCAAGCGCGACTACGACCTGTTGTTCGGGAAAAAGGACAAATAAAATCACAACAATCAGAACTCATCACCATGGCATACTATTTCATCTTCTGCAAAAGCGACATCCTGCTGCAGCGCAATGATGACGGAACTTATACAATACCTCTTTCCGACACTCCTCCCTTAGATGTCAAGCCCTGGACGCACATCATGAAAGTGGGCAATATGGATGATGGTATAGTTTCTGAAGCCTACTACATAGACAATCCTGTTACCGATGATCCGCGCTACGAGATGTGCGGTCTGCGCCAGTCGTTCTACAAGTTGCCGCATGAGTTGTATCTTATGGCCGGCAAATGCCACGAACTTCTCTACTGGGACTCAACGACAAAATTCTGTGGTGTATGCGGTGCCCCAATGAAGATGCATACCAACATATCAAAGCGTTGCACGGAGTGTGGCAAGGAGGTATGGCCACAGCTTGCCACAGCCATCATCGTACTCATACACCGAGGCGATGAGGTGTTATTGGTTCATGCCCGCAACTTCCGAGGCAACTTCTTTGGTCTCGTGGCAGGATTTGTGGAGACTGGTGAGACATTGGAGGAGGCCGTCCACCGTGAGGTTAAGGAGGAGACGGGACTCACTGTTACCAACCTGCGCTATTTCGGCTCACAGCCATGGCCCTTCCCCTGTGGCCTTATGGTTGGTTTTAATGCCGACTACGTAAGTGGAGACATTCATCTGCAACGTAGCGAGCTGGCATGCGGCGGATGGTTCAGACGCGACAATCTGCCCCAGATACCCGAAAAGCCGAGCATAGCACGCAAAATTATTGACGACTGGCTGGAAAACCCATAGCTTTAACATAGTTTCACCCCCGTTATTCTTTATCTTTGGAATTATTCTGTTACCTTTGCATTGAAAACATTCTAATCAATGATAAAGAAACATTTTGATATGAGACACCATCAGCTTATCGTATCAGCCATTTTCGCTTTAGCATTATCGTCATGCTTCAAGGACGAGGCTCCCAATGCCGAATGCGACATCATAGAAGCCAGTCTGCATGTCGACAATCCTACAGACATATTCTACAACCCCACCGACACTCTGGTGAGGGTGCTTTACACCGACGACAACATCAGTTTCAGTGTCAGGCGCAAGGCTGACCTCACGGCATTGGCTCCTACATTCCGTATCACCGATGGTGCTACCATCAGTCCCGCCAGCGGTTCCGTGCATGACTTCAGCAAAGGTCCCGTCATCTACACCGTAACATCAGAGGACAAGGAGTGGAGCCGAAGTTACAAGGTATCATTCATCCCCGTAATACGTACCAGCAAGGACACTCTGTCATTCAATTTCGAGGACTATCACCTTGACAGCAAGGGCAAGTATTATATATGGTGCGAGAAGCACGAGGATGGCAACATGTACGACGACTGGGCAACAGGCAATGCCGGCTATGGACTCACAAACGGGAGCGCAGGCCCGGAGGCATACCCGTCAACCGTTCTTGATGAGGGATATGAGGGGAAAGGAGTAAAGCTCGTCACATGCAGCACAGGACCATTTGGCCAAATGGTAAAGCTTCCGCTGGCAGCGGGGAACCTGTTCCTCGGCACCTTCGACATGAGCATCGCACTAAAGACGCCACGATTGGCAACGGGCTTCGGACTGCCTTTCGACAAGAAGCCGAAGACCTTCACCGGTTATTACAAATACACACCGGGTGAGAAGTTCCAGAACAAGGACGAGTCAATCGTTGAGGGAAAGGTTGACGAGGCGTCGGTATATGCCATACTCTACCGAAACCACGACGAGGACGGCAACCCCGTAGTCCTCAATGGTGACAATGTGCAGACAAGCCCACTCATCGTTGCCAAGGCCATAGCAGCCAACATCGTTCCCACAGACAAGTGGACACAGTTCACTGTAGACTTCAGCTACCTTGAGGATTTCGACCTCGACTTGCTTGAGAACCGCGGCTACAACCTTGCCGTAGTATTCTCGTCAAGCGCCGATGGAGCATTCTTCCAGGGAGCCATAGGCAGTACTCTGTGCATAGACAACGTTAAGATAATCTGCGAGACTGTCGAATAATATTCACCAACTCTACAATATCCAATAATAATGAAGAAACTATTCACCATCATACTGCTTATACTGGCAACGACCTATGCCAACGCCATCAGCCTTCCAGACAGCCTTAACTATACGGCACGCATAGGCTACAACATTGGCGGAACGGCACCTATAGGGATGCCCAACACCATCAGGAAGCTCAACAAGTATACCTTCAAGACCAACATCTCGTTTGGACTCGATGTGCAGAAAGACCTGTGGGGTAAATGGGGACTGCTTACAGGCCTTCATATCGAGAACAAGGCCATGGACATAGATGCCACCGTGAAGAACTACCACATGGAGATGGTGAAGGGAGGCGAGAGCCTTGAGGGCATGTACACAGGACGGCTCGTCACCCAGTGCGAGGAGTGGATGCTCACCCTCCCAATCATGGCTACCCTACGCACAGGCAACGTGCTTCTGAAGGCAGGACCATACATCTCCTACCTTGGCACAGGCACTTTCGAAGGCTATGTCTATGACGGCTATCTCAGAGAAGGAAACCCTACGGGAGCAAAGATAGAGATGGGCAACACCGATGGCTCACGAGGCACCTACGACTTCAGCGACCACATGCGCCACTGGCAATTCGGCATTGACATAGGAGCCGACTGGCAGCTTACCAAGCGCTGGGGAGTATACGGCGATATCACATGGGGACTTACCGGAGTACACGAAAGCTCATTCAAGACCATCGAGCAAACCCTATACCCCATATTCGGAACTGTCGGAATAACGTATAAACTGAAATAGAGGAAAACTATACAACCAAAAATAACCATTCATAAAGAAAGGATTAACAGCATGAAAAAGATTTTTACTCTTTTATCTATGGCCATAGCATTCAGCACCTCTATGGCTCAGACTACAACAGAACAGGAGTGCGCTCTCGCAGTACTCCTAAACGGCAACCCTGCTGACCCACAGCAGAAGGTTGTAACAACAATTGAGGACAACGGCAAGTATACCCTACAGCTCAAGGACTTCATACTCTACTCGCAAGGTTACCCAATGCCTGTAGGAACTATAACTGTAGAGGGCGTTGACGCCGAGACCGCTGATGGTATTACTACACTGAAGACAACTCAGGACATAACAATTGCGAGTGGCAGCGATGAGTCACAAATGTGGATGGGCCCAACACTGGGTCCTGTGCCAATAACACTCTACGGAACCATCACTAATGGTGTTCTGAAAGCATCTCTTGACATTCCGTTTGGAGCACTACAGATAAATGTATTCATCAACAGTGCGGCAACCCAGGTGGGCAACTCCGGTTTCGAGGACTGGCACACAGCCACATATAAAAAGAAAAGCAGCGACGAGCCTAACAGATGGCACTCTTTCATGAGCTGCGGCGGTTCCCTTGCCGATGCTGTTGCCGGCAATACCCATACCTACATCTCTGATGACGTACGTCCAGGAACAGAAGGTACGAAATCAGTCAAGTTGCAGTCATGTTCTGTTTTAGGCTTTGTTTCCGCCAATGGCACTTTGACTACGGGAAGGCTTAACGCTGGGAACATGGATGCTTCAAACACAGCCAACCACTCTTTTATCGACATGTCCAAAACTGACGTTGACGGCAATGGCGACCCATTCTACTCAATTATAGAAGGTCGCCCGGACTCTCTCGTGGTATGGCTCAAATTCCATCCCGGTGCTAACAACAAAAACCCGCAGGCCCTTGTCAGCGCTGTCCTTACCGACGGAACCTTCTATCAGGATCCAGAAGATGCCAATACAACCTATAACAACGTTGCAGCCAAGGCATACAGCAATACCATTGAGAGCAATGGCGAAGTATGGCAGCGCATCAGTCTGCCATTTGACTACGAGACATATGATGCCAATAATGTTTCTCCACGCGCATTGCTTGTGACAATATCTACCTGCGCTACTCCCGGTGGCGGAAGCAAGTCCAACTCAGACCCTGACGTCCTCTACATCGATGACTTCAGCCTCATCTACAATTCAACCATCAATGGCATTAGCGTATGTGGCAAGGAAATAGCAGACTTTGATCCAAATACAACAGCCTATGAGGTAGAGGTAGAGAAGACACCGGTGGTGTCTGACTTCGTATGCACTAAGGCCCGCGAGGAGCAGACTGTCAATGTCACTATTGAAGATAATGTTGCCAACATCCTCGTTATGAGCGAGGACCTCAAGTCGTTCACAACATATACAATAAACATTAAGGTAAAAGAAGATACTGGTGTAGATACCATCAATACCTCTGTAGACAAAGCGGTCACCAACACCTACGGCATCAATGGACAACAGTTGCCACAAGGAGCAAAGGCTCCCGTAGTAATCCGCAAATATTCTGACGGAACCGTAAAGAAGAGCGTCAGATAGGCATCCTCACATAAACGGCATACCAAGCATAGGAGGGTTCCGCAATGGTTCCCTCCTATTTTCATTTCCCCATATCAATTATCATGAGAAAAAAAATACTTTTGTCTGCAGTAACTGTCGTTGTCATCATCATCGCCGCGATAGCTGGAGCAAGCGTCTACATGCTTGACTACTCTCTTGCCTCCGACCCCAACAGGCATGACGTTGACAGCGCATACAAAGTCCTATACCATCAGATACCCGACATGAAGCCGTGGATAGACAGTCTCCGCAACAGGAAACTACTCAGGGACACATTCGTAACCATGCCGTCAGGCGAGCGCCATCATGCCATCTTACTTCGTAACGATTCCGCGCATGGCAGGACAGCCGTCATCGTACACGGATATAAGGATTGCAGCATAAAGTTCCTCTATCTCGGTAGGATGTACCATCGTGACCTTGGCTTCAACATCCTTCTTCCCGACCTGCACGGCCATGGACTCAGCGAAGGCGACAACATACAGATGGGATGGAAAGACCGTCTCGACATTAAGCGGTGGACAGAGATAGCTGCCGGGACTTTTGCCGACTCCACACATGGAACCTCTGTAGTAGTACATGGTGTTTCAATGGGAGCCGCAACCACCATGTGTCTGTCGGGAGAAGCGTTGCCAGACTATGTGAGATGCTTCGTTGAGGATTGCGGATATACCAGTGTGTGGGACGAGTTCTCGGGACAACTCTCCGAACAGTTCGGACTTCCCGAGTTTCCCCTGTTGTACTCAACAAGTATTCTCTGCCGCCTTGTCAACGGCTGGAGCTTCGGTGAGGCCTCACCTTTGAGACAGGTTGCACAGTGCAATCGTCCGATGCTGTTCATACATGGCGATGCCGACACCTTTGTGCCATTCAGCATGATGCAACGCCTTTACGATGCGAAAAGAGGGGAAAAGGAAATGTGGATTGCCAAGGGTACGCGCCATGCCGCATCGTATCTTGACTATCCACATGAATATACCGAAAAGGTGAGGGATTTTCTAAACGTCGCAACACTCCATGACTAACCGTATATCCTCGTAAGTGACATTGCCGGGGCAAGCAGCCTTTATTGCAGATGTCGTAACAGGCTCACCCTTGTCTCGACATTCCTGCCGCACCTTCTCGGCACAGCGACAGATGATGAGCCGTTTCTCTTCGTCGATAATGTCGGAGATATGCAGGATGCCGTCACGCACGTAGCGTGCAAGATGGCTTAATATCGTAGAGCGTGTGAGGCTTCTCTGGCTTGCTATGGTATCTATGTCGTTGCCTTCACGGAAGAGCCTGTACGATTTCTCCCACGTTTTCTCAACGGGAGCCTTTGGCTGTTTGGGTTTCCGTTCACGTTGTCTGTTGCCTGATGGTTTTCCTTTTCCCTCGTCAATGGCATCCATCACTGCCTTTCGCTTTTCGTCAAGATAGACGGCGGTAGAGAAAGGCTTGTCGGACATTGACTGCAACAGCAACACCTTTGTACGCCACGCTGTCTTCAGGTCTCCGCCTGTCTCCTGCATACGTTTCTGTGCATATTTGTTGTCTGTTCTGGCTGCAAGTGCAAGCGAAAGAGGACGTGTCAAGACGGCAATAAGGTTTTCGGAGAAATAGTCTGTACTCCTCTGCACACGCTCGATGAATGCATCACCGTGGAGCTGGTCTGTCGACATCAGTGCCATAGCATGTTGCCATTTTAGCGATACGTCGACTATCTTCTTGCGCAAGTCGTCGAGAGCTATACGATGGCACGAGGCAAGGTCGGAGAACGAAGCAGGGAAATACTCGACAAGTATACGCAACACGGCTTCTTCGAGACGCAGGATATTGGAGAAGTCGAACAGTTCGTAGAGCAAGGCACGATGATATTCATCCTTGAGGTCGGGCAATACGGCAATGCTTCTTTCCGCCTGCTGCTGTTGGGCTGCCATATAGTTATCCACGACGGCATCTCCTATTATGGCACCCTGCCCTATCTGTGATGACAACACAAGACCTTCGAGCGTGCGGCATCTGCTAAGAGCCACATATACCTGTCCGGGCGCAAAAGACCTGCCGGCATCTATTATGGCACGGTCGAATGTCAGTCCCTGGCTTTTGTGTATAGTAACAGCCCATGCCAGTCGCAGTGGATACTGCTTGAACACTCCAAGCACTTCGGTCTCTATCTCCTTGGTCTTGTCGTTCACGGTATACCTTTCGTTCTCCCATTCCTGCTTTTCCACCACTATTGCCTCAGTCTGTCCCGTTCCAAGCACACGTATCTCTGAGTCGTCGGCATAGACAACCCTGCCTATCATACCATTATAATACTGATGTGCTGATGTCGGGTCGTTTCGCACGAACATGACCTGCGCTCCAACCTTCAACGTGAGTTGCCTTGATGTAGGGAAGGAGATTTCGGGGAAGTTGCCCGTTATCTCTGCATCGTATGTGAACGAGCGTCCCGGCAGGCGTGCCAGTTCGGTATCATTCAGATGCTCTGCCATGCGGTTGTGAGTGGTCAGACGTATATATCCGTCTTCTGCCTTGGGCGTGAACGATGGTATAAAACGTTCGTTGAGTCTTGCCAGTTCTGCGGCAGAGAGGTTGCCTTCGCGCACACGGTTCAACAGTTCGACGAATGTGGTGTCTTGCTGACGATATATTTTCTCGAGCTGTATGGTGACATAGTCCACCTTTGCCAGAGCCTTGCTGCCAAAGAAGTATGGCGTTGAATATGTATTGCCCAGTACAGCCTCGTCTTCGGGTGTCACAACAGGTGTGAGCTGTGCAAGGTCGCCTATCATAAGGAGCTGCACTCCGCCAAAGGGTTTGCGCCAGTCACGGAAATGTCGCAACACGGCATCCATGGCATCAAGGAGGTCGCATCTTACCATCGATATCTCGTCTATGATTATCATATCGAGCGAGGATATTATCTTTCGTTTTTCCTTGCCGAAGCTGAACATGGTCTTGACGCTGGTACCGGGAAGATAGGGCGACAACGGAAGTTGGAAAAACGAATGTATTGTAACCCCACCGGCATTTATGGCAGCCACGCCGGTAGGAGCAAGAACAATAGTCTGCTTGCTGCTCTTGCGTACCACAGTCTTCAGAAACGTGGTCTTACCTGTACCAGCCTTGCCTGTGAGGAAAACGCTGCGTCCAGTGTTCTCTATGAAATCCCATGCCTGCCTGAGCTGTGTGTTTTCTGTTCCCATTTCTTTCCAATAATTATTTGTTTACTTTTCCCTTCGGTCATTGACAATAGGTTCGTATATACTTCGCTCTATGAAGTAAACATCCAAGTCTTTCAACTTGCAAAAGTCAAGTTACTATAACCTTTCCGGCTCTACTGTTTATAGCTTTCCTCCAAGAAACGTACTGCAAATATAGCCATAATGGCGGACTTACCAAAAAGTTTTCACAAAAAAAACATAGCAAGTAACGACTCTATGGAAAAACATGGGGAAAGATACGCGATGACCAAGCCCTGTTCCCCGCATTCGTTTGTTCCAGCGACCGCGAGACCATGAAGAGCATGAAGTTACTGCTCGCCTCTGTGCCAGAGATGTGTTCACTCAGGAGAATGCAGAGCGTTGGCAAACAGAATATGCTCTTCACATGCAGGCTGCCGGCTTTGATCTTGGACGTGGCGTTCATGGTTCAAAGTCTAAGCACATGGATCCTGCGGTCTATAATGCAATCAAGGCAGAGGAGGCGAAACTGGAAGCAGAGAAAGATGAACTCAAAAAGAAGAAAGCAATGTTGAAGGACGAAGTGGATACATTACAATCTGAAAAAGATGCTCTGACTATTGAGATTGAAACTCTCAACCGGGAGAAGAAACAAGCGGAGACAGCAGTTAAGGGCCTTCAAACAATGTGCAGAAATCTCACAAGTCAGAAGGCGCAGTTAACCTCAGACGTTGACGGCCTACAGAACCAGTTGGCAGCAGGTAAAATTTCGCTTGACGAATACAGCCAGAAGAAGGCTGATTTGGAAAAGCAGATTTCTAATTGCGACGTAAAGCTGGCTGACAAACAGCAGAAGCTCGAACAAAAGATGAAAGAATTGCAGGACATCAAAGACAAGGTGAACTTCTACGATGTTGCTTATGTCCGCTTTGATGTGCCAGAGATTAAGGTGAAACCTCCAAAGATTACAGAGCGTCCACCTCGCTTTGGGAACATTGACGATTGGACGAAGGCTCAGAACGCAGCCATCAGCGAGCAATTCCATAATGCTCTCAATTCATTCGGCAAGACTGTCATGGATGCGGCAAAGAATAGCATTCTCGGAGAACGTAAGTTTCGGTTGATGAATCAGCGCGACATGGAGAAACTGAACGAGGATTATCACATAGAGAAGTATCTCCGACATCAGCAGATACATGAAACGCTTGATTTTCTCGCCCTCTTTGAGAAACCTGACACGGCGAAGCTGGTTCGAGAGGTCGCAGTTGCTCTCATGGGAGGTCGCAATGTCAACATACCTTGTGCTGGTGGTGGTTCTGTCAGTAGCGAAACAGGCTGGACGATCGCAATAAAGACGAGGAGAACGAGGACTTCCGACTCCGTTGTTGGCTTCATGCAGCAAAGACCGTCAAGACTTCGCGATATGTGCCGACAAAGAGGAAAGGGTATAGCCGATGATATGCTGTTTATAGAGCACTCACATCAGATGGAGAAAGGTGTGAGTGCCTTCTTTACTATACGTATTCGAGCATCATGTTCGTTTTTACAGGTCTCTCCCTCATTTTTTTCTCACACAAAAAAAAATATTGCAGATTGTCGCTCCGTTCTTGCGATAGTCTGCTATAATTTATATATCTTTGTAGTCAGAATTTGGCAAATCCGATTAAGGAAAACTCAAAGTGATATGGCAACTTGGAATAAAGAAAACTTACCAAGAGAGAATGGAGAGGTGGTTGCGATGCAGATACCAATGATAGTCTCTGCGAGCAGGAGTACTGACATTCCTGCTTTCTATGCAGATTGGTTCTTCCATCGTTTAAAGGTGGGCTACTCGGCATGGACGAATCCGTTCAATGGCGTCAAGGGCTATGTGTCTTATAAGAACACCCGATTCATCGTCTTTTGGTCGAAGAATCCACGTCCTCTGTTGTCCCACCTTGACTATCTGAAAGAACGGAACATAGGGTGCTACATCCAGTACACATTAAATGACTATGAGAAAGAGGGTATGGAACGTGGTGTGCGACCACTTTCTGAACGGATAGACACTTTCAAACAATTGGTTGATAAGTTGGGGGTAGGACGTGTGATTTGGCGTTTTGACCCAATGATATTGACGGATAATATCTCTGTGGACACCCTGCTTGAAAAGGTTGGATATATTGGGAATCGGCTGCTAGGTTACACAGAAAAGCTCGTGTTCAGCTATGCAGACATCTTGGACTATCGCAAGGTAAAAGCAAATCTGGAGAAAAGCAATATCCCATACCACGAATGGACGGAAAACCAAATGGACGAATTCGCTCGAAAGCTATCCGATATTAACAAGGATTTTGGATGGAACTTCCAGCTTGCAACCTGCGGAGAGAAGATTGACATAAAGAAATATGGTATCCAACACAACCGCTGCATTGATGGAGATTTGATTACACGATTGGCTTGGAATGATAAGGAACTGATGAACTTTATGAAGGTGAAGATTGAGGACGTTCCTGCCCCGTCGCTTTTTGGAGAGAGTGAATTGCCAGAAGGCGCTATTCTGTTACCCAACAATCATTTTTTTGTAAGTACGCACAAGAAGGATGCAGGTCAGCGACCGTTCTGTGAGTGTATGGCATCGAAGGACATTGGCGAATATAATACCTGCCCGCATCTATGTGAATATTGCTATGCAAATACCACTAAGCAACTTGCCTTAGACAATTGGAAGATGCATGAACAGAACAAAGAATCTGAAACTATAACAGGGAAATGAAAGAAAGTAAGACAACATACGCATATTTGATAGAACATATGCAAAATCCTTCATTCCAAAAGGTTTGGGATATTGCATATGATTTTGTTCACAAACTTCCAAGTGAATTGTGTGATGAATTACACGAATCGCTAAATAGGGGTGTGGATGTGTTGGATTCGGAACCGATGCTTCAAATGTACATTTACTCATTCGGGAAAATGCACAATGCAAAGCTACTTCATGCGTTCAATCATTTGCAAGATAGGGTCTTGAAAAATGACAAGATTGTAATTATTGATTGGGGCTGCGGGCAAGGTTTGGCATCTCTGTGTTATCACGATTACTTAAAAGATTGCAATTCGCCACAACAAGTCTCGCAAATAGTATTAATCGAGCCGTCTTCTCTTGCCTTATCAAGAGCAGAATTATTATGCTCATGTTTTTATCCAGACGCAGAAATTACTGCTATCAACAAGCCATTCGACACTTTAACAGTTGATGATATTAGTGTTCCTTCAGACGAACTAACCATACATCTTTTCTCTAATATTTTAGATGTTGAATCATACAATCTACAACACCTAATACAAACGGTTACCAATCTTTCGTCTGAAAATAATGAGTATATTATTGTATCTCCCATCCAAAATACACTTAGGACACAACGGCTTAAAACATTCGCGTCAAGCATGGACGGTTATATCTACTATGAGAATTATTTGGATAAGAGACAACTTGACGAAGAGAGAGATTGGACATGTGCCGTTCTTTTGTGCTCAAGTATTTCAAAAGAAGATATGTTTGAATCCGAATACGGCAAAGTATTCGAAGAAGCGCGTACATTCTTTGAGAACAAGGATAATGACCCGAGAGGAGAAGAAGGTATAGAAATATATCACAGGTTACAATATTGTGCAGAACAGGGAGATAAAAGATGTCAGAATCAATTAGGGTTGTGGTATTTGCATGGTGTAGGGACCGAACAGAATAATAAACTTGCAGTTGAATGGTTTGAGAAAGCAGCTGAACAGGATTATGCTGCAGCTTTTGGCAATATTGGCGATTTATATAGAAAAGGACTTGGTGTAGAGGTTGATTGTCAAAGAGCTGTACAATACTACAAGGAGGGAGCTGAAAGAAAACATTATGGGTGTCAATATCGCTTAGGAAAATGTTATCTAAAAGGAATAAGCGTTGATGTTGATAAGGACTTAGCGTTCTCATTGTTCATGGATTCTTCTTTGCAAGGTTATGCTCCTGCAATGTTTGAGTTGTGTTTATGTTATCTAAATGGTTGGGGTACTGAGAAAAACGAAAATGCAGCAATTATATATTTAAAAAAGGCCGTAAAAGGGAAGCATGCAAAATCTAGTTATATACTCGGCAACTATTACGAGGAGGGAATAATTGTAGATAAGAATGAGCAGAAATCTTTGAAACTATACACAGACTCCGCAAAACTAGGGTATGCTCCTGCTCAAGAGAAATTAGGAGATGTATATAGACAAGGACTATTAGGAAGTGACGAATCACCTAAAGAATCATTCAACTGGTATCTGAAAGCTGCAGAGCAAGGCAGGTCTTCAGCACAGTTCTATGTGGGCTATTATTATGCGAACGGCTATGGTGTTAAGAAAGATGTGAAACTTGCATTTGAGTGGTACACAAAAGCAGCCGAACAAAAGAGTCCTGCTGCACTTAACAATTTAGCTGTTTGTTATGAATATGGGAGAGGTGTAGAAATTGATTTGGCAAAAGCTTCTTATTATTATGAGGAATCGGCAAAACTGGGAAATGTCACAGCTCAAAAGAATCTTGCCATATGTTACAAGGATGGATCAGGAGTAGAAAAGAGTCCCTCAAAAGCATTTTATTGGACATTGGAGGCAGCCAAAAATGGAGATATAGAATCCCAAGGAAAGACTGCTTTATACCATCTAAAGGGATATGGGACGGATTCGAACCGAGCACAAGCGTTGTTATGGTATGCAAGATACTATTTAAAAGACATTCATATCAACAGTGCAAGTGAAGCATACGACTTCCTCGAAAGGAAAGCTGACGAAGGAGATTCGCAAGCCCTTTACGTGGTTGGAAAATGCTTGCAATATGGCGTAGTCGTTGATCTATGCCATGATAAAGCTTTTATGTATTTTGAAAAGGCAGCAGAACTAGGTCACATAGAGTCTTTGATTAAAGTACATCAAACAACATCTCTGTATGATATATGTTCTGTCAAGGATGATAAAAATGTGTATAAAGATGCCTGCGGAGTAAAATACTCGAAGGACAAAAAGACATTAATCGATGGTGGTTATCAAAAAGTGGAAGAATTACGAATAGCAAGAGGTACGAGAATTATTGGTGACAATGCTTTCGATACTGGAGATATTGGCAAACTTATTATACCATCATCCGTTGTTGTAATTGGTAAAAACCCATTTGCAAAGCCCGGATGGGGAAGATGTTCAGTGAGGACAATTGAGTGCTACTCAAACCAGTTCGTTGTATCAGATTTTGCATTATATACCAAAGACAAGAAAAAACTTATTTCTTATTTTGGGAAAACACCTATTGTCACTATACCTGAAGGCGTTGAGATTATAGGTGGTGAGGCATTTGTGGAGAACGAAGATATTATAGAGATAAAGTTTCCTAAAAGTCTATGTTCTATTGAGGATGCTGCCTTTAAGTATTGCCTCAATTTGAGGTCAATTTCATTGCCTAAGAATGTTCGGAATATCGGTGAACAGTGCTTTTACGGATGTGAATCTCTCGAAGTTATTGTGACCCTTGGAGAGGTTGCAAAAATAAGCAAAGAGACCTTTAAAGGATGTAATATCAAAGAGCTTTCATTACCAGAGTCTCTTGTCGAAATAGACGATAACGCGTTTAATTCAAATAATAACCTCAAATCGATTTCCCTTCCTGCAAATGTAAGAAGGGTTGGAAAGTCTAGTTTTGCTTTTTGTCCCCTTAAGAATATCTATTTGAATGACAACTTGGAAGAAGTAGACGACTTGTGTTTCTTTGATTGTCCAATTGAATCTATAACAATTCCTTCTAGTGTGAAGTCAATGGGGTTGAACCCATTTATAGGAACTGTAGCCATTGAATGTATTGGCAATAGTGCATATGTTGCAGAGAACGGTTTGTTGTATGATAAACAAAGCGGAGGGCTAATTTCTCATTATAGTGAATCTGAAGTTGCTCTCTATCCACCAATAAAAAATGTTAACTCCTTTGCATTTTATAATTCAAATGCTACCGATATCTTTATGGGAAGTAACATTGTTGAAGTGGCAGCTTGGGCGTTTTTCAATGCGTGCAAGCTTGAAAGAGTAATATGGCGTAATAGCATAATTGCAGAGGTGCCACAGGGATGCTTTGGCAATTGTATGAAAATTGAAAAGATTAATATTCCATCTTGTGTGAAAGTCATTCAAAAAGGGGCATTCTTTGATTGTTCCAGTATGAAGAAATTACAATTTGATGGTTTAGGAACCAAAGCAAACGAAGAAATGTTTTGCAGAGTAGAGAGACCCTCTAGGCTCCCATATTCATATTGGCCTCGCCACCAGTTGATGGGTAGCACTACTATAGAAGAATTAACTGGAAGGAAAGTGGATCCAAGTACTTTCCCCACAATTGAGGTAATTGTACCCAAAAAGTGTTTAAAGAACTACACTTTTTCCCCAATATATGACCATGATACTTGGAACACACATAAGTATTATGGTTATGGAATAGATCGGCAATTTATTGTTAGAGAGGATGAAAACTAATAATCTGGCACCAATAATGGGAATAGACCGATTAAGGTTTGGTACTGATGGGAAAGGCATAACCTCATTAGTGACTTTTTATGGTTGCCCCTTAAAATGTCATTTCTGCCTTAATCCGCAATGTCATAGAAAGATTTCAGATTCTATGTATTTACAACCCCAAGAGGTCTTTGGAAGAACAGCTATAGATGAATTGTATTATCTCGCAACTGGAGGTGGCGTAACTTTTGGCGGTGGTGAACCTTTATTATATTCCGACTTCATTATTGAGGTTCTTTCCCTTGGTGCAAACAAATGGACTGTAACAATAGAAACATCGTTAAATGTCCCGTATAAACAAGTTGGCATTCTGTTGCCATATATAAAAGGGTTGATAGTTGACATCAAGGATGTCAACCCACAGATATATAAGTCTTATACACAGTCAGACAATTATAAAGTACTAGAAAACTTAAGACTCCTTGCAAGTACAGGCTATGCTAATAATGTGTTAGTACGAATTCCGTTGATTAAAGGATATAACACTAGTCGTGATGTTGAAAATAGTAAAAATTTCCTGCTAAGTATAGGGTATTCCAAATTTGATATCTTTGAATATAAAACAGATTTTAGATATGACAGGAAAGGAAAAATGTAAAATACTTAAATCAATAAAAGTTTGGCTTGCAGAAGTAAACCATATACCATACACCCCTCATCTATGCAACGACATAGGGGATTGTTGTGGAACATGTAGTGAGTGTGACTCAGAATCTCAATGGCTACTGTCAACTATGAAAGAAATGGAAAAGAAGGGGTATCCGATAATTTATTCACTATTCGAGATTAATCAATGTCAGACTAAAGCAGTAAACAATGATAGTATTCAATAATATACCAATGTACATAAGCATCATCAAAAAATATGACACAAGAAGATAAATATAGGCAGCAGGCCAAAGTCTTTTTAAGAAGGATAAATGAGGCTAGACGATTCTTTGACTATCACAAACCATCAATTGGCTTTGTAGGAGAGTATCTTCTTCGGAAGTCTCTTCATACCTTGATGAACCAGCCTTATGGTATATGTCAAGGCTTTGTAATTTGCAATGGAGAGATATCTAGGCAGTGCGACGTTATTATATATACAAAAGGAAAAGATTCTATTCACAAATCATATGGTGAGCTAAAAATTGTCAATGCTGAAAGTGTGGTCGCTATCATAGAAGTAAAATCATCTATAAGTAAGGAGGCCTTTCACTCAACATTAAAGGCATTTGAGCATCTGTATTCTTTGCGAGTGCCAAATTGTTTTCTTTTTGTATATGGAACGCTTTCAAGACGGAGAATGAGAGACTGGCTTTTCTCCTATAAGTACCCTAATTTATGTACGGAACAACACCTTGTTACAGAATCTTATTTGTATGATTGGCCTGACATGGAGTGGCTTCCCAATTCGATATTGGCTCTTGAATCAAACAAATATTTCAAACTTGGTCATATTTCTGCAGATAATAACGATTGGGGTGGATATACTGCCTTGAACATTAAAGATGGTAAAGACGCAACTATCAGTTGTCTTCAAGAGTTCTTTTCAGATATTGTAACGTTTATCCATGGTAATGAAATACCCATAAAAATTAAGAACTACTCTATCGAAGATGGTATAGGATTATTTCGGTTCTAACGAATAATCTTCTGTATACAAGGTGTCGGAATTATAATTAGGAAGCAAATAATAGCATTATTGAGTATGACCGAACTCGAATTACAACAATATCTACTCCGCGAGTACCCACAAGAGAATGCTCGGTGTGAATGGAAGGAATTTAAGAATCTGAAGAACTCGTTCTGTGGGGACGAGAAAGACGACGTGATTTCCTACGTGTCGGCTATCGCCAACATGGAGGGTGGTTTTCTTGTGGTGGGTGTGCATGACAAGACACTGGAGATTGTCGGCACAGATACCTATAACTCTGACCGCCAAAAGGCTATCCCCCGATTGACGGAACGCTGCACGAATCTGTCGAGCGAGGGACTGGACATCGAGGAGTATGTCACAGACGACACAAAGAAGAAGGTGTGGGTGATTAGTATTCCAAAACATCAGCCCAAACGTCCTGTCTATGCTCACGATAAGGCATGGCAACGGATAGAGGACTCCTTAGTGGAACTAACACAGGAACGTTTGAACGACTATGAAAGAAATTAATATATTAGATAAGGAGTATGCACAATGGGTGAAAAGCCTTGTTGCAAAATATAGACAGAGCCAAGTAAAGGCAGCAGTTAAGGTGAACACAGAAGTGCTCAGATTCTATTGGGAACTGGGGAAGGATATTGTAGAGCGAGATGCCGAGAACCAATACGGCAGCAGGTTCTATGCCTCGCTGAGCCGAGACCTGAAGGAAGCCCTTCAGACAGATGGTTTCTCGGAACGAAACCTGCGCTATATGAAGAGCTTCTATCTGCTTTACAATGGGCGAATTGGAAATTTGCCACAAGTTGTGGCAAATTCTAATGATGCCATTTTGCCACAGGTTGTGGCAGAATTGTTCATGGTGCCCTGGGGACATCATCGTTATATTATAGACAAATGCACAGACGACCCTGACAAAGCCTTGATCTTGGCAGAAATGAGTAATGAAGGTTTAGTAATACAAAAGGATCGAAATTGGTATGCAACGACTAGTAAAGACTAAAACAACGACTAGTACACGACTAAAAACGACTAGTAAATGACTAGTAAATGACTAGTCGGAGGCTTGTAGTCGTAAAAGTAGTCATTTTCCGATAGTTTAGTCGTACTTTTAGTCGAAGTATAGTACGAGAAAACAATATACTGATGGACAAACAACAACTAAAAGAAAGAGAAGCAAGGGTTATAGAACTTGCTACAGCATTTTGCAAGGAGCACTTGGATGATGAGTGCGCAGAACTATGTACAAAACTTGTGCAGAAATTGGGACGTAAGCGTTCCTGCCCATTACAGTCTGGAAGAGTAGAGATATGGGCTGCCGCTTCTGTATATACCATCTGTAGCATCAACTTCATGTTCAGCAAAAGTTCTCGGCTGAATACATCATCCGCTGAAATCGCAGACCATTTTGGGGCAAGCGGTTCAACAATAGCACAGAAATCGAGAGTCATCAAGGACTTACTGAAGATAAGCAACGTCTTTGACCCAAATTTCTCTCTGAAGGAGATTGCCGATAACAATCCCTTCAATCATCTTGTGATGAGAAATGGATTCATTTTCTTTGATGAGTGAAAAGTGTAAAGATATGATATTTGGAAAGAAAATAAGAGAGCTCAGAGACGAGCAAGGAGTGCTGCAACGACAATTGGCAGCACTATTAGAGATTGACACACCTATGTTCAGCAAAATTGAGCGAGGTGACAGACGGGCAAAGCGCGAACACGTAATCAAGCTTGCAGAATACCTACATCAGGACGAGAAGGAGATGCTGACGTTGTGGTTAGCAGATAAAGTGCTTGATGCTGTAGGCGATGATGAATTGAGTAATGATGCTATCATAGTTGCACAAGAACAGATTCAAAAGTCAGAATGAACTATGTTTGCGTCATGCAATACTTTGCGTAGGCACATGCAATGCTTTGCGTAGGCAAATGCAAAGCTTTGCGTAGGCAAATGCAAAGCTTTGCGTGAGCGGTTGCAAAGCTTTGCGTTGGCGGATGCAATGCTTTGCGTTGGCGGATGCAATGCTTTGCGTCTGAGATGGGCTGAACTGCCCCACAAAAACGGAGATACCTTCGTAATCCAACGAAGGTATCCACGTAAAAAAAACATAATTATCAGCCTTGTGGCTGGAGGCGTAAAACTCCCCAAAGCATGTGTATTTGTCACTTAATGTTCACCTCAATAGTCTTCAGGTCCTGACTGCGGCTGGAGTTGCCTACCATTAACTGGTATTTGCCTGGAATGACACGCATGGTATTTGAAGCTGCATCCCAACATTCGAAACTTGAGGTGGGGAAGTCTATATCTACTGTTTTCTTGTGGCCTGCTTTCAGACTGACTCGCTTGAAGGCACGAAGGGTCTTTTGAGGACCTTCGACATCACCCACCCGTCGAATATACACCTGCAAAACCTCGTCACCATCGCGCTTTCCTGTATTGGCAATTCCAACCTTTATGGTATTTGTCTTATCATTATATTTTGGTTTGCCGATATTGAAAGTGGTGTAGCTGAGACCGAAACCGAAGCAGAAGAGGGGCTGTTCAGTAAGATAGCGGTAGGTGCGTCCAGCCATGCTGTAGTCCTCGTAATCTGGCAGCTGACTGGTAGAACTGTAGAATGTTACGGGAAGCTTACCTGAAGGATTGCAGTCACCAAACAGTATCTCGGCAACAGCTCTTCCTCCTTGCTCACCTCCATACCACGCCTGCAAGACGGCTTCACAGTGTTGGGCCTCAGGGACCAGTGCCACAGCACTTCCAGAGCAGTTGACGAAGACAACTTTCTTACCTGCCTTATGCAGCAAAGCTATGAGTGAGCGTTGTGCTGCCGGCAATTCGATATCCGTACGGTCACCACCCTTGAAGCCGGGCTCGTTGACAGGCATCTCCTCGCCTTCAACACGAGGTGAGAGCCCACCGACAAACACTACTATGTTCGCATCGCCCACACTGTCGATTACGGCCTGCTGGTCTGCAATATCGAAATTCCGCGTCAGCTGGCAACCTGCCACATATCTTGCATCAGGAACATACTGACGTATGCCTTGCAATATCGTTATTGTTCTGGTAGGTGTTCCGTTGTAGTTGCCCCACATCATTACGGAGTCATTGGCATTGGGTCCCATGACCACTATGTCTGAATTACGGTTCAAGGGTAATATGGAGTTATTGTTCTGCAACAATACCGTGCCCTGTCTTGCCATGTCAAGAGCCATCTGTTTGTGTCTCTCGCATGCAATGACCGATGGAGAAATACTTGTCCACTCCACAAGCGAGTCTGGGTCGAAATCACCCAATTCTATTCTCGCCTTCATAAGCCGTCTGAGGCTCTCGTCAATCTCTGCCATGGAGACTGCTCCTTGCGCCACAGCCTTCGGTATAGCGGCATACGACGCTCCGCATTCCACATCTGTTCCTGCCCTTAATGCCATAGCTACGGCATCGGCAGAGTCGCCCGCAACCTCATGGTGACCCTTGAGATAGAAGTCGGCAATAGCCCAGCAGTCGGAGGTAATCAGACCATCGAAGCCCCACTCGTCTCTGAGTATCTGTCTTTCATAACGGTGGCTGCCACAGCAGGGCTTGCCGTCGATGCGCTGATAGGCACACATCACCTCGGCAACATGTCCTTCCTGAACAAGGGTTTTGAAGGCAGGAAGATATGTCTCCCAAAGGTCGCGCGATGGTAGGTCTTCAACATTGAACGAATGGCGGTTCCATTCCGGACCACTATGTACTGCGAAATGCTTAGCGCAGGCCAGAAGTTTACGGTAACGTGATGTACGGGGACCTTGAAGACCGTTGACAACGGCCAGTCCCATCCGTGATGTCAGGTAAGGGTCCTCGCCGTATGTCTCCTGCCCGCGTCCCCATCTTGGATCACGGAAAATGTTAATATTAGGAGTCCAGAACGACAAGCACTGATAGCGTTTAATCTTTCCCGACTGTCGCGCTATCTGGTTCTTGGCGCGGGCCTCATCGCTGACGGCAGTAAACACCTGCTGGAGCAAGTCATTGTTCCATGACGCAGCCATGCACATGGTGATGGGGAAGACCGTAGCATATCCGTTTCTCCCCACTCCATGCAGGGCTTCATTCCACCATTGAAATTCAGGTATACCCAGCCGGGGTATTGCTGGCGACTTGTCCATCATCAGCATCGTCTTTTCCTCAAGAGTGAGTCTGCTCACAAGGTCGGATGCACGTTGTTCTGATGATAATTTCGGATTCTGATAAGTAAGCAACTGCGCATTTGCATAGAATACGGCAAATACGGCAAAAGTCAACAGGTTAATAAGTTTATGTTTCATAGATATTAGGAGTTAAAAGGAGTTATAGGAAGTTATCGCTCCCTTTTGGTCGCTTAGGAAGTTAAAAGGAGCCAAATGTTTCACCCCTGAAAGGGTATTTGATTACTGATTGTTGATTATTCACACATTATAAATTTTCAGCGGTGTTCATCAAGCTACGCAAGTGTCTGATTATTGACGGGTATTGGCTTATCATAACACCCCATCATAACTCCCCATCATAACTTCTTTCTTGCCTTCCTTTAAAGCGAAAGTTAAATGAATTTATAGTCAACCAATGAACCCTCCTCATCCCTCATTTTGAGAAAGGGATGGGGAGGGTCTCTTTGACTTTAGACTTCTATTCCAGTCCGAACACGGAACGGAGCCCACCGTCTACACCGCTGAATCCCATGAATGCGAGGGATAGCAGGCCGGCGGTAACAAGTACTATCGCCATGCCCTGCATGCCCTTGGGCACACGTACCAGTGAGAGCTGCTCACGCAGACCGGCGAAGACCACCATTGCCAGTGCGAAACCTATTGCCGTAGAGAAGGCATAGACGATGCTCTGTATGAGCGAGAAGTCTTTCTGTATGACGAGGATTGCCACACCGAGCACGGCACAGTTGGTGGTAATGAGCGGAAGAAATATGCCTAATGCCTGATAAAGTGCAGGCGAAACCTTCTTTAGAACAATCTCCACCATCTGCACCAAGGCTGCAATGACGAGGATGAACGACAGTGTCTGCAGATACTTCAGCCCGAAAGGATCAAGCACGCACGTCTGCAACAGATAGGTGACCACTGTTGCAAGGGTAAGTACAAATGCCACTGCAGCACCCATACCTAGTGCCGTGTCTATCTTCTTGGATACACCAAGAAAAGGACAGATGCCCAGGAACTGCGACAGTATGATGTTGTTTACGAATATAGCCGAAATGAATATCAGTAAGTATTCCATATCTTTACCCTTTTATTTTGTTTACTACAGCAATGAGATAACCTAACGAGATGAAAGCACCTGGAGGCAACACAAAGAGAAGTATATTGGTTGTCTCGGGCAACAGAACGAAACCGAAAATGCTGCCTGCACCCAATATTTCGCGTACACATCCGAGAATGGTCAGTCCTAATGTGAAGCCAAGTCCCATGCCCACACCGTCGACGAGACTTGCGACAGGACTGTTCTTTGCCGCAAAGCTCTCTGCACGTCCAAGAATAAGACAGTTCACCACGATTAGCGGTATATAGATGCCAAGAGCCTTATTGATGGAATCGGGAGCGTATGCCGACATGAACATCTGTAATATAGTTACAAAAGATGCTATGACAACGATGAAGACAGGTATGCGAACCTTGTCGGGTGTAATATTCTTGATGCATGATATCACGAAGTTGGTACAGATGAGTACCGACATGGTGGCAAGTCCCATGGAGAGTCCGTTTATGGCACTTGTCGTTGTTGCCAGTGTAGGACACATACCAAGCAGGAGCACCAGCACCGGGTTCTCCTTAAGTATGCCGTTGGAAATGATTTTTATGTAATTCATAATGTTTGTCTCTTAGTGTTTTTGTTTTGTTGCTCCGCTGTCGGCATCGGTATCATTATCATTATGCCTATAGGCAGCGTATGCCTGGTTGACAGCCTTGAGGAAAGCACGCGTAGTGATGGTCGATGCCGTAATGGCATCTACCTGTCCTCCGTCCTTGTTTACCTTCAGCTCTTCTTTCGACGGGTTCATGCCGATTATGTTTCCCTTGCCGTCTTTCTGGAACCACTTGTCTGCCTTGGCACCAAGTCCGGGTGTCTCTGATGCCTGAAGGACGGTATAGCCAAGAATGTCGCCCTCAGCATTGAAGCCCACAAGCACCTTTATGTCACCACCAAAACCCATTGTGGTACTTTCAACAGCTCCTCCCATATAAGCGCCATCAGCTGCATATACGTTGTGGACAACGAATGTGGCAGGTTTTCCCTGAATGTCCATTTTGACACTGTCTGGCTCGTCTACCTTAATGTCAGTAGCCCCCATGACGCTCCTTATACCTTCGGCAAGTGTCTGCTGTGCCTTGTCAGCAATGGGTTTCTCTGTCATGTTGTTCACCCATGCCAATACCGAACCTGTCACGGCAGCAACACCTACAAGGACGACAATCATATTGACAAGCGACGATTTCATTTTCTCCATATCATTATCCTCCTGTTATTGTTTTTGGTTTGCCGGTACTTCACCGAAACGCTTTGGTTTGACATAATTGTTGATAAGAGGCGTGAAGGCGTTCATTATGAGTATGGCAAACGACATACCCTCAGGATAGCTGCCCCAGTTGCGGATTACCACAGTAAGCACACCTATGGCAACACCATAGATAAGCTGTCCGCGATGTGTCATTGGGGATGTTACATAATCGGTAGCCATGAAGATGGCACCGAGCATCAGTCCACCACTGAGCAACACCTGTACTGGATTGGCATAAGCCGGACTGGCAAGATGCAGCAGACCACTGAGAACAAATACCGTAGCAAGGATGCTCACAGGAATATGCCAGGTGATTATCTTGCGCCAAAGCATGAACGCCAGTCCAAGCAGAAGCGCCAGCGCACATACCTCACCAAGACAGCCGGCACCAGTCTGGCATGTCTCGGGCAAGCCTATCAGCATATTGAAGCTACTTGGCAACTGCTCAAGCACCGACGGGTCACCACTCTTGATAGCCCATTTCATTATCGAAAGAGGAGTGGCTCCCGTCTCTGCATCAAGATAGGAAGTGAGCTGTCCTGCCTGAGGCCACGATGTCATGGCAGCAGGAAAGCTGACAAGCAATACGCATCGACCTACAAGGGCAGGGTTGAACGGGTTGCATCCCAAACCGCCGAACGTCATCTTGCCTATGCCAATAGCTATCAGCGCACCGATAAGTACCATCCATACCGGGAAGTTGCTCGGCAGGTTCATGCCAAGAAGCAGTCCGGTGACGATGGCGCTGCCGTCGGTAACCGAAGTCTGGCGCTTCATTATATACTTCGATATTGACCACTCGAAAAACATACAGGCCGCTACACTTGAAAGACACACTACAACGGAACCCAGTCCGAAGAATAAGAACGATACGAGCAGAGCCGGCAACAACGCCAGTACCACACCATACATGTTCTTCTCTACACTGTCGGTGCCATGTGCATGCGGCGACAGCGAAACTATAAGCTTATTCATTATTATTTGGCGTTTCTTGATTTTATGATACCCATAACGACACCCTTGCCCTTAAGGATGTTGTCGAGTATGGGACGATGTGAAGGACACGTGAACTGGCATGAGCCACAGGATATGCACGATGTAACCTGCTCTGCCTCAAGACGCTCCCACTCCTTGAACGAGGAGAGGGTGGCAAGAAGATACGGCTCCAATCCCATGGGACATGCGCTGACACACTTGGCACAGCGTATACATGGCTGTACAGGCTTGCGGTGAGCGTCGGCATCGGTGAGTATCGTTATTGAGTTGGTACCCTTGCATACAGTAACATCGGTAGATACCACCGACTTGCCCATCATCGGACCGCCTGCCAACACCTTGTTGTCGCCTTCGGGCATACCACCACATGCCTCAACAAGGTCTTTCATAGGTGTTCCCATGCGTACGAGGAAGTTGCCAGGATTCTTCAGTTGCTTACCAGTCACGGTGGTATAGCGTTCGAACAAAGGCTTGTTCTTCATTACAGCCTGATATACGGCATAGGCGGTACCTACATTCTGCACTATGGCACCCACATTGACAGGTATGGCAGGAGGTGCAGGAACCTGACGTCCGATAACGGCATCTACAAGCTGCTTCTCTCCACCCTGCGGATATTTCTTCTCAAGGGCAACTATCTCCACGCGAGAGTCTGCGGCAGTCTTTTTCTCGAATAGTGCTATTGCCTCGGGCTTATTGTCTTCGATGCCTATATATCCACGCTCAACCTTGGCTGCCTTCATCAGCAGGTCAAGACCGACAAGTATCTCGTCGGCATGCTCCATCATCAGACGGTAGTCGGAGGTGATATACGGTTCACACTCGACACCGTTGAGTATAACACATTCTGCCGTGCATCCCTTTGGCGGGCTAAGCTTTATGAACGTAGGAAATCCTGCGCCGCCCATACCCGTAACACCTGCATCCTTTATACGGTTGACTATCTCTTCCGAGGTAAGCTCCGGATGGTCGGCAAGTGTCTCGAGCTTGTCGCTGCGGTCTATGCTCTCTTCCCATTCGTCGCCTTCCACATTAATATATATAGCCGGATGGCGGTAACCTGTCGCATCAATGGCAGAGTCGACCTTTACTACCGTTCCCGACACTGACGAGTGGATGGGAGCAGACACGAAGCCACCAGCCTCTGCTATAAGTGTTCCGACCTTTACCTTGTCGCCACGGCTGACAACGGGCTTAGCTGGAGCGCCGATGTGCTGTCCCAGCGGGAATATGGCCTGCTTGGGCAATGCGGCAACAACGGTAGCCTTGTCTGCCGTAATCTTGTTCTCTTCGGGATGAACACCTCCCATGCTGAATGTTTTCAGTTTCATGCTTCTGCCTCCTTCTTATCTGTTGCGGTGGCAGCAGGAGCATCAGGCTTCGGCGTACGCACCGGGAAGTTTATCTTTACGAGTGCACCGGTAGGACATTCGTCTACACACTTTGTACACAGTCTACACTTGTTGAAATCGATGTATGCCACGTTGTTCTCTACTGTGATGGCTTCGAAACGACATACCTTCTGGCACTTTCCGCATCCTATGCAAGCCACTGCACAAGCCTTCTTTGCCACTGCACCTTTATCCTTGTTCACGCACTGTACATAGACGCGACGGCCTTTCGGTCCTTTCTTGCGCAGTTCTATGATATTGCGCGGACAAGCCTTGGCACATGCACCGCAGGCTGTACATTTCTCTTCATCAACAACAGGAAGCCCTGTCTCACTGTTCATACTTATCGCGCCAAACTGGCAAGCGGCAACACAGTCACCGCAACCAAGACAGCCGAAGCCGCATTCTGTTTCTCCGGCACAGGTGCTGTTGACAGCCTGGCAAGTGCGCATACCATCATACACAACAGTACGTGGACGATGCTCACAGCTTCCGTTACAACGTACTACAGCCACCATTGGGTCGGTATTGGCAACAGCCATACCAAGCAGATCGGCAACCTGGCCCATGACATCCGAACCGCCAACGGGACATGTCAGACCGTCGATGCTGCCAAGGTCGGCACCCTTGACAAGCGCATCGGCCATACCGCCGCAGCCGGCAAAGCCGCAGCCGCCACAGTTGGCACCCGGCAAGACTTCAAGAACCTGACCGATACGAGGGTCTTCTTTCACAGCAAACTTCTTGGAAACAGCATAGAGCACCACCGATGCAACGAGGGCTATGGCTCCCAATACGATAACTGCAATCAAAATAAAATTCATAATATCAATAATATTTGTTTTAGATTTTAGCTGTTTTTTCTCACCACCGTGATCCTAAGCACGTCTCCTATGCGTGCCCTGAACACATACAATAATATATAATAAGGTATAAGAACACCCACTCCGCACAATGCCGCCAAAGGCTCGTTGTCCGTCAGGCCACTGACTGCCATAACCACTGCAAGAAGCAGGGCAAGGGGAATGCCAAACCCCAGCGAGACGGCCTTGTGGCCAAGGGACGATGACACGGAGACCAAGACGCTCTCGTCCACACGGAAACTGTCGGCACCAGCCTGTGCTACAACCGTCTTCTCCTTGCTCTCAGCAGAGTTGCAATGGCGCGACAAGCTGCACGACGCACATGCAGATGTCTGGACAATACGGACAAAGACATTATTGCCATCTACCTTTACCACTGTCCCTTCGTGAGTTACTCTTTTTACCATTTGTAGTGTTGACTTTGCACCGACGATTTGCAATGTCGGCTTAGCAAATGCAAAATTAATACTATATTTTCAAACAGCCAAGCATTTTTTATCATAAATTTCATAATACTAGCAGCCTGTTAACAAATCTTATCCGTAATCGTTTGCAGAAACATTGCCAAAAAGTGCAATTAATATTTTGTCAATTCGTATGTTTGCACTATCTTTACATAAAATAGGCTACACTTAGGAATAATAAAATAAAAATTGCATTTTTCTTTTTTATTCCATTCGTTTGCACTATCTTTGCAGAGACCATTAACATAAAACCTCCATCATGAAAGCAAACGAGCAAACACAGCAGCAAATAGAGAGGGCTATCAGAAAGATAGCACAGAAATTCCCAAGCGATGAGGATACGTCCATCCTCACCGACATACACCTCAGGGCATCACAGGACAGTGGCGAGCTGCTGGCTTTTGATGACGACGACAAGGAAATAACGCGGTGCGTGGTGGAAGAGTGGATAGACAACAAGGACGACAATTTCTATCAGGAAATCACCACCTTGCTGAGAAACATCCTCAAGAGGATGCGCAACACCGTAGACAATCTCGGAATACTGAAGCCTTACAGCTTCACACTGGAGAACGACGACCGCGAGAACATCGCCGAGTTGTACGTGGCCGACGACGAGACAATCATCATCGACGGTGACCTGATGGAGGGACTCGACAAAGACCTCGACTCTTTCCTCGACAAACTTCTGAAAGATTAAAGGTGGAGGCTAAAAATACACAACTGCTATTATAATGAAAATCATCCCCTTGGTGATTGTCGCCAAAGGGATGATTTTTGCTGTAGGGCCGCTATCTCCTCAAGAGTACCTTCCCGTCTTTTATGTAGAGTCTATTAGCGGTATTTGCTGATGAGGCATCAAGTCTTACTCCTTGGAGATTATAAACACCTGACTGCCCAGGCTTCGGCAATGAAGACAATGACACATCCGAAGTACCGAGATTAACGGGCTTTATCTCACCATTGACAAACGTATAAAGTCCTGCATTTGTTCCTAAATAAAGCATGCCGTCACAATGTGTCATACATGTAATGCTAAGACCGTCAGGCATCGGATAAGAGACAAAATCACCATCAGCGTATTGCTGCAGATAATTTCTGCCCAACCACAATGTTCCAGTCTCATCAACACACATTGCTGTAATGGTTTTATCTTTCAGTGAGGAATTTACATTGGTATAGTTATTGGTCTGAACATCTTTCTTGAACTCGAACAAGCCTTTTGCCGCAGAACCCATCCATACGTTTCCCGCATTGTCTGACGCGACAGCCATTATAGCCCCAGTCTTGTCATTCAGCAACTCAATCTGCTCGTTTTTATATTTATATGCTCCGCCTGAAACCAACCGGGCACCTAACCAAATACAGCCAGCCTTATCAGCACACATACTGTAAATAGCATGAGTAGATGAGATTTCTGAATCTGGCAAAATATACTGAGACCAGCCTGTATCGGTTCTCTTGTACAGACTTCGTCCACAAGCATACAGAGTGCCGTTGCTGTCGAGGCATAGTTGATTGAGTGATGTCTCAGGCATAGAATACAGATACTTAAGGCCATTGTCTTTCAACATATATATATGGCCATCAGAAAAGCCTACATACACGTCTCCATTTCCACAAACCATGCTTTTTGGACTAAGCCCCGACTCTCCGTCTGGCAATGAAGTCAAACAACACTTACCTTCAGTAAAATTATAGTCAATTACTTCAGCATCTGTAGCCAGATACAAATGGCTGTCAGCTGTTACCATGGAATATACATGATAAGTCGCATCCGTATTTCCTTGAGCTAACACGAACTTAGGAAAGAACATGGATATCACAAATAATAACAAGATTTTTGTTTTCATTTTATAATTATCTTTTTAATGTTAATAATATTACCGTTTTCAAAATAAACCAAATAAGTTCCTTTTTTGTTGTATAAATGAGTAAAAACATGTGTTCCTGTAGATAATTTTGCCTCTTGAGCTAAATTTGCAACTAACTGTCCGTTAAGAGTATATATACAGCAAGTAGTTGGATACTTTGATTCTACATCTACATTTATAACACAAGTATTATCATTACAACTTACCCTCATATTTATATCACTTTTTTTATTAAGAGGTGTAACAATATTCTCATTACCAAAATTATGTGAACGCAAAATTTTATTTTCCAAAATACAATTTATAAATAATTTTGCATTGCTTATCGGACTGCTATAAAACTTCGTTTTTACATTCCTATTCTTTACATCTTTCAATTTTATAGACACTTCATTATAAGCATCTCTATTATAAGGAAGTATTTCGTCTTCTAACAATGGTATAGCAAACTGTTCATTGTTAGCAATCAATTCCATAATTGCATAGCGCAAAATAGAATCATTAGATACAAAATCTCTCAATGGTTTATAAGATTCTAAAGTTCGTAATTGTTTGAAAGTACTATAAATGGAGTTTTTTATATCATTTTTCCAATTTACAAATAATCTGTTAAAAACATTAAGTTTATTATTCTCTATACTACTTACTTTTTCTTTTATAAAAGAACGTTTATCATCTTCTACTACATAATTCCGCATCATAACCTCACCATCTGCAACTTTCTCATACAAGCTCTTATTTTTGAACAAAGTGCCAGGTTTATAATATGCCAAAAGTTTTCCATATCCATAACCATTTATATGATCATACGTATGATATATTCTTTCCAATGAACCTATTTTACTTTCCAAATCATACCCATGAGGAATATTATCATTATTTGAATAACTACTTGTTGAAGCATGCAAAAAAGTAGAATCTTTCCCATCTTTATTACCCCATAAAAATATAACAGCATCTTTTAAGTCACAACGTAAATATCCGTTAGACATATAAAAGTCATCATAATATAATTCTTCAGGATAGCGTTGCCCCCCTAAAATACAATCTGTATAAAAATCATCTGTTGGATCTTCCCAATGATCCCATATACCTACAGACCATGCAAAGCAATTATATGTATCTGTTATAGAATCAACTACTGGAACGAAAGTGTTTTTTAATTCTGGAAAATGTTTGAAAATTATTTCATCAGATAATTGATTAACATTAAAATAAATATCCACAGGATAATAAGGTCTTATAGGGCTATTTGAATAAACAGATATCGATTTTACTAAATTAATATTCTCAATATCTATATACTTTGTTCCAGACATTTGATAATACCCATTATCTACCAATCTATTACCAAAATCTTGGTATGATAGAGAGGGAACTATATCTATATTATTACATGCAAAAATAAGGTTTCCTGAATAACAGGAAATCGGCATCTCTATATCAACATTAGAAAAAGGTACATCCACATACATTTCTCCATTAATCGCGATATCACATGTTCCATCATCATCATATTCGCCATCCAATCCTCTTAATCTTACTTCATACCAACCATCTATATTAATTGGGATTTTTCCTATGAAATCACAATAACAATCATATAATGTTTGTGATAACAAAGTTGGATTGTAATAATTATATACATCAACAACATATGGCCCACCTATAGTTGGATTAGTATATACCGTCAAAGTATCTCCTGCTTCACATCTAACCATTTGTGAAAAGGTATATTTCGCCTTATAACCGGCCATGCACGAAGCAACAAATGGAAAATTTGTTTCATCTCCACCAAAAAGATTAAAACTCTTATCATACAACTCTGAAGGAATATTTCGTAACGGAGAGTTTTTGGTTTTTATAGAATTTACATACTCTGTATATTTTACAGAGTCTTCTGAATTTATGATTTGGTGTTGTGTGAGAAATATGTTATCTACATTTGCTACATGTGGAGCTGAATCAAATATCTCAACAATATTATCACCTCGTTTAAACATATACGGTTTTGAAGAATTAAAACTATGCCAACTTGGTTTCTTTGATACAATAGTATCTACACAAATACCATTTATCATAATTGGATATTCTTTCAATATACCAGAAAGTGATTTTCCTCCAAGAATAAATAGATTTAAATAATATGAGCCTTCTTCGTCCACCTTTACATAGAAAGATCTCTTTGTATTCAATCCGTCAATAGAGATTGTTGACTTATTAACAACAACCTTATTGCCCCCAACCTCTCGCATAGATTCACAAAATGCGCTCAGACAACAATTTATTAATAGTACTAATATTAAAATCTTTTTCATAGGTCAAAAATTTAATTGATAAATATGATTTCTTGATGAATTAAAGTTCGCATGATAACGCTCAAATTTCATCGCCGAAGGTATACTAGCTCATTCAGATAAACCCAAATCTCTCCAGCCCCCACCAATACAAGCTAGGTTACAGCTGAATTGTCTTTTTCTTGTTCATAATTAGTTGATTTTTAATTTTGCTATAAATTAAGTAACTATTTCAAAAAAAGAGCAAAAAAATGTTCTGTAAATATACTTGCAGTTGAGGCGGATTTTAAATCCGCCTCAACTGCAAGTATATTTACAGAACACTATCTGAATATCTAATAAAGAATTTATCCATAGATAATCTTTCCGTTCTCGTCTTCGTAAGGGGTAAGATCCTTTGAATACTGGTTCATGGCGCGGAGGCTCATACCCATTGACGAGAAGCCGCCATCGTGGAACAGGTTCTGCATAGTAACCTTGCGTGTGAAGTCGCTGAACATCATGACGCAGTAGTTGGCGCAGTCCTCGGCAGAAGCGTTGCCGAGAGGCGACATCTTGTTGGCGAAGTCCATGAGGTTGTCCATATCCTTGATGCCCTTGCCTGCTGTGGTTGGGGTTGGCGACTGCGAGATGGTGTTGATACGTACGTTCTTCTCACGTCCGTAGATATAGCCGAAGCTACGTGCTATGCTCTCGAGCATGCTCTTGGCATCGGCCATGTCGTTGTAGCCGAAGAATGTGCGCTGTGAGGCTACGTATGTGAGAGCCACTACGGAACCATACTCTGCTATGGCGTCCTGCTTCTTGGCCACCTGCAACATCTTGTGGAAAGAGATGGCAGAGATGTCGAGTGTTTTCTGAAGATAATTGTAGTCGAGGTCATCGTATGTACGGCGCTTGCGTACGTTAGGGCTCATGCCTATGGAGTGGAGAACGAAATCAATCTTTCCACCAAGAAGTTCCACCGACTGTTCGAACACCTTCTCCAGGTCTTCAACGCTTGTTGCATCGGCAGGGATTACAGGGGCGTCAAGCTGCTTGCTCAAACCGTCAAGCTCACCCATACGCAGTGCCATCGGAGTGTTGCTGAGTGTTATCCTGGCACCTTCTTCTACAGCCTTCACGGCTACTTTCCATGCGATAGAATCCTCGTTCAATGCGCCGAAGATGATACCGCGTTTTCCTTTTAATAAATCGTGATTCATATATACAAAAATAAATTCGGCTGCAAAATTACACATTTGCAACCGAATTGTGCATATCTTTAAAGATACATTAACAGTTTTTGTACGAAAACCTTTTCATTACGTGCTTTTTCTGCACATACAGAGCGATTTGTGTAATCGGCAAATGCTCTTGTGTCTGGTTGGCTTATGCCTGTCAGAGCTTCACCTTCTTCTTTGCCGCCTTGCTCTCGTTGGACATGCGGTCGAGGCTGGTCACCATATATGTATATGATGTATTACCATCCTCGTATGGCAGTTTGTAGAAGGTGTCGGTAGTAATGGCAACGATGCTACGCTCATTGTTGATGTCGGCCTTTTGTCCTTTTGCAAAGCGGTAAACGACATAGCGTACAGCCTCATCCTTCCATCCACTACCCTTTGGAGCTGTCCAGAACAATATGTAGCCATCGCTCGTCCATACGGGCTTCACCTTTCTTGGCTTGGCAGGAGCCTTTTCGTCTATATTGGGGGTTAGTGGCTGTAGAGCCGGATAACGCCAGTAGGTGTTCCGAAGAATGGTTCCATAGTTGCCTACGTTGTCGGCAACTGCCTTGGCATACCAGAGCACGGTACCCTTGACATTGGGAAGCTGCTTGTGCATGGCGTACTTGGCAGGCATCTGGTTGACGGAAGGGTTGGCAAGATCGGGGTATTTCACGGTACGCTCTACGTCCTCACCGATATACAGGGGACACTTGGCAAAATACTTGTTCCACCATTTCATGAGCGTCGCATAGTCTGCCGTAGGGTGGCCTATCTGCCAGTAAATCTGCGGCACACAATAGTCTATCCAGGAGTTGTTGGCCCAAAGGAGCACATCGGCGTACAGGTCGTCGTAATTCTGCAGCCCGTTGGTATCGGAGCCGTTCAGTGGGTCGTTCTTCTTATTGCGGTAGATGCCGAAGGGCGACACCCCGAACTTCACCCATGGCTTGCGCTGACGGATGGTCTTGGAGAGCTGCTCTATGAAGAGGTTGACATTGTAGCGCCGCCAGTCGCCACGGTTCTTGATGCCATTGCCATACTGACGATACTGGTCATCATCGGGTATCACCTGTCCCGGTACGGGATAGGGATAGAAATAGTCATCGATGTGGAGGCCGTCGATGTCGTAGCGGCTTACTATGTCGTCGACAACCTTGCAGATGTAATCCCTGTTCTGTGGAATACCGGGATTGAGTATGTACAGTCCATCGTAGGCAAACACCCGTTCGGGATTTGTTATGGCTATGTGGTTGGCGGCCAAGGAGGCAGTACCCTTTGTCTTGGCGCGATAGGGGTTTATCCACGCATGCAGTTCCATTCCGCGCTTATGGCACTGGTCAATCATCCACTGCAGGGGGTCCCAGTAAGGCGATGGCGCCTTTCCCTGAACACCTGTAAGGAAGCGGCTCCAAGGCTCGAGCTTGCTCTCGTAGAGGGCATCACACTCTGGACGCACCTGGAAAATGATGGCGTTGACACCATCACGCTGCAGTTCATCAAGCTGCTCCGTCAAGGTAGCCTGCATAGCCGACGTGGACATACCCTGGAACTGTCCGTTTACACACTGTATCCACGCACCCCTGAATTCCCTTTTCTGGGCATAAGCAGAAACGAGGATGAATAACGCTGTCAAGAAAAATAAGGTTCGTTTCATAGACATAAAGTAATTGCAGATGCAAAGATAACAAAAAAAATGGAGAGTAAAGAATTCCGATGTAAAAATTCCATACTCTCCATTATTCAGCTGACAAGCTGACAACTTAGAACTTATATCCCAATGTGAACAAAAGCTGATGACGCTTGTTGCTTACCTTCACGGCATCGGCATAGTTGTCAATGCTCTCAACGGTTCCGTCGGGATTGTCGAAGTCGCCGTAGCTGTCGAGGAAGGGGTGGAAATTGCCGTTCTGCGCACTGTACTGATATGCTACATCAAAGCTGAACTTGCCTACGTTGTAGCCGATACCGCACGTAACACGGTTGGTGGACTCCCAGTTGACATAGTCGGTAGAAGAGGCGTAGTAAGAGCCTTCGGAGGTGATGGTTCCGTCCTTATAGCCGTTCTTCTCGAAGAGTGGCGACACGTAGTTGTAGCCGAAGCGTATGGCCAGCATTGGGTCTGGTTTGAACTCGAGGCCAAGCTTCACGGTGCTCACTCCCTTTAGCGTACGCTCCGTATGGCGGTTCATGTTCTTGTCGCTGCTCGACTCCTCGTAGTAGGTGCCATACCATGTATCATAATATCCACCATCAATGACACGGGTGTCCATGGATGTGTAGTCGGCATATTCATATCCTGCGCCGATAGCCAGGAAGTTGCCTACGGTATGTCCAAGGCTGAGTCCGAACTTCCAAGGAGTATAGAGCTTGAAGTCGTAAGCCTCACCGTTGCCAGGTCGAGCATTTCCATCAGTCATATAGGTATAGTTGGTAGTGGTAAGGTCGTACCATGTTGGCGTAGCCACAGACACTCCTATACGGAACGGGCTGTCCTCCACAGGACGGAAGATTACGCCGGCCTTTACATCGAAACCAGTACCGGTAATCTCGCGGTCGTCAACAACGGCCAGTTGGCCGATATTGTCAATGTTGGGTGCGAACTGCTCGCAGTACTCGCTGTAGCCCTTATAATGGACATCATGTATGCCGACAGTGAGTCCAAGATACACACGGTCATTTATATTGCCGCTAATATTGAAGTCATACTCTCCGATATAGCCTCTTGTGGCCTTGTTGAAGTCGTAGGCCGTAGACTCATAGTAGCCGTAGTCGTTGCCGTATTTTATGAGGTTGTTATAATATAGGTAATCCAGCTGGTTGTTTGTGATGCAAGTTTTGCCCTCATCAGGAAATCCTTCGTTGTCAAGCTCATAAAGCAGGCCGCTGCGTAACTTTATATACGACAGTTTGTTCTGCGATGCACCGTCAAGACGGTCGGAGGCAGCAAGTATCTGGTTGAAATTCTTGCTCTTATGATAGTTGAACGCAAAGTTCACATAAGAGTTACGGCCTGAGCGCTTGGCAAAGACAAAGCCTATCTGGTCGAAGCTGACAGTGTTCTTATGGCCAGGCGAGAAATTCTCGACATCCTGCTGCGATACAAGGCCAAAGGAGCCTGTCACCTGCGACTTGCGGAAAAGGCCGATGCCGGCAGGATTAGTACCAATGGTGGAGATGTCGGCTCCGAGAGCGTCCATAGCTCCTCCCATACCAACATATCGTGCGGTACCGTTGAGGTCATTATCGATAAGATTGGTATTCTCGTATGTTTCTTGCGCATAGGCAGAGAGCGTCATAAACGACAATGCTGCCAGACTAAATAATTTTGTATTCATATTATGGGTTGGATTTTATCCCACCGTTTCTCGCCATGGCAATGACTGAACAAGTTCGTCATTGCTCATCTGGCTTAACGAAAACGTTGGAATATAATTGTTACTACATTATATTATATATATGTTGATACCGCGACGCTGTTATCGTCTGCCACCAAAGTGTCCACCGCCACCGCCGCCTGAGAAGCCGCCGCCGCGGGTGCCTCCTCCAGAGAAGCCGCCCGACGAAGAGCTTGAGCCTATGGAGCGGCTGCCGCTGAACGATGGTGTCGACTGTGAGTTGGATGGAGTATAGCTGTTGTTACGGTATGTGTTATTGCGGCTGTCAGCGGTATTGTAGCTTCGGGAACCGAAACGGTATGTAGACTGCGACGTAGCTGTGGAAACCGTTCTACGGTTGCCGAAACGAGAGCTGCCTGTATTCTTGCCATTGCCCAGCCTGCCTGCTACAAGACCATGGTTGCTCGTTCCACTGATGCTTCCTCCAGGACGGTTGGGACGGACGGCCACACCACCCCATCCGGGATAATGTCCGAACCAAGGGTCGTACCAGCCACCATACCAGCCATGCCATCTGTGCCAGCCCCAGTAGCCACCGGCATACCAAGGGTCGTACCAGCCATAATACCATGGATCATAGCACCAGTCATAGTACCATGGGTCGTACCAGCCGTAACGGGAATACCAGAATGGCGAGTGCCACCCGTAATGCCATGGAGCGCAATAACCATCCCAACGGCTCATGGAGCGGGTGCACCGATAGTCATCCGAATCGTCATATCCGCCTGCAAAGTCATTGCCGGTATACTCGGAAAAGACGAAAGTGGTGTCAATATACGCTGAGTCGGGATAGACTCCTGCTCCGGCCTCGAAGCTTATCACATCACTTGCCACGGAGTCACCACTGATGGTCTGATAGGAGCTGCGATAGCGTCCGCGTCGGTTGTACTCATCGACCGGGCGGTTGCTGCCAACATAATATGCTGGCCTGTTGTCATAGACAACTTCCGCACGCTCTGCCTTAGCCGACTTCTTTGGTGTGAAGTAGAGGTCATCGTCCTGCGCCATCATGGTCAGGGGCATCGCTCCACACAAGACTAATAAGAGAATTAACTTTTTCATGTTTTCTACTCCTTTATTTCTGTTTTTACTATTCACGTTGCAAAATTAACTATGATTATATTGCAAATTTACGGAAAAACCCTAAAGAATGATAGGAATTTCCCTATTTTTTTATATATTTGCATGTGATTTTTAACTAATAATTATGGAATATATAGTTGCAGATATCAAAATAGAATGCCAAGACGGCATGATACAGATTGCCCGCGACCTGCTTACCGACGACCTGGGCGTAGTGGGCTTTGAGTGCTTTGAGGATACAGAGGACGGCATCATGGGGTATATACAGAAGGACGCTTACGACAGGAAGAAAATGGACGAAGCCCTGAAAAGCTTCATTCTGCCCGACGTAAGCATCACATATACCGTGAAGGATGCAGAATACAAGGACTGGAACAGCGAGTGGGAAGAGGCTGGCTTTGAGCCAATAGACATAAACGGCGCCATCACGGTATATGACGCAAGACACCAGGATGCAGACAGCATAAAGACTCCCATTGCAATAGGCATAGAGACAAGGCAGGCTTTCGGCACCGGCACCCATGAGACTACGCGCATGGTGATTGCGGCTCTTCTCGAACAGCAGCTGCAAGGCAAACGGGTTCTCGACTGCGGATGCGGTACCGGAATACTCGGCATAGCGGCCTCAAAGCTCGGAGCAAAAGAGATAATAGGCTACGACATAGACGAATGGAGCACGCACAACACCACGCACAACGCAAGCATAAACAATGTCACCAACATGCAGGTGATGCTCGGCGACGCATCAATACTGAAAGAAGTCAAGGAGAAATTCGATGTCGTCTTGGCAAACATCAACCGCAACATTCTACTGAGCGACATGCCTGTATTCGCATCGCTTATGACTATCGGAAGCACACTCATTATCAGCGGTTTCTACTCTTCAGACGTACCATTGCTTGAAGAAAAAGCTGCAGAACTGGGAATGGAGATTACAGGAAAGAGGACAGACAATGAATGGACATGCCTGACATTGAACAAGAAGAAATAACTAAGGTAACCGTCACCGTCGCAATGTCCTAAGGTACGCCTTGTGCTCAAGGCTAACCCTACGGCTTTCAATAGCCTTTTGTATGGACTTGTTGTGCGTCCACACAGGTAATTTGTTGGCTTCTATATAACGTATGGCGTAGGCATATTGTTTTGCAAGGGCCGTAGCAAAATACCATGCCACCATCATTCGTACATAATAATGTGGGTTGTCAACAGAGCCAACAAGGTGAAGATGACTTTCACAGAAACCATCATCAAGGAAATGTGTCATTAGCATGCCTATACCAAAACGGCAAACAAAAGGCCGACTATCGGAGAGCCACCGGCAGGCATCAGACTCAAGGCGCTCACTATAACGGCGATTGCGGAAAAGCTTTGGACGAAGCATATCGCATGTTGCCCAGTTATCAACAAAAGGCAGGAACTTATCAAGCTCAGCCACTACCCTATCGTAGTCTTTCAACTCAGCAATAACAAAACCACGAAGATTGTCCTCCTCAAAATACTTTTCTGGCAGACTCATGCCCAAGACAACGTCTGGACATTCCCTTGCCAAATTCTTGGCAAGAAGACGGAGTTCAGGCGTTCTGACTCCAATAACGCGATCCTTATTGACATCAGGCATCAGAGAGCTGCTGAAATCACGATAACGGACATCCTGCATCTCAAATAGTTTGCGCTCTATCTCTGATATGTTCATGGTATTATATAAGTCATAACGAAGCAATCTGTCACATAATAATTTACTGTTACCATATCGCCTGACTGCATATTCTCGGCTATGATACTTCCTGCGGATGACAGCTCGTAGACGTGGAGACGGATGTCGAGTAAGGCCAGATGTTGTGAGGAAAAGTATTTATAGACAGCCTCCTTGGTACACCAGCATACCAGCTGACGGGTAATGCCATCGTCCTGCTCATCGTCACGTATAAACCGGCCAGCAATTTTGGCAACCCTATTGCTAACATACTCAATGTCTACCGACACATCATGCTGACGGGACAAAATAACTGCGGCATAGCCACGGGTGTGGCTGATGCTTACATGCCAGCCATCAATAAACGGACGTCCATCCTTATTATGGCTGACGACAAGGTTCCCGTCACCCGTCATAATATGTATAAGAGCATGCACAGACAACACCTCAAGCCGACGGGCATCACGACTATGAGAGTCCAGCACATGCTGCAGCTTACCAAGCGACGGCATCATGGCAAGCATATCGCTGACTGTCTCCTCCATGCGCCATATGCCAAGGATAGTCCCTGACGTCAGATGGTCTATTCTAAGCAACGCCATTCTTCTTGTCGTGTACTATGACCTTCACACGGCTTATACGCCTCTCCTCCAATCCAACAACCTCAAACGAGTAGTTAAGATGGTCTATCTTCTCATGGATGCTCAGGAAATCGCCCTTTAGCTCAAGCAGAAGTCCTGCCAACGTGTCTGCATCACCCTCGACATCAGCAAACTCGTCATCGTCAATCTGTAAGATGCGGCAGAAGTCACTAAGAAGAGTCTTGCCTTCAAACAAATAGGTATTATAGTTCAGCTTGGAGTAGGTCTTCTCCTCCTCATCAAACTCATCGTTTATCTCACCGACTATCTCCTCAAGAATGTCCTCAAGGGTTACGATACCACTGGTACCGCCAAACTCATCGACAACAATGGCAATATGCACCTTGTTCTCCTGGAACTCACGCAGCAGGTCATCAATCTTCTTAGTCTCGGGCACGAAATACGGAGGTCTGATAAGGCTCTGCCATCTGAATGACGAAGGCTTGCTAAGATGCGGCAACAAGTCCTTTATATACAATATACCGCAGATGTTGTCAGTGTTTTCCCGATATACCGGTATGCGACTGTAGTTGTTCTCAACTATGCACTTCAGAACATCGGTATAGCTCGAACGGATATCCAGGTCAACAATGTCCTGGCGGCTCGTCATCACCTCCTTGGCCGTTTCGTCACCAAAGCGGATAATGCCCTGCAACATGCTCTTCTCCTCCTTAATCTCATTCTTGTCAGTAAGCTCAAGCGCCTGCTCCAAATCGTCTACGCTCAGTTGCCGTGCCTCTTTCTGCACGACTTTCTCTGCAAGCATGCCGCTGTGTATGAGTATGGTCTCCAATGGCCAGAAGAACTTGCGGCAGAATACTATTCCCGACACAACACGGCGGCAAAAAGCCAATGGAGCCTGACGGCTGTAAACCTTCGGCATAATCTCGCCGAAAAGCAGCAACAGGAAAGTGAGCAGGACAGTGATGAAGAGAAATTCCAGCACTTCGGACTTAAACCAAACCAACGAGCCTATGACGTAATTGCACAGCATGATGATGGTTACGTTGACGAAGTTGTTCGTGATAAGTATTGTAGCGAGTGTTCGCTCAGAGTCATCACGCAATATGGAAATGCTCTTGTCAGCAGGATTCTTCTCTGGATCGAGGTTGTCAAGGTCCTGTGGAGACAAGCTGAAGAATGCTATCTCCGAACCACTGGCGAAGCCAGACAATAAAAGCAAGAAAGCAGCCAGAACGGCTGCTAACAGAACACCCGTGGTAATCGGTTGGAAAACCACGAGATCGCTAATGTGTTGTATGTCTATAAAGTCCAATTTTACTTAATATTTGCTGTTTGCGTTCATACTGTAAATCTGACCAAAGTCAAAATGGCAGCTGCTCATTGAGGTCCGACTCCTGCTGTTGCTGTCGCTGCTGTGACAGTTGCGACGTTTGAGGCTGTTGCTGAGCCTGACTTTGTGTCTGAGATAATGAGCGTGGAGTGAGAAGTTCCATGTTCTCCACCTCTATTTCGGTATATTGATGTCTGATACCACGTTTGTCGTCATAGGAACGGTTGCGCAGACGACCTTCCACATATATCTTGTCACCCTTATGCACATACTGCTCAACTATCTTTGCAAGCCTTCTGCTGAACATCAGATAGTGCCAGTCTGTTCTATCAGGTACCTGAGTGCCATTTGGCAGAGTATAACCGCGCTCAGTTGTGGCTAATGAGACTTTAGCAATAGCCTGATCAGCCTCAAAATAATGTACCTCAGGGTCTTTGCCCACATTGCCTATCAACATCACCTTATTCATATAGCACTTCAGGTTTTGATTAGCAGACAAATATACTTACTTCCACATTCCAAGATACTTGAAATGGAAATTCTTTCCTTTTGCTGAAGGGAACTGGCTACGGGCGTCAACACGGTCTCGAAGATTCTCTATGATACGGTTGTAACAGTCCATGCCCGATACTGCCTTGCAGCGAGCTACGAACTTAGTGTCACGATACTCAAACTTTCCTGTTGATGGCACCATGACAACGCGCTTGAAGTCAAGCTCACCCTCATACCATCCCTGTTTCTTTTCGTTTAGACGTGCTAGCGGATTGTCGGCATTCTGCCTGCGGTCTATAGGCATGTTGGCGTTATTGGTGTTTGGATGTATAGCTTTCTTTTGCTTGAAATCAAGCATGGTCTGCGCAAGAGTTTTAATAACGATGAAATAAACTCTTGAACGCACCTTATACCTCTTCGGATAAAAGACATCACTTGCGGCATAGTCACGAATATCAGCCTCAAGTTCCTCAGTCATGTTAATATCTGATATGGAACTAAGAAAATCAATAGCTTCCTCGACACTATGTACTAATGTCTCGTTGTCAAAATAGCGTAAATATAAATTCATTGATTTTGTTATGTTTCTCTTAAAAGAAAAGAGCGGAAAACGGGACTCGGACCCGCGACCCCGACCTTGGCAAGGTCGTGCTCTACCAACTGAGCTATTTCCGCAACACTAAATATAAAATGTGAAGAGGAGGAGACTCGAACTCCCACGTCACAATTGACACTACCCCCTCAAAGTAGCGCGTCTACCAATTCCGCCACCTCTCCAACATTAATCCATTCTGAATATTAGTGCCCAGAACAGGACTCGAACCTGCACGCCTCTCGGCACACGCACCTGAAACGTGCGCGTCTACCAATTCCGCCACCTGGGCATTAGAAGATATTCTTCTTGTTGGTCATATTTCCAGAATGTGAGCGGAAAACGGGACTCGGACCCGCGACCCCGACCTTGGCAAGGTCGTGCTCTACCAACTGAGCTATTTCCGCATTTCCTTGCACTGCAAGGAGCACTTCTCTTAATGCGGTTGCAAAGGTACAGCTTTTTTCCGAACCAGCAAACTTTTTCCCACTTTTTTTTTAGAAAAGTGCTTTTTTTCCTTCAATCCATCCTATTTTTATAGTCGTCATAGCCATATTGACGCAAGATTTCAAGATTTCCATCCATTCGGAGCAACGCTATGGCAGGATGGTTCACCCCGTTAAACATGTTTGTCTTTACCGTCGTATAGTGGAGCATATCCTCGAAAATGACATTCTCGCCAATATGTAACTCATGGTCGAAACGCCACTGACCCATGAAATCACCACTAAGACACGAATTGCCACCCAGCCGGTAGACATGCTCCATACCATTTACATCCTCGTCATCGCCGACAACATCCGCACCACGTACGGCAGGCATGTATGGCATCTCAAGGCAATCGGGCATATGGCATGTGAAGCTGACGTCGAGTATGGCGGTACGGATACCCCGGTCCTCAACAACATCCACGACCTGCGACACAAGCGGTCCCGTCTGCCATCCAAACGCACTACCTGGCTCAAGTATAACCTTCAAGTGCGGATATCGCATGCGGAATCCCTTTATTATATTAATAAGGTGTAAGACGTCATAGCCCTTGCGCGTCATCAGATGGCCTCCACCAAAGTTTATCCATTTGAGCTGAGGAAACCACCGTGAGAATTTCTCCTCTATGTGTACAAGGGTACGCTCGAACACATCTGCCCCACTCTCGCAATGGCAATGACAATGGAATCCCTCTATAGCGGAAGGCAGGACGTCAGGAAGCTTTATACTGGTGACACCAAACCGGCTACCGGGAGCGCAGGGATTATAAAGTTCAGTACCTACCTCGCTGTATTCCGGATTAACCCTCAGCCCTATACTCAGATTAGAATTGGCCGAGAGGGCAGCCCCATGCAGCCTCTCAAACTGTGTCAAGGAATTGAAGGTCAGATGGCTTGAGCAGCGGGCGATAGCCTCAATTTCCGAGTCAAGGTATGCTGGTGAGTACGTATGGGTGGGAGCACCAAATTCCTCAAAGCCCAAACGAGCCTCATTGAGGGAACTGGCCGTGGTGGATGATATATAATCTCTGAAAATCGGGAACGTCTTCCAGAGGGCGTATGCCTTGAAAGCGAGAATTATCTCAGCTCCTGACTCTTTGGCGACATGGCTTATCAGGGTAAGATTACGACGTAACGCTTCCTCTTCCAAAATGTATGTCGGAACGGAAATCTCACTGAAAGTTTGCTTGTTTACAATCATATTACAACAATTTTAGTGCAAAGATAGCTTTTTATTTCCGTAATAATTGCAAATTTGGGATAAAATCCCTACTTTTGCACTCGAAAACAAGAGAAACGATGAAGCTCGTAATAATGACTAAATCCACATTCTTTGTGGAAGAAGACAAAATACTAACTACGCTCTTCGACGAGGGTATGGACAACCTGCATCTTTTCAAGCCAGGGTCCACACCTTTATATGCTGAGCGCCTGTTGTCTCTTATACCTGAGGATTATTACAGGAAAATCACTGTACACGACCATTTCTATTTGAAAAACGAGTACGATCTCGCCGGCATACACCTTGACAGCGCGGACACTGAGATTCCCAACAACTACAAGGGGAAAATAGGGCGCACGTGCACCGACATACAGATGCTCAAGGAGATGAAGAAGAAGTCAAGTTGCGTATTCCTGAAAAACATCTTCGACTGCATAGAGTTCAGCGAAGAGAAGAAGACTTTCACACAGCAGCAACTTGAGGATGCTGCTGACAAGGGACTCATCGACAGGCATGTGTACGCACTCGGCGGCATGAGCCTCGACAATATCCGTATGGCAAAGACGCTGGGCTTCGGAGGCGTCGTCATCTGCGGTGACCTCTGGAGCCGCTTCGACATACACAACCAGACCGACTTCAAGGAACTCATAGCACATTTCGAGAAACTAAGAAATGCCGTCAGGTAACATTACTCAGCACACTACAATATATAAACACATATAAAAACACCAATAATAAAAATGAGTGCACAAAACTCTTTTTTGGTTTTCTCGGGTACAAGCACGAGATACCTGGCAGAGAAAATCTGCGCAAGCTTAGGATGTCCATTGGGAAACCTCGTTGTCACGAAGTTCTCTGATGGAGAATTTGCAGTGTCGTACGAAGAGTCCATACGTGGCCGTGACGTATTCCTCGTTCAGAGCACATTCCCCAACTCCGACAACCTGATGGAGCTTCTGCTCATGATCGATGCTGCCAAGAGAGCATCGGCAAGGCACATCATCGCGGTTGTACCATACTTCGGCTGGGCACGACAGGACCGCAAGGACAAGCCAAGGGTAAGCATCGGAGCTAAGCTCGTTGCTGACTTGCTGAGTGTGGCAGGCATAGACAGGCTGATAACGATGGACCTGCATGCAGACCAGATACAGGGTTTCTTCGACGTACCTGTTGACCATCTCTACGCCTCAGGGGTGATACTGCCATATCTGCAGAGCCTCCACCTTAAGGACCTCGTAATAGCATCTCCTGACGTAGGCGGAAGCAAGAGGGCAAACACTTACGCCAAGTATCTCGGCTGTCCGCTCGTACTATGCAACAAGACCCGGGCCAGGGCAAATGTTGTTGAGAGCATGCAGATAATTGGTGATGTCAAGGGCAAGAATGTTGTCGTTATCGACGACATGGTCGACACTGCAGGCACCATAACCAAGGCTGCCGACATAATGAAGGAAGCTGGTGCTCTGAGCGTAAGGGCATGTGCCTCGCATTGCGTTATGAGTGGCCCCGCATCAGAAAGAGTTCAGAACTCCGCTCTTGAGGAGATTGTATTCACCGACTCCATCCCCTACTCCCACAGGTGCTCCAAGGTTAAACAGCTTTCTGTGGCCGACATGATTGCCGAGACCATCCGCAGAGTAGTAAGCAACGAGAGCATCAGCTCACAGTATCTTGTATAAGACAACAGTATTTATATATGCACCGTACAACGAAGAGCCAATTCTCTGTTGTACGGTGTTTACATATTAAGTTGGGGGCTGTTCCCCCACTCGATAATCTCACCATACCGCTAACCAACATCAGACTATGAACATCGAAGAAGTTAGGGAATACTCTTTATCCCTGCCGGAAGTAACCGAAGATATGCCTTTCGGCGACGACAACATTGTATTCAGAATAAACGGGAAGATTTTCCTGTGCCTCTGTCTAAATGCCGTTGAACCCCACTTCGCTACTAAGTTAAGGCCTGAGCGCAATGAGGAACTGAGAGAACAGCTCGAGTGGGTAAGGCCAGCATGGCATTGGAACAAGAAGCACTGGAGCGACATCTACTATGAGCATATAGACGGACGCTGCGTGAAAGAGTGGATTACAGAAGCGTACAACCTCGTTGCAGGCAAAAACAAGAGAAAGTCAAAATAGCCTTCCCATGTTTTCCTACACAGCAGTTTCCTATTACTATACTGATGGCTCTACCCCCTATAACGATGCTTAAAGTGACTTAAGTTCAAGCCTCAATACCCTTATAGGCCTGTTCTCTCCTAAATGCAGACTGTTGTCGAATACAGTTTCGCCGGTAGCAACGAAACCACACTTTTCCATTACTCGTCCAGATGCATGATTATCTGTGAAATGTCCGCTGATGAGCGAACGAATAACGGTTGTTTCACGAATATGTGCAATCATAAGCCGAAGAGCTTCTGTACAGATGCCCTTTCCCCAATATGGCTTACCTACCCAATAGCCCACCGTGGGTTCTCCTTCCCGAGCAGGCAGGGAGCAGTCGCACGACGGACCATAGCCAATGGCTCCTATTGCCTCGCCTGTTTCGTTCCATACGATGGCCCATGTGGTAGGATTATTGAACACGGTGCGTATTATCTCCAGGCTTTCCTCTTCAGAAATATGCGGAGGCCAACCAGCCCGCGGCCCTACCTCAGGGTCACTTGCGTATTTATACAAAGCCTTGGCATCCGTCTCAAGCCAATGGCGAAGCGTTATTCTTTCTGTTTTCATCATGAAATTCAATTCAATTGGAAAATTATTGTACTCTTGAGGGGAATAACTACCATCAAAAAGATAATGCACATTGTGCCAATCGTTGGAGTGTAAACAACATCAATTTTAACAAACAAAACTGTCAACCAGAATCAGTACACGTCAAAAAGGATGATGTCAATATTTTCTATCTTAAGTCATGATTACTGAAACCGAGGGTTGGCGGCAATCACATCTTTTGCCGCAACGTGATATATCCTTCCGTTGTCGTCTTGATAAACACACGTCTCTCCCCTTGCCGCCTTTTCGTGCAGCATGTTGCGCTCGGCCTCAAGAAGGCCTGCCCTCACTTTATTACGGAATATCTCAAGTTCTTTTTCTGACATAGCTTTTAATCGTTTCAAATTTTGCAAAGTTTGTAATATTTGATATTTCTTTTGAACCAACAGCAATTTCCACTCTGTCATTATCACTATTGTCGTATATCATCCAACTGTCAACCTCATTCATAAACAGATTGAATAGGTTGGAGATACCGGCGGAATATCTTCTGATAATGACATCCTGAGGAATGTTGTGGCCACCATGGGCAACACGCTCAGCCACTCGCTGCATAGCCAGTTCTGGGGATTTCAACCAAAAGTAAATAAGATGCACTTGGTATCCTTCGGAATGGGCACGTCTTACAAGATTGATATATGAGCGTGTGGCAAGTGTAGTCTCGATGGAAAAAGACTCTCCTCTTCTAATCAGACAATCTATCCTTTCGAGCATAAGTCTTCCGGCCTCTATTGCTACTCCTTCGGGGTTGAATGGCGACAATCCTTTGGCGATTTCATCAGCATTCACGAATTCCCTTACCAAAAGAGCTTTTGGTAGTATCGTCATGGAAGCTGTGGTCTTTCCAGCCCCATTACATCCTGCTATGATATATAACAATCGAGCCATCGTAACGCAAAATTACAATAAAAATGTGTATTCTCCAAATAATTTCATGAAATCTACATTACTATAATGCGAAACAGTCAACTACAGTTTGGCTTATTGTTCCGGCATCTCCACATTCCACCATACTAATAGCTGTCATCTCAGCGGACTGTGGCGAAGATGCAGACACTTGGAGGACAACAGTCTCTCCAAGGTCTGTCGTTATCTGTACGTCAAAAAATTCCATTCAGTTTTCTCCTTATAACCTCTATGTCATGATTGTGGTCACGTATGATTCTTTTACTTTCCCCAAAGTCTGAATAACTAATTGTTGCTTCGGTCGTATGAAATATTCACACAGAACATAGACTCGATATCTTCAAGGTCGCGTTCCAATGTCCTTACACCTATCTCCTTATATCCATATATATAATATAGGCTATCGTTGACACGGCTCAGAAGCTCCTGCTTGGATATCCGTTGCCGTTTCTTTATGTTGTTTTGGATAAGCAGCATCCAACGCATCTGTTCTACCTGCTTGCTCATATCATTATCAATTTTGGTTGCAAAGATAATGATGCTTTGCGTCAAAACATGTCGCAACCACAAAAAAATGAATCTAAAAGAGAAAATAATGGTGAATGGAACAAAGGTACAAAACTATATTGCAACAACAAAAAAGGGGCATCCAACATTTTCTTCATCTAATCAGTGCGGAATCTCGCGTTTTTTTTCTATATTTGCAGTCGGGTAATCATCCTAAGTGTAGGTGTGCACCCATTTTTGTGGTAAAAAATAAGCGTTTGCTGATTATTCGAATGTTCGAGAAACTTGGCGGTGGAAAGGACAGACAAATAAGGATAATGGTGAACGTTCACGTTATGCGTGGACGGCTCGCTACATCCATTTGTCTAGGTTTCCGCCAAGTACCTTCGAACGGGGATGTAACATCGTCCACGTTTTTTTGTATAGGTACTTGTCGGGAGTTTTTTCGTTTATATGGCGACGCATTAATAACTAAAAACGTATTAATGCAAATATGGCTAAATCGTTGATTGAGGAACTGCCCCGGATTGTGAGCGAGGGCAGAAGAGAGGCGCAACAGATAATGGAGCGTCTCAGTAGTGGCACGCAGATTGGGCTTCAGACCAATGAACTGGTGTTGCCGAGTAAGGACGTTAGCGGACTTTTCAAAGGCAGTTCGCCTCAGATTCCAAATGCCTTCAACAATGCAGTGGGTGGAGACAACTGGATGAACCGACTGATATATGGCGACAATCTCCTTGCCATGCAGGCACTTCTGGCAGGTGATGCCTCCACAGGCTTGCCTTCTCTTCGAGGTAAGGTTGACCTAATTTATATTGACCCTCCTTTTGACAGCAAGGCTGATTATCGAACAAAGATTAATTTGCCAGGAACGGATATTCAACAAAAGCCTACCGTCATAGAGCAGTTTGCGTATGCTGATACTTGGGAGCAAGGGACAATTTCTTATTTGAGGATGATGTATCCGAGGTTAGTGCTGATGAAAGAACTATTATCAGATACTGGAAGTTTTTATGTTCATATAGATTGGCATATTGGTTCTTATTTAAAAGTTGTATTAGATGAATTGTTCACCAAGAATAATTTCGTTAATGAGATTATTTGGTGTTATAAATCAGGAGGGGCAGGAGATGGCGGTTATGCAAAAAAACACGATATTATATTGTTTTATAAGAAGAATCAGTTGAAATTCAATCCAACAAAAGAGAAATCCTATATGGGAATAGGATATTCTACAGGAAATCCGAATGTGAAACTATACGATGATGGAGATGGCAAAGGACCCTATACATTAGTCAATGTTAAAGATTGGTGGACTGATATCGGAATGATAGCAACTTCAAAAGGAAGATTATATGCCACCCAAAAGCCCGAAGCCCTTCTCGAACGCATAATCAAAGCATCATCCAACGAAGGCGACTTGGTCTGTGATTTCTTCGGAGGTAGTGGCACAACCGCTGCTGTAGCAGAGCGATTGGGAAGACGATGGATTACATGCGACATCGGAAAACCGGCATCGCTTGTAATGAGAAAGAGGTTTATCGATCAAGAGGTGAAACCATTTCTGTATCAGTCGATTGGTGACTATCAGAAAGAGGCATTCCGTAACAACAAAAAGCTGAAGCATGTGGGCGACCTGAGCCAAGTGGTTTTGGGACTATATGGAGCATTGCCATTCAGTCCTGAGCAATGCAACGACCGCAACTTTGGATATATCAAAGGTGGAAGAACACTCGTTATGGTGGACAGTCCGAACCGCTTGACCACAGCTGCCACAGTGAAGCGAGCCGTGGAAGCAAAGGCATCGCTACTTGGAGGCGGATGGGAAAAAGTGGTTGTGCTCGGATGGAACTTTGCCTTCAACATCTCGCAAGCCATAAGCCAATATAAGGACTCAAATGTGGAAGTGCTCGTCATTCCGCCCGACTTGCTCGACAAGTTGGCCAAGAAGGGATTCAAGAAATTGATTGACGACCGCTCAGTAAGATTCTCGTCATTGCAATATCTTGTGGTGAAACCAGTGAAAATATCAAGACAACCAGAGGGTGATGAGATTGACGTGGAATTGGAAAACTATGTACTTCTTTCTCCCGACAACATACCTCTTGACGATAAGGACAAGGAGAAACTGCAAGACGTGATGCAGCGAGATCCTCTGTCGCTGATAGAATACTGGAGCATAGACCCCGACTACGATGGAGTGACATTCCGCTCGACATGGCAGGACTATCGCGAGAATACCGACAACGATAGCGACCCGCTGCATTGCATATATAAGACAAGACTGAAAGTGGAGCACAAAGCCCAACGTAAAGTGTGCGTCAAGGCAGTCGATGTGTTTGGTTTTGAGAGTCAGGTGGTGATGGATGCATAAACAATAAAAAGATTAGCGAGATGATGAACACGAATGAACTGTCTCTTGAAGTGGCAAAGAGACTGACAGAAATAGTCAACGACGCATGGGCTGACGGCTCGATGCTCGAAGAGGTCACTCCAACAACCAAGGAACTGCTGAAATGGTGGTTCTCTGAAGAGCAATGCTCCATCAGAAAGCGAAATTTCCATGAAGGCCAACGTCAGGCGATATTGAATATCATTTATCTGCATGAAGTGGCGAAGATAAATACAGTTACAGACACATACGATTTCGTTGGTGATGACCTAATAGCAAGAGCCGACTTGGCAACACTCGCAAAGGCGAAATACCAAATACCGAAATATGCCGTAAAGATGGCAACAGGAACTGGTAAGACATGGGTGATGCACGCTATGCTGCTCTGGCAGATGCTCAACGCGCGACATGAGGACGAACCGAGTGGAAGATTCACCAAGAACTTCCTTATTGTGGCTCCGGGACTCATAGTATATGACCGACTGCTTGATGCCTTTTGTGGACGCATCAAACGAGGTACGGAATACAGGGACTTTGATACAAACGATTTCGTGCTGAACCAAGACGTTTTCATACCAGTGCATCTTCGTCAAGAAGTTTTTTCTTTCATTCAAAACAACGTGGTGACAAAGGAGGAGGGAATCGGAAGAAAGGCAACTGGCGACGGAATGATAGCATTGACCAACTGGCACTTGTTTGAAAATCAGTTGGCAGATGATGAGCAACAGGAAGATGGAGAGATGACTGTTCCGCAAATAATAGAGCAATTACTGCCGATACGCCCAGGAAAGGCGGCGGGAAACGACCTTGGCATGCTAGACCGAAGGACACTTCGTGGCACTGAGATTGAATATCTCACTGGACTCAAGGACATCATGGTAATAAATGATGAGGCTCATCATATTCACGAACTTAAGCGTGGTGGCGAGATTGAGGAAGTGGAGTGGCAGAAAGGACTGAACGCGATAGCAGAGGGCAAAGGATACAGATTCTTCCAAATCGACTTTTCTGCAACGCCCTACGACAACCGTGGTTCGGGAAAGAAGATGCAAAAGTGCTATTTCCCTCATATAGTAGTTGACTTCGACCTTGCATCTGCTATGAGAAAGGGTATGGTGAAGACACTCTTGCTCGACCGCCGTCAGGAACTCACCGACCTTGAACATCTTGACTATAAGGCAGAACGCGACGAAAGAGGAAAGGTGTGCGGTTTGAGTGATGGTCAGCGACTCATGATTAGGGCAGGATTGGCAAAGTTGGAAAAGTTGGAAAAGGACTTCACAGAGGTGGATGAAACAAAGAATCCGAAGATGTTGATAATCTGTGAAGACACGTCGGTTTCGCCATTCGTGGAACAGTTTATTCTCGACGAGGGATTAGAGAAGGACGACGTGGTCACTGTTGACAGCAATCAGAAGGGAGAGGTAAGCGAAGAGGAATGGAAGGAACTGAAAACAAAGCTCTTTGACATTGACAAATACCGTAAGCCAAAGGTTATAGTGTCGGTACTGATGTTGCGTGAAGGATTTGATGTCAACAATATTTGCGTGATTGTACCTCTGCGTTCGTCCGAAGCACCCATTCTGCTTGAACAGATAATAGGCAGAGGACTTCGTCTGATGTGGCGTGAAGAAGAATATCAAAGCATAAAGAATGACGACCGTCGCCGTGTTCTTCAACTTCACACCAAACCGAGGACATATATCGACATGCTCTCAATCATTGAGCATCCGGCATTTATCCAGTTCTATGACGACCTGTTCAAGCAAGGTCTCGCAGTGGAAGAGGATGAAAACTTGGGAGACGGAACAACCACTGGAGACATCCTTAATGTAGGGCTAAAGGAGAATTATGAAGACTATGATTTTGAGTGGCCTATAATAATCAGGGATGCCGAGGAGGAACTTGGGGACTATTCAATTGATGTAATGTCGTTGACACCATTCACCGATTTCCCTTTAGATATGCTACGTCGATTCCTTGCTAAGGAAGGAGAGATTTTCCTGTCTCAGGAAGTGACTACAAAGACACAGTTCGGCAAATATGTGGTGACTGGCAATCTGTTTGAGGCGAAATCGTATAATGAATATCTCCAGAAGATACTACGAACCATAACATTGCGTTTCGACCGAATTTCTTCACATAAGGAAATATCTGTGCCTACTATTCAGATAGATGACGCTCAGATTATTTCTACCGTAGATGCCTATATACGCACTCGTTTGTTTGGATGTATGTTTAATCCATTCAATGGCAATGATTGGAAGATACTTTTGGCAAAAGACGGGGCGGTCACTAAGCATATCATTAATGAGATGGCACGGGCTGTATGCAAGATGCAGGATGAGCTTCTCACAGTGGATGCGAGAGTTGAACATCGCCTTTTCTCAGAAGTAAAATCGCTGAAGATGCGCGAGTCGTATTCAATGCCATTGCAGAAAACAATTTATGAGCGCACTCAGTATCCTTCACATGGTGGAGGTTTGGAAAAGGCTTTTGCCGAATTCCTCGACCGTGATGCGGAAGTGGAACAATTCCTGAAAATAAGTGAGACACAGCATAGTTTCGCCTCCATATATTATATCAGGGCAGACGGACTGATGTCTGTATATCATCCCGACTTTCTTGTTGCCACGAATGAAAAAGTCTATCTTGTAGAGACAAAGGGCAACGACAAGATAAATGACAAGAATGTAAGACAAAAGCAATCGGCAACAATAGAGTGGGTGAGAAAAATCAATAGTCTAAAGTCCAATGAACGAATGAATCGTGAATGGGAATACGTTTTGTTGAGTGAGGACAATTTCTATGGCTTGTCATCAAATGGAGCAACCATCACAGACATCTGTAACCTAAACAAAGTTTCGCTTTCTCAGGTGACAGGAGATTTGTTTTCATCCTTAATTTAGCAACTAAATTCTCACACCCGATTTAAGGCACCTGAGCAACAAAAAGTTGCTCGGGATTTATTTATTAGGGTATACGGTTTGATGTACAAATATCAGTAGCAACGCCCTG
>SAMEA3663036__coassemble_34_pt1 | contig 67873 bp, 53 predicted proteins | sample SAMEA3663036__metabat2_high_PE_031 | metagenome-assembled genome bin SAMEA3663036 (sample SAMEA3663036) | pig gut metagenome | biome: pig gut; feature: pig-associated habitat; material: faeces | place: France | collected 2012
ATCTCCTCACGCGATGTGTGGTCGAGGAGGATGATGCGTGAGGTGCTCGATAGCGCGCTTCCCGGCTCGTTAGTGGCTATGTTTCCGAGGCGGCCAATGCCCAGTAGCATGATGTCGATGCCTCCCATGCCCTTTATGCGCTGCTCGTACTGGCGGCAGTATGCTTGCACCTTGTCTTGCGCTATGGTCCCGTCGGGGGTGAATACGTTGTTGGGATTGATGTTCACGCGCGAGAGAAGCCTCTCGCGTAGCTGGGTGATGCTGCTGTGTACGGCGTCAGGAGTAAGTGGGTAGTACTCGTAAGCGTTGAAAACGATGACGTTTCTGAAGCTCAGCCCGCACTCGTGGTGCCGTCTGGCAAGCTCGTCGTAGATGGGGGTGAGCGATATTCCCGTGCCCAGTCCGAGGATGCAGTTCTGCCCCTTGTCGGCCTTTAGCCTGATGGTTTTCTCTATGGCGTCGGCGATGTGTGCCGCTCCCTCGTCTACGGAAGTGAACAGCTCGGTAGGCATTTTTTCTGCCCTTGTGATTTCCGACCTCTCAACAGCCGTGCGTGGCCGGTAGAATTGTTCGGAAATGGTGTTGAGAACGATTTGTGATGACAGGTTTAAGTTCATGGAAATACCTTTTAAGGTGGGTTCTGTTAGTTATTAAACTACTTGCCCTCTATATCCTTGAAGTACTTGTAGGTTCCCACTTTCAACTCGTCGCAGGCGGCCTCGTCGGCAACGATTATGGCGTGTGGATGATTTTGTACTGCGCTGACGGTCCACATCTGTGTTAGAGGCCCTTCCACGGCAGCCTGCAGGGCACGTGCCTTGTGGTGTCCGTTTACCAGAACCATCACCTCACGGGCATCCATCACTGTGCCCACGCCTACTGTCAGAGCCTGGCGTGGCACCTTTGTGAGGTCGTTGTCGAAGAAGCGGCTGTTGGCGATGATGGTGTCTGTAGTGAGAGATTTGATGCGCGTTCGCGATGCCAAGGAGCTGCCTGGCTCGTTGAACGCTATGTGCCCGTCGGGTCCGATGCCTCCGATGAAAAGGTCTATGCCTCCGGCCTTCCTGATGGCATCTTCGTAGGCAGCGCACTCTGCCTCCAGATTGTCGGCGTTGCCGTTGAGTATGTGTATATTCTCTTGTGGGCAGTCGATGTGGTCGAAGAGGTTGCGTTTCATGAATGAGTGGTAGCTTTCGGGGTGCTCTTCCGGAATGCCAACATACTCGTCCATGTTGAATGTTATTACATTGCGGAAGCTTACCCTTCCATGCTTATACGCCTCGACAAGATTGGCATACATACCCTCGGGTGAGGAACCGGTAGGCAGTCCGAGTACGAAGGGACGCTCTGGTGTAGGCCGTGCGTTGTTGATGCGCTCGATGACATGTTCTGCGGCCCATGCCGACAGTTGCCCGTAGTCTGGTTTTATTATAAGTCTCATGATGATTGTGGTGTTTAAAGATTATTGTGTAAAAGTTTGATGTATAAGATTTCTGCTTAGGTTTATGTCGTATGGTGACATTCTTCATGTGTCGTCTGTGGTTTGCAAAGATACAAAAAAAATTGTCCCGATATCACATCGGAACAATTATTTTTTGAATGTTTCAGCAGTTTGCGTTATTATGTAGTTATGATCTTATGAAAATCGATAATATATATGTCTGTAGCTTAATTTCGTGTGCAAAGGTAGGGAAAATATTGATGTATGTCAAATCTGTTGTCATTTTTATTGCGTTTTTCCACGCAAACGTTTACAGTGTGGGGCTTAGTCCTTAGACCTTAGACCTTAGACCTTAGTCCTCATACCTTCGACCTCTTCCAAAAAACAAATCTGTGTTTTTGTTTTGATATTCCACTCATTTGCACTATCTTTGCAAGCATATTATGCACCGCAGATGAAAGAATTTGTAATATCAGAGGCTAAGGCCGAGACTGCCGTCCTGGTGGGACTGATTACCAAGGAACAGGATGAGGCCAAGACAAAGGAATACCTTGATGAGCTGGAATTTCTTGCCGACACCGCTGGAGCTGTAACCATACGGCGGTTCACGCAAAGAGTGGCAGGGCCAAGCCAGACAACATACGTTGGAAAAGGAAAGCTTGAGGAAATTAAGCAATTCATTAAAGACGAGGAAGACAACGAGCGGGAGGTGGGAATGGTCATCTTCGACGACGAGCTTTCTGCCAAGCAGATGCGAAATATTGAGAAGGAGCTGGGAGTGAAGATACTTGACCGCACGTCGCTCATTCTCGACATTTTTGCTATGAGGGCTCAGACTGCCAACGCCAAGACTCAGGTGGAGCTTGCGCAATACCGTTATATGCTCCCAAGGCTTCAACGCCTGTGGACGCACCTGGAACGGCAGGGTGGAGGCTCTGGCTCGGGAGGAGGCAAGGGCAGTGTGGGACTACGAGGACCAGGAGAGACTCAGCTGGAGATGGACCGCCGTATCATACTCCAGCGCATAACCCTGCTCAAGCAAAGGCTTGTGGAGATAGAAAAGCAGAAAACCACACAGCGCAAGAACCGAGGCAGGATGATAAGGGTAGCGCTGGTGGGATATACCAATGTCGGCAAGTCGACTATTATGAACCTTCTTGCCAAAAGCGAGGTCTTTGCCGAGAACAAGCTCTTTGCCACGCTTGATACTACGGTGAGAAAGGTTGTTGTTGACAATCTGCCATTCCTGCTTGCCGACACCGTGGGCTTCATACGCAAGCTGCCCACAGACCTGGTGGACTCCTTCAAGTCGACACTCGACGAGGTACGCGAGGCCGACCTGCTGTTGCATGTTGTGGACATCTCCCATCCAGATTTCGAGGAGCAGATAACGGTAGTAGAGAATACGCTCAAGGACCTCGGATGCGCTGACAAGCCATTGATGATGGTCTTCAACAAGATAGACAACTATTCATGGACAGAGAAAGAGCCCGATGACCTTACTCCGCCCACGAAGGAGAATATCTCGCTCGACGAGCTGAAGAAGACATGGATGGCAAAGCTAAACGATGACTGCCTGTTCATATCGGCAAGAGAGAAGATGAATGTCGATGAACTGCGCGACACGCTGTATGCCAAGGTGCGCGAGCTGCATGTGCAGAAATATCCATACAATGATTTCTTATACCCTATTGAAGAATGATGGACAACTACAGACAACTTACTGACAGGGAGATAGACATTCTGGAGGCCAACAACTGCTGGGCCGAGGACTGGACAGACGTGATGGTGGCTGAGGACTTCAGACCCAATTACATGCACCGGGTGATGCTCTATGGCACCATAAGGCTGGGTTCGTTCGAAAAGAATGTCGAGGTGAGCAAGGGCTTTGTGAAGCATTCCGGTATCAACGATGCCACGCTCCGCAATGTCACCATCGGCGACAACTGCCTGATAGAGAAGATAGGCAACTTTATCAACAACTATACCATTGGTGACGACTGCCACATAGCCAACGTGTCCACAATAGAGACCACTGAAGGCGCAACCTACGGAGAAGGCAACCTTATATCGGTGCTCAACGAGGTGGGCGACGGCAACGTGGTGCTCTTCCGTGACCTCAACAGCCAGTTTGCGGCTTTTATGGTAAAGCACTTTTCCGACAAGGAACTGAAGGCACGCATACGGACAATGGTCAGGGAACAGGTGGCGGCGACAATTCCCGAGAAGGGTGTCATCGGTGACAGGGTGAAGATAGTCAATACCAAGGAGATTACCAATACCGTCATCTGCGACGACTGCGAGATAGACGGAGCGTCGAGGCTCAGCGACTGTACCATAATGAGCTCTCCAAATGCCACGGTATATATTGGCACGGGCGTTATATGCGAGAACTCCATAGTCTCTGACGGCTCAAGCATCATCAACAGCGTGAAGATACAGGACTGCTTCGTGGGCGAGGCATGCCAGCTCAGTAACGGTTTCACGGCATCGGCATCGGTGTTCTTCGCCAACTCCTACATGAGCAACGGCGAGGCGTGTGCGGCTTTCTGCGGTCCCTTCACGGCCAGCCACCACAAGAGCTCGCTGCTCATTGGCGGAATGTTCTCGTTCTACAATGCCGGCTCGGCAACCAACTTCTCCAACCACGCCTACAAGATGGGACCTATGCACTGGGGAGTTCTGGAGAGAGGAACGAAGACGGCCAGCGGAGCCTACCTGCTCATGCCGGCTACCATTGGAACCTTCTCTGTCTGCATGGGCAAGCTCATGCACCATCCCAACACACGCAACCTGCCTTTCTCATACCTCATAGCGGGCGGCGACACCATGTTCCTGGCACCTGGCCGAAACATCACTACTGTAGGACTATACCGAGACATAAGAAAATGGCCCAAGAGGGACGTGCGCCCCGCAGGCTCGCAGAAGAGTATTGTCAACTTCGACTGGCTGTCGCCATTCTCCGTGGGAGAGATACTGAAGGGCAAGACCATCCTTGAGGATCTGCGGAAGGCCTCTGGAGACAATGTCTCTACATACAATTACCATGAGTATGTCATCAACGCCTCGTCCTTGCGCAAGGGCATAAAATACTACGACATAGCCCTGCGCATATATATGGGGGCCGTGCTCAAGAGGGTGCTTAAGCGAGACCCAGAGCTTAATCCTCCTACTACGGATGTGGGGCTTGGCGACTGGAACGACCTCTCTGGACTGCTGCTGCCAGCATCTGAGGAGCAGAGACTTGTGAATGAGATAAAGGACGGCACGCTGTCTGATGTCAACTCTGTAGTGGAGAGGTTCCGTGATATAGACAACCACTACCGCGAATACCAGTGGACATGGACATACCGCATGATACTCGACTACTATCATCTCGACGAGCTGACGCTTGAGGATGCAGCACGCATTCATGCCGACTATATTACGGCACGGCGCTCATGGATTGCCGAGATAAGAAAGGATGCCGAAAAGGAATACGCTATGGGGGATGTGGAGGAGGATGTGTTCCGAAACTTCATAGACAGTCTTGACCATGAGGTGGATTTTGAAGAGTAAGAGATAAAAGACACTATACATATTTATATATATATATAATATCTAATAAAACTATGGCAACAACACCGGATTTCAAGTATGCGCCCATGTTCCAGATGGGCAAGGACGATACGGAGTATCGCCTGCTCTCAAAGGACGGAGTCAGCACAGCAGACTTCGAGGGGCACGAGATTTTGAAAGTAAGCAAGGAGGCACTGACCCTTTTGGCTCAGCAGGCCTTCCACGACTGTGAGTTTATGCTGCGCCGTGCCCACAACGAGCAGGTGGCAGCTATCCTCAGAGACCCTGAGGCCAGCGAGAACGACAAGTATGTGGCTCTGCAGTTCCTGCGCAATGCTGAGACTGCAGTTAAGGGCGTGCTGCCCTTCTGCCAGGATACTGGTACGGCCATCATTCATGGCGAGAAAGGACAGCAGGTATGGACTGGCTTTGAGGACGAGGAGGCTCTGTCGCTCGGTGTCTACAACACGTATACTCAGGACAACCTGCGCTACTCGCAGAATGCTCCCCTCAACATGTACGATGAGGTGAACACCCGCTGCAACCTGCCAGCCCAGATTGATATAGAGGCAGTGGAGGGAGCTGAGTACAGGTTCATCATGGTGGCAAAGGGTGGTGGATCGGCCAACAAGACCTACTTCTATCCCATGACAAAGGCTACCATACAGAACGAGGGCACATTGCTGCCTTTCCTCGTAGAGAAGATGAAGTCGCTCGGAACGGCTGCATGTCCTCCCTACCACATAGCCTTCGTAATTGGTGGCACATCGGCAGAGAAGAACCTGCTCACGGTGAAGCTCGCAAGCATCAAGTACTATGACAACCTGCCTACCACAGGCGACGAGACTGGAAGGGCGTTCCGTGACATCGACCTTGAGAACAAGCTGTTGGAGGAAGCACACAAGATTGGACTCGGAGCACAGTTCGGAGGCAAGTATCTTGCCCACGATATCAGAGTTATCCGCCTGCCGCGCCACGGAGCAAGCTGTCCTATCGGTATGGGTGTGAGCTGCTCGGCCGACAGAAACATAAAGGCAAAAATCAACAAGGACGGTATCTGGCTTGAGAAGATGGACGAGAACCCCACTGAGCTTATCCCCGAGGAGCTGCGCCGTCCGGGCGAGGGCGCCAAGGGCATAGAGATAGACCTTGACAAGGGTATTGATGCCGTGCGTGCCGAGCTTACAAAATATCCCGTAAGTACCCGCGTCAACCTCAAGGGTACCATCATCGTTGCCCGCGACATCGCTCACGCCAAGCTCAAGGCACGTCTTGATGCAGGCGAGGAGATGCCGGCATACTTCAAGGATCATCCAATACTCTATGCCGGACCAGCCAAGACACCAGAGGGTTATCCTTGTGGCTCTATGGGACCGACTACGGCAAACCGCATGGACCCATACGTTGACGAGTTCCAGGACAATGGAGCCAGCCTCGTGATGATAGCCAAGGGCAACCGTGGCGACTGCGTGACAGAGGCGTGCAAGAAGCATGGAGGCTTCTATCTCGGCACCATAGGCGGTGTGGCAGCAGTCCTGTCACAAAGCTCCATCAAGAGCATAGAGTGCGTGGAGTACCCAGAGCTGGGCATGGAGGCCATCTGGAAGATAACGGTAGAGGACTTCCCCGCATTCATCCTCGTCGATGACAAGGGCAACGACTTTTTCAAGCAGCTGAAGCCCTGGACTCCATGCAAGTAAGATGTAAGAGAATGTTTTTTTTGTGATAATTAACATGATGGGATGCAAGATTGCTTGCGTCCCATTGTTATATATATAATGGTGCGCGTTGTTATAGCACCTGTGAATATAAATAACCAATAAACAAAAACCAAAATGAGAACGAAATCATTGTCTTTGCTGATGTCTGCTGCAAGTGTATGCTGCGGACTGGGAGTATTTCTTTCATGCAGCCCGAAAGAGGCTTGCGCTACATCTGTCGAGATGGTAGGCGACAGCTTGGTTGCCGACATCGACATGGGCCATTTCGCCATAGCCATTCAGCATCCTGCCGACACAACCTCCGCCTTGGCGCAGGCTATTGCCGAATATGCCAGCGAGGCTCTCGGTGGCACATACCAGGGTGAGTACACCTCTCCTCATGCTATCATGTCGTTCTATCACTCCCAGACCATCAAAGACTGGCTGCCTGACTATCAGCAGCTGAAGGAGGTATCGGATGCTGACAACAAGTTCTACTGGAACGTCAGAATCACTACTGTTGCCGACACACCACAGTTCCTCACCATTGCCTATAACTGTGAGACCTATCAGGGTGGTGCCCACGGACTTGACGTACACTTTGGCATTACGTTACGGAAAAGTGACTGCCGACGTGTCGGATGGGAGGTAATCCGCAACAGCAACGGGGAGAAAGTTCAGGAACTCATGCGCCAGGGACTGAGGGAGTATTTCAACGTGAAAACCGATGACGAACTGAAGAACCTACTCTTCGACGAGAATTATATCTACACAATGCCCATGCCTCAGTGTCCTCCGCTGTTTACTGCCGACGGCATACAGTTCGTGTATAATCCCTACGAGATTGCACCCTACGCAGCAGGCCGCCCAACTTTTGTCATACCATACGACAAACTCAACGACAACCTCACGGTAACGGCTCAACGCCTCTGCGGCAAAATTTAGGTGCGGAAGTTCCTCTATCATGCCATATTGTCTTGTTCCTCAGTCATTTTGTCGCATTCTTCTCCGTGGGCATACTCTTTGTGGGAAATGGGTGCGTGGATGTGGGCTTCACGTCTACGTAGACAAAGAAAACCATAATGTAAGAAAGGAGTAATATATGACATTCGACAAATTTACGATTAAGGCACAAGAGGCCGTGCAGGCTGCCGTCAATACTGCCCAGCAGAGCGGACAGCAAAGCATTGAGCCGGTACACCTCCTCAAGGGTGTACTGGAGAAAGGCCGCGACATTGCCAATTTCGTATTCCAGAAACTTGGAGTTAACGCTCAGCAGATAGATGCTCTTGTGACAAGCGACATTCAGCATCTGCCGCGTGTGCAGGGTGGCAACCCCTATTTCAGCAACGACTCCAACAAGGTGCTTGCCAAGGCTCAGGATTATGCCACCCAGATGGGTGACGAGTTTGTTTCCGTAGAGCCCATCCTGCTTGCCCTTGTCAATGTGACCTCTACTGCCAGCCGCATTCTTCGCGATGCCGGTTGCTCGGAGAATGAGATGATGAAGGCCGTCAGCACGCTCAGGCAGGGACAGAGCGTTAAGTCGCAGTCGGGCGACGAGAACTATCAGTCGCTGTCAAAGTATGCCAAGAACCTCATTGATGATGCCCGTAAGGGCAAGCTCGACCCGGTGATAGGCCGTGATGAGGAGATTAGGCGTGTGCTTCAGATACTGAGCCGCCGCACGAAGAACAATCCTATACTGATAGGTGAGCCGGGAACAGGAAAGACGGCCATAGTGGAGGGACTGGCTGAGCGCATTGTCAAGGGAGACGTGCCAGAAAACCTCAAGGACAAGAAGCTCTATTCGCTCGATATGGGTGCCCTAGTGGCTGGAGCCAAATACAAGGGAGAGTTTGAGGAGAGGCTGAAGGCTGTCATCAAGGAGGTTACTGCTGCCGATGGCGACATCATACTGTTTATCGACGAGATTCATACCCTTGTGGGGGCAGGAGGAGGCGAGGGGGCCATGGATGCCGCCAACATCCTGAAGCCTGCGCTGGCAAGAGGCGAGCTGAGGGCTATCGGTGCCACCACTCTCAATGAGTATCAGAAATACTTCGAGAAGGACAAGGCGCTGGAGCGACGCTTCCAGACAGTGACCATCGACGAGCCTGACGAGACTGATGCCATCAGCATACTGCGAGGACTGAAGGAGCGTTATGAGAACCACCACAAGGTGCGTATTCAGGACGATGCCTGCATAGCGGCTGTAAAGCTGTCGGAACGCTATATAAGCGACCGCTTCCTGCCAGACAAAGCCATTGACCTCATGGATGAGGCTGCGGCAAAGTTGCGTATGGAGCACGACTCCGTGCCCGAGGAGCTGGACGAGCTTACGCGCAGGCTGAAGCAGCTTGAAATAGAGCGTGAGGCTATCAAGAGGGAGAACGATACGGAGAAGATTACACTCCTTGACAAGGAGATAGCCGAACTGAAGGATCAGGAGAAGACCTTCCGCGCCAAATGGGAGGGCGAGCGTGCGCTTGTAAACAAGATACAGCAGGACAAGCAGATGATGGAGGACCTGCGCTTCGAGGCCGAGAAAGCTGAGAGGGAAGGCAACTACGAGAGAGTGGCTGAGATAAGGTATGGCAAGCTGAAGCAACTGCAGGACGACATAGACAGCATACAGCAGCAGCTGAAGTCGGCCCAGGGAGCCGAGGCCATGGTGCGAGAGGAGGTTACTGCCGATGACATTGCTGAGGTAGTCAGCAGATGGACGGGCATACCAGTAACGAGGATGATGCAGAGCGAGCGCGAGAAATTGCTCCACTTGGAGGAAGAATTGCACAAAAGGGTCATAGGACAGGAAGAGGCTATACAGGCCGTGTCGGATGCTGTCAGACGCTCACGTGCGGGACTGCAGGACCCCAAGCGGCCTATAGCATCGTTCATATTCCTTGGTACTACGGGTGTCGGCAAGACTGAATTGGCAAAGGCACTGGCAGAGTACCTGTTCAACGATGAGACCATGATGACGCGAATAGACATGAGCGAGTATCAGGAGAAGTTCAGCGTCAGCAGGCTTATCGGTGCTCCTCCGGGATATGTCGGCTATGATGAGGGAGGACAGCTCACCGAGGCAGTGAGAAGGAAACCGTACAGCGTGGTGCTCTTCGACGAGATAGAGAAGGCGCATCCTGATGTGTTCAACATCCTGCTGCAGGTGCTCGATGACGGAAGGCTTACCGACAACAAGGGACGTACCGTCAACTTCAAGAACACCATCATCATCATGACATCTAACCTTGGCTCGCAGCTTATACGCCAGGAGACGGAGACCGCAGGAGGCTGCCTGTCTGCCGACAAGCTGGAGACTATGAGGAACAGGCTTTTCGAGATGCTCAAGCAGACCATCCGTCCGGAGTTCCTCAACCGTATCGACGAGACCATAATGTTCCTGCCGCTGAGCAAGCAGGAGATAAGGGATGTCGTGGAGCTGCAGATGAACGCCGTGCGTAACATGCTCTCACAGCAAGGCTTCACCCTAAACTGGACATCGGCCGCACTGGACTATCTGGCCTCTGTTGGCTACGACCCTGAGTTTGGAGCACGTCCTGTAAAGAGAGCCATACAGAGGTGTGTGCTCAACGACCTTTCCAAACAGCTGCTCTCGGGCAATGTAGTACCCGACAAGCCTGTTGTCATTGATGCAAGGGAAGGTGGTCTCACCTTCCAAAACTGATAATCATCAATAGGTGTCTTCATACAGTTATGGCGTTCCGAATGTCTGGTTGCAATCAGACTTCGGAACGCCTTTCTTTTGTGTGCCGCAGGCTAATGGGGACAATGTGGGGAACTGTGTCGCCACTATAGTTGCTGCATCTTTCCGGCAATAGGCTTAAGGAAACGGCTGGGTTGCAGGGCTGTCGTTGTGCCGTCGTACCGCAGCCTGGTTGTAGAGACGGATATGAATAGCCGCTTGCGGGCTCGCGTTATGGCGACATACAGCTTGCGCGCGTCCTCTTCGTCAAGAGACTTGATGTTTGCATTGTGGAAGTTGGGGAAGCGCCCGTCGATAACATCGAAGACGATGACGTTATCGAACTCCAGCCCCTTGGCCTTATGGATGGTGCTGATGAATAGCCGCTCGGCCATGGAGGATGCTCCACACAGGTCGGACTCTCGCAGGGTGTTCATCTCGATGGCGTGTGTATCGAGGAGCTGCTTTAGTGTGGCTGTTGCCTCTCCGTGCATCATCTCTTCCGCTAAGTACGAGAATAGGTGGGTCATCTTAGGATTGTTTTTGACAAATTGCTCCTCGAGCATCTGCTGCCAAACTTGCTCCATCATGCTGACGAGTATTGGCTTTGCGCCTTCTTCTGCATGTTGGTGAAGCTTGTCAGTGGTGTCGTTGTATATTTCGGCATAGCGTTGTTTGAAGAGTTCTGCCAAGTGGGGCATGTTGCCCTGCTGCATGAAGCGGTGCTGCCCGGCAATGTACTCACAGGCTTTGCTGATGCAACGTGTCACGAGGCTGCAGGTGGCATAGACGTCGGCATCGGCAAGGTGAGAGTTCTCACCCTCAAGTCCAAGCTGCGTGATGAGGTCGCGGAGCTTATAGCGGCTCATGCCTGGAAAGAGCAGATGTGCGAGTTTCAGGGAGTCGAAGCAGAGCGGATGGCACACGCACCAGTCGGTTTCGGGGAGATAGCGGCGTATGTTGAAGTCCATGATGTCGTAGTCGTAGCTTGCGTTGTGTCCGAGCAGCGGTGCTCCGCCGGCATAGTCGAGGAAACGCTGCAGAGCCTCGGCTGGAGACAGCAGCTCATGATGAAGGCGCTCCTCGATAATGGGGTTGGGAATGTCTCCCAGCATCTCTGGAATATGGCGGTCGGTAGATATATACACGCTAAATTCCGAGCCAGGGACAATAGTTCCGTTGTGCATCTTCATTGCGGCTATCTGCAGGATGTCGTCCTCGTAGACGTTCAGTCCCGTGGTCTCGGTATCGAAGACCACAATATCGCCTTGGGCAGTTTCGGCGAAGCTCTCTACATAGCTCTTGCCGTCACTACGCAGCAGGTCAGATGGTGTCATGGCCCTTAGGCGCAGTTGCCTGACGAGGCTGCGTGCCGAGGCGTTGGTGGCACATAAGTGGAAGCCGCAAAGCAAGCGCGCCCAGGCAATGAAGTTGAAGTCGGAGGCAATGACGGAGAAATGGGATAACAGGAGCTTTATGTCATCAGTGGAGAAAAGGTCAGTACCAGAGACCTTGAAATGGGATATGCCGAGCTTAGTGAGCACATTGCCTATGTTGTCGGCATCGTTGTTGGAGTTTACCACTATGGAAGTAGTCTCACCGGGATGGCTGCTGACAAGCTCTGCCGCATGGCGTGCCACATCCTCGTACTCAGCCTCGATAGTCGTACTAGCTATTATGCCCAAGTCTCCTACTGTTGCTTTAGCCATGTTTGAGGACTTGGCCAGCAGCTGTGGGTCGATGCCCATGACATCGGTAGCGTAGGTGTTGAAGACATCAAGAAGATAGGATGGCGACCGGTGGTTGGTGCCCAGATGGCGAATGTGGCCATGGCAGCGGTTCTTCAGCTCGTCCATGATTTCCATCTTGGCTCCCATGAATGAGAATATGGCTTGCTGCTCGTCGCCGAGATATACTATGGTAGGGGAGTCGGTGAGCAGAAGGTCGATGATGGCCAGTTGCAGGAAATTCAGGTCCTGTACCTCGTCGACTTGTGCCCAGGAGTATTTCTTGAAATTGTTAGGCTTTGACAAGGCATCGTATGCCAGCAGCAGCAAGTCCTCAAAGTCGAGTAGCTGGTTCTGATCCTTGTATGCCTCGTAGGCGTGTGCGAACTTCATTTTCCGAAGCATATTGGCCACGTTGTAGCCCACACCTATGTCGGTAGACATGTCGTTCAGGTCATCCTCGTAGATAACGGCATGGTTGTAGATATCAGTCATGGCCTCGGGTGTAAATGGCGTATCGCGCCATCGGCAGAATTCCTTCATGGCACCAATGTCGTCTGCCGACAGGCAGTCGGTGTGCGTGCGCAGCTTCCTTGGGTAGCCCTGCGCTATCTGGTGCATGAGGTGTGAGAGGTTTATGACATCATTATATGTTTTTCTTCGCGAGCCGTTGGCTTTTGCTTGCTCCTCGTCTTCTCCGAAGTAGCGTGCGAGAATGCTCAGGGCATCGTCGGAGTCGATGACGGCCGACTCTGATGGTACAAGTCCGTTGTCGAAGAGGAACTTCGAGCAGTAACGGTGGACGTTGCCCACGAAAAGGCTGTCTGCATCATGTGCTGCGCCTATGCGTGTGAGAAGCCTCTCTCGCATGCCGCGGGCAGCCCTGTTGGTGAAGGTCAGGCAGAGCATGTCAGAGAAGTCGGTTCCTGCATGGTGTGCCTGCGCCACGCGCTCGGCAAGCATCTGTGTCTTGCCGCAGCCGGGAGGTGCCAATACAAGGTGGTGGCCAGAGCCAAGAGCGAGAATTTCGCGTTGGCTGTCATCGGGAGTCCAGGAGTTGGTTGCCGTCATATATGTCATGTGCTGTATGAAGAAGCCTCACCCGTCCCCCTTTGTGCTTATGGGAATCGGGTGAGGCTATAGTATTTGAAGATGTTGCCTTATTCCAGGTGGAAGACTTCCTCTATGGGGATGGTTACAGGCGAGTTGTCGGGATTGACCTCCATGATGTCGGCCATCATGTCCCACCATTTCTGCGTTATCGGGTCTACATTGTCGGTGTCCTGGCTGTTGGTGTCCTTGGAGCACTCCTGGTAGGCGAAGAGAATGTTTGTGTCCTTGTCCCAGAAAATGCTGTAGTTGCCTACGCCTGCATCCTTAATCATCTGTTTCAGTTCCGGCCAGATGGCAGCGTGCCTCTTGGCATACTCTTTCTCGCATCCGGGCTTGAGGAACATCTTAAAAGCAAATCGTTTCATTGTAGTTAGTTTTATGTGGTGAATAATCTGTTATAATGTAAGGCTGTTCGTCCACAAATATTGGAACCCTGCTATCCTGGCATGGCAGGAGCTGTGGTCTTCATGTGGTTGTCCATGCAAAAATACGAAAAAAGGGATGATGGTGCAAATATCTTACACGTTTTTTTTATCAAATGTCCTGTAAACCATATACACCCCGTCGGCATCTATTGTAACGATATTGCCTGTAGCCTCGTTGAGGGTGCCTTCCCAGAACATGGTATACGTGTACGGTTGCCAGCGAAATCCATCACCGGAGATTTGTTTGCAGGAGATATTGAAGATGCTAACCTGCTGCCCGGGGAATGTGCCGAAGCTGTTGCGGCCCCGGGCAACGGCAAAGTAGCCGTAATCGGTAATCATCACGGGGCTCAGCCCGAAGGTGCGCTCGTAATAAGCCATGAGGGAGATATTGGCGAGTGTGTGGTCCTCTCGCTTTCCCGTTGCGGCAATGTATGCTATTGACGACACTCCTCCCAGCTGTTCCATCACGTAGCGTGTGGCCTTGGTGAGGTCGTTGAATTTCTGCTCGGTAACTATGTGCAGGCGGTCGCCCAGCGTGTCGCGGACAGATATCGGCAATGAGTCGCCATCGCCGACAACGGCAATTGGCGAAAGCCCGTGGGCGATGGCTTTGGCACCGGCACCGTCGCAGCAAACAAGACATGACGATGAACTTAATACTGACAATGGTACGGAATGAGTAGGGTAGTCGCCATCGGCAAGTATCACTGCCGGGAAACGGCTGTCTGTGGACAATAAAGGATAGTGGCTCATTGCTTCATCATCTTTTTCCATTTATAATATCCGGCTATTGCTATGACGACATACAGGCCATAGAGAGCGGCCTTGAAAGGAATGCCCTTAGCGATGTAGAGATAGCAGCAGATGGCGTCGACGATAATCCAGAAGAACCACTGCTCTATGTATTTGCGTGCCAGCGCCCAGAGGCCGACGAAGCTCAGAGCATTGGTGAAGGCATCGAGTAGTGGTACCGTAGAGTCGGTGAAGGTTACGAGAATATAATAGGTGGCGGCCCATGCTACGGCAAAAAACACTAACGATGGAATATAGAGCCTCGACGGCATGTGCGTGATGGGCATCTGCCCGCCTGTCTGCTGTCCGTGCTTGCGGCCGAACTTCCATACTGCCCAGCCGTAGATTGCGGCAATGGTATAGTAGACAGCCATGCCCGCGTCACCATACAGCCCATGGCTCCAGTAGAGCCATGTGTCAAGGGCTGGCATGATGATGCCCACAATCCACAGGGCTATACTGGCACGATACTCGAGCACTATGTATAGTAGCCCGAGTATCGTGGTGAGTATGTCAAGCCAATGTTCTGACAGGAAATCCATCGGCTTAGAAGTTTATTGACAAATGTGCCATCCAGTTGAATGGTGCAGATGGTGCGAAGCCTGCCTCGTAGAGGTCGTCCACACAGTAAGCCTCGACCTTGTCGCCGTTTTTGCGGAACTCCGACCATGCCCAGCCGTTGTTGTCGTACTTGGCATCGAAGACGTTGTAGAGCGACAGGCCGATGGTAGCCTCCTTTATGCCTAACTTCTTCAATCCGAAGGTGTAGGAGAGGTTGATGTTGGTTGTGAAGTGGTCCTTGAGCATCATGCCTACCTCCTGGTCTACGCTGCCGTCCTCGTTGTAGTTGATGTAGCTCTTGAAGTCGGTGTTGGTGAGGTATTGCTCACCTACATACTGGCTCTGGATGCTTGCCTGCAAGCCCTTGTAGGTGAAGGTGAAGATGTTGTTGAAGATGGCTTCGGGCGAGAATGAGGTATGTGTCTCACCGAGGTTTACTACAGTCTCGTAGTCGTCGAGCGTAACGGTCCAGTTCTTGTTGCGGTTCTTGGAGAATGTAGCGTTGGCATCCCATCGGAACCATGATACTGGCTTCCATGCTGCCTCCAGCTCAACGCCGACGCGATAGCTCTCACCGCAGTTGTCGTTGCTGGCCTTCATCTCGCCTATGTCGTTGAGTTCGCCAGTGAGCACGTACTGGTTGTTGTAGAACATGTAGTAGAAGTTGACGCCTGCGGCGAACTTGCTGCTCTCATACTTGTATCCCAGTTCGAAGTCCTGCAGTTTCTCCGCCTTGAGGTTTGATACATAGTTGTCCTGATAGTCGTTGCGGGTAGGCTCCTTGTGCGACAGCGAGTATGAGGCGTATGCCCTGTTGTTGTCGTCGATCTGATAGTTCAGACCGAACTTGGGGTTGAAGAAGTCGAAGTCGTCGTGTGCCCACAGACCGCTGGCCTCTCCACCGATATACCAGTCGGCAGGGTCTTCCATGCGGTAGCCTACATGGCGGTACTGAAGGTCGAGGAATGCGCTAAGGCCCTTTAGAAACTCCCACTCGGCTTTGCCATAGACATTGAAGTCGGTTTTCCAAGCAGTATTGCGGTAGTACTCGAAACCGGGGAACATTTCCTTCTGTGGCTCCTTCACCCAGTTTACCAGACCGAAGTGGTCACAGTCGTATTTGTTCCAGCCTCCGCCCAGAGTGGCCTTGAAACTTTCGTTGTCGTGGTAGTTGACTGATGCGATGGCGCCATAGAAGTCGTTGTCCATCTTCTTCTGCCTTACTAGGTCAGTCTTGAACTCCACGTCAGAGAGACCGTACTCCTGAAGGTCCTTGTTCACCTTGTACTCCTCGTAGTAGCCTTGTCCCTTGGTGTAGTGGAGTGCCACGTTGAGGTCCCAGTTCGGATTGAATATCTGGTTCCAGATGAGCTGGTAGTTCTGCTGGTGATAGTTGTCGGTCTGGTTGTCGTAGTAGTGTACGTTGCCGTCAGCATCATAATACTCTCCGCAAGAGTTGTAGCGGCGTCCGTAAAGGCTCTGCTCGTACTTTGAGGCATAGTTCCATGCGTGATAGGTCTCCTCCTGTCCGTTGAAGGTGATGAACTTCACCATGGTGTTGTCCGAGAAGTAGCCTGCCTGCAGGAAGTAGGAGTTGAGGTTGGTGTGGGCGCGGTCCAGATATCCGTGTGAGCCGATGTTCGAGAGGCGTCCCTGCAGTCCCCAGTGACCTCCGAGCAGTCCTGTGCCGAAGCGCAGTGTTTCCTTGTGTGAGTAGTAGCTGCCTGCACTCATGTCGAGTCCCACGAATGGTGTGGTGCCGATATTCTCAGTCTGCATGTTGATGGTTGCTCCGAAGGCACCGGAGCCGTTGGTCGACGTTCCTGCTCCGCGCTGTATCTGCATGCTCTGCACACTTGAGGCAAAGTCGCCCATGTTGACGAAGAACACCTGTGATGACTCTGCGTCGTTGACTGGAATGCCGTTGGCTGTGATGTTGATGCGCGATGGGTCTACGCCGCGTACCCTGATAGATGTGTAGCCGATACCGTTTCCGGCATCGCTCGTCGTTGTCACCGATGGAGTGAGCGAGAGCAGGTGCGGAATGTCCTTTCCGAAGTTTACTTGTTTCAGCTGTGCCTTGCCGATGTTGGTATAGGCCATTGGGGTGCGCTTATCAGCGCGTGTGGATGTAACCTGTACATCCTGCAACATGTGAACAGTGGTCGTGTCAACAGGCTCGACCGCATAAAGATTTGCCACACACGACAGTGCGGCAACAAAGAATACATTTCTTTTCATGTACACCTTTTAAAATTAAGAAATAACATAAAAAGGGATTACCTTTCCCTGCGTCGGCATTACCCGTATCAGGTTCTGTGGGTATAATCTCAGCCGTACCAAAAGGCACAGCACCCCTTAGCTTCCATTCTGAAAGCCGCTGCAAAGTTACTGATATTTATCGGAATGGACAAATAATTCGCCACTTCTTTTTTTTGTAGCGATTATCCTTCCCCCATCATTTTTCTTTTTCCTCTGCCGAATAGCTGATGTTGAGGGCATTGGCCTTGCGCAGTTGCTGCTTGACGGCAGTGATGATGCTCATTGGGGTTTTTCGGTCGGCCTTTAGGGAAATGGTGAGCTTGTTTTTGTCTTCGGGAAGCATGGAGGCACGCTCCGCAGAGACTGCCTCTGCAATTCTCTCTATGGGTACTATTCTTCCGTTTATCTGGACGGCGGAGCTGCTGTTGTCTTTATGACCTATGGGCTTGCCTATGTGGATATGCACCACCGTAGACTTCTTGACGGGATGGGTAAGCTCCGTACCTTTTGGAACAGTATACTCAACCTTTAGTGTCTCGGTACGCATGTGGGTGACAATCATGAAGAAGAACAGCACGACAAAGATGAGGTCGGGCAGCGAGGCGGTGTTCAGACTTGGCATGTTGCGGTGGCGGCGGCGTATGAGGCTCATGGCTGGCCTCCTTTCTCTGCAGATGTCTCGTTATATTGCTCCGACACTCGCTGCGGGCATAGCTCCTTGATGCGTGTGCGCTGCTCTTCTGGAAGTTCTGCGTATCTTATGCCGTAGAGCTTCTTTGACAGACCGTTGCGCAGGTCGGAGTAGGCGGCAACAATCTCGTTCTGAATATTAAAATATGTGTCATACGACGACAGCGGCGAGGCATTGATGGTAATCAGATGTTCCTTGCCAGCCTTGCTTACAAAGTTGCGTATGTCCTTGCGCAGAGATGCCATGACGAGCGGCCTTCCGTTGATAAAGGCCGAGTCGTTGTCGCTGACGACAATCTCCAAGAGCTTATCCTTCTGCACTTCCATAGGCTCCGTGGACTCCTGCTGTGCGTTAGGCGGCAGTTGGCGTAGCAGCCCTTTGTCCATGTCCATGGATGTGGTGACAAGGAAAAAGATGAGCAGCATGAATGATATGTCGGCCGTAGATGTGGTGTTGAGCCCTGGCACACGGCGGCGTTTGTTGGTTCTTATCATTTCCTACGCTTGTTGATAATGGAAAATGTAATGATTGTTGCCGAGGCGACGGCAATCATAATGGATGAGGTGATTATAAACATGTCGGCACTCTTTAGCCAGAGCCATGAGCTGTATAGCAGTCCGTTTGCCCTTATAGGCTCTGATGAGCCAACGGAAAACGACAGCACGAGCAGAGCGGTTGTGACTATGGCCATCGTGTAGCTGATAGCCTTTGCGGGGATATTGTTTGTCCTGGCATCCGTATTTCCTCTTTTCCTGATGAATGTCGCTACCGACCATGCTGTTAAGGCTGATGCACCAAGCAGCAGCATCACCATTAGCCACAGCAGGGCATCGGTGAGCAGTGGGGCGTTGAAGTTAGGACTGTCCTCATAGGGAGTGTCAAAGCCTAATGTCCAGAACAGCACGAACAGCAGTAGGGACATTGACGTGATGGCGAGGAATATACGCCGGCTTATCTGTGCGGCCGTCCATGTCTTGATGTCGGTAAGTCTAAGCATTTGTCTATACTGTTTTGCCTGTTGTCTGCGATGTTTGCTTGTATTTCGTGATGGTGTCGAGCAGTGTTATCGCACTCTCCTCCATTTGGCTTGTGAGATGCTCAATCTTTGAGAGAATATAGTTGTAGAACACCTGCAGCACTATTGCGACGATGATACCGAAGATAGTCGTTATCAGTGCCACCTTCATTCCCGATGCCACGATGGTGGGGCTGATGTCTGCGGCCTGCTGGATATTGTCGAACGACATGACCATGCCTATGACGGTGCCGAGAAAACCGAGTGACGGGGCGATGGTGATGAAGAGCGTTATCCATGAGCATCCCTTCTCCAGGTTTGCGCTCTGCACGGATCCGTAGCTGGCTATGGAGCGCTCTATGTTATCAGTGGACTCGCTGATACGCACAAGCCCCTGATAGCAGATGCTCGCCACAGGCCCCCGCGTGTCGCGGCATAGGCTCTTCGCACCGTCTATGTCACCAGCCATTATCCTGGCATCAAGGTCGGCCATGAATCTCTTGGCATTTATCTCGGAGAGGCTAAGGTAGATTATCCTCTCTATGCAGAACGCCAGGCCAAGCACTAAGGCAAGGGCTACGAGCGACATGAAGCCGGCATTACCCTCGATGAACTTCTTTTTCAGAATCTTGTGGACTCCTGCAGGCTCGCTGTCTGCCATTGTGGTGTCGTTGCTAAGGAATGTCTCGGCAGCTATGATGTCGTCATCCAATGCCGTGCTGTCCAGAATGGCACTGCTGTCCTGCTGCAATGTCTGTTCCTGCTGTGCTGTCTGTTCCTGCTGTGCGGCAGCCCTGGCGGGAGTGTTGTTGCAGATGATGGCGGTGAGTAATGTGGCTGCTGTCAGCCATTTGAGTAAATGTTTCATTGTTCTTTATTGTCTGTTGTCTTGTTGCCCGGCCTGCTGGTCTGCGATGCATAAATGAAGCCTGCCCGTTCAGGCAGCTGACGGGTAACGGTATTGTAGAATATGATGACTGTGAAAATGGAGTTTGCTAAACGTAAACTGCCAAGGGCTGCCGGTACGGAACCCTGGGAACAATCGCAACAGGGCGGAAAGAGGGGGATTCGAACCCCCGATACGCTTTTGACGTATACACGCTTTCCAGGCGTGCCTCTTCAGCCACTCGAGCATCTTTCCTTGCGTTCGGAGTGCAAAATTATATGTTTTGTTCCAAATAACAGCTGTTGGCATAGGTGTTTTAAAGTTCTTTAACGTTGTGTAATGTCTGTAGCGGGGTGTCATCGTGATATGACTCCATGGTTGCCGTCGTCAATTCCGAATATGCGGAGGGCGTTGGCAGTGGTTATTCTTGCCACCTCGTCGGCACTCACTCCGTAGCTCTGCGCCAGTTGCTGGCATATGAGCGGAATGAACGAGCTCTCGTTCCTCTTGCCCCGATTGGGCACGGGAGCCATGTATGGGCTGTCGGTCTCAAGAACTATGCGTTCGAGTGGAACCACGGCAGGCAGGTCCTCACGCAGATGGCTGCTCTTGAATGTCAGCACGCCACCGATGCCGAGCGCGAACCCGTCGAACGACAACAACTCGGCTGCCTCAAGGCGGTTGCCTGTGAAGCAATGGAATACTCCGCCATGTAGCTGCCCTCTGTATTTCCTCATTATGGCGACCATCTCGTTCTGGGCCTTTCGGCAATGTATCATCAGCGGCAGATGGCTGTCTATGCTCCACCTTACCTGCTCCTCAAAGGCATGCAGCTGCTCGTTCTCATACTCCCTCGACCAGTAGAAGTCCAGTCCTACCTCGCCTATGGCGATGTGTTCCGCCGTGAGCATCTGCCTCATCTGCCCAATCACCTCCGCATAGTCTGCCCTGACCTCCTCGGGGTGCAGGCCAATCATAGGGTAGGCAAAGCCCTTGTTGTCCCGGCATAGCTGTAGCACCGTCCCTGAAGTCTTCTGGTCTATGGCCGGTACGAACACCTTCTCCACCCCTGCGGCTTTCGCCCTCTCGATTACCACTGGCAGGTCTGCGGCAAACTCCTCACCGTCGAGGTGTGCATGTGTGTCGATAAGCATACTCATTATTTATTAATGGATATCAGTACTGTCTGTGCATCATTCTCTCCGCATAGGCAGCGAGCTCCTTCTTGCGCTCATCGCTCACGCCGACCTCATTGAGGAACTTGCGGCTCTGAGCAAAGTAGTATTCTATCTTCTGCTGTGCCAGCTTGTCGATGCCTATCTCGTTATACAGGTTTCTCACTGCCTCCACCTTCTTGGAAGGGTCGAAGTCCTTGGCCGATGTCCATCTCACAAGCTCTGCTTTCTGTGCCTCGTTGGCGCAGTTGAAGGCGTTGATGAGCATGTATGTCTTCTTGTTCGATACAATGTCGCCTCCGATAGCTTTACCAAACACCTTCGTGTCGCCATAAACGTCGAGGTAGTCGTCCTGCAGCTGGAAGGCAAGACCTATTTGCTCGCCAAACTTGTAGAGGTTGTCGGCATCGCTCTCTGAAGCACCGGCCAGCATCGCTCCCATCTTCAGCGCGCATGCCAGCAACACGCTCGTCTTGAGCCTTATCATCTCTATGTACTCGGCCTCAGTGACATCGTCGCGCTGCTCGAACTCCATGTCGTACTGCTGGCCTTCGCCTATCTCAAGTGCCGTTACGGTAAAGAGCCTCATCACATCTGCAAGTTTCTCGGGCGGGCATTGCGCCATGCGCTCGAAGGCCAACACGAGCATGGAGTCGCCAGAGAGTATGGCGGTGTTGGCGTCCCACTTGCGGTGTACGGTCGGGCAGCCGCGCCTAAGGTCTGCATTGTCCATAAGGTCATCGTGCAGCAGGGTGTAGTTGTGGTATGTCTCAAGGGCACACGCCTGCATGAGTATGCTCTTCGGGTCATCCTTGAACAGGTTGTAGGCAAGGAGCATGAGCACGGGGCGTATGCGCTTGCCTCCTATGGAAAGCACGTATTTCACAGGCTCGTACAGTGAGGCTGGCTTGCGGTCGTAAGCCATGTTGTCAATAAACGCATTGACTTCATTCAGAATTTCGTCGGCTGTCATAAGCTTTCTTTGTGTATATAATGGGTTATTAATGTCGTGTGCTGTTATAGGTTGAACACTACCGGTATGGCGAACATCGTGCGGCAGGGCTTGGAGTCCATGATGCCCGGTTTCCAATGAGGCATCATGCGTATCACCCTCAGGGCTTCGCGGTCGAGTAGAGGGTCAACGGATTTCTGCACCGTTGGTGACGATATGCTTCCATCCTTGTTTACGATGAATGATACTACCACCTTGCCCTGGATCTTGTTGCTGCGGGCTTGCTCTGGGTAGCGCAGGTTTTTGGTGAGCCATTTCATGAATTCCGTGATGCCTCCCGGAAACTCGGGTAGCTTGTCGGTGGTGCGAAGAACGGTGGTGTCCTGTGCCAAAGCGGGAACCTGGGGCTGCGCCTGGTCTGTATTGGCTTCAGCCAACAGCGCGTCGGCTTCTCCAATAAGCATCAGGCTGTTTTCATCGATAGTGGTTGTAGCGTCTTTCGACAGTGTCTCTACGGCCTTTACCTTGTCAGCAGCAGCAGGCTTTTCCTCAGTTGTGGCAGCTACCATGTCCTCAGGTTCTATGGCAGGGGTGAGCGCCATCTCCTCCAGAACGTCATCGGGTATATAGTCCGTGCCAACATATCTGTCAGGACTGAATGTGTACTCTAAGGATGCGAACACCAGGGACAGGGCTATAGCAAGCCCTAACAGAAAGGCCTTGCCTCTCTGCTCGTCGATGTTTGCCTTTTTTGATTTCTTTATTTCCACACTAAAATTGCCTGTTTTACGTTATATTTCTAAATTCAAACGCAAAATTACGTCAGATATTTGAAAAAAAGAGTATCTTTGCGGATAAATTACGAAAAATAAAATGAATAGAGCTCCTTTAGCACTTTTGTTAACATTTACGGCCTGTACCGTCCAAGCGCAGGTGAGCCAGACGGAATACAACTTCCTTCGACTGCCTGTTAGTGCACATGCGGCAGCACTTGGTGGAGATGTCATCTCCGTTGTGGAGAACGACGCTTCGATGATATTCCATAATCCAGCATTGCTCACATCGGTAAGCGACAATACGTTGGGGCTGAACTTTATGAACTATATGTCGGGAGCAAATACTGCAAGTGCTACTTGGTGCCGCACGGTCAGGGAACGGGCGGCATGGGCTGTGTCGGCACAGTACATGAATTACGGAAAGATGAAGGAGGTGGATGAGAATAATGTAATAACAGGCGACTTCTCGGCCAAGGATATCTCGCTGGCAGGATATTTCTCGTATATGCTTACCGACAAGATAGCCGGAGGTGTCACAGTAAAGTGCATCTCGTCATATATTGGCGATTACAGTTCGCTGGCCATGGGTGTGGACTTAGGTGTTAACTATCAAGACGCGGAGAAAGGCTGGTCTGTGTCTGCTGTGGTGAAGAACCTTGGCGGACAACTCGACCCTTACGATGACGAATACGAGAAAATGCCCGTCGACCTGCAGATAGGAGCGTCGAAGAGGCTCGTAGGCACTCCTTTGCGCTTCTCGGCCTCCCTCGTCGATCTCAACCACACCGACTACAAGTTTATCAACCACTGGGTGTTTGGTCTCGATGTCCTGTTCTCGCAGACCATGTGGGTAGGCATGGGATATAATCTGAGGCGTGCCAACGAGATGAGGATTGTAAACGGGGAGGAAGAGTCAAGCCACGGGGCAGGATTGTCCTTTGGAGCTGGTCTAAACCTTGACAGGCTGCACATCAATGCGGCCTACGGCAAATACCACGTCTCAAGTTCTTCTGTATTAATCAATTTATCATATACATTATGAGAAAAATTACGATAGCCATCGATGGGTATTCGTCGTGCGGCAAAAGTACGATGGCCAAGCAGCTGGCCAAGAAACTTGGATATATATATGTAGACACAGGGGCCATGTACCGCTCTGTCACCCTCTATGCTCTACGCAGGGGATTATTTGCTGAAGACGGCACTGTGGATGCTGATACCCTGAAGTCTGAAATGGGCAATATCAGTATTTCTTTCAAGGTTAACGCTCAGACTGGACAGCCTGATACATATCTCAATGATGAGCTTGTAGAGGGAGAAATCAGAACACTGAGAGTGAGCAATCATGTCAGCCCCATAGCGGCCTTGCCGTTTGTTAGAGAGGCAATGGTTGCCAAACAGCGACAGATGGGACTTGAAAAGGGAGTTGTCATGGACGGCAGGGACATCGGCACAACAGTTTTCCCGGATGCTGAACTGAAAATCTTCGTGACGGCAAGTCCCGAGGTAAGGGCACAACGCAGATATGACGAGTTGAAAGCCAAGGGTGCCGATGCTGACTACGATGCCGTATTGAGGAATGTACAGGAAAGAGACTACATCGACACCCATCGGGAAGTAAGCCCCCTGTGTAAAGCTGACGACGCTGTGGTGCTCGACAATAGCGAGATGACCATCGAGGAGCAGGATCAGTGGCTTATGAAGGAATATTGTCGGGTGTGTGGAAACAAGTAGTGATTTGCCTGTAAAGGTACAACTTGTTCCCGTTTCGGTGTTTTACTGAAAAATCAGGTTGTTTCGCTGATTTCATTTTGCCATATTGTAGCTTGTTTGTAATTTTGTGGACGTAAAGAGATACAAGCACATACTATATTGCAGACAAAAGACAATTATCAACAAACGGAGATTAAGTTTTTGTTTATGTTATTGAGAAATACGCAACAACACAAATCACGTATTTCACGAAGGCAGAAGGAGGTTAGGCTTCAACACCTGTGATAGGAATTTGGGCGGCGGTAAGATACCGCCCTCCTCGCCGGGATACATTTCCGCAATCATATGAGTAGGATTACAGAGATTAAATATAGATTATAAATTTTGAGTTAATTACTGTTTTTATCCGGGGGTAACACGTCGTGAGACGTGTTACCTTTTTTGGTTGCTGAACCAAACATCTCCTGCTGTTATTACGGCTAAGCTTTCTTTTCAGTTTAGCCCATCTCTCACGCAAAGCTTTGCATCCGCCAACGCAAAGCTTTGCATCCGCCAACGCAAAGCTTTGCATCTGCCCACGCAAAGCTTTGCATTTGCTCCCGCAAAGCATTGCATGACATCGTCAGTCCTATTCTGAGTGAGAAAAGGGAGGAAAGACTCTCCATAAGTGGCACTGTAGTCCCCAAGGAAATTACTGCAGTTTAGTTCTTCCGGACTATAACTATTTGCGCCAGAGACGGCTCATATCTTCCAGAGTCTTGCCCTTGGTTTCGGGCACCATGCGCCAGACGAAGAGGGCAGCAAGGATGCAGATGGCACCATAGAGACCATAGGTGAACCAATGGCCGAAATGGTCGCCCTCGACAAGGTGCATGTTGAACATCGGCACAAAGGTGGAGCTGACAATCCAGTTGAATATCCACTGGAAGGCAACGGCAATGGCCACGGCCTTGCCGCGGATGGTGTTGGGGAATATCTCGGCGATGAGCACCCAACAGATTGGACCCCACGACATCATAAACGAGGCCGAATAGAGCATGATGCCGAGCATGGTGATCATTCGGAAGTCATTGTTGCCAAAAGTAATGGCTACCATTATTGCTCCTACACCCATACCGATGCTGCCGATGATGAGCAGTGGCTTGCGACCCAGTTTCTCCACGGTGAAGACAGCGATGAGCGTAAACGAGATGTTGACAATACCCATGATGACCGTCTGTACCATCGGGTTGTCCATACCCATGTCGCCGAAGATACGGGGTGCATAATAGAGCACGGCATTGATGCCGATGGCCTGCTGGAACACGCTGAGCATGATGCCGACGAAGATACAGAGGAAGCCATAGGCAAAGAGCTTCTCGGTCTTTTCGGTCACCGTCGATTTGATGCTCTCTATAATCTCGGCGGCAGCCTTCACGCCATTTATGCGCTGCAACACATACAGGGCCTTCGACTCCTGGCCGATCATCACCAGATAGCGAGGTGTCTCGGGTACAAAACAGATGAGCAGGGCGAAGAGTCCTGCCGGCAAAGCCTCACTACCGAACATATATCTCCAACCTGTGGCAATAGTCCATGAGGCAGCCTCGGGATTGACAATCGCGTTGACTCCGTTGATCATTTCGATGACAGGGTTTGCATGGGAACCCAGGATAAGGAAGTTGACGAAATAGACCACCAGCTGACCGAAGATGATGGCAAACTGGTTCCAGCTCACCAGCATACCGCGGATATGCGAGGGCGACACCTCTCCTATATACATAGGACAGATGGCGGATGCCAATCCCACACCTATACCACCGATGATACGGTAGATATTGAACACGACAAGCAACGAGAGCGAAGGTTGGCCCTGTTGGAAAAAGATAAACTCGGGATACATGCTTCCTAAAGCGGAAAGGAAGAAGAGCACCCCGGCAAGGATGAGCGAGCGCTTACGCCCCAGCCTGGTGGCCAGCATACCGGAAATGGCACTGCCGATGATACATCCGATGAGCGCACTGGCACAGGTGAATCCGTGCCAGCCGTCGGTATAAGTGAAGTCACTTGCCCCCATAAAGAATGCCTGCAGTCCCTTCTCGGCACCGGAGATGACGGCCGTGTCGTAGCCGAACAACAGACCTCCCAATACAGCAACAAGGACGATGGAGAAAAGATATCCGCTGTTTCCTTTCATAGTTTGTTTCATGATTAAGTAGTTTTAATAAATTTATTAGGATTGGTTTTGCCTGCAAAAGTAATCAAAAAAAAGGAATAACAGCAAAACTTTGGACATGATTTTTCCAGTCTGCTATTCCTAAGAGACGAAGAATTACTTAAAAACAACAAAATGGTAACCTGATTGATTTTGTATCCAAAACTCCTTTTACTTTCTACATTAAGAATGGAAAGAAATATTTTGTAAAATAGTCGGAGATGAAGAAACTGTATACAAGACCAAGGTCGAAGGCTGTCAGGATAACAGTGCAGACGCATTTGTTTGAGAGTAGTTACATCCCGACAGGAGGAAAGGGTCCCTTTGATGTGAAAGAGGAGAAGAAAGGCTGGAACATTTGGAGTGAAGAGAATCCCGATTAAGCCAGAAGGACGGGAGGTATAAAAAAAGAGAGAGAGAGGCTGTGTCTGTTACTTTTGACACAGCCTCTTCTTCTGTCAGATGAATGTCATACAAGGGGTGCTGCTCAACCTGCAAGAGGCTGGATGGCGTGGGTGGCAGCGGAAACACCCAGCGAACCGGAAATTACAGCAATGATAGCAGTGAAGAGCTTCCAAAGAAAGCTGAAAAGTTGTTTGCGATGTTCATTGGTCATGGCTGTGGTAAGTTAAAAGGTTAATAATTGAAGGATAGAAATCTGGCGGAGTAGGGAGTAGGCCGCACGGCACTCTCCAAACTGCGTAGGATGCTGCGATAAAAGGGGAGTTAACCGGAGTTTTCGGGAGCTCTTCTGCACTTCGTGCGAAGCGTCACCGCAAGCAGATGCCGAGCGAGAGTTATCGGTAGTTATCGGACAAATGAAAAAAGGAACGAGGATGCGCAAACCAATATGCGTATCCTCGTTCCTTTTATTGTGTGATTACGTGTTGCCATGCCGTTCCTGTTCTGAGTATTCGCTTCGTGCATCAAAACTGGGGCATGCCTTTCGTGCAAACTCACGGTGTCCGTGTACCGTGGCGTGCGGGTAGCGCTGCAGAAGCGACGCCGCCACAGAGTCTTGGCGCCACACTTGCCAGTTGCTCTTAGAAGCAGGCTACCTTCTGTGTCTTGTCACCTTTGCTGACGATGTTGATGCCACGCTGTGGCTTGGCAAGGCGCATGCCCGACAGGCTGTAGAAGGTTTTCTTGCCGCTGTTGATGGCAGGCTGGTCGGTAGGGACGTTGTCGATGCTTATCACCACGTTTTCAGCCTTCAGTTCTGCCTTCTCGCTGATGTGGATGAGTCGGAAGTTGTCCACCTTGTACCACGTCTGCGTAGGGGCGGTTGTTTGGTTGACACCGATGTTGAGCGTGGTGCCGTCCTCGGCTACGTCAAACTCCAGGGCGATGGTCTGCAGAGGTGTCATGTCGCCTCGTCCGGTGCTGCTCACCTGGTCGCGCAGCAGAGCCTTCTTGTCGCCGCAGAAGAGGTGCTGGTCGCCCAGTCGCGATGCGTTGTTGTCGGGTGCGTGCATGTCAACCGTCAGTCGGTAACTGCCTCGTGGCAGTGTGACGGGCTGGCTCAGCATTGCCTTCTTGCCGACGTTGGCATCCCAAACGCCGAAGATGTGAGTGCCGTCGGTGGCTTGTGGGTCGCCTGTGCCGCCACCCACGTTGACGCCCGACCATGTGGTGTTGATGTCGCGTGTCCAACCCTTCACGTCGTCCTCGAAACTGGGGTTCACGATGTACTGGCTGGTGACGTCCTCCGACTGCTCGGCGCTGAACTGGTCGCTCAGGACGACCGAGGTCTCGCTGCCGTCATACTGCACGATGGCAGAGTACGTTTGGCAGTGTGCGTCGCCGGCTCCGCGCAGAGGGTTGACCATGACGATGCAGAACGAGCGGTTGGCGAGCATACCCTCGAAACCGTTGCCGCGTCGTGCGCCGATGGTCAGCGTCTTGCTCTCGTTGTCCCAGTGCATAGGTATCTCGGTGTAGGCGCCGTTCTCGTAGTTGTAGTTGTCGTTCTCGTCCTCGTAGAGAGTGAAGTCGCCGTCGGCGCCTGGGTAGATGCGTATCTCCAGGTTATCCCACTTCTTCTCGGTGCTGTACTGCACGTCGGGTCCCCATGGCAGGATGCTTCCAGCCTTGATGTAGAGAGGGATGATGTCGAGGTTTGCCTGCTTGGTGTGGGTGGTGCCGCCCTGCAGTGTCTCGCCGGTCCAGAAGTCAATCCATTGTGTGCCGGCTGGCAGATAGTTGTGGGTGATGGTCTGGCCCTCGTTTACCACCGGGCACACCAGCATGGCGTCGCCGAACATATACTCGAACTTCTTGTCGCGGCACTCCTTGTCGCCGGGGAATGCCAGCGGCAGTGCCGTCATCAGAGTGCGGTGGTTCTGGCTCACCTGCCAGCTGAAGCTGTAGAGGTAGGGCAGCATGCGGTAGCGCATCCTGATGTATTTCAGCACCTGGGCGTAGTGTCCGTCGGTGTCGCTCTCCTCACCAAGCTGCCATATCTCGCAGTTGTGGCCGCTGCCGTGGAAGCGCATCATGCCGGTGAAGGTCGAGAACTGGGTCCAGCGCAGGTAGAGGTTGCGGTAGTTGTCGTCGTTGAAGGGACCGTTGCTACCCCACTTGTAGCCTACGAAGAAGGCACCGTTGTCGTTGTTCCAGTAGGGGATGCCGCAGGCGGTGAAGTTGAGGGCGGCTGGAATCTGCTTCTGCAGTGTCTCCCACGATGCGCTGATGTCACCGCTCCAGGTCTGTGCGGCATAGCGCTGCTGACCTACGAATCCGCTTCGTGTAAGGATGCTGACACGCTTGCCGGCGAGCTGTTCGTTGCTTGCCTGCAGGGCGCGGTGATGGTCGTAGACGCCGCTGATGTGGCCCAGCACGAAACTGTTGCGCATGGTGCGCCACGAGCGTCCGTTCTCGCTTATGTAGTCCAGTTCCGAGTCGCTCTTCTTCTGGTAGTCGGGCTCGGTGGAGTCCATCCAGTAGGCATCCACGCCCTTGCTCACCAGTCCCTCGTAGAGGTGTTTCCAGTAGATGTCGCGGGCTGTGGTGCTCCACACGTCGTATGGCTGTACGCCCTGGTTCCATGGGTAGCTGTTGGCTGGAATCATGCGTCCCAGCGCCTGCAGTTCCTTGAAGGCAGGAGTCTCGTATCCGAAGTTGCCCCAGATGGAGATGAGCAGGTGTGCGTTGTTGGCGTGCACGTCGTCAATCATCTCCTGATAGTTGCTGAAGTAGGTCTTGTTGAGGAAGTAGAGCGAGTTCCAGTAGCGGTGGTCGTTCTCCTCGCCCCAGTACTGCCAGTCCTGCACCACGCAGTCTATGGGCACCTGTCGCTTGCGGTACTCGCGTATCACGTTCATCGTCTCGGTTGCCGAACGGTAGCGCTCCTTGCTTTGGTAGAGTCCGAAGTTCCACAGAGGCATGAGCGGAGCCTCGCCCGTGAGCCATCGTGTCAGTGTCACCACGTCGTCGGTAGGGTCGCCAGCCAGGATGTAGTAGTCAATCTCCGAACCCGTACTCTCGAAGTATGTTCCCTTGGCATCGTCGCTCCATGTGGTGGGCGAGTAGTTGTCCCAGAAGATGCCATATCCCTTGGTCGACTGGAAGAAGGGGATGCACACCTTCATGTTGTCCTGCTCAAGCAGGATGGTCTTGTTGCGCTGGTTCAGGTCGCCGTTCTGTATCTGTCCCAGACCGTACACGCACTCGTCGCTGTCCAGTGCGAAGGTGGTTCGTATGGTGTAGGTGTCGTATGGGGTGACGCCGCTGCGCTCCTCCATCATGGTGCCGCCCGTCTTCTCGCTGACGAGTGGAGTGCCGTCGGCACGCAGTGCCGAAATGTGTCCGTCCTTGCGGCTGATGCATATCGTCACGTCTTGGCTGCTCACCTTGATGTCGCCCTCGCCGCTCATGCCGTCGTATGTCAGCGCGATGCTCTTGTCGTAGTCCTTTATGACAGACATGCTCAGCTTGTCGATGGCTGCCAGTGCGGCATGGCTCTTCAGCACGCGCACCACCTTATTATTATAAAAGAGGATGTAGGTGTGCAGCTTGTCCTGGGTGATGTGCAGACCGCCCTCAATGCTCTCCACACTGCTCACGCCCACGGTGATGCTGGCTGTCAGCAGCACGTCCTCCAGCCGGCGCAGCACCTTGTATGCCTCGTTGTAGCTGGTGGCTGTCAGTGCAGCCTTGCCCTTGCGTGCCTCGTCCAGGGCCTTTGCCAGCTCCTCGCTGGTGCCTGTCTGCAGTTTCCTCTCTGCTTCGCCTATCCTTGTGTCTATCCTGCCGGCAATCTCGCTGGTCAGCGACTCGGCGGTGTAGCCCAGTCTGTCCCATGTGCAGGGGTAGAGTGCTGCCATGCCGTACTTCTCCAGGTAGTCGATGTTGCTGATGGTGCTGGTGCCGGTGCTGCTTGTCAGTCCGAGTGCGTTGATGAATGCGGCACCGTTCGAACCGATGGTTATTGGTTCCTTGGCGAAGTTCATGTTCGAGCGCATCACCTCGTTCTCGGCAATGTTCCACACCACGATGGTGGTGCCGTGGTCGGTGTCGAACGACATGGTCGACGCCTCCTGCGTACCTTTGTTGGCACCGTTGAACCACCACACATAACTGTTGGTGGCAGGTGTGGCTTTCAGGTTTGTGCCCTCCACCACGTAGTACTGCTGGTCGCCAAGCACGAAGTACCTGCCGTCGACCTGCGCCTTGTCCATCTGGAAGGCGATGTTGTTGGTGCCGCTGGCGGTGATGGTCAGCGTGTTGGCCGAGGCATCGTAGCTGAATGCCGACTGCGGGGCGCGGTTGTTGTCGGTGCTGACATAGTCCTGCGCCCTGAATGTGTAACGTTGCTGCGCATTTGCCACTGTCACGCACAGCAGCGTCAAAACGAGCAACAATGCTTTTCCTGTTTTCATCTTTTTTAGGTTAAAATAGTTGGTCATCGTCTTTTATTCCTATTTAAATTCTTTTTCTATCGGTTACCTTCGGCACCACCTCTCGGAAGTGAAAATGCACAATGTGTGACTTGCTCAAGGTGAAAATTCCGCTTCAAAAATAATGCGTTTCTTCGTAATATACAAACATTTCGGCAAAAAGTTTGTAAAAAACGCATATATCTTCTGTTTTTACGATAAGTCACGTTCGTAAAAGACATAGAACATTGTGTTTTATCGTAGTGTTTACGAAAAGCAGTGTGTTGTCCATTCCCCTTCCTTTTTCCACTGCTTCAAATCTTGATAATCTTCTTCGGCATCCATACGGCTAATACGGTGCAATTGGCAAGGAGAATTGCAAAGGCAGAACTCAGCCAGGCAGCCTAAACAAATATCGGTCAAACATTATCCCTCGTGCAAGGGATAATTGTGTCCTGACGATACATAAATCACCTCAAAAAACGACAAAACTCAGAATAAAAGCAGACAAGGGCAACCTCTGATGGCATACCCTCGTCAATCAATATCAATTTCTCAGAATTAAACGACAATCCCTAATATAACTATGAAATAAGCAAAAAATCTAAAAGCACGAAAACAGGTCAATGTTCCGGCTCTGCCAGCAAGGCTGCACCTTGTTTCCTATAGGTACATTGTCCTGTCCTCGTGCTTCGAGGCGCACATCTAAATATAAAAGGGGTGGATACCCTCCTATGTAAATGTAGCCTGAATAACCCTCATCGGCATTGAAAGTGAATGACGTGGCCGACTTAATGCATTATCAGCCTTTCTTCTTTCTAATATAAGTTTGTGTTTGAATTAATGAAGCGTTTGGATTGGTTATGAAGTCCCGAAAATTCTGTAGTTTTGGTTGCAAAATTACTAAGTCAGTTTATAAATCAAAATAACAATCAGCAATCACATGTAAGTGATTAGATTTCGAATGTATAAATGCGGTTAAGCGGGATTATTTGCATTAATAGTGTTTCTTTACATATCAAAATGGAGCCTGATACAATCTTTCCCTAAAATTATCTGGCTTGTGTCGCATACACAAGTCATTATAGGTGTCTGGTGAACATTCGGTGAGTAGTCTTACAGGTGCTTGTTGCGGTATTCGGCCGGGGGCATGCCGTATTTCAGAGAGAACAGACGATAGAAGGTTTGCAGCTTTGGTATACCGCATTCCTGTGCTATGGTCTCGACCGTGTACTCAGGATGTTCACGCAGCTGCTTTGCCGCATGGTCAAGTCTCATACCGTTCACGTAGTCTGTGAACTTGATGCCGAGATATTTTCTGAACAGTGGAGCGAATTTGTTCTTGGGTACATTTGTTCTCTTTAGGATGAAGTCACGAGACAGCTTTGGGGTAAGGTAGTTGTCGTCCTTCAAGATAAGAGCGTTGATGCGGGTGAACATTTTTTTATCCATGGAACAATCGCTTCCTTCGTTCGCCTTTTGATTTTTCTTTTTCGCCATTATTAAAAGAACTTTATTCTTAATATTGATTAGTAGTAACTAACTATCCGTGGCAAAATTAAGCAAAAAGCAGAAAATATAAAAGCCTATTACACTATTACTTATCCCAATTTGTCATTTATGTTATCTCAATTTATCATTAGCCTGTTAAAATGGCATCTCGACACTCTTCCATGAGCCATTTAGGGGTACTTGTGGCACCGCATATTCCAACTGTTGATACATCTTTTAGCCATTGTTTTTCAATTTCTTCTGCACTTTCTATAAGATGGCTGTTTGGGTTCACTCTTAGGCACTCGCCGAACAGCACTTTCCCGTTTGAGCTTTTCCTGCCGCTAACGAAAAGGATAAGGTCGTGTCTGACGGCGAAGGCGGCGATATTGGGTATGCGGTTGGCAACCTGGCGGCAGATTGTGTCGAAACTCTTGAATGTAGCGCAGGGGGATATGTGCTCCTTTATATATTGTATAATGTCCTGAAATTCGTCGAGCCCTTTGGTGGTTTGTGAATATAGGTATATGTCACGTCCGAAATCGAGTCGTGTGACATCTTCGAATTTCTCTATTACGATGGCATTCTGGCGAGTCTGTCCTACAAGGCCGAGCACTTCGGCATGTCCGTTCTTGCCGAAGATTACGATCTGTGCCTCGGGAGCAGCATCGTATTGCAGTTTTATCCTGCGTTGAAGTGCCAGCACCACGGGGCACGTGGCATCGATAATCTCTATATTGTTCCGGCGTGCTGTCTCGTAGGTCTCTGGTGGCTCACCATGTGCGCGCAACATCACTTTGGCATCGTGCAGGGTAGCAAGCTGGCTGTGATTTATGGTAATGAGTCCTTTCTCATGGAGCCTTTCCACTTCCATGCTGTTGTGAACGATGTCGCCAAGGCAGTACAGGGGTTTTCCTGACGCCAGTTCCTCCTCGGCTTTCCTGATGGCCGTGGTTACTCCGAAGCAGAAGCCGCTGCCGTTGTCAATTTCTATCTGTAGCATGTGTTCTCAGTCCGTTTTAGTCACCTCAAGGTGGCCTTTACCTTTATCTCTACCTTGGCATTGTTGGGGTCGTTGGTAATCATCAGTATGCGAGGTGTCTTCCTGATGGTCTTGAAGGCCTCTGCGTTGGCCGTTACCTTTAGCTTGGCACTCTCGCCAGGTTCTATTTTTGTCTTGCTTAACGAGAGCTGCAGTCCTGTTGTCGACATCTGCAGCGACCTGATGTCGAGCAGCGAGAGTCCTGTATTGGTAATCTCAATCTCGCCTCGCTTTTTCTTCTTGCCGTTGAATGCTCCCAGGTCGAGTGAGTCTTTGGAGAGCGTTATGTGAGGTGCGTCCTCAAGCTCCTCTTGGCTCAGCATCTCGAAGTCTGGCAGCAGCACCGCTGATACTGTTATCTCCTTGTCGGCAGCAATCTTGTCGCCCTGTGCGAAGCCGAGGTATATGCTCGTCTGCGACAGTCCGAAATCACGCAGCTTGTGGGAATCGAGTGTAATGGTAGCCTCGCCTGAGTGTCCAGGGGCGATGGTCGTAGGTGACACCTCCGCTGTGAGATATGGCGGCAGGTGCATTATCTGAGGTTGCGACGGCTGGTCGCTGGTATTCAGGATGTGTATGGTCTTGTATGGTTTCGCTCCGCGGTTGACATCCTCAAACTCAATGTCGTTCTGGTCCACCATGAGTGCTCCGAGCGTATAGTGGTAGCCTCCGGCATAGCTTACCACCTCGTCGACAACAATGCCCCTGATGGTCAGTCGCAGGGGCTCAAGACCATTGTTGAGTGTGAGATACGCGCGCTTGACGAAGCGACCCAGCGTCTTTGCGTCGTAGACGGCCGTCACCTTGTATTCCTCGCCTGCCGCGATGGTGGCGCGCGGTATTTCTATGGTTGTGCATCCGCAGTCGGTGGTTGCCTCGGTGATGCTGAAAGGCTTGCCAGTATTGTTCTTCAGCTTGAAGTTTACCGTTATCGGCTTTCTGAATTCCACCTGTCCGCAGTCCACCAGCTCCAGTGCCGACTCTATTGTCTGTGCCTGTGCTGTTCCTGTTGCCATCATCAGTATGGCAGCGATAATATTTCTGTATTTCTTTTTGCTCATTTTCTTGTTGTTATGGTTATTGGTTTAGTCCTGCCGGTATATTCCGGGCTGTATGCACATTCCACTATGCACGAGCCTGTATGGTATGTTCCTTCCCTGTCGACAAAATACTCTGTCTCCACAGTGTGCTTGCCTTTGGACATGCGGTCGAAGAAATAGGTTGTGCAGTTGTCCTGCGGTGCCACGTAGCATCCGCCACGGTAGCCGCTCAGCTGATTCACTGGTTCCAGGCATGCTGCCCTAAGGTCTTTTATCTGAACGAAGTCGTAGTCGCGGTCAGCGATAACAGTTATTGTTACCTTTACCTTGCTTCCAACCTTCAGTTCCCCGGCTGGAATGTCAACGTTGCGCTCTATGCTTAGTCCTGCCGTGGCATCCGTGATGTCCTTCCTTGCGGCCAGTTCCTGTACATATACGCTGCCCCATGAGGTGCCGTCGCCAGTCTTCTCGAAGCTCACGGTCCTGGCTTTTGCGTTGTCTATGGTGCTACGCACATATCCTGCTCCGGAGGTAGGCTCCGTGTTGTCCAGTGTCTTGCCGTCCACCTTGATGGTTGTTCTTGCTCCGTCCGCAATGCTCTCCTTGCAGTCTGTCATTAGGGCGTGGATGGCATCGACGCTGTTCACGGGAGTGTCCCATGCCTGTGTGTGCTTCTGCTGCAGCAGCCACAGCTTCATTGCGTCTATGCACTCGTGGTCGTCGGGTGTGATGGCTGTTATGGCCTCTATGGCAGCCACATGTGTGGGTATCTTGTAGTCTCTCCAGCTGTAGGCAGCCCGTGGCGTGTCGAAATACCGTCCGAAGCCCTCCTTCGCCACAGTGAACTCCTTTATCGAGCGCACGTACTCCTTGGCTGTTGAGTTGTCCTTTCCGAGAATGATTGCTGTCATGGCCTTTGTCCTGATGTCCGTTCTTCGGTCGGCTTTCAGCAGCAGGTTCCTCAGATATGTGTATGCTTTGTTGTCACTGGTGTTGTCTGCGGCGATGGTGCAGAGGTATAGGTAGTCGATGTCCGTATTGGCAAGCTGTGGTGACTTCTCCTTCCTCATTGCGTCACCCCTCTCGTCGTAAGCCTTGCGCAGGAATGTCATGGCCTTGCCCAGCAGGTCCTTTGTGTCGTTGTTGCCTTCTGCCATCTTGCCGAGCCTTGCCAGCAGCGTTGCTACCTCGGTGGTTATGTATGTGCTGCCGTTCATTCCCTTCCACCAGCTGAACGAGCCGTCCTCGTTCTGCAGTTCGGACAGAGTCTTGTATATCGTCTTCAGCTTGTATGTCAGGTTGTTCCTGTTGAAGTAGTTGGCCAGCATCATCTTCTGTCCGCTCTCGCTGTTGGCTTCCGCGAGCCATGGAGTCTCCGCGAGCACAATGCTTCTCAGGTCCTCGTTGCGCTGTAGGTTGCTCGCCAGCGATACCTTGTCGGTCTTCCAGCTCTCCATGGTCTCCCTGATGCCCGGTACCGACGTCAGTATGTCTGATGCCAGAACGGTAGCATAGTAGGCCGATGCAAGTGATATGGCGCTGTTGTCCCTATAGTCGGAGACGGTGGGCAGGGCCTGTATGACCGTCCATATCGGGCTGTTGGTATATTCCACCGTCACTCTCCTGTCTTGTCCCTTGCTGGCCAGCTGCTGTATGTCCACGTTATATGTGCCGGGGCCTGTTTGTGTGAAGGGGTGGGTGTTTGTCACCAGCTCCTTGTCCGTGAGCACGGGCAGATAGTGCTGCTCACCGTCGGAGAACCCCTTGCCAGAGGCTGTAATGCGGCATATGAGCATACCCTCACGTGCTGTAAATCCGAACGCCACCTCCGATGTTGCGTTGGCTTCGATGCTGAAGTTCCTTGACAGAGTCTCAATTACTTTCTGGCTCTCTGTGTCGATAAGCTCCATTCGTGCCATACCCGTTACGGTGTTGTCAGTAGTGTTCAGAAGCCTGGTAACCACTGTGGCATTGTCGCCTTCCCTTACAAACCGTGGCATGTTGGGCTGTACCATGACACTCTTGCTTGCCACAGCCTCTGCCTCGATGGTTCCTGCGTTCATCTCACGGTCGTGTGCCAGTGCCAGCAACCGCCATGTGGTGACGCTCTCCGGCAGCGTGAAGCTCAGTTCCACATTGCCCTTGGCATCGGTTCTCAGGTCTGGGGCAAAGAAGGCTGTCTCGTCGAAATTCTCCCTCAGCTTGCTGTCTGTCTGAGTGCCATTGCCTGTTGCGTCTGACTTTGCTTCTGTTATTCCGGCAATTGAGCCTATCAGGGCCGTAGCGGCCATGTCCATCGAGATGTTCTGTGCGCCTTCCTCAACAGCCGTCAATTTTGCACTTTGCTTGCCGTATGCCCTCATCTTCATCATACGCATGAAGGTATATAGAATATTGAAGCATTTGTCATCAAGATGGCTCAGCGTGATATGCTTCTCTGGCAGCATCTTAAAGTCCTGGAAACCGTACAGTCCTGTTGTGGCATGCGACCCGCCTATCCATGTTGCCCATGGCATTGGGTGTGCGAAGAGATTGTTGATGGTCTGCAGGCTATGGCTCTGCAGTGCGTCGAGCGACTTGTCGTAGATAGTCGCAAGGAGCTGGGCATCGGCCGGCGTGCCGTCGCCGCGGCTAATAGTGAGCGTCCACGTCTCCTTTTGTCCTGGCACAAGCTTGTCGCGGAAGCTCTTCCATTCTGTTCTGAGCACCTTGTCGGGCTCAGTACGGCTGATGGTTACCGAGTGGCTGTAAAGCTTTCCCCTGTTCACCCATGCGTAGGTGATGCGTATGCCGTCGCCGTACTCTTCCTTGTAGCTGAATGTGCGGCTGTGCAGGCAGTCGTGCCCCTCCATTATTCCTGACTCCAGCATCTTGCCGCTTGTCAGTATGGTATAATATATGTGGTGTTCCTCGTCAGACGACCCCACCTGTATGGTGGCCGGGAAGTTGCTGGAGCTCTGGTAGAACCAGTCATGCGTCTCTATGGGTGCTTTCTTGTCCTGTAGGGTGAATACCACAAACTGTCGTCTTATGGTGTCCTCGCCACAGATGGCCGTCAAGCTGTGCTGTCCCGAGCGCAACCTCAGTGCCCTTATGTCCGTAGCCTCGTTGGTGTTGGCCTCCAATTGTTTCCCGTCAATGGTGCAGCTTACCTTGGCTGCTATTTTCTCGCCGGCAATGTTCATATATCCGAACGTTATGTTGCCGAGACTGTCGGCGAGGCTCTTCTCGGGCATGTCGCATGTGAGCACCGTCGTATGGTTGCTCAGCGGAATGCTCACCGTGCTCTGGTGTGACTCGCCTGCGCCATCAGTCACCGTGGCCTCAGCCTCGATGTTGAAGTACATGTGAGAGTAGTTCTTCTGCTCTGGCAGCACCATTGGCATCCTAACTCTGAAGTGTCCGCTGTCGTCCGTGATGGCAGAGTCCTTTGAGAGTATCGTCTCTTCTGGCATGTTCCATGGCCTCCACCACCACGAGGCCCTTCGTGTCACGGTATAGCTTACCTTTGCTCCCTGTACGGGCATGCCCGAGAACGTACGTGCCGTTCCCTCCACGGTGATGGTGTCGCCGGCTGAGTATTTGTTGTCGGGCTTCTCAAGTTCTATGTCGAATGTCGGCCGTTTGTATTTCTCCACCCTTATCTGCTTGACGCAGCGTCGTGAAGCCTGAACGCTGATGCGGCAATTGCCTGTCAGTCCCACTTCGGGAAGGGTGAAATCTGCCGCGGCCTGTCCAAACTCGTCTGTAGTCGCTGTTTTGCGTTCCACCTCCTCGTAGTTTGCGTTCTGCAGTACGAACGTCACGGCCTCTCTAACCTTGGGTGCCGCTGTCTGGTTATGGCTGTCTGCTTGCCAGAGAATGGCGGATGCGTGGACGGTCTGTCCCGGACGGTATAGCGTGCGGTCGGTATTTGCAACGACTTTAGTGGCGTCTTTCGGATTAGGGTCGTAATATTCCGGAGCCACCGATACTTCGGCGCAGGCGTTGTCATGGTTGGTATAGGCGTATGCCCGCACAGGCTTACGGTTAGTGTACTGGTATACAACCTCACCGTTGCGGCCTGTTGTTAGCGTCTCCGTCACGCCGCTGTTTTTCTCCCATGCCTGGCTTGTCGACAGCCTCACCTTGGCACCGCTCACTGGTTTGCCGGTGGTGGCGTTGACAACCGCTATCCTGACTTTCTTGTCGGGGAGCGTCTCGGAGATGGTGAACAAGTCAGACACGTGCAGCAGACACCGCTGTGGCGCTATGTCCTTGTTGTCGGTGCTCACTACAAGAAGGTATACACCAACAGGCAGTGGGGCGAGGGTCAGCGAGTCGGCGCTCTCCTCATAGGGTGCGCGTCCTACGTACCTCAGCTGCTCGTTCTGTACCACTGTACCAACTATGTGCTTCTGTATCTGCACCAGGTCCTTCTCGTCGTCAGGGTTCAGCCTGGTGTCGCCGGGCAGCGATGTACGGTACAATGCGAGGTTGAGCTGCGAAATGTTCCTTATGGAGTTCACCCTTACTAGTCGCGGTGTCTCGGGCAGCAGCATGATGTCGCCGGCATTGATGTTGAACGATGGCCGCTCAAGCTCTGTCTTGGCATTGCGCAGGTAGTTCAGGCCAGGCCATCCGCCCCACTTGCTCAGCGAGTAGTTTATGTACTGCACCTTCTCGGCGGCCGTGGCATCGTTGGTGTTCTCCATGCACTTGTACCTCTCCACTGCCAGTTCTCCAGCCACTTTCATGTCTCCGTAGATGGTTATCAGCGAGTCTAAGCTCTGCAGGTATCTTGACTTCTTCACCTCCGCCTCGTTCTCACCTTTCTGAGCCCTCACCATCTCCAGTGCTGTCACGCACTGTGCGTACCTGTTTCCCGTGGCGGCATAGTAGTCGTGCATCTGTTTGAACGCTTTGGCCTCGTAGCCGATGATGTGCAGCAGGTCATTGTAGAATATCCTGCTGTATGCTTCCTCCACTACTAATGGCTTGTATTCCTCGGCCTTGACGTTGCCGAGCAAGTCGATGTCTGCCATTGACAGGCGGTAGTAGTCCTTGCTGCGTTGCTCGAACAGTTTTCTATCCTTGGCATTGTTGGTTCCAACGGCTCTATTGTGGTATATGCGCCCCAGTGCGCATCGCAACACGGCCACGGCCACGCTGTCGCTCACGGTTCGCTCGCTGTTGTGCAGCCTTGTCATTTCCGTTTCAGCCGAGTCTGGGCATACCTGCATACTCACGTCTGCCCTCATTAGCAGTGCCTTGAGCATGTGTCCGTATTGTTTCTCGGTCTGGGCCTTTTCGGCTATGCGGCACAGTATCTCTACCTGTGTAGCTGGAAGGTCTTTCTGTATGGCGTTGTCCACTTGTTTCCACAGGGATGTATAGCTCTCAGCCTTTACAGTGAGAGCGGCAACCAAGGAACCCAGCAAGAATGTTATTAGGAGTCGTTTCATAACGTGTTGTTGTCGCATTTACATTATACAATGCAAAGATAATGTTTTTTTTTCAAATATATCCTACTTTGCTTCAAATATACCCTTCTTTTCAAATAATTAATGTTAGATTAACGTGAGTTCGATAATTTTTCGTAACTGACAGTATGCATTGTAAGCGTCAGTGAATTGTAGGAGTGTACGTTTTGTAATATTGCCAGTGAATATTTTCCTGTTGTTTTATTGTCCGTTCCCAAAGATAAGGTAATATTTGCTGTGCAAATTATTAACTGATTTCTTTGCTGTTTGCCGTATATTTATTACCTTTGCATAAAGGTGGAATTTGATGTGACTCACCTATGTTAACCGCTCTTCAAGCAGCTCTTGTCTGTCAATGGCTATAGCGGGGAGTCAGGAACGAAATTGATTGAATGAACAAATATTTATAGATTATGTTTAGGAGATTATTGATTGCCATTATTGTAATGACATTGCAGGTGACAGTATCTGCAGACACTTTGGAAATCAAGAAAGTAAGGCATGCGGGACCATTTCATGCCGTGAGCCCGGTTGTGTTGGATAGCGTTGACAATGCCCAGAAAAAGTATGCTGAGAGAAAGCCCCTCGATATGCGTCTGCCACTGTCTCTTGTGGAGAACAAGCCCTTTGTGGATGTTGCTGCACTTGCCCTCGACAGTAGCGATGTCCATATCGTGGCCTTTGACGTGATGGCTGCAAAATATCTTAAAGACATTAAGGTAGGCGTCATGGGCTGCAAGGATTACAAGGTGTTTGCTGACGGCAAGGAGCAGTCTGGAGCAATAACCCTGCAGCCTGGCTATCACAGCATAAGCGTGAAGTTTGTTGCCGACAGCACTGCCATCGTGCTGTCTGTACCAGAGGACGGACTTGCGTTGTTGGAGGATGGTATGCGCCGCTTTTCCATGTCAGACGTGCTTGGCACCAAGGTTACTACCCGCGCGTCGCTCTCAGCATCGGGCCGCTGGGCCTTCGTGGCGTACAGATGGTATGATGCCGAGAACAAGGTCGTAAGCGAGCAGTGGCTTACAGACCTGAAGACTGGTGAGAAGCGAATTTTAAATGGTGAGGCAACATGGATGCCAAATTCTGACAGGTACTATTTCACGGAGAAAGTTGGCGGAAAGAAGTCCCTGAAGGCCGTTGACCCGCTGACGGGCAGTGTCACTGTGCTGGCAAAGGACTTCCCCGACGAGTGGTTCGTCATTTCTCCAACAGAGAAATATGCTGTAATCTCCCCAAAGACTGAGGGAACGAAGAAGGAGGATGGTGTCTTCGAGATTATTCATCCGGACGACAGGCAGCCGGGATGGCGCACACGCTACTCGCTTGCTAAGTACGACTTCGAAACTGGCCTCACGCAGCCCCTTACATACTCCTACAGGCATGTGTCGTTGTCGGATATATCTCCCGATGGGCGATACCTGCTCTTCTCCGTGGTCTCAGACACGCTGCAGCAGCGGCCAACCACACGCAGGACATACTATGAGCTTGACCTGGAAACCATGAAGACAAGAATGCTCGTGGAGAAAGACGGTTTCATCGGAGGTGCCCTATACTGTGGTAGCAGGGACCTCGTGGCGTTCTCGGCAAGCACCGAGGCATTCGGCGGCATAGGGAACAGGGTTCCTGAGGGACAGACACCAAATATGTTTGACTATCATCTCTATCTCATGGATGCAAGGACACTGAAGGTGACACCCGTGACTGCCGACGATGCGACAAGCATCGAGGACATGGAATGGTCGGCTGCCGACAAATGTCTCTATTACACAGCGCAGAACGGCGACAGCGTAAGCCTTTACAGGCTCGACATGAAGACACTTAAATCGACAATGGTCAGACAGCCACTTGAGGAACTCTCGGGTATGAGCATTGCCAGCAAGGGCGGAAACATCATGGTACATGGCTCGTCGGTGTCTGTACCATACGAGGTGTACAACATCACGGCTCCTGCCGGGAAGGCCAAGGCCGCACTGGTAATGGCACCCAACAGGGACGACTATGCAGGGCTGAGGCTGAGCGAGGCAAAGCCATGGAGCTTCGAGACAGAGAGAGGCTACAGGGTTACAGGCTTCTACACTCTGCCCGCAGACTTCGACCCGGCAAAGAAATATCCTGTCATAGTGCATTACTATGGAGGATGCTCGCCAACGTCACGCCGTTTCGGCAACGGCTCTCATTATCCCGCACACTACTGGAACGCACTCGGATATATAACGTTTATTGTTAATCCGTCGGGAGCTTCGGGCTTCGGGCAGGAATGGGCCTCAAGGCATGTGAACACCATGGGAGAGGGACCTGCACAAGACATCATAGATGCCACACGGCAGTTCGTGAAGGATGTGCCACAATGCGATGCCGACCATATAGGCTGTATCTCGGCATCCTACGGCGGCTTCATGACACAGTATATGATGACTAAGGACAACCCCTTTGCATGCGGTGTGTCGCATGCAGGCATCTCAAGCCACACCAGCTACTGGGGAGAGGGCTACTGGGGATATTCCTACAGCGAGACCTCGGCCGCCAACAGCTTCCCCTGGACACGCAAGGATCTCTTCGTAGACCGGTCGCCTCTGTACAATGCCGACAAGATTACTAAGCCCATACTCTTCACTCATGGTACTGCCGACACCAATGTGCCGCTGGGCGAGTCTATTCAGATGTATACAGCCTTGAAATTGCTCGGCGTGCCTACGGCCTTCATTGAGGTGGAGGGAGAAAACCACGGTATTATGGACCCAGTGAAGCGCACTAAGTGGATAAACTCCATCATGGCATGGTTTGAGAAATACCTCAAGAACGACGATGCGTGGTGGAACGCCATATATACACCTAAACAATTGTAGTTCCACCCTTCTCGCAGATTGACGGCTTGCCACCATGTTGCACCCCGCTTGGTGGCAAACCGTAAGTTACGGATTGTTACACAAGCGTTCCCTTGCGGAACTATTCTGAGCTAAAAAACGGCAAAAAAGTTGCAGATACGAACAAAACGTTGTATCTTTGCACAAAATAGTGTTGTTTAGAGGCCGTGCTCGCTTACTTTCCGTAAGTTGCATTCCTCGCTAATTGTTATCAATAATAAGATGGGACACGTATTAGACTCTTTGGACAGAAAAATTTTAGAGCTTATTGCGCAAGATGCCCGCACGCCATTCCTTGAGGTGGCAAGAGCGTGCAATGTCAGTGGCGCAGCCATTCACCAGCGCATACAGAAGCTTGTCAGTACAGGTGTTATCCTTGGTTCGCAGTTTGTGCTCAACCCTGAAAAGTTGGGCTATGAGACATGTGCCTACGTAGGGCTGTACCTAAAGGATCCTTCCGACTTCGACGATGTGGTCGAGAAACTGAAGGAAATTCCTGAGGTGGTGGAATGTCACTATACCACAGGTGGTTTCGACATGTTCATCAAGATATATGCCCTGAACAACCATCATCTTCTCAATATCATTCACGACAAGCTGCAGCCGCTCGGATTGTCGCGCAGTGAGACTATCGTGTCGTTCAATGCCGTCATAGACAGGCAGTTGCCAATACCCACATTGCCGGATGATGAGTGAGGAACCGTTTCTGCGATTGCTGGCCGCAATGGCCATGGGAGGTCTTATTGGTCTTGAGCGCGAGTTGCGTGCCAAGGATGCCGGCCTTCGTACCCACTTCCTCGTTGCTTTGGGAAGTGCGCTGTTCACGCTTGTCTCGCAATATGGTTTTGGTGCCGACCTCAAGGACTCCTCGCGCGTAGCGGCCCAGGTGGTGTCTGGTATCGGTTTTCTTGGTGCCGGAACTATTATTTTCCAGAAGAACGTCGTTCATGGTCTTACTACGGCGGCTGGACTGTGGGTGACGGCAGCCATCGGACTGTCATGTGGCACTGGCATGTTTGCTGTGGCCGGAGCTACCACTGTGCTGGTGCTGCTGGGATTGGAGGTGGTGAACGCTTTACATCCTCACCGTAGCCATACCATTATCTCTCTGTCGTTCTCCTCTACCGACAAGCAGATGTTGCCCTTGATGCAGAAAAGACTGCGTGAGGCTGGTTTTGAATTGAAGACGTATGAGATGAGGGAGAAACATTCCTCCCACGGATGCTCATATGATGTTGTCATGGAGCTACAGGCCCGTCGTGGCGGACATATCAGCAAGCTGCTCGCATGTGTCTCAGATGTCGATGACGTCTCCATCTCCAATACCGACTGATGCCTGTCGGTTGTCTTTCTTGCGTTCATATACGCAAAAGGCATATCCCTGACGTTGTGTTTTTTCTTTCAGTTTCCATCCGTCGTAGGCTGGAAACCATGAGTCGGCATGCTCGGCTGTGGAATCTATCTCAGTGATGTACAGCCTGTCGGCGATGCTTATTGTCTGACGGTATATCTGCTCTCCTCCAATGATGAATATCGTGTCGTCCGTGCGGCAAGCCTTCATGGCCATAGCTATAGAACCATAAACCTCAACACCGTTTGCGTGCTTCATAGTAGTGCTTACAACTATGTTGCGCCTGCCAGGAAGCGGTCCGTTGGGCAGCGACTCGAAGGTATGTCTGCCCATAACCACTGTGTGTCCCAATGTCAGTTCCCTAAACCTCGTCATGTCTTCTCCTATATGGAAAAGCAGGCGGTTGCGGTAGCCTATGGCTCTGTTGGCAGCTACGGCGGCAATAATGCATATCATAGTGTCAGTATATTTTCGACATCAGGAATGTGAGTACTCTTTATCCTCCACTCCTGAGGATAGAGGTTGTTGGCCCTGTTGCCGAGGTTTTTCACAAATCCCAATGGCACGTTCCTGTATGTAACGAGCACGATGCCCAATGGTGTGCCATCGGGCAGTTGCAGCGACTCTCGTCGCAGATAGTCTATTGCCTGCCTGTATGTCAGTTCTGCCTGTGGATATTTCTCCCTCTGCAATCCGTGCGACATAGCCTCGCTATGGTCTGGCACTGCCTGCTTACCTTTTAATATAGGCTTTCTTACACCATCATAGACTACGTTCAGGGCCTTCCCGCCTAAGCGCGACAGCTCACCTGTTGCCGATGCCTTTCCGTTGCCATGCTTTCTCAGCACCGCTACGAACAGTCCCTCGCTGCGGCTCACGCCCGGTATGAACCTGTATGCAGGAATAGCACCCTTCAGTGCTCCCGTGATACCCCATCCGCAGCTGGTGTCCACCTCGACGAAGTCTGCTCCCAGCTCGCTGGCTATCCATGCCGCATTCTCCTCGTCCTCGTAGGCATTGAAGGTGCAGGTGGAGTATATCATTATTCCTCCTGGCCTGAGACAATGCCATGCGTCAGCCACAATCTCCCTCTGAAGCTTGGCGCATCTGGCCACGTTTGCCGTGCTCCATTCGGCTACTGCTCCAGGGTCTTTCCTGAACATCCCCTCGCCCGAGCAGGGCACATCGGCCACAACCATATCGAAAACCATTCCCGACTTGCGGTAGTCACGGGGATAGTTGTTTGTTACGGTCATGCCTTCCTTGCCGAACTTCGTTATGTTTTCTGCCAGCACCATAGCTCTGCTGCGCACTGGCTCGTTGCTGAACATGATGCTTCCTGCAGGAAGAGCGCCCATCACGCATGTGGACTTGCCTCCAGGAGCTGCGCACATGTCAAGGACTGCCAATGGACTGTCGTCGCCTGCCACCTGCCTCGCTACATGGTCTACGAACATCGATGCCGCCTCCTGCACATAGTAGGCACCTGCATGCAGCAGGGGGTCGAAGGTGAAGGCGGGGCGACCACTAAGATAGTAGCCGTAGCGACACCATGGAACTTTGTCTGCTCCGTTGACTGGTGCCGCCGTTGCGGTCTTGAAGGGATTGAGGCGTATGCTCGCTGGAGCCTCGCTGTCAAGGGCATCGGCAAACTGCGCATAGAGGCTTTCGCCCATAAGCTGCCTGGTGTAAATCTCGAAATCTGTAGGAAGAACCATATATATATCTCGTTTTGCTTGCAAAAATACTTTTTTTTTTGTTTCTTCGCAACTAAAATGACATACTATTCGTCAAACAGACATGAAATAATCTAAAAAACGAAAGTATATTCTGATATGAGACAACTATTCCAAACATGCATCCTTGCCCTTGCCCTGTGCTTAACGGTACCTGCAAGCGCACAGAAACACCGTCATCATCAGACGGTACAGCAGACATCCGTTGCCACACCCGACTCTGCAAGTGAGGGAGTGGAGGCATTCTCAGACACAACAGCCACCCCGGCTCCTTCGCAGAGCACAACACCCACGGCTACCTACACGTTCTCCGTTGATGACGGGGACGATGGTGATGATTTCTTCGACAATCCTTTCGACTTCTGGGCCACCAAGGTGGGCTTCGGCATTGGTGGAGTCATTCTTGCCATATTCGTTGTGCTGCTGGTGTTCTTGCTGCTGCTGTCGCCATTCATCATCCTCGCCCTAATCATCAGGATGCTCATCAAACGCCACAACGACAACGTGACACTGGCCGCCAAGGCTATAGAAAACGGACAGCCGCTACCCGAGAACCATACCACCTACGACGGTTACTACTGGGAGAAGGGAGTCAAGAATACAGCCATAGGCGTAGGTATCGCCATCATGGGATGGCTGTGGAGCTCGTCATTCCTCGGAGGCATTGGAGCCCTCGTGGCATGCTACGGTCTCGGGCTGATTTATCTCTCGAAACATAGTAAGAAAAAGGAACAGGAGAATGAAGACTGAAAAATGAGGACTTGATTTCTCGATGTTCCGATACCCCGACATCTTGATGTTTCGTTCCTTTGCTCTCTCTTCTTCTCATAAACATAAAGGTGGGTTCTATAAATATCCACCGTCAAAAGGAAAAATATGCCAAGCATTGATGACATATCTCTTGTCACAAGGGTGATTGTGTTTGACGACCGGCGAGCCTTCGACCGCCTGGTCGTCAAATATCAGTCGCCCATAAGGCGTTTTTTCCTTAACCAGACGCTCGGTGACAGCCAGCTTAGCGACGACCTCGCCCAGGACACTTTTGTGAAGGCATATAAGAACATCAGGCAGTTCCAGGGGCGTTCTGGTTTCTCTACATGGCTCTACCGCATAGCCTACAACGTGTTCTACGACCATGTGCGGCGACACAAAGAGACAGCAGACATCGACAGCCGTGAGGTGCTTACACTTGGCACCGCAGCGGACTGCAGCCAGGAGCGGATGGATATCTATAGCGCAATGGCCATGCTCAGCGACAGCGAGCGCACGTGCTTAACGCTACAGCTCATGGAAGGTCAGCCCATAGACCGTATTGCCGACATCACGGGGCTGGCACAGGGAACAGTAAAGTCGCATCTGTTCCGTGGAAAACAGAAACTTGCCGATTACCTTAGAAAGAATGGATATGGAAAATAAAGACGAACAGTTACTACAGATGTTTTTTGATGCCAACAGGCAGGACATTGCCGATGATGGCTTCTCGGACGATGTGATGAGGCAGCTTCCCGCACCCCGCACCCGCCCGTTTGTCGTGTGGCGCGGCCTGTGCCTTACTGCAGGCTTGTTGCTGTTTTTCTGCTGCGGTGGAGTAGGGGCACTACGTGCTTTTGCAGTCAACTTCCTTGTTGACGTGGTAACCTGCATACTGTCTGTCGACGTCAGTACTTTCTCGCCTATGATGGCATTGCTCGCCGCCTTCGGCCTGTGCTCCGTGGCAGTCTTTGTGCTGGCGCAGAGCATGCCCGACAAAACCCTTCTTGGAACCAAAAGAACCATGCAGCCATGATAGGAACCATTGTAAATACCTGCGCTATACTCATTGGTACCGTCATCGGAACGGCGTTCAACCGTGGCATCCCCGAGCGATATAAGACTGTGCTTTATGATGGGCTTGGTGTGGTGAGTATCGCCATAGGACTGAATGCCGCCATATCGCGTTTCCAGCAGAGCGTATGGCCGGTGCTCTTCGTTGTTGCCATCTCGTTGGGTGGAGTAGTCGGTGTAGCACTCGACATTGAGGGACGGTTCCGCCGTATGGTGGCAAGGCGTGGCAAAGGAGGCAACCTTGCCAACGGACTGTCCACCGCCATCCTGCTATACTGCATCGGTCCATTGTCGATGCTCGGACCGGCTGTTAGCGCCATAGAGGGCGATAATAGCCTGCTACTCACCAATGCCACCCTTGATTTCGTGTCGTCCATAGTATTTGCTTCCACTTATGGCCCGTGGATGGCATTGGCGGCGCCGGTATTGTTCTGTTGGCAGGGGACGTTCTACCTTGCCGCAGTACTGTCGAGTGCCGCCCTTAGTGAGGCGCTAATGGCGGAGCTGCTAATTGTCGGCGGTATGCTGATAACCATGAGCGGCCTGTCTCTATTGCGGCTCAAGGACTGCCACACACTAAACTTCCTGCCTGCTCTTCTCGTTCCGCCATTATGGTTCCTTGTTGTCCAGTTGGCAAGTTGATGAGTAGTTGGGTTGACGGGTGCGTATATAAAGTGTCTTAACATTTCATTCCTTATCCTTTGTTTTTTAGTTGGTTTTTATTAACTTTGCACCCGATAATAGACATCTGATAACATCAACCTTTATGCTCAAATCTTTTATTACAACTATCTTGACATGTGCCACGCTGTTTGTGTATGCCGACAACATCACAGTCAACGTGAGCCAGGTCTCGGAACCTGTTACCTTGTCGGATGACGTGGACTACGCAGTGTCCTCATCCACACCCTTCACGTCAGAGGGAAGTATAGATATTACCAATGTCGAGAACGCAATACTTATTCTACATGGTGTAAAGCCCAGTGAGGCGGATGCTTGGCTGAACTATATAACCATAGCCGGACAGCCGGCAGTGGAAGGAGTGAATTGCCAGGTGCGAATGCACCGCAACGGCACACTCATCCTGCCTTATACTGAGGACGAGGCACCACTGAAGCTGTATACAGATGTTGACCAGGGAGGAATGTTGCTTCCGCTGAAGCCCTCGACGGCCATGATGAACCTCACGGGAGGTATCTACAACAACAAGATACGCAGCTTTACCTTGCGCAGGGGCTATATGGCATGCTTCAACACACGTGCGGACGGTACGGGATACAGCCGCATATTTATTGCCGACAAGACTAACCGCACGGTGAACCTTCCCGCCATACTTGACGGAAAGGTCTCTGCTGTAAGGGTGCTCAGGTGGTACGATGCCAACAAGCGCGGATATGCTGGCAGCAGCAGCGACGCCAACAGCGCGTTGAAGACCACATGGTGCTACAACTGGGATGCGAGCAACCCTATATGGAAGGACCGCGAGTATGTTGTCCACCACCATCATGAGGGATGGCCGGGATTTACCGACCTCGCCGCTAATGGTACCTCGCCCAATCTTCTCGGCAACAACGAGCCTGACAATACTGCCGACGACCGGGAACATCCGTCAACGGTGAGCGAGGTTCTGAAGACATGGCCGCAGATGATGGCTACGGGAAAGAGGCTTGGCTCGCCAGCCGTGGCAGGCGACTATAACTGGCTGTACCAGTTCATCGATTCCATTGATGCCAAGGGATGGCGCTGCGACTTCGTATGCGTACACGCATACTGGTATTCCGACTGGAGCAGCTGGCAGAGCCAGCTCAAGGCCATATATGAGCGTACGGGAAGGCCTATATGGATTACGGAAATGAACTATGGCGCCAACTGGACGGGATGGCCTGGAAGCAATACCAGCGGCAACGATGCCAACTATGCCATACACAAGCAGCACTTCGCACCCATCATCGACGGACTGGAGGCGACGGGATATATAGAGAGGTATGCGGCTTACAATGCCGTGCAGGACTGCCGGAGAGTGTGGCTCGGAGGCAGCGAGCTGACACCGTCGGGAGAATACTACGCAAACAAGAATTCACAGCTGGCTTTCAACTCCTCATACGGAGTAACACCCAAGCAGCCCGACATGCACGACCCGACAGGTCTCAACGTGACATGGGACGATACCGACAACGCTACGATATTCACATTCTACGAGCCTAACGGAGAATACAACCGCTCCATGACCATAGAAAGGAAAGTGGGCGATGACCAGTGGGAGGTGGTGAACACCCCATTCCAGAAAGAAGTGCCTGCATCATACAATGTCAAGGTTGAGGGCCTGACATTCGGAGATACCTACCGAATACACGTGGTGACACTCAATGGTGTAAACAGGTATTCGAATATCGCTACATGCTCACGTACCAACGACACGGCGGGATGTGTGGTGATTGTCGATGGAGAAGAGTACTACATAGGAGGAAATATCATCACCAACGGAGAGTTTGACAATGCTCTTGAGGGATGGAACGACGGCACGGGAGCACCTGCCGCGGCACCAGGCTTCCAAGCTGTGCCATTCGGCGGCAACGACGGAGACGGAGATGCGTACCTGCAATGCTGGATGCACACCGGAGCAACGGGCAACGGCTCGCTGGCAAGAAACTTCGATGTGGAGAAAGGACAGAAATACTACTTCGGCGTGATGACCAAGAACAATACCGGCTCATACCAGAAGCTAAGCCTCTCTGCCGACGGACAGGCTGAGAGCGAGACCGTAAGCAACCTCGTAGACTGCGGAGCGTGGTCGAAGCAGACTGCATACTTCGATACCGGTGACTACGACAAGCTCATCTTGCGCTATCGCTGGCTGGGCTCCAAGGCACAGTACGACAAGTTCTATCTCGCCAAGCTCTTCAAGACCCGTGATGAGGCTCTTGCTGACGCAGGTGATGAAGAGGTGGTTGATAAGCCTGTTGCCGATACCCCTGACTACTCATACCTGATGACTCCGAGCGTGACGATTGCCAACCCATCGTTTGCCTCAGCCGACGGATGGAACACAGCAGCAGGAACATATACCGGCGGTGACCAGCGTACCGCGACACAGCTCGGCCTCTCCTGCTGGAACGCATGGTGGAGTGTCACCTCCGAACAGGGCAAGGACATGACACTTGACGTTAACCAGCAGCTCACTGCCAAGGAGTCGGGCTTCTACCGCCTGCAGTGCAAGGCCTGCACACAGCACTTCTGCCTCACCGACCAGCATGCCTATCTGTCGACTGAGAATGCTACTGCCGTATCGCCTGCGCTCACATGGCACTATCTGGACATTCCCGACGTAAGGGCTGACCAGGCATGGGAGACTCTGACTACAGACTCCGTCTTTATAGACGAGTCACAGGCGTTCACCATAGGCTTCACATCGTCGAAGGAGGGTGCCGTGGACTATTCATGGAGAAAATACGCCACTACCGACAGCAAGGGTGATAACCGTGAGGGATGGTGGTGCGCCACAGACTTCACGCTGCTCTATCAGCCTGCCTACCGCCGTGCTGCCGATGCCGCTACATGGCAGACACTGTGCTTGCAATACGATGCCGTTCCTACGGACAACGTAAAGGTCTATGCCGTGACGGGACGTAACGAGGCCGCCACACTTGTCGTGCTCACTCCTGTGGAGAACCTTGAGGCCGGACGCCCATACATATATATTAGCGATGATGCTGAGGCTCTGTTCCTTGAAAGCGGTACCAAGCTCGTGCAGCCAAAGCCTGCTGAGAACGGAATGGCGGGCTTCTTCAAGAATTACGTAGGCAAGGGCTGCTACATCCTCGTCGATGGTACATGGCAGGTTGTGACGGAGCAATCAGTGTCGATAGGCAACAACCGCGCTTACATCAAGTCGCTCAACGATATACCTGTGGTGGAGGTGACCAGCGACATGACTACCTTGCCTGTAGCACCCGACCCAACAGCCATTTCCGCTATTACTGCCGATGGCACTGCAGACAACGGCTACACCATTGGTGGAGTGAAGGCTGTTGAAAATGCCCGTGGACTGTTAATCAAGGGAGGAAAGAAAATTGTCAGAAAGTAGTTGACATTAAATATTTAACATTCAAACAGATAACTTTTTGCATTATGGAATCATTACCAGAGAACGCATTCAGGGAACTCGCTCCTGGCGAGGAGTATCAGCCGGTGATGAAGCCGGAGAAAAACTATCCGGAGGTCAACGCATGGTCCGTAACCTGGGGTATCATCATGGCGATGGTATTCTCGGCTGCCGCCGCCTATCTCGGACTGAAGGTGGGGCAGGTGTTCGAGGCTGCCATACCTATAGCCATCATAGCCATAGGCGTAAGCACGGCAACAAAACGCTCGAACGCCCTTGGCGAGAATGTCATCATACAGAGTATCGGAGCATGCTCGGGAGCTGTAGTGGCAGGCGCCATCTTCACCCTTCCGGCTATTTACATCCTTCAAGCCAAATATCCTGAGATGACAACATCGTTCATGAAAATCTTCATGGCATCTGCGCTCGGTGGTGTGCTGGGCATATTGTTCCTCATTCCCTTTAGGAAATATTTCGTCAGCGATATGCACGGCAAATATCCTTTCCCCGAGGCTACTGCCACCACACAGGTACTTGTGTCGGGACAGAAAGGCGGCGACCAGGCCAAGCCTCTGCTCATGGCGGGACTGATAGGTGGCCTCTATGACTTCATTGTTGCATCGGCAGGATGGTGGAATGAGAATTTTACTTCCCGTGTGACGGCTTTTGGTGTTGATATTGCCGAGAGAGCCAAGCTGGTATTCAAGCTAAATACCAGTGCCGCCGTGCTGGGACTGGGATATATTGTCGGCCTGAAATACGCACTGTATATCACCCTTGGCTCGCTTGCCGTGTGGTGGCTCATCGTGCCTGGAATGGCGTTGCTCTTTGGTGACCAGGTGCTGAATGCCTGGGATCCGACGATTACGAAGACCGTCGCCCAGATGTCGCCCGAGGAGATCTTCCGCTCCTATGCCCGCAGCATTGGTATAGGCGGTATTGCCATGGCAGGCATCATCGGCATCATCAAGAGCTGGGGCATCATCCGTGGTGCCGTGTCGCTTGCCGCCAATGAGCTTAGGGGCAACGGCGCGCAGGTGGAGAAGCCTAAGCGCACGCAGCTTGACATCCCGTTCAAGCTTATAGCCATAGGCTCTGTGGCAACCATACTGCTGACATTCCTCTTCTTTCTCTTTGGCGTTCTCGATGGCAACATCCTCTTCGCCGTTGTGGGCATTCTCCTCGTCACCGTCATAGCATTCCTCTTCACCACCGTTGCTGCCAACGCCATTGCCATTGTTGGCTCCAACCCTGTGTCGGGAATGACCCTTATGACCCTCATCCTTGCGTCTGTAGTAATGGTAGCCGTAGGGCTTAAGGGTACTGGCGGTATGCTGGCCGCCCTCATTATGGGCGGTGTGGTATGTACGGCATTGTCCATGGCGGGAGCCTTTGTCACCGACCTGAAGATTGGTTACTGGCTTGGTACAACCCCCAAGAAGCAGGAGTCGTGGAAGTTCCTCGGAACACTCGTCAGCGCACTCACCGTTGGTGGTGTGATGATGCTTCTCAACGAGACCTACGGTTTTGCCTCTGGTGCCTTGGCTGCCCCGCAGGCCAATGCCATGGCCGCAGTCATCGACCCGCTGATGAATGGAGTAGGGGCTCCATGGGTGCTGTACGCTATTGGTGCAGCTCTCGCCATAGTGCTTACATGGCTTAAGATACCAGCCCTGGCATTTGCACTGGGAATGTTTATTCCTCTTGAGCTGAATGTGCCATTGGTAGTAGGCGGTGCCGTCAACTGGTATGTGACAACACGTAGCAAGGACCAGAGCGTGAACAATGCCCGTGGCGAGAAAGGTACGCTCATAGCAAGTGGCTTTATTGCCGGAGGTGCCCTCATGGGAGTAGTAAGCGCACTGCTGAAGTTTGGTGGTGTGGAGTTCTCCATTGCGGAGACATGGTGGGCGAACCCTCTCTCTGAGCTGTGCTCCCTCGTAGCATACATTCTGCTTATTGCATATTTCATCAGAGCTACTAAGGAGTAAGTGGAGCCCTATCCCGTGAAGGTTGATAATAACGATAGAGGAGGAATGGACATTGCCATTCCTCCTCTATCGTTATTGTTACGGTTGCTGTAAAAATTGGCTTGCTTATATCACTGCATGGCTATCTTCCGGGACGGTGATAGCTTCTGTAATTATCGAACTCTATCTCCACTTCCGGCTCTGAGAGTTCTCCGTCCTTAGGTAGCCTGAACTTCATGTATCTGATGTTCAGTCCCCGTTCAAGCCACATCGACTCGTAGTAGGTTCGGATGTTGAGAATGTTCATTGTGGCCTCGTCGAGCTGGCTGTCGTTGTACAGGTCCTCGGTGCACACCTCTGGTGTAAGGCCGTTGTGGAGAGCCATTTCTCTGGTATATGTGAACAGGAAGTTGGAGTCGGTCTTCAGATGCACCAGTCCCTTGTCGTTGAGGAAGTGCCTGTAGCGTTGCAGGAAATAGGTGGACGTCAGCCTTTTCCTTGCGTTCTTCATCTGTGGGTCGCTGAAGGTGAGCCATATCTCCTGCACCTCGTCCTCGCCGAAGAAGCGGTCTATGATTTCGATGTTGGTACGCAGGAATGCCACGTTGGGCAACTGTTCCTGCAGTGCCTGCTTGGCTCCTGTCCACATACGTGCTCCCTTGATGTCTACTCCAATGAAGTTGACATTGGGGAACATCCTTGCCAGTCCCACGGCATATTCACCCTTGCCGCATCCCAGCTCGAGCACTATGGGGTTGTCGTTGTGGAAGAACATCTCCCTCCAGCGCCCCTTCATGTCGAACGGTACGTTTTCTATGGCAGAGAAAGGATACTGGAAGACGTTGCTGAACGTCTCCATCTCTGCGAATTTCTGTAGTTTTCCTTTTCCCATTATTTGTTTTCAGGTGGGTGTGTATAATACTTTGACTTTCCCGCCCTTATTCAATGACAACCGTTGTCCATCCGTGCTTGTCCTCTACGGTGCCATACTGTATGCCCCTTAGCGTCTCATAGAGTTTTGTCGACCATGGTCCGGGCTTCTCACCGAAGTTGTAAACCTTGCCAGTGTCGAGGTCATCGAGGTGGGAGATAGGAGATATCACGGCAGCTGTTCCGCATGCGCCGGCCTCCTCGAAGGTATCGAGCTCCTCCTCAGGAATTGGCCTTCTCTCGACAGTCATTCCGAGGTCTTCTGCAATCTGCATGAGGCTCTTGTTGGTGATTGAAGGGAGTATGGAAGATGACTTTGGAGTAACGTATGTGTTGTTCTTTATGCCGAAGAAGTTAGCTGCTCCACATTCGTCTACATACTTCTTCTCCTTAGAGTCGAGGTAGAACTCGCTGGCATAGCCTTTCTTGTGGGCAATATCGTTGGCCTTCAGACTGGCAGCATAGTTTCCGCCCACCTTGTAGATGCCTGTGCCGAGCGGTGCCGCACGGTCGTAGTCACGGATGATGACATAGGGGTTGGTAGAAAAGCCTCCCTTGAAATATGGTCCTACGGGAGTGACGAAGATCATGAAGAGATATTCCTTCGCAGGATGAACGCCTACCTGTGCGCTCATGCCAACGAGGAGCGGACGTATGTATAGTGTGGCTCCGCTCTCGTATGTGGGTATATACTCCTGGTTGAGCCTAACCACCTTCTTCACCATTTCCTCAAACATCTCTGTCGGTACTTCCGGCATCATGATGCCGCGGCAAGTGCTCTGCAGACGTGCGGCATTCTCATCCATGCGGAATACCCTTACCTTGCCGTCGGGGCAGCGGTATGCTTTCAGTCCCTCGAATGCCTCCTGTCCGTAGTGCAGGCAGGTGGCAGCCATGTGCATGTTGATATACTCTTCGGAGCACACTTCTATCTCGCCCCATTTTCCGTCACGATAGTAACAACGTACATTGTAGTCAGTTGGCATGTAGCCGAATGACAGATTAGACCAGTCGATGTCTTTCATAACTTATATGTTTTATGTTTGTATTCTATATTGTCGCCAGGCCTCTCGTCGGGCATAGGAAGCTGTGGCCTCCTGTTTTGTCTTTCTGAGTGCCATAATAGACGGTATCTCGCATATTTTGCTTGCAAAAGTACTAATTATTATTATCGCATGCAACAAAATCGGCCAAAAACTTCACTTTGGATGTCACTCTGCCTGTAGCGGTGATAGTCTCTATGGTGTCACCATCCTTGAGTTTAGCCACGTCCTTAAGTATATGTCCCCCGTGCATGGTCATGGTGTATCCCCTTTTGAGCAGCAGTGTGGGGTCAAGTGCTTCAGCCCGCTGCTGCAGCATCTGTATGCGGTGGCTCTCGGCCGTCATGCGTGCTATGGCGAGGTTTGTTATGCGCATCATCGTGGCATCGAGCCGTGCCGTGCTGTTGGCCTTCATTGTGGCGAAGATGGTAGGTATGCGCTCAGCCAGCCTTCTTATGCGAAGTTCCTCGGCCTGTAGCCTCTGAGCTATCATGGCTACGAGTCTTGTCGAAAGGTTGTCTATTGCCGTTGATACATTTGCGAGGTTGTCGATTAGCAATGCGGCAGCAGCAGTAGGTGTTTTAACCTTGGTGTTTGCCACCATGTCTATGACGCTCTCGTCGCGCTCATGGCCTATGCCTGTGATTACCGGCAGCGGGAAGTTTGCTACGTTCTCCGCCAGTGCCAGGGTGTCGAAGCCGCTTAGGTCGGCAGTGGCTCCACCGCCACGGATTATTACCACAACGTCGAAGTCGTCAAGGCAGTCATAGATGCTGTTGAGGGCTGCTATGATGGAGTCCTGAACCTGCTCGCCCTGCATGATGGCGGGGAAGAGTCGGGTGGTGAAGGAAAAGCCATAGGGATTGTCGGCCAGATGGTTGCAGAAGTCGCCATAGCCTGCTGCGTTGGCGCTCGATATGACGGCTATGCGCATGGCGAACATGGGGATGGTGAGCGATTTCTGCAGGTCGAACACCCCTTCCTCCTTAAGCTGTCTTATTATTGCCATTCTCTTGGCGGCCATGTCGCCGAGGGTGTATGTGGGGTCGAAGTCGGTGACAATCCACGCAAAGCCGTATGCGGGATGGAAGTCGGGCGACACACGCAGCAGGACCTTCATCCCCTGGTGTGGCACCTGCCCTGTAGCCTTGACAAAATTGTTGCGCAGGCGCTGCCACTTGTTGCTCCAGCATTTGGCAGACGCCCGTGCCACTGGTGTTGATGAGAAAGGTTCTTTCTGGATAAGCTCCATGTAGAAATGTCCTCTCACCTCGCGTGCCTCCGAAATCTCAGCCTGCACCCAGTAGCTGGTGTCGAGACTGGCGGCGATAGCCTCGCTGACGAGGGCGTTGAGCTGATAAAGCGTCATTGCCCCCTGTGCGCTGTAGTCGGTTGCCGTCATTGGTCAAGCAGCTTGTTTATGTCCTCGTTAGTCTTTCCGAGTTTCTCCTTGCACAGTGCGACGAGCGTCTTGGCCTCGCGCAGATGATCCGTTATCTGGTCGAGGTCGAGTTGTCCGTTCTCCATGAGCCTCACAATTTCTTCCAGCCTTTTTACGGCATCCTCATATTTAGTACTGTCGTTGTCCATCTTATCGTGGTTTTGGTGTTGTGCAGCATACAGAATGTAATTTTCTGCAAAAGTAATTGTATTTTTGGGAAAAAACAAATTAATTTGTGTAACTTTGCACAAATATCGTGCCTGTGGTGTTGCGCTTGCCATAACTTGAGTGGGCTGCTCTGCCGGCATGAAAGGAGATACTGAGATGGATAATAGGAAAGCTACATTAGAATTGGGAACTAAGCCGGTTGGCCGCCTGCTCGTGCAGTATGCTGTGCCGGCAATCATAGCCATGACAGCATCGTCCCTATATAATATGGTAGACTCCATATTCATAGGACAGGGTGTTGGCGCCATGGCCATATCAGGACTCGCCATCACCTTCCCCTTCATGAACCTTTCGGCGGCCTTCGGAGCAGCCATAGGAGTGGGAGCTTCGACGTTGATGTCGGTGAAGCTCGGGCAGAAGGATTATAAGACAGCGCAGAACATCCTTGGCAACACCATTACGCTGAATGTCATTATCGGACTTCTTTTCTGCATCGTGTGCATGCTGTTCCTCGACCCCATATTGCGCTTCTTCGGTGCCAGCGACCAGACAATAGTCTATGCCCGCGACTATATGGAGGTGATATTGGTAGGCAACGTCATTACGCATCTTTACTTTGGCATGAACGCCTGCCTGCGTGCGGCCAGCAAGCCCCGCCATGCCATGTATGCCACTATTTTCACGGTGGTGCTCAACAGCATACTCGACCCTCTGTTCATATGGCCGCTCGGACTTGGCATACGCGGAGCGGCATACGCCACGGTATTGTCGCAGCTGACGGCTCTGATGTGGCAATTCTGGATTTTCAGCAACAGGCGTGAGCTACTGCATCTGAAGAAAGGCATTTACAAGCCTCGGGCTGATCTGGTCAGGAATATCATAGGTATAGGAATATCTCCGTTCTCCATGAATGCCTGTGCCTGCGTGGTGGTGATATTCATCAACAATCAGCTTGTGAAGTATGGCGGTGACATGGCGGTGGGAGCCTACGGCATAGCAAACCGCATAGCCTTTGTCTTTGTGATGTTCGTTATGGGTGTCAATCAGGGCATGCAGCCAATAGCGGGCTACAATTATGGTGCGCAGCGGCTCGACCGCATGATGCAGGTGGTTAAGCAGTCCATAATTGCTGCTACAACCATCATGGTAACGGGATGGCTTCTTGCGGTATTTGCACCATACCACTGTGTGCGACTGTTCACTTCTGACGAGCAGCTTCTTTCAATGAGCATCGAAGGTCTGCGCATACTTACAATAATGTTCCCCATAGTGGGATATCAGATGGTGATAACCAATTCCTTCCAGTGCATAGGCAAGGTGCGCATAAGCATTTTCCTGTCCATGTCACGCCAGCTGCTGTTCCTGTTGCCGCTGCTTGTGGTTTTGCCATTGTTTTTCGGACTCAACGGAGTGTGGGCTTCGCTGCCAGCCTCCGACTTCATATCCTCGCTTGTTACTGCATGGATAATGATTGTGTACATGCGGAAGTTCAAACGCCAACATAATGAGATTGCAAATGGAAGACAACTGTAATAGGACCTTGCCAATGGTCATCAACATAGGACGCCAGATTGGTAGTGGCGGAAGAATTGTGGCACGAATGCTTGCAGACGAGTTCGGATGCAGTTTCTACGACAGGGAATTGCTGAATCTCGCTGCACGCGAGAGTGGCTTCTCGGAGAAGTTCTTCGAGCAGACCGATGAGCACAAGGGCTTCCTGAAATCACTTTTCCACATTAACGCTTCATTTTTGGGCGATACGGACATCTACCGCAACAACTTCTCAGAGGAGGGACTCTTCCTGTTCCAGAGTGAGGCTATAAGGAAAGCTGCCGACAACGGTCCATGTGTGTTTGTGGGACGTTGCGCCGACTATGTGCTCCGTGACCGCAAGGATACCGTCAGCATCTTTGTCACAGCCCGTCTTGACCACAGGATACAGAGGGTGTGCCAAAGGCTTGGCTGCGACAGGGCTACAGCCAGGAAGATTATAGGCGAGAAGGAAGATCAGAGAGCCAGGTACTATAATTACTACACGGGCAAGAAGTGGGGACATGCGTCGAGCTATGATCTGTGTGTAGACTCCAGCCTGCTCGGTGTGGAGGCAACAGCACGCTTCGTAGCAGATTTTGTAAGAAGAAGATTCGGAATGACAGACTGTAAGGCTGACGAAAGATGAGAAAGATTGGTATTATCAGCGATACCCACAGCTACTGGGATGATAAGTACGCATACTATTTCAAGGACTGCGACGAGATATGGCATGCTGGTGACATTGGCTCTACTGAGGTTGCCGACAAACTACGCGAGGTGGCACCGTTGAGAGCAGTATGTGGCAACTGCGACGGAGGCGACCTTAGGAGAATGTTCCCCGAGGTGCTCAGATGGAGGTGCGAGGACGTAGACGTGCTGATGAAGCACATTGGAGGTTATCCCGGCAACTACGACCGCAGCATCGTAGGGCAGTTGTATGCCTCGCCACCACAACTCTTCATTGCCGGACACTCCCACATACTGAAGGTGAAGTTCGACAAGACGCTGAACCTTCTTCACATAAATCCGGGAGCAGCCGGGCAGATGGGGTGGCATAAGGAAAGAACTTTAATAAGATTAACCATCGAAGGCAATAAATTTGCTGATTGCGAGGTTATTACTATAGGTGAGAACAAAAACATACTTTAATATACATTTATGAGGACAATTGTTATTACAGGCGGAGCAGGATTTATAGGCAGTCACGTAGTGCGCCTATTCGTGAACAAATATCCAGATTACCGTATCATCAACCTTGACAAGCTTACGTATGCTGGTAACCTTGCCAACCTCAAGGACATCGAGAATCGTCCAAACTATAAGTTCGTTAAGATGGACATCTGTGATTTCGATGCTTTCTACAAGCTGATGCAGGATGAGCATGTCGACGGCATCATACACCTTGCTGCCGAGAGCCACGTGGACCGCAGCATCAAGGACCCGTTTACTTTTGCCCGAACCAATGTAATGGGTACCCTGTCACTATTGCAGGCTGCCAAACTTTACTGGGAGTCACTGCCAGAGAAATATGAGGGCAAGCGTTTCTACCATATCTCTACCGACGAGGTTTATGGCGCCTTGCAGATGACCCACCCCGAGGGCATAGAGCCGCCGTTCACTACCAAGGCATCCTCAGCAAAGCATCATGAGGCATACGGCGAGGATTTCTTCCTTGAGACTACAAAATACAATCCTCACTCTCCATATTCTGCTTCAAAGGCAGGAAGTGATCATTTTGTGAGGGCGTTCCACGATACCTACGGAATGCCGACTATCGTCACCAACTGCTCAAACAACTATGGACCATACCAGTTCCCAGAGAAGCTAATCCCATTATTTATCAACAATATACGCCATCGTAAGCCATTGCCAGTATATGGTAAGGGAGAGAACGTCCGTGACTGGTTGTTTGTTGAGGACCACGCACGGGCCATAGACCTTATCTTCCATGAGGGAAAGGTGGCTGAGACATATAATATAGGTGGCTTCAACGAGTGGAAGAACATTGATATTATAAAGGTTGTTATCAATACCGTCGACCGTCTGTTGGGACGCAAGGAGGGAGAGGACCTCGACCTCATTACCTTCGTCACCGACCGCCTTGGACATGACGCACGCTATGCCATCGACTCCACAAAGTTGCAGCGTGAGCTGGGATGGGAGCCAAGCCTGCAGTTCGAGGAGGGAATAGAGAAAACCGTACGCTGGTACCTCGACAATCAGGAATGGCTCGACAATGTCACCAGCGGCGATTATCAGAAGTATTACGACAATATGTACAATAACTGAAGTTATGACAGGAAGTTATGACAGGAAGTTATGATAGGAAGTTATGACAGGAAGTTATGAGGAGCCATTACATTTGTGCGCTTATTCATTTGCCCCATTTAACTCCTCCTTATAACTTCCCATTTAAATCCTCCTCATAACACCCCAAAAATATAAATATATGAAAAAGATATTATTATTAGGCTCAGGTGAGCTGGGCCGTGAATTTGTTATAGCAGCAAAGCGCGCCGGACAGTATGTCGTGGCTTGCGACCGTTATGATAATGCTCCTGCCATGCAGGTGGCTGACGAGAGAGAGGTGTTCTCCATGCTCGATGGAGATGCTCTTGAGGCAGTGGTCAGGAAACACCGCCCCGACATAATCGTCCCAGAAATAGAGGCCATACGCACCGAGCGTCTCTTCGATTTCGAGAAAGAGGGCATACAGGTGGTGCCGAGCGCAAAGGCCGTCAACTACACCATGAACCGCAGGGCCATCCGTGACCTTGCTTCCCGTGAGCTTGGACTGCGCACGGCAAAGTATTTCTATGCCAAGACATTTGAGGAGTTCAAGAAGGCTGCCGACGAAATTGGCTTTCCCTGTGTTGTGAAGCCGCTGATGTCGTCGAGCGGTCACGGACAAAGCTATGTCCACAACGACGATGAGCTGCAGCAGGCTTTTAATGAAGCCATGGAGGGCAGCCGCGGAGATGTCAGGGAAGTGATAATCGAGGAATTTATAGACTTCGAGTCGGAGTTCACACTCTTGACGGTGACTCAGAAAAATGGCCCGACATTGTTCTGCCCGCCTATAGGACACGTGCAGAAGGGTGGCGACTATCGTGAGAGCTGGCAACCTTACGCTATCAGCGACGAGGCACTCAAGGAGGCTGAGCACATGGCCGACGAGGTTACGAAGGCACTGACGGGCTATGGCATATGGGGAGTGGAGTTCTTCCTTACAAAACAGGGCGAGGTCATCTTCAGCGAGTTGTCACCACGTCCCCATGACACTGGAATGGTGACTCTGGGACATACCACCAATCTCAGCGAGTTTGAGCTGCATCTGCGTGCTGTACTCGGATTGCCTATTGCGGGCATACACCTTGAGCATTATGGATGCTCTGCTGTGGTGCTCTCACCAGTAGAATCGGACAAGCCGCTCAACTATAACCTCTGCGACGCTCTGACTGAGGACTATACCCGTGTGCGCATTTTCGGCAAGCCCGAGGCTCATGTGGGACGTCGCATGGGTGTTGTCCTGTGCTATGGCGACAAGGGATGCGACCTTGAGGCTCTGCGTGGCAAGGCCAAGAGACTTGCCGCTACTGTCCTCGGCACAGATCCATATATGAAGAAGTAAAACCAACGACAATATCCTTACCATCATGCTTGGCACCATTATTGATTTACCCAAAGTATGTGACCCCAGAGGAAACCTCACCGTAGCCGAACAGCTCAGCAATGTTCCTTTCGAGGTCAGCAGGGTGTATTGGGTATATGATGTACCGGGGGGAGAGAGCCGTGGAGGACATGCTCACAAGCATTGCCAGGAGTTTATCATTGCCGTGAGCGGCTCGTTCACCGTTACGCTCGATGATGGAAAGGGAAACAAACAAGAGTACCATCTGAACCATCCATGGCAGGGACTGCTTGTCGGTACGGGCGTGTGGCGCACGCTGGAAGACTTCTCCTCGGGGGCCGTGTGTCTCGTCCTTGCCTCAGAGCTTTTCGACGAAGCCGACTATATACGCGACTACGACGACTTCCTTGACTACTGCAACGACAATTCCCATGATTGAAGCTGAGATATACACTCCTGCCATGCACGACGAGTGGAACAGCTTTGTGGCACGCGCCCGCAATGCCACTTTCCTCTTCGACCGCCGTTACATGGACTATCATGCTGACCGTTTCACAGACCATTCCATAGTGTTCCGCCGCAAGGGACACTTGGCTGCCCTGTTGCCTCTGAATATTGATGGCGACACTGTATGGTCGCATCAGGGGCTTACCTATGGCGGGCTTCTCATCGATAACAAAACCTGCGTGGAAGATGTCTTGCAGATGTTTGCACTTGCAAACAACTTGCTTCGGGAGAGTGGCGTTCGCAGAGTGGTATACAAGGCAATACCCTGGATATACCATCTGTTGCCGTCTGAGGAAGACCTGTATGCCATCACTTGGCAATGCAAGGCCAGGCTGCTGTCGCGCGACATATCCTCGACAATAGACCTGACGGCACGGCCACGCTTTGCGGAGTCACGTAAGTCAGGTGTCCGCAAGGCTCTTGCAGCCGGTATAGCGATAGAGGAGAGTAGCGATATTGATGCCTTTTGGAGGGTTCTGGAGCAGAACCTCGGTTTACGCTATAATGCCCATCCTGTGCATACTGCCTCTGAGATGAAGCTGCTCATGTCCCGCTTCCCATCCAATATCCGCTTGCATGTGGCAAAGCTCGACGGCACTGTCGTCGGTGGCACTGTCGTCTATCTAATGGCGGGCATTGCCCATACGCAGTATATCTCTGCCTCCGCAGAGGGTAAGGCTCACGGAGCATTAGACCTTCTTTTCCATCACATCATCAACAACGACTACGCCCATTGCCGCTACTTCGACTTCGGTAAGTCTACCGAGCAGGGTGGTGCCTACCTTAATGCCCCGCTGATATTCCAGAAACAGGGCTTCGGCGGACGGGGCGTATGCTATGACTCTTACGAATGGGAACTATGACAATCAAATACCTCGACCTGAAGCGCATTAACGATATGCATGCAGACGAAATCCGTCAGGCTGTCACCGCCGTCATAGATAGTGGATGGTACCTGCAGGGGGAAGCAGTCTCACGCTTCGAGCATGATTACGCCGCATTTGTCGGTACCCGCCATTGCGTGACATGCGGCAATGGCCTTGATGCCCTGAGGCTCATCATGCGCGGCTATATGGAATTGGGGAAATTGTCCCAAGGCGATGAGGTGATAGTGCCTGCCAACACCTACATAGCGACAATCCTTGCCATCACCGACTGTGGCCTTGTGCCCGTACTTGTGGAGCCGAGAATTGACACTCTGCTCATCGATGACAGCATTATTGAGGAACGGCTTTCGCCGAAAACACGTGCTGTGATGCTTGTACACCTCTATGGACGATGCAGTATGACTGACCGCATAGAGGCTGTCTGCCGCCGACACGGCCTGTTGCTCTTTGAGGATAACGCTCAGGCACACGGCTGTATGTTTGGAATGCGGCGTACAGGCTCGCTTGGCGATGCCGCTGCCCATAGTTTCTATCCTGGCAAGAATCTTGGGGCATTGGGCGATGCGGGAGCCGTGACAACTAATGACAGCCAGCTTGCTGAGGTCATAAGGGCTGTTGCCAACTATGGCTCTTCACGAAAATATGTATTTGACTATCAGGGACTCAACAGCCGCATGGACGAGATACAGGCTGCCGTACTTGCCGTAAAGCTAAGATACCTTGATAGTGACAATGCCCGTAGGAAGGCTATCGCCCAGTATTATGATGACACTATCCGAGTGGACGGAGTCTGCACCGTACCTTTCCGCAATGCTGATAATGTGGTGCATATCTATCCTGTATTGTGCGATGACCGCGATGCCTTGCGCGAGCATCTTTCCAACCAGGGCATAGGCACCGTCATCCATTATCCCATACCTCCTCACAGGCAGCGTTGCTACAGTCAATGGAACCATCTGTCGTTCCCCATAACTGAGAGCATCCATTTGCGTGAGCTTAGTCTTCCGTGTCATCAGGCCATGACGGACGCCGAGGTAGAATCTGTTGCCGATGCCGTAAAACAAGCATATTAGTCTGCAAAACAAATGCAAACACATAGCACTCGTATGTTATATATAAAAAAAAGTGTGCCCAATTTGATGTGCAAAAATTGGTCACACTAATTATCACATTCATGTAGCTAATCATCGCGCTGTAAGCGCAGAAGCACATAGCCCAGGGTAGAGCGCAGCGGCACCCTGGGTGTAAGGTAGCGTTGTCCTTGCGCGCTGTAAGCGCAAAAGCATAGTCAGCTGGATGTATTTCGTGCATAAGCTAACACCATTGATTATGCGTTCAGCCAAAGCTGAACGGTTCTTGAAGTTAGCTACTTGAGGTTGATGATGGTTTGTTTGCCTGCGACGGAGGTGAGGATGGCTTTGCCGTCGGGAGTGATTTCCACTGTGTCGTGCTTCGGTTCTACCAGCACCTTGCCGAACTTGTCCATGACTCCCCAGTGGAGGGGCATATCCTCGATGAGGAAGTAATCGTTCTGCTCCATGATGTTCCTGTATTTGGGCACGCAAAGTATGCGTCCGTCACTGCCACGGAGTCCCCATTTCGTCCCTATTTTGCAAGGCTTGACATAGTCGAGCGACTCCACATCACGTCTGATGTTCTCCTTCCTCTCCTTATTTCTCTGCTCCGACTCTGCGATGACGGCATGGACAGCCTGAGACAACCGAGTCTTGTTCTCCTCCGTGTCCGCACATCCGATATACACCTTCGGCATCCCCTTGTCGACATGATAGTAGCATCCATCGATGCCCATCACCACCAGTCCTCCGTCCCACAACCAGACACTCTCCCAGTAGTATTCCTGAGGCTCATCATGCAGGAACACTACGGTGTTGGAGCCATTCTCAAATCCTTCTTTGTAAAAGCGCAAACAGTCGAGATTGCGGTTGTCCACACTGGAGTGCGTAGTATAGAACCCGCATTTTTTGATACGCTCCCTGTCGTACGACAAGGTGATGGGAGTCCTTGTCCTGCTGATGATTTTATTGCCGATTCGAAGGAAATCAATGCCACCTATCCTTATCGCTCCCGGTTTCCCTTCATCCCAGTGACGGAACCAGTTCATATTCATCAGGTCCACGTATGTCGGCATTTCGCCCCGTTTGTCTCTCAGTTCCGCCAACTGCCTCCCCACGATGGTCACCTTTCCATACACTCCGCCCAGCAGTTTCGTGCGTTCCTTTGCCATCACGTCATCTTTCTTTTGCTGCTCGAAGGTGGCATCCAACTGCTCGTGGCTCACTACGAGAAACATCTCACTGTCTATTGTTTGATTAATGATTAATGATGGCTGGTTACTTTCGATTTTTTGATTAATGAATAAAGATGACTGATAATCCTTCATCCTTAGTCTGCCCTCAAATGCTGATTTCCAGTCCCAGATCTGTGATGGCAGTCCGAAGACGCGGTAGAGCCCCACGTTGTCTATTATCATGCAGTTCTTCTTCCCCTTGCTCGGTCTCAGTCCACGACCTACCATCTGTAGGTATTTCGCCAACGAAAGGGTAGGGCGTGCCAACTGGATGAACTCCACATCGGGACAGTCGAAGCCTTCGGAGAAAATATCGACGTTGACAAGTACTTGAAGCTCGCCTGAGCGGAACGAGGAAATAAGCCGTTCCCTTTCCTTGACAGGGGTGTGGCTGTCTATCGCCACTGCATTGACACCTTGTTCTTGATAGTATTCCGCTATACTGCGTGCATGGTCGATGTTGATGGCATATACAAATCCCTTCCTGTTATGTGCATATTCCATCACACAGTTGTAGAGCCGTTCGATGGAAGGACGCTTATTGAGCACGGCATCCATTTCCTTCACCTGATAGTCACCGTCGGCCCCACGTTTCTTCAGCGAGCTGATGAGCTGTTGCGTACGGCTATCCGCCTTGATACTCACAAAGTCGTATGTCGAGAGCCACTTTTCCTTAATGAATGTGGGGATGTCCTCAGATTGCACCAACACATCGAAGAGGTCGGTAAAGCCTTTGCCGTTCAGTCGGCAGGGCGTGGCAGTGAGACCAAGGAATTTTGCGTTAGGCCATGCGTCCCACATCATCTTGTATGTCTTAGCGAGAGCATGATGGGCTTCGTCGATGACTACGAGCGAAGGAGAGAACTCTGTAGTGGCTATGCGGCGGGATATGGTCTGGATGGACTCGACGGTGATTATCTGATCATTGATTAATGATGACTGACTACTATTGATATTCTGATTATTG
>SAMEA3663036__coassemble_35_pt1 | contig 65887 bp, 54 predicted proteins | sample SAMEA3663036__metabat2_high_PE_031 | metagenome-assembled genome bin SAMEA3663036 (sample SAMEA3663036) | pig gut metagenome | biome: pig gut; feature: pig-associated habitat; material: faeces | place: France | collected 2012
ACAATTTAAAATTGAGGACAATACAATCTTTCGACCGCTCATGGTTAATAACCTTGCGGCCTTAAGGTTAATAACCTTACAGGCTTAAGGTTAATAACCTTACTGGCTATGAAACAATATGCATCCCTAACTCCATATATTTATGTGTTTCGTAGAATACCCATTATTAGGGAAATCCCTATGCAAAAATAGGGATTACAGAATAGTATGGTAAGAATAAAAACATTATCTTTGCAACAGAAATAATAAAAAAGACAGAGATATGAAAAAGATTACTGTTACTTGCGTTTCTGCAGTCCTGCTGTTGAGCGGCTGCGGTACATATGCCGGACAAGGCACATACACCGGTGCTACATTCGGCAGCGTTCTTGGTTCGGCAATAGGAGGAATAAGCGGTGGACCACGTGGCTCAGATATTGGAACCATCATCGGCATGGCTGGTGGTGCCGTTATTGGTGGCGCCATAGGTGAAGCCGCCGACAAGCGTGCTCACGAGGAGATGGTGGAGCATCGTGAGGCTGTGAAGCAGCGTAGGGCAGAGGCTCAGAGTCGTGAGCAGCGTGACATGAGCGGCTTCGACGAGAGCAACAGTGGTGATGACCGCATATACGATTTCGATGGTACTGACTATACGGGTACCTATAGTGCGCAGCAGCCTACTGAGACCATGCCCCTTCAGTCGAGTGTGGAGGTGTCGGCAGGCCGCCTTGCCTATGCTCCGCATATAGAGATACGCAATGCGCGCTTCGTTGATGACGACCAGGATGGCACTATCAGCCGCGGTGAGCTTTGCAAGGTGATATTTGAGATAATGAACACAGGCAAGGCCCCTGTCTACGACGTTCAGCCTATGGTGGTGGATGCCTCCAAGAACAAGCATATCTATATCTCGCCCAGTATGCACGTAGAGTCCATAGCCCCGGGCAAAGGCATCCGCTATACAGCCCTTGTCAAGGCCGACAATCGCCTGAAGCCAGGCAACGTGAAGATCTGCCTGTCGGTGCTGCAGGGTGACAAGGCAATATCAAAAGTAGTGGAGTTTAATATCCCAGCCAGGAAGTAGAGTGGGGTGCAGATAGACTAAGGTGGGTTCTGTTAATACCCACCGTCTATATTCAGCATGAATGTATGTGTGGTGATGCACGCAGGCGGCGGATCAGAACATACCCTTGATTTTCTCGAATACGTTACTCCATGAGCTTGCGTCTTCGGTTTTCTTGTTCTGCTCATGGCTGTGCGCTTTCGCGGCCCCTGTTGCCGTGGTCTGCTGTTTAGCGGTAGCCTGCTTGTGCTGTGAGGGCTTGTGCTGTGTGCTGGCCTTCGTAGCAGCGTTCTTGGTGTCAGTGCCCTTACTATCAGCAGCCTTAGGCAGCGTTCTCCCGTTGTCACCGTCATCCTTGAACTGTTCAAGGAAGCTGTATCCCGACTCCGTGAAGTCGAACTCGAATTCGGGTATGTTCGTTTCCTCGTCAAGCCTGTATGGACCCTTGTTTCCCGGCAGCAACTTCACTTCCACCAGCCCCACTCCCTGTGAGAGCATTCCAATCTCCCTTGCCGCACCGTATGACAAATCTATTATTCGGCCCCGGCCGTATGGGCCTCTGTCCGTAACCTTCACGTCTACGGACTTTCCGTTGGAGAGGTTTGTCACACGCAGCATTGAGCCGAATGGATATGACCTGTGGGCACACGTCAGGCTGTCGTGGTGCAGCCTCTCACCGCTCGCCGTACGGCTTCCCGTAGCTCTTTTGGAATAATAAGAGGCCTTACCCTTCTGTGTCTGAGCGTTCAGAAGGGTAAAGCCTGTCATTGCTACGGTGATGATAAATAACCTTTTTATTATTTGCACATTTTATATTTTTTATACGATGCCCTGCGCCATCATGGCGTTTGCCACCTTCATAAATCCGGCAACGTTGGCACCCTTTACATAGTCGATGTAGCCATCAGGCTGCTTGCCGTACTTCACGCACTGCTCGTGTATGGAGTGCATGATGTAGTGCAGCTTGTCGTCAACCTCCTTCTCGCTCCAGCTCAGCCTTACAGAGTTCTGTGTCATCTCCAGACCGCTTGTTGCCACGCCACCTGCGTTGACGGCCTTACCCGGCGCGAAGAGCTGCTTTGCAGCAATCAGCTTGTCTACGGCTTCGGCGGTGCATCCCATGTTTGACACCTCTGCCACGCACAGTGGCTTGTGGGCGAGTATCATGTCGGCATCTTCTCCGTTCAGCTCGTTCTGTGTGGCGCATGTTAGGTAGATGTCAGCCTTCTGCTCCCATGGCTTTCTTCCCTCGAAGAACTGTGAGCCGCTGAACTCCTCCTCGTATGGCTGGCAGACGTCGTTGCCGCTTGCGCGTAGCTCGAGCATGTACTCAATCTTCTCGTCATCCAGTCCTGCCGGGTCGTAGATATATCCGTCTGGTCCGCTGATGGTGATGACCTTTGCTCCCAGCTCGGTCGCCTTCTTGGCTGCTCCCCATGCCACATTGCCAAATCCGCTAATGGCAACGGTCTTGCCCTTGATGTCGATGTCGCGTGTTTGTAGCATCTGGTTTACAAAGTATAGTGCGCCATAGCCAGTAGCCTCAGGGCGTATGCGCGAGCCGCCCCATTCGAGTCCCTTGCCTGTGAGCACGCCCTCCCACTGGTGTGTGAGCTTCTTGTATGTTCCAAAGAGGTAGCCAATCTCCCTTGCTCCAACGCCGATGTCGCCTGCCGGCACGTCCTCGTTAGGTCCGATATGACGATACAGCTCCTGCATGAATGCCTGGCAGAACCTCATCACCTCGGCATCGCTACGCCCGCGGATAGAGAAGTCGCTACCACCCTTGGCACCGCCCATAGGGAGCGTGGTGAGCGCATTCTTGAATGTCTGCTCAAAGCCAAGGAACTTCATGATGCTCAGGTTTACGGATGCATGGAAGCGCAGCCCGCCCTTGTATGGTCCGATGGCGCTGTTGAACTGCACACGGTAGCCGGTGTTTACATGCACCTCTCCGCGGTCGTCCACCCATGGCACTCTGAACATGATTACGCGCTCGGGCTCTACAAGCCTCTCAATGAGCTTGGCCTTTTCAAACTCCGGGTGTTGGTTATATACGTCTTTGATTGATGTGAGCACTTCCTTGACAGCCTGAAGATATTCGGGCTCGCCCGCATGCTTGTGCATTAGGTCTTGGATAATTTTGTCAACTTCCATAGTAAAATCAGATGTTTTAGGTTTGTAGTGTCAATATGTTATTATTATGTTGCAAATATAGTTTTTTTCCTGATAACATCCAAATAAAATAAGGATAATTAATGTATTGAAAGTTACTTTTTGTTTGGAGGGGAGGTTGAAGGGCAAAGGTCTAAGGTCTGGTATCTGAGGTCTAAGGTAGAGGAGTTTGATGTCTATGGGGTAATAATAGCGCTTACAGCGCGTACTGCCTATGGTATTCGCTTCTATATAACATGTATCGGTATTTTCCATTTTGCTCAGGGGAAGGCCACAGTGGTGAACTGAATAGTTGCGGTCAAAATGTCTTTTCTTAAAAAAGATTAAAGTTGGGGTGTGGGATGTTATGGGGACAGGACGTATAGGATTTTTTGTGTAAGTTTGCAGTCGGTAAGCATCCCGTCCATACACCTTATTATATATATGTCCCTTTTGGGGCATTTGTGGTGAAGGGGATGCTATGGTGACCTAAACATCAATATCGAAATGGAAAGCAATATACCGCAGGAGTGGAATAAGTTCTACCTAAAAGACGTGACGTTCGTCAACCTGATGATGCGACGCGTGTACAACGTGCTGATAGTAGCCAATCCCTACGATGCCTTCATGCTTGAGGACGACGGTAGGGTGGAGGAGAAGATATATAATGAGTATATGGAGCTTGGCCTCCGCTATCCCCCTACCTTCACACAGGTGTCAACCATTGATGAGGCCGAGAAGGTTCTCATGACAACCAATGTGGACCTTGTGCTCTGTATGCCCGGCAATGCCGACAACGATGCGTTCACCGTTGCCCGTGACATCAAGGGACGTTTCCCCGACATCCATTGCATAGTGTTGACTCCTTTCTCCCACGGCATCACGCGCCGCATGCAGAATGAGGACCTGTCGATGTTCGACTATGTATTCTGCTGGCTTGGCAATACCAACCTTATCCTCTCCATCATCAAGCTCATCGAGGACAAGATGAACATTGAGCACGACATCAAGGAGGCCGGCGTTCAGATGATACTCCTCGTGGAGGACTCTGTGCGCTTCTACAGCTCTATCTTGCCCAACCTCTACAGCTACATACTCGTTCAGAGCCAGCGGATCTCCACCGAGGCCCTGAACCGCCATTCGGCAACCATGCGTATGCGTGGCCGTCCGAAGGTGGTGCTTGCCCGCAGTTACGAGGAGGCTATGGAACTGTACGAGAAATACAAGGATAACACGCTCGGCGTAATCAGCGATGCCCGCTTCCCCGTAAATGGAGAGAAGGACTCAGATGCAGGCTTGAAGCTTCTGCGTGCCATCCGTGCGCAAGACGAATACGTGCCGCTCATCATGGAAAGCTCCGACAGCGACAACCGCCAGCGTGCTGAGGCCGAGGGTTTCCGCTTCGTAGACAAGAACAGCAAGAAGATGAGCATAGACCTGAAGCGCATCATGGAGGAGCACATGGGCTTTGGTGACTTTATCTTCCGCAATCCTGTCACACGCGAGGAGATAGTGCGCATACACAACCTGAAGGAACTGCAGGACAACATCTTCAAGATACCGCGCGACTCCATGCTCTACCATATCTCGCGCAACCACATGAGCCGCTGGCTCTGCGCTCGTGCCATCTTCCCCGTGTCGGCATTCCTCAAGCAGGTGACGTGGCATAAGCTGCAGGATGTCGATGCCCACCGCAAGATAATCTTCGATGCCATCGTGCAGTACCGACATATGAAGAACACCGGCGTCGTGGCAGTCTTCGACCGTGGCAAGTTCGACAAGTATGCCCACTTCGCGCGCATTGGCGAAGGCTCGCTCGGAGGCAAGGGCCGCGGCCTCGCCTTCCTCGACAATATCATCAAGAGGCATCCGGAGTTCAGCCAGCTGCCCGGTGTCACCGTCCAGATACCCAAGACCGTGGTGCTCTGCACGGATGTCTTTGACCAGTTCATGGAGCAGAACAACCTGTACCAGATAGCCCTCAGCGACGCTTCCGACGAGGAGATACTGGCTGCTTTCCTGAAGGCCCAGCTGCCCGATTCGCTGATAGACGACTTCTTCACCTTCTTCGAGGCTACGGGAAGTCCCATTGCCGTGCGCTCCAGCTCCCTGTTGGAGGATGCCCACTACCAGCCTTTTGCCGGAATATACTCCACCTACATGATACCCTGGCTCGACGACAAGTATGCCATGCTGCGTATGCTCGCCGCAGCCATAAAAGGTGTCTATGCGTCTGTTTATTACCGTGACTCAAAAGCCTACATGACGGCCACGAGCAATGTCATCGACCAGGAGAAGATGGCAGTGATATTGCAGTCGGTGGTGGGCAAGAGCTATGGCGACAGGTATTATCCCAACATGAGCGGAGTGCTCAGGTCGATAAACTATTACCCCATAGGCAACGAGACCGCCGAGGAAGGAATAGCGTCGCTGGCCTTGGGACTTGGAAAGTATATCGTTGACGGTGGGCAGACCCTGCGAGTGTCGCCATACCATCCCGACCAGGTGCTGCAGACGTCAGAGATGGAGACAGCACTTCGCGAGACTCAGACCAAGTTCTATGCCCTCGACATGAAGCATGTGGGCGAGGATTTCAAGGTTGACGACGGTTTCAACATCCTCCAACTGAAAGTTAAGGATGCCGTTGCCGACAACTCGCTCAACTATATCGTCTCCACCTACGACCCCTACGACCAGGTTATCCGTGACGGTCTCTATGATGGTGGGCGCAAGATAGTGTCATTCTGCGGAGTTCTCCAGCAGGGCATCATTCCCCTGCCGCAGCTGCTGCGGATGTCCATGGAATATGGTGCCGACTCCATGCGCCGTCCCGTGGAGATAGAGTTTGCCTGCAATGTAAATGCCGACCGCACGGCCGACTTCTACCTTCTGCAGATACGCCCCATCGTAGACTCCAAGCAGATGCTCGACGAGGACGTGGCTTCCATACCAGACAGCCGGTGCCTGCTGCGATCCCACCGCTCGCTTGGTCATGGCGTATGCGAGGATGTATGCGATGTGGTCTACGTGAAGTACGACGATGACTTCACCGCAATGAACAACCCGCGTGTTGCCGACGACATCGAACGCATCAACCGTAAGTTCCTTGCCGATGACCGTGGCTACGTGCTCGTAGGACCGGGCCGATGGGGCTCCAGCGATTCATGGTTGGGCGTGCCTGTTAAGTGGCCGCATATCTCCGCAGCACGCCTAATCGTGGAGGTGGCATTGAAGAACTACCGCGTAGACCCAAGTCAGGGTACCCACTTCTTCCAGAATCTCACGAGTTTCGGCGTGGGATATTTTACCATTGACACCAATACAGGTGACGGACTGTTCAAAAAAGAACTCCTCGACAGCATGGAAGCCATCGAGGAGACAGAATATGTCAGGCACGTGCGTTTCGCCAAGCCACTAAGAATACTTATGGATGGAATGAAGCAAGAGGGTGTGTGCCTGTGTTAAGGGTTCGAGAGGTTCGAGAGGTTCGAAGGGTTCGAGAGGTTCGAAGGGTTTGAACCTCTCAATCTGTTTCTTCCACCAGCGTTGTGATGCTTCGTGGGGTCAACGTTATTTCCGTACCTGCTGTGCCCACAGGAGCGAGGCTCTCTGCCGAGATGTCCGACGTGCGGTATAGCTTCCAGTTCCTTCCGTTGCCGTCAACCTTGATGCTTATTGGCAGCAGGCTCTCCGAATAGTTGATTGCCACTACAGCCAGCTTCCCGTCCTTGTTTCGATAGGCGGAGAGCATTGCTCCGTATGGGCGTGTATCACCTTCGCTGACCTCGTTGCCATCCTTGTCATATGCCTTTACCGACAGCCTTACAGCTCCCGGCCTGACAAAGCGGCTGTAGTTGCCCATTGCCCACATCAGTTTAGAGTCTACCGCATGTCCTGTCTTCATGCCATCGTCAGAATATATCCTTATCAGTCCATCCTTGTAGTTGCCTCCGCAGGCGCGCCACCATGACCAACTGCATGCGTTGCCGTATACAAGGTCGTAGTGCATCACACGTGCCACGTAGAGTGCAGTCTTCATCGAGAAGTCGAAGTTGCCGCCGCCGCCAATCTCCTCGTCGTTGCCCATTATGCATATCTCGCTCTGCCAGTATTTCAGGTTGTGCTTGGCCAGCGTGTCGCGCAGACGGAGCCTGATGCTCCGCATGGTGTCTACGGGCGTGTTTGTCCAGTAGCTGTGGCCGAGCACTATGTTGGGTATGTTTGGCAGTCCGTTGACAGAAATCTTTGCGCTGTCTTTTGTAAACAGCGTGCTTATGGTGTTGCCCCGCTCCCATCCGGCCATGTATGTGCCGAGCAGGCATCTGATGTCGGAGCTCTCGTTTAGTACGATTTCCGTCTGTAGCTTGTCCTTCTTGAAAGCCTTGCTCGTTTCCTTTGCCAGCCTGCTTATCTCCCTGTTCGTGGCAGGCGAGCCTTCCTGCTTGGGTCCCAGCCAGTTCCAGTGTCCGTCGGGTTCGTTGACAGGACTGACATAGTCTATCCTCACCCCGTCGTGCTCCTCTATTCCCTTTGTAGCCTTAGCCAGGAACGATGCGAAGTCGTCGAAGCAGTTGTCTTTCAGGTTGATTGTTCCGTCGCGCCCCGTGTTCGTTGCCAATCCGTTCTTGGTGAACTGCACTGGAGCGGAGTTGCAGAACAGCAGCAGGTAGGGCACGCCTCGCTCCTTGGCAAGCTTCAGAAACCGCCTCTGCCCCTGTTGTTTCGTCCAGTCCCATGTGCCATCGGGCTGCAGCAGACATTCTGTTCGTGTGCCTGGGTTTATCTGTGCCGAGTCACCCTGTTCCCAGCTTCCCGCTCCAAGGTTCATGCGCCATAGTGACAGTCCGATGCCCTTGGGCTTTCCCGTCACGTCGTTCTCGCAGCTGAACAGCCAGTCTGCAATCTGTCTTTGCTGATCTTCCGGCCATAGTCCCAGAAACAGCATGCTCCATGCGTCCGATGCTCCGAAGTGCTCAATGGTCTGCTGTTCCTGGGTGGTGACAATTTGAAAAGTTTTTGGTGCGAATGTGTCAGCCTTCCTCTGCCATCTCTTTCCTTTGTTCTGTGCAGAGAGCGTTGCGGCAGAAACAGTCATGAGTAGTGCCAGTAGCTGGCAACATCTTTTGATAGTCTTGTCAGTCATAATGTTCTTGTTTAGGTTCGATAGTGCAAAGATAGTAAAAATATTATTGAAAGAATGTGTTTTTTGAGTTTAAAGTTTAATGTAGGTTGCTAAGAAGTGCTCGAGAGAGTCAATGTAGGTTTTTGTGGAAATTGCGATACCTGAATGCAATTTTTGCCGACAACTTACGTTTTTATGAAGATGGGGATGCAGTCACGCTGCTCTTCATGCGGCATTGAAATAAACCAATAAGATAAGTATGAGACAATACAGACCGACCTTGACAGACAGACGCTATGTAGTGCCCTTCGCACTCATAACCTCCCTGTTCTTCCTATGGGGTTTCGCCCGTGCGATACTCGACGTGTTGAACAAGCATTTCCAGAATGCCCTTGACATCAGCCTTACGCAGTCGTCGCTCATTCAGGTGACAACATATCTTGGCTATTTCCTTACCGCTATTCCTGCCGGATGGTTCATCAACCGTCAGGGCTATCGCCGTGGCGTGGTGTTCGGCCTTGCCTTGTTTGCACTGGGCTCGCTGATGTTCATTCCTGGTGCAGCCATAGGTACTTTCTACGCCTTCCTGCTGCCGCTGTTCATCATCGGTTGCGGACTTGTGTTTCTGGAGACTGCCGCCAACCCGTATGCCTCGGAGCTTGGCGATAAGGCCACAGCTTCCAGCCGACTGAACTTCTCTCAGTCTTTCAACGGCTTGGGTTGCCTGTTTGCCACCTATGTGGTAGGTCAGTTCCTCTTTAACGGCTCCAATGAGGGCGGCGACGTTGTGGTGCCATATACGCTGCTTGGCATCCTTGTGATGGTCATCGCTGTGGTGTTCTCGCGCGTGCATCTGCCCGAGATTAAGCATGAGGAGACAGAAGAAGACCGCATCAAGGATACGAGGATTATGAAACTGTTCAAGCATCACCCGATGTTTGTCTTCGGACTGTTCTCGCTGCTGGCTTACGAGATAGCTGAGATTTCCATCAACAGCTACTTCATCAACTTCGTTACCGGGCAGGGCTGGATGGATGACAACTCTGCGTCGATGGTGCTTACCGTTGCCCTTGGGTTCTTTATGGTAGGGCGTTTCCTGGGCAGCTGGATTATGCGCCGCATACCTGCCGAGCGCATGCTGATGTATTGCTCATTGGGCAGCGTGTCCTGTTTGGGAGTGGTGCTTCTCGATATTGGCCATTGGTCTATGTATGCCCTGATAGCCAATTATCTTTTCGAGGCCATTATGTTCCCTACAATCTTCTCGCTGTCGCTCCAGGGACTTGGCAATCTGACCAAGAGTGCCTCGTCGCTTCTGATGATGACCCCCATCGGTGGCTGCTTCTTCCTGCTTATGGGCTATGTGGCCGACCAGACTAATCTCGTGGTTCCGTTCCTGATACCCTTTATCGGATATTTCATAGTTTTGCTCTATGCCTCTGAGCTGAGCCGCAAGAGCTGAGTCGGAACAGACAACTGGGGCGTTTGCCAATTCTGCTTTGCAAAACAGGCGTGAAGTTCGTGTAATGTGGCAATATTCAACTTTTTAACTTTGCCGAAACATTAATTAAACGCCCAACATTTTGTTATGAGGAATTAAATTGTTAAATTTGCAAGCGTTTTAGATATAGTAGTTTCGTTTAAATATCAATAAAAAGTTATGGTAAATTACAAAGATTTGGGTCTTGTGAACACCCGTGAGATGTTCAAAAGAGCAGTAGCTGGTGGCTATGCCATCCCAGCATTCAACTTCAACACAATGGAGCAGATGCAGGCCATCGTCCAGGCAGCTGTTGAGACAAAGTCTCCTGTTATCATGCAGGTTTCTAAGGGCGCACGCAACTATGCCAACGCTACTATCCTCCGCTATATGGCCGAAGGTGCTGTACAGTATGCAAAGGAACTTGGCTGCGAGCATCCAGAGATAGTTCTTCACCTTGACCATGGTGACAGCTTCGAGCTCTGCAAGGACTGCATCGACATGGGCTTCTCTTCTGTAATGATCGACGGTTCTCACCTCCCATACGAGGAGAACGTGGCTCTCGCAAAGAAGGTTGTTGACTACGCTCACCAGTATGACGTGACTGTAGAGGCTGAGCTCGGTGTTCTCGCAGGTGTTGAGGACGAGGTTTCTGCCGCTGAGTCTCACTACACAAAGCCTGAGGAAGTAATCGACTTCGCTACACGCACAGGTTGCGACTCACTCGCTATCTCTATCGGTACTTCTCACGGTGCATACAAGTTCACTCCAGAACAGTGCACACGCGACCCGAAGACAGGTCTGCTCGTTCCTCCTCCATTGGCATTCGACATCCTTGCCGAGATAGAGCAGAAGCTCCCTGGATTCCCAATCGTTCTCCACGGTTCTTCTTCTGTACCACAGGACGAGGTTGCTACCATCAACAAGTTCGGTGGCAAGTTGCCAGACGCTATCGGTATTCCAGAAGACCAGCTCCGTCAGGCTGCTAAGTCGGCTGTTTGCAAGATTAACATCGACTCAGACTCTCGTCTGGCCATGACAGCTGCCATCCGTCAGCACCTCGCTGAGCATCCTGGAGACTTCGATCCACGTCAGTATCTGAAGCCTGCTCGTGAGAACATGAAGAAGATGTACATCCACAAGATTGTGAACGTACTCGGTTCTGATGGCAAGCTCGCACAGCAGTAATTAGTATTTCACTTATCATATTCTGCATAGGGATGACGCACACTCATGTGGGTGGTCATCCCTTTTTTTTATCTAAACCTTTTAAGATATAGATAAATATGAGAACAATTCGTTTGGCAATGTCTGCAATCCTCTTGGCGGCAACAGCCGTGCTTGTTCCGGCTCATGTGGCCGCACAGTCCCTGTCGTCTTCTACAAAGTGGCATTGGAACAAGGGAACCATAGTAGTTGACTCGCCTGAGCGTCCTGCCGGGCAGCAGTCGGTAATAGGGCTCACGGCTCCAAAGATGGATGTTGTGAGAGTGGGTTTTGTAGGTCTCGGAATGAGAGGTCCCGGTGCAGTGGAACGCTTTACATATATTCCTGGTACCCACATTGTTGCCCTGTGCGACTACGAGGAGGCACGTGCGGAGAAATGTCAGCAAATGCTGCGCAAGGCCAGCCTTCCGCCAGCAGCAATATATTCGGGTGAGGAAGGCTACAAGCCATTGTGCGAGCGTGAGGATATAGACCTCGTGTATATAGCCGCAGACTGGGTACATCATTTCCCGATTGCAAAGTATGCGCTGGAGCATGGTAAGCATGTGGCCATAGAGGTTCCGTCGGCAATGAACCTTGAGCAGTGCTGGGAACTCATCAACCTTTCGGAGACTACACGCAAGCATTGCTTCATTCTGGAGAACTGCTGCTATGACTGGTTCGAGATGAATACTCTGAACATGGCACAGCACGGAGTGTTCGGTGAGGTGCTGCGTGCACAGGGAGCATACATCCATAACCTTGATGACTTTTGGGATTACTATTGGAAGACTGATGCCACCGATAAACTCGGATGGAGACTGCGATACAACATGGAGAGCCGTGGCGACCTGTATGCCACCCATGGACTCGGTCCTGTTGCTCAGGCTCTCGACATACACCGTGGCGACCGCATGGCTACGCTCGTTGCCATGGATACCAAGTCGGTTCACGGAGTGGAACTGGTGGAAAAGGCTACAGGTGAGAAGTGCGACAGCTTCCGCAATGGTGACCATACCACTACGCTTATCCGCACAACCAACGGTAAAGTTATAGAGATACAGCACAACGTGATGAGCCCTCAGCCATACAACCGTCTGTATCAGCTCACGGGTACAAGGGGTTTCGCCAACAAGTATCCTGTAGAGGGATATGCTTTAGACTCAAAGCAGATGGCCGCATCGGGCGTTCAGCCACAGGTGGATAATCTTAATACCCACTCGTTCCTTCCACAGGCAGAGGCTGCCTCCTTGGTAGCAAAGTACCAGCACCCGATATTGAAGAAATATGGCGAGATGGCTAAGGAGGTTGGAGGCCATGGCGGTATGGACTTCATTATGGATAGCAGACTGGTATATTGTATGCAGAACGGACTGCCACTTGATATGGATGTCTATGACATGGCTGAGTGGTGCTGCCTTGCCGAGCTTGGTGCACTGTCGATGGACAATGGATGCGCTGCTGTTGCCTTCCCCGACTTCACTCGCGGCCACTGGAATGATGTCAAGGGGTATAGACATGCCTTTGCCTCTCCAGAGGATGAAGCTGCTGCCGAGGCAGCAGCCAAGGCTGCAACGGCCAAGCTGAAAGAGCGTGGTGCCAAAGAATGGGCAAAAATAGATAAGAAGGCGAAAAAGGCAAAGAAATAAAAGACCATAGCAGAGAATACAGAACAAGCGGACCAGAAGTCTGATGGACTTTAGGGCCGCTTGTTATTGTTATAGCCAATTGCTTCAGCTTGTGTGCTATGCCTCACGCGCATAGATTATATTCAGGCTCAGCAGAAATTTCCTGGGGGCTACAGTGACTCGTATGTTGAGTCTTTCCTCCATTTCTCTTATCCAGAATAGGACTAATTCTCTTATCCAGAATAGGACTAACGATTTCTGTGCCAGTTTTGCCTATCTCAGAGCAAAGCATTGCATCTGCCCACGCAAAGCATTGCATGCGCCAATGCAAAGCTTTGCAATCGCCAACGCAAAGCTTTGCATCCGTCCACGCAAAGCTTTGCATGTTTTTCCACCGAACTTATACCCAGGGCGCCGATATGCTCTGCCTTGGGCTATGTTATTGTTGTGGTTTCAGCTCGCGGTAACTATTGTTTATTTCTCTAAAGGCAGTGCCTCTATGCTCAGAATGCTTCCGTTGAGTGGATCGAGGATTAGCTTGCTGCTCTGCTTCTTTCCGAACAGTTCACCGCTAAGTGCTTCCACCTTGCCAAACTGTGGGGCTGTGAAGACTTTCCTTGCCAACTGCGATTTGTTGGCTGCGAATATTGTTGCTTCCATTTTCGCCGGGATGTTTACCCTTAGCCCTATGTCGTTCTTGTCTTTCTTCTCTGCTCCCGGGTCAGCATCGTTATCTACAGCCTTGGTCTTGGCTATGCCAATATAATAAGGTGTGCCCGAAAGGTCGTCTGTATCGACAAGTCCGAAGTACTTGCTGAAGCGGAAAAGCAATTCGCGTTCGGTTTCGTTTCTCGGCACGAAGTATAGCGTTGCCAGGGTGGTGTCCTTGCGTGTCGTTCCTGCGAATACCTGTAATAGGGCTTTCTCCTGGGTGTCAAGCTCGTTCATCATAATCCTTAGCTGCGCCCCATCCTTTGGCATGAAGTCGGCCTCGCCCCTTGACAGCTGTGTCCTGCTGTCCCTGATGTCGTAGATCTCATTTGCTGTTAGCTCGGCCATCTTTGCCGTGCTTGTTGCAGAGATAATGTCTTGCGACATGTAGTCCTTAGGGTTGAGAGGTGCCTTCTGTGGTGACGGAGTGAATGTTGGCAATGGCTTCGCGCTCTTGGCATCGGCATTTATGGCCAGCAACAGTCCGTTGTCAGACCTTACGGCCTTTACGACGTGGTGCTTCTTGTCAAGACTTAGCTTGAACTGCTTTGCTGAGTCAGGCTCTGCAACGGCATACATGTCAGTCTTGATGATGCGGTAGGTAGTGGATGGTGCCAGCTGGACGTTGTCGAGCTTCATGTATTTTCCGGCGTAGGGTGCGAATTGTCCTGGCTCGTATGTTGTTTTCTCAATGAGCAGATTGATGTGTATAGCTGTTTTCGGCAGGTAGTAGGATATTGCTTCCTCGGCCGTCTGGGCTTTTGCGCAGAAGATGGCGATTGCAGAAAGCAGGGTTGTCGATATGAGTTTTCTCATGATGTTATGTGTAAGGATTAGATGGATATGTTGTTTTTATTCTTGTATGCTTCTGAAAGCCATCGGTAGATGGTCTATAATGTCGCTTGCGATAAGGCTCTCCTTGCCCAGCTTGCCGGCGGCAATGTCGCCCGCCAGCCCATGAAGGTATACTCCCAGCAGGCAAGCCTGTTCCTCGCTGTAGCCTCGGGCAAGCAGTCCTGTAAGTATGCCTGTGAGCACGTCGCCGCTTCCTGCCGTTGCCATTCCGCTATTGCCGGTGTTGTTGAAGAAGACCTTTCCCTGTGGTGTGCAGACAGCAGTATAGTGTCCTTTCAGGATGATGAAGGCATCATGCCTCTCGGCAAAGTCCAATGCCTTGGCAAGCCTGTCGTAGTCGCCATTGGCAGCGTTGCTGGCAAGTTTGTCCATCTCTTTGGGGTGTGGAGTCATGATGATGTTTTTAGGCAACTGCTGTAGCCAGGCGCGATGGTTGGCAAGGATGTTGAGCGCATCAGCATCCGCAACTATCGGACAGTGGGTGCGCTTGAATTGTCCAATCAGGGCCACGGCTGTGGTCTCTGCCTGCCCAAGTCCCGGTCCTATGCCCAGCGCGTCGATGTCATCGGCGCTTGCAGACTCAGAGAACACTTCTGCATCAGGGTCTATGGACAGCACGGCCTCCGGTACGGCGATTTGCATTATCATGCAGTTGTTTTTTGGCGTGCGTGTGGTTACTTTCCCGGCACCGCTTCTCAGACAGGCTTTCGTTGCCAGTACTGCTGCGCCAGCCATGCCGTAGCTGCCAGCCACGATGAGCGCATTGCCCATACTTCCCTTGTGTACGAAGTCTGGCCTTGGCCTGACGAGTGTCCTGATATCGGCCTCGTCTACGATGCAGTACTTGCATTCTGTATTGTCGGCATATTCCTTGCTCAGTCCTATGTCTAGGATTTGAAGCTTGCCGATATACGGCTGGTTGTCAGCAAACATCATTGCGAGTTTCTTGTACTGCAATGTTAGCGTAACATCGGCTCGGATAATGTTTGTCCTGATGTTGTAGGTGTTGTCCTCGCACATCAGCCCCGACGGAATGTCGATGCTGACAACCTTGGATGGTGACTGGTTGATATACTTTACAAGCGATGCGAAGCCTCCAGACAGCGGCTTGTTCAGTCCTGACCCGAACAGTCCATCGACAACAAGGGTGTCCTCTGTGAGCTGAGGGGGGTCGAAGTTGAGGCTAATCTCGGAGAACGACTTTATCTTCTTGCTCTCGTTAAGTCGTTTCCTGTTGACTGAACAGTCGGCAGACAGGTTGTTGTGGATATTGAACAGGTATACTCTTACCTGATAGCCCTTGTCTGCGAGCATTCTTGCTACAGCAAGTGCGTCGCCGCCATTGTTGCCAGGCCCGGCAAACACCACGACGGGAGTATTCGCAGCCCATCTCTCTGCAATGGCATGAGTGATGGCCTTGGCTGCCCTCTCCATCAGGTCAACAGACGAGATGGGTTCGTGCTCAATGGTGTATTTGTCATGCTCGTGAATTTGAGCAGAGGTGAAAATCTTCATAACGATGCAAAAATACAAAATTATTACTAATCATGGCTTATTTGAGGCCATATTTTTAGTAATTTTACATATGTGCAGGCTCTGATGTTATAAAAAACGTGAAGAATATTTTGATATTCCCCCGTTTTGCACTAACTTTGCCACAATAAATAATCAAAGTCACACAATGAGTATTGTTAAAATCAAGGATAAGACGTTCAGAACGTTTATCCCTGAAGACCAGATTACAGAAAGGGTTAAGGCTGTCGCAGAGAGGATTAACAAAGACTTGGCCGACAAGAACCCTCTCTTTCTCGCTGTTCTCAATGGTTCGTTCATATTTGCGGCGGACCTTATGAGGTATATCACCATACCCTGTGAGATATCGTTTGTGAAACTGGCTTCTTACCAGGGAACGACATCGACGGGAGTCATCAAGGAGGTTATAGGACTTAACGAGGAACTCGCCGGAAGGACGGTTGTCATCCTTGAGGACATCGTGGACACGGGCTTCACCATCAAGCGCATGATAGAGACTCTTGGCACCCGTGGCCCAGAGTCGGTACATGTTTGCACGTTGCTTCTCAAACCAGGCAAGCTACAGGTGCCCCTGAACGTTGAGTATGTGGCGATGGAAATACCAAACGACTTCATTGTGGGCTATGGTCTTGACTACGACCAGCAGGGTCGAAACTTAAGAGATATTTATACATTAGTGGAATAAAATCATGAAGAATATTGTTATTTTCGGTGCTCCTGGTTCAGGCAAGGGCACACAGAGCGAACTGATGATCAATAAGTACGGTTTTGGACATATCTCTACAGGAGACGTGTTGCGTGCCGAGATAAAGAATGGAACAGAGCTTGGCAAGACGGCCAAGGGTTTTATCGACAACGGACAGCTCATACCGGATGAACTGATGATTGATATTCTTGCCAGTGTCTATGACAGCTTTGGAAAGGAACATAAGGGGGTAATCTTCGATGGTTTCCCAAGAACTATTCCGCAGGCTGAGGCCCTGAAGAAGATGCTCGCTGATAGAGGACATTGTATAGCAGCTATGATAGAGCTGTATGCTCCAGAGGATATCCTTATGGCACGATTGCTCAACCGTGGCAAGGAGCAGGGACGCTCAGACGACAATGAGGAGACTATCAACAAGCGGCTCGCCGTTTACAAAAGTCAGACAGCTCCGCTCATTGACTGGTACAAGAAAGAGGGACTGCACCATTATGTTAAGAGCTATGGCATCCTTGAGGAAATATTCGCTGATGTCTGCAAAATCATCGATGAATTGTAATTTTAAGTAAAGAATGAAGAGTGAAGAATTCAAATGGTAAGTGTAGAATGCACTTCCGAATGCGGGTTACATATGGATTCTTCCCTCTTTACATAACTCCTTTTCACTCTTGGATTCTTCACTCTTCCCTCTTCATTTAACTCCTTCATTCTTCACTTAACTCTTTTTCCCTCTTGGATTCTTCACGCTTCATTCTTCACTCTTCATTTAAAACATGGCCGAATCAAATTTTGTAGATTATGTAAAGATATACTGCCGCTCTGGTAAGGGTGGCAAAGGCTCTATGCACCTCAGGCATGTCAAATACAATCCCAACGGCGGTCCCGACGGTGGTGACGGTGGAAGGGGTGGTGACATAATACTCCGTGGCAACCACAACTATTGGACGCTGCTCCACTTAAAGTATCAAAGGCACGTTTTTGCAGAGCATGGCGGCAATGGCGGGCGTGACAAATGTCATGGCACAGATGGCAAGGACCAGTATATAGACGTACCGTGCGGTACCGTGGTATATGATGCCGAGACTGGAAAATACATCTGTGATGTCACTTACGACGGACAGGAGGTGGTACTGCTGAAAGGTGGTAGGGGTGGACTGGGCAACTTCCAGTTCCGTACGGCCACCAATCAGGCACCTCGCTTCGCACAGCCTGGCGAGCCTATGCAGGAGCGTACCGTCATCATGGAGCTGAAGCTCCTTGCCGATGTTGGTCTTGTTGGTTTCCCCAACGCTGGTAAGTCCACACTGCTGTCGGCGCTCTCCAGTGCGCGTCCGAAGATTGCCAATTATCCTTTTACCACCCTTGAGCCAAGTCTCGGCATCGTTGCCTACCACGACAACAAGTCGTTTGTTATGGCTGACATACCGGGCATCATCGAGGGAGCAAGTGAGGGTAAGGGACTCGGACTGAGGTTCCTGAGACATATAGAGCGAAACTCGCTTCTGCTTTTCATGGTTCCCGGAGATACCGATGACATAAAGCGTGAATACGAGGTGCTGCTCAACGAACTGAAGCAGTTCAATCCCGAGATGCTCGACAAGCACAGGGTCCTCGCCGTGACGAAGTGCGACCTCCTTGACGAGGAACTCATGGAGATGCTGCGCGAGCATCTGCCCGACGACCTGCCGGTGGTATTTATATCATCTGTTACAGGTCTTGGAATGGCGGAACTGAAGGATGTGCTGTGGCGTGAGCTGAACAGCGAGAGCAACAAGCTACAGGACATTACGTCCGAGGATACGCTCGTACACCGTGACAAGGACATGTCGAAGTTCCTTGTCGAGATGCAGGACGAAGGAGAGGATATTGAATTTGTTGATGAGGAGGATATAGAGGATATCGACGAACTTGAGGATTACGAGTACGAGGAGGACTACGATGAAGAGTAGGCCGCAGTTGCTATCCTACGATATAGCCGATGGTGTAAGGGCTTTCTCGACAACCCGTCATGGTGGAGTGGGGCAGGGACCTTACTCTTCGTTCAATATCAACCATTATTGTGGTGATGAGCCTGCTACAGTGAATGCAAACAAGGAGGCCCTGGCCGTGGAACTCGGCATTGCTTCCGACCATATAATAATACCACACCAGATACACGAGGCTGCATTCCGTATTGTCGGCCCCGACTTTTTCTCGTTAAAGCCCTCTGACCGCGACATGCTTCTCGATGGTGTGGACGGAATAATGACCTCAGAACAGGGAGTGTGCATTGGAGTCTCTACAGCCGATTGCATACCCGTGCTTTTGTATGATGCTGCTCATCATGCTGCCTGCGCTGTGCATGCGGGATGGCGCGGCACGGTACAGTATATAACGATGAAGGCCATAAGTGAGATGCGTGTGGCCTTTGGTAGTGACGCCTCCGCATTACATGCCGTCATTGGCCCAGGCATCTCATTGGAAAGCTTTGAGGTTGGGCATGAGGTGTATGAGGAATTTGCTCAGGCAGGCTTCGATATGGATAAGGTTGCGCGGCTCTATGACAAATGGCACATAGACCTTCCCGAATGCAACAGACAGCAGCTTGTAGCCTCAGGCGTACTTGCAGAGAACATACAGATGGCAGGAATAGATACGTTCGCGGCAACAGACGATTTCTTCTCTGCCCGAAGACTTGGTAAGGAGTCTGGGCGAATATATACAGCAATAATGATAGAACAGCAAACCTAATGAAACAGAATTCTTTGAAATACTTTAATATCAACCGTTTATTCAATAACATACCTGCGGTACATATGGTATGGCACAGCATGTGGGGACAGGCAATGTCAATGCTATTGATAGTGATGTCCGTGCTGTTCCTAACCTCGTCGTCCACCGACAAGTTCACTGCGGCGGAACAGCAGCAGATTAGCATTGCCACTCCTGGACTGTTTGCCAAGAGTGACATGTTCAATATCGACTTCACGCTTGTCCGCGACAGTGAGTATTCGTTTCCGTTGCCAGTAGGCAAGGCTGTCTCTAATGGCAGCGAATTGCAGATAGAAACCGCCAAGGGTGATGCCGTGAAGGCAATGTTCGATGGAACGGTAAGACTCTCGCGTCATATTTCCGGTCATGGTAATGTCATTGTTGTGAGACACCACAATGGACTGGAGACCGTTTATGCTCATAATGCCCAGAACCTGGTAAAGGTCGGACAGGAGGTGAAAGCAGGAAATACGATAGCCATTGTCGGGGGGCAGGATGACAAGACGTTTCTCACTTTCAGCATCATGGTAAATGGTGCGAAGATTAATCCTGAGACCATTATCGCCATCTCCACGCATAAGTTGCGTAAGCAGACTGTGCAGTGCAGGAAAAATGCCAGCCGCGTGAACATTGCGGTGCTGACAAAGGAACCTGCGGCAAAGGGCCGTAAGCTCATGGCTGACCTTGACGAGGACCCTTTTAAGGACAAGAATACATTCAAGCTCGACCTTCGGAATATTGAGGAACAGCATTGGGCATACCCCTTGCCTGGTGCCAAGGTTATTAGTCCTTATGGAGGTAAGCGCCGTCATTCGGGTGTTGACCTGAAGACTCGTCCGAACGATGAGATAGTGTCTGCATTCAATGGCATTGTCACGCAGTCAGGGCCATACTATGGCTATGGCAACTGCATCCGTATAAGGCACGCATACGGTTTTGAGACATTGTACAGCCACCAGTCGAAGAACCTTGTGAAGGTAGGAGATAAAGTAAAGGCTGGCCAGGTGATTGGACTCACTGGCCGTACTGGCAGGGCCACTACTGAGCACCTGCATTTTGAGGTGTTCTTCAAGGGACGCAGGATGAATCCCGCTGTAGTCTTTGATCATCTAAACAGGCAGCTGCAGCAGACTACACTGACGCTCTCAAAGAACGGAAATGTCAAGAAGGGATGATAGCTATCCCAGACATATGCGTCCGTAATGAAGATGCAATGTTATTATGGCTTGAATACGGGAAAACTATTGTATTTCCCTCTAAAGAATAATAACTTCTTTATACTGAAAGGCTTACAATTCGTCTTTTTTATGTATATTTGCAGAAGAAAATCTAGAAAACCTAAATAATTGCAAGATGAGAAAATTTATTCTAACTAACTTGTTTTTGCTGGTAGGAATACTTGCCCATGCCCAGACGGATGTGTCAAAGTATTATTTGGCCAATTATGATTTCAATCAGTATTTTGACTATACGGCATCCCAGTCGACAGTCGTTGCTCAGGAATTGCTCGATGTCAAAGGGTGGACAGCCGACCTGTCAGCCAACTACACCATCGTTGGTACCTATGAGTATGGCTTCGGCGGCACTTTCAATGGTGCCTCGGTACCTAAAGCCGGTTATGACGGCAAGGCGGGTGGTGGTCTCGCCATCTCTACGGGATGGGAGCAAACGTTCGCCTTCTATCAGACTGTGACGCTGCCCGCAGGTACATATACCCTGAATGTCCCTACATACAACGGTGGAAGCGCTACGCCTGCGGAGTCACTGGTGGCATGGGTGCCATCATCGGGAACATCCGTAAACTCTACCGTTACGTCGTATGCAGTAGGACAATGGACATTGGACAAGATAACGTTCACTCTGACAAAGACAACAACAGGAAAAATCAGGATTGGCATGAAGGCCGCGGCCGGAGGCTCTGCCAACTCGGCGAAGCTTGTCGTGGACTATGTTCAGCTTGTTGGCGAGGACATGGCCGTAGACAAGACCGACCTTTTGTCCACTATCTCTACAGCCAACAGCCTGTATGCTGATGGTAGCGGAGTGGGTGCTCAGGAACTGCTTGCGGCCATCAATGCTGCGCAGAGCGTTGCCGATGCCGCCGACGCCAGTGTCGTGGAAGTTCTCGAGGCAACCCTCGCACTGAAGAATGCCGTGAGCGTATACCGAGAGAACAATGTCAGTGAGGACAACCCCTTAGACGTTACTGAGTATATCAAGAACCCAAGCTTCGAGGACGGAACCAACGGATGGACATGCGACGGACTGGTCACACAGACCAATTCGTCATTCACCAAAAAGGCCGGTTCCACATATATTGAGAAATGGGTAAGCTCGGGAAACAAGGTCGGCGACGCGTCGGTAAGCCAGACCATAGCGTTGCCAAACGGCGTGTATGTGCTCACAGTTGGAGCCCAGAACCTCAATCAGGCATCAACGACACTGAAATGTGCGGGAACAGTGGTGTTCGCTGACGACAGCGAGACAGATGTGTATACTCCTGCCGACTATAGCGTGAAGTTCACCAATCTCACGGGCGAGGCAGTGGTTGGCTACAGGGCCGTTGGCGCAACAGGCAACTGGCTTGCTGTTGACAACTTCAGACTGAGCCTTGTAGGCCATATCACCGAGAGTGCCCTGATGGCAGAGATGCAGCGCCTCATTGCTGACGCCGAGTCAAAACAGGGCAGCATGATGAGCAAGACGGCGGCCGACGAGCTGGCATCGGCGTTGACACAGGCGAAGGCTATAAATGCTGACTCAGAGGAGGCTGACATACAGGATGCGGTAAAGGCCATCAAGGATGCCATCAGGAAGGCTGGCGAGTCGGTGGCTGACTACAAAGCTCTTGTCGAGGCGATAGGAAAGGCCGAGACAGCCTATGACGCAGCAAAGAACGAGGCAGCGGCTCTGCTGGCAGAGATAGACAAGGCAAAGGCGCTTGCACAGAATGCAGAGGTAAAGGCTGAGGACCTGTATGCGGAGATAGAGCAGCTTGACAAGGCTGTGCTGGCATTCAACATCGCCAATGCTACACCGGGCACAGGAACAGCGCCTGCCGTGACATTCATCCACAAGTATGTGGCGACCGGTGCTACGGAGGCTCTCGTGCGCGCAACCATGACGGGCTCGAATATCCTGGAGAGGGGAGTATGCTGGAGCACAGACCATAATCCTACAGTCCTGGACAACAGGACCACCAAGTCGTTCTCGCTCAATGGCTACATTTACCACATCAAGGGCATGAAGCCTGCGACGGTATATTATGCACGTCCATACGTGATGAACTCTACCTATACTGTTGCCTATGGCGACGAGATAAAGATAGTGACACATCCGAAGGGCGGATGCACATGGTCGTGGAACGAGGGCGCGCCAGACGATGCTGCAAACACACGCTGCCGCAACGCGATAAAGGAGACCATAGACTATTTCAATGAGTGGACCGGAATAAGGGGCTTCCATCTGTCTGGCAATTATGGCTCGGGAACTCCTACTGCCGACTGCAGCTATGGCGGTTGGATGCGGATTGGCCCCAATGCGGCTTATCAGGCTATCGGTACTGTCCTGCATGAGACCGGACATGGCGTTGGAGTGGGAACCCACTGGGTATGGTACGACTGTGCCGACACACGTCAGAATACCAGCTCGGGCAAATGGCTCGGAAGAGAAGCCAACGACGTGCTGAACTTCCTTGAGAACAGGGTGTCTGATGACCTTTACTTCACTGGTGACCGGACACACGGATGGGGCTCCAGTGCTACTTACGACTGGCTGGTAAACGGTGCGGACAAAGACAAGCACAGCGAACTGCAGTATATTGGTGGCATGTGCATACTATACGGACTCTTCATTGACGGCCTGTGCCCAACAACCAGTCATGTGAACGGCATCGCCGGCTACACATATAATTTTGATGACTCGAAGAAGTACTACCTTATGAACAAGCATGCCGACCGGGGACTCGGCGAGGGACTGCTGGCACAGGTCAACTCTACGGTGGTTGGATGGAAACCGTGCCTCACAGACGAGACCGTCAGCGACTCCGCGGCATGGTACATGGAGTTTGTGCCGTCTCAGGGATATTACAGGTTTAAGAATGCTGTGACGGGTAAGTATCTCACCCACTCCTCATCGTCGACATACGTGACATTGAAGCAGACGTCCACACCTTCGTCAACAGAGCAGTTCCAGCTGATGCCCGACAGAACGGACGTGACCCTTGGAGTGGGAAGCAGCGCGTTCGCTACCCACGGATATTGGCTGACATGGAACGATGGCGGCAACAAGGCCGTAGGCGCAAAGGTGTATGTCGGAAAGTCGGGATTTGGCATGCTTGAGCAGGCCAAATTCAACTATAGCAACAGCGCAACGGCACAGCAATGGATAATTTTCAGCGAGGATGAGCTGGAGGCTTACCGCAAGGCGGCCATCGCTACGGGCATAGAGCCTGTAAGTCTTAATGATGGTAATGCCGATGGAGGCAAGACGGTTGTCGGAATATGGACGGCTGATGGCGTTGCAAAGAGCAAAACCGGCAAGGGCCTTAATATAATAAGGTATAGCGACGGCACGACAAAGAAGGTCTTTGTGAGGTAACAGCACTTATAATATACACTTAGAATATGACAAAATGTATTCTCGCTTGTTGTCTGATGATTTGTAGCCTTATGGTTAGAGCGCAGACTTTCAGACATTATACAACGACAGAGCAGAAGGAGTGGCAGAGTACGTCTGCAAAGTTGCATGGGAAGGCTGCTGCAACTCCACTGCTGATAGTCACAGGCCAGGAGAATGGACATGAGTTCAAGGCTTGGGGCACTTGCTTCAATGAACTTGGACTTGACGCCTTGCTTCTGCTGACAGATGAGGCAAGGGAGGAAATTCTCCACAATATCTTTGCACCAGACGGGCAGTTGCATTTCACGCGTGGCAGGCTTACCATGAATGCTAATGACTATTCGCGGGCATGGTACTCATGCGACACCGTAGCCGGAGACTTCATGCTGAAGTATTTCAATATCGAGCATGACAAGAAGAATGTAATCCGTCTGATAAAAATGGCGCAAAAGTATCAGCCTGCTCTTACCTTCTGGATGTCTCCATGGAGTCCGCCAGCATGGATGAAAATTAACCAGGACTATCCTGTAGTGAGCAGTCGCTACAACAATCAGCCTAAAGAGAAGGATGTCTTGCTCTATGATGGTGTGGCTAATATTGACCCGGACGAGATGAAGTTGTTGGGTAATCGGAACAATGTATTTCCACGTCGTCTCGCTACTCAGAACTTTATGATACAGGATCCACGCTATCTGCAGTCGTATGCCGACATGTTCTGCCGCTTCATTGAACTCTACGCAGAGCAGGATATTCCCATAGACATGGTGATGTATCAGAATGAGGCATACAGCTACACGCCTTATCCAGGATGTGCATGGACAGCTGAGGGAACGAGAATTTTCAACGCCAGCTATCTAAAGCCAACCCTGTCGCGTAAGCATCCTGAAGTGAAACTATATCTCGGAACATTCAATACCAATAGGTATGACTATGTGGAGACCATCGTTGACGGGCTGAAGGATGATGTAGAGGGACTGGGCATACAATGGGAATGCCGTGAGCATCTCGACAGGCTTCGTCAGAGGTATCCTTCCCTGCACCTCATCTCTTCGGAAAGCGAGTGCGGTGATGGTTCTATGGATTGGCGAGCAGGAGAACATACGTTCCATCTGCTGTGCGACTATATAGGGCGTGGATGTGATGAGTATTTTATTTGGAATTTCGTCTTGTGTGACAATGGTCAGAGTCCTTGGGGATGGAAACAGAATGCTCTTATACAGGTAGATTCAAAGACCCAAACCCATCGTTATACTGCGGAATATCATGCTGTAAGGCATTTCTCTGGTGAGGTGGTTCCCGGTAGCCGTGTACTGGCATACAAGAGTAAGAACGACAGTCAGGGGCTGCCCGTTATTGTCTTTGCACGTCCAGACGGGAAGCGGGTGGTAATAGCTGCTAACATCACTGACCAGCCTCGACAGGCTACCGTTCAGTTAGGTAAAAAGTTCCTTAATCAGTTGCTACCACCGCATTCTTTCCATACATGGAGGGAGAAATGATGGTAACGATGTCGTCACTATGGAAGAGGGTGTTTGCCTGAGCTTACGGCATTGGTAATAGACAAAGGCTATTTGTGCCTGTTGGCTCGCTGCTCACGATATTTGGCCTTCTGCTTGGCAGAGCCACTGCCGTGTGCACCGGTAATGTATTTCTTTTTCTTGGCCTTTGTCTTCACTTTGTCAGAGCCCTTGCTGTTGCTCGGCCCTTTCTTGAAGACTATGCCTCCTTCGAGAATATCGTTAAAGCTGTCTGACATGTAGAGGGTTTAATGTTTGGAGTTTAATATTGAGTGTTTAAAGTTGGCAAGTTAATGGCTCTTCGTCACTATAGAAGTTATAGTCAAAAAGACCATTAACTTGTCAACTTGTCTGTTAGGCTCTGCAACTTGTCAAAGCAAGTCTCGGCGATACTGTTCGCCTTTGGAAAAAACTTGTTCGATCGTCAAATGAGAATAAATCAATGGTGGAACAGCCTCACTCCGGTGAACGCCATGGCGATGCCGTACTTGTCGCAAGTCTCGATAACATTGTCGTCACGTATGCTGCCGCCAGCCTGTGCGATGTATTCAACTCCGCTCTTGTGGGCGCGCTCGATGTTGTCACCGAATGGGAAGAAAGCATCTGAGCCAAGGGCAACCTTTGTGTTCTGTGCTATCCAGGCCTTCTTCTCTTCTGATGTCAGCACCTCTGGCTTCTCGGTGAAGAACATCTCCCATGTGCCGTCACGCAGTACGTCCTCGTATTCCTCGCTGATGTATACGTCAATGGTGTTGTCACGGTCAGCGCGTCTGATGCCCGGCTTGAACGGAAGGTTCATAACCTTCGGGCACTGGCGCAGCCACCATATATCGGCCTTCTGCCCGGCCAGGCGGGTGCAGTGTATGCGGCTCTGCTGTCCTGCTCCGATACCGATGGCCTGCCCGTCCTTGACATAGCATACGGAGTTGCTCTGGGTGTACTTAAGGGTTATAAGGGCGATGATGAGGTCGCGCTTGGCCTCGTCGGTGAATGTCTTGTTCTGTGTGGGGATGTTCTCGAAGAGTGCGGGGTCGTCGAGTCTTATCTCGTTGCGTCCCTGCTCGAAGGTGATGCCGAACACCTGCTTGCGCTCTATCGGCGCGGGAGTATAGTCAGGGTCAATCTTTATTACGTTGTATGTTCCCTTGCGCTTGTCCTTGAGTATCTCCAATGCCTCATCAGTATATCCCGGTGCTATCACTCCGTCGCTGACCTCCCGCTTGATAAGAGTGGCGGTGGCAGCGTCGCAAATGTCGCTCAGTGCAACGAAGTCGCCATACGAGCACATGCGGTCGGCACCTCTGGCACGGGCGTATGCGCATGCGAGCGGTGACAGCTCAATCTTTACGTCATCAACGAAATATATCCTTTTCAGGGTATCGCTAAGGGGCAGTCCTATAGCAGCACCGGCAGGGCTGACGTGCTTGAAGCTCGCAGCAGCCGGCATGCCTGTTGCTGCCTTGAGTTCCTTTACGAGTTGCCAACTGTTCAGGGCGTCCAGGAAATTGATATATCCCGGTCGACCGTTGATTACTTCAATGGGGAGCTCACCCTCTTCCATGAATATCCTCGATGGTTTCTGGTTGGGGTTGCATCCGTACTTTAAAGCCAATTCTTTCATAACTGTCGAATACTGTTTATTTAATTTCTTATTACCTTTTTCTTAGCATTTGCAAAGGTAGTGCAAACGAGTGAAATAAAAAAGTAAAATGCAATTTTTTAGCAATGATTTTGCCGTTAGCCATATTTGCATTACCTTTGCACCCGGGTAATCATATCAATCATTACAGTAAGATGATACGCGAATTTAAGAAACTCTATGAGTTTGCTTCCAGGCACAAGGTGAAACTGGAGCCAAAGGCTTTGCGTAAGTTGACGGACATACTGACAGGGAAGGAGAAACCGACGCGCGAGACGCTCGACAAACTGGCTCTGCTTGCCGGTTTCCAGAACTGGGAAAGCTTGAAGAAGACCTTTGAGGAATGACTGTTTCCACAAAAGCCTTCTTCTTTTTTTTGATTATCACCAAGAAGGTGTTGCCACCTATATTTTGTCCAATGCCTGCCTGATGTCGTCGATTATGTCCTCGACGTCCTCGATGCCTACCGACAGACGGATAAGGTCAGGAGCGATTCCCGCCTCGCGCAGTTGATCTTCAGACAGCTGGCGGTGTGTATGGCTTGCAGGATGGAGAACACATGAGCGCGCATCGGCCACGTGGGTAACTATGGCAATCATCTTGAGTGAGTCCATGAACTTTATGGCTGTCTCGCGGTCGCCCTTGAGTCCGAAGCACATTACTCCGCATGAGCCGTTGGGAAGATATTTCAAAGCCAGCTTGTGGTCGGGGTCATCGGCAAGACCTGAGTATCTTACCCATGCTACTCTCGGGTCATCGTGCAGGAATTGTGCCACCTTCTGTGCGTTCTCGCAATGGCGGGGCATACGCAGATGGAGAGTCTCAAGACCAAGGTTCAGGAGGAATGAGTTTTGTGGGGCAGGTATTGAGCCGAGGTCTCTCATCAGCTGTGCCACAAGTTTTGTGGTATATGCCATCTTTCCGAATGCCTTGGTGTATGTCAGGCCATGGTACGACTCGTCGGGTGTACATAGTCCCGGGAACTTGTCTGCATGAGCATCCCAGTCGAAATTGCCACTGTCAACGACGCATCCGCCAACCTGTGTGGCATGTCCGTCCATGTATTTCGTTGTTGAGTGTGTGACTATGTCGCAACCCCATTCGAAGGGACGGCAGTTTATGGGGGTGGCGAAAGTATTGTCAACGATAAGTGGAACGCCGTGTCGGTGTGCCATCTTTGCAAAGCGCTCTATATCGAACACGCTGCATCCTGGATTGGCGATGGTTTCACCGAAGAGCGCCTTGGTATTTGGCCGGAAAGCCTTCTCTATCTCCTCGTCGTCAGCCGTGGGGTCTACGTATGTGCAGTCTATGCCGAGCTTCTTCAGCGTCACGCCGAAGAGATTGTATGTTCCGCCATAGATGTTGTTGCTCACCACAATGTGTCCGCCAGCCTCGCAGATGTTGAAGATGGCGTAGAAATTGGCGGCCTGCCCGCTTGATGTCAGTACGGCACCAACGCCACCCTCTAGAGCGGCTATCTTGGACGCTACGGCGTCGTTGGTGGGGTTTTGAAGACGTGTGTAGAAATATCCCTCCTTCTTCAGGTCGAAGAGTAAGGCCATTTCCTCAGAATTGTCGTATTTGAAAGTTGTGCTCTGTACTATTGGCAGTACTCTCGACTCTCCGTTCTTCGGTGTCCATCCTGCCTGTACGCATAGTGTGCCGATGTGTTTCTTGTTGTCCATTGTCTAAAATGTAGTAGTGAATAAATCGTTGTGAGATGCAAAAGTACACAATTTCGTTGAAAAAGCAATGTCTTGAAACGACAAAAAGCAATCCGTGCATGTGCAAGGACTGCTTTTTATCTCTTTGCGATGAGTTCTGATTATTCGCCTGTAATGACGCGCTTCTCCTGGATGCGTGCCTTCTTACCTGTGAGCTTGCGGAGGTAGTAGAGCTTGGCGCGGCGAACCTTACCATGCTTGTTGACCTCGATAGACTCGATGTTCGGAGACTCGATAGGGAAGATACGCTCAACACCTACGGTACCAGACATCTTGCGAACGGTGAAACGCTTCTTGTTGCCGTGGCCGGAAATCTTGATTACTACACCACGGTAGAGCTGGATACGCTCTTTTGAACCCTCGACGATTTTGTAAGCGACAGTGATAGTGTCACCAGACTTGAACTCTGGGAACTGCTTGCCGGTTGCAAATGCTTCTTCAGCAACTTTAATTAAATCCATTGTAATTGATAATTAAATATTGTTTGTCGTTCCAACGCAACATGACCTGCGACTCGTCCGTAGTCAGCGGTTACGCCGAAAAGCGGGTGCAAAGTTACTACATTTTTCTCAACCCACAAAGATTTCGCCTCTTTTTCTTTTGTTTTATCATCCGTTTTTGTTCTTTAGAACGTCAGGGGATGCCCGTATGACAATAGTATCCCTATTCGAAATAGAAGCTGAGTACTATCATCTTGCTTCTTGCGCTACTCACGGAGTTGGTGTATGGTATCAGGGCTGCATTGCGCAGGCTTTTGGCGTGTTCGGTGTCAAGGCAGTTGCTCAGGCCGTAGAGAAACTTAAGTTCCGGGCGGATCTTGAAGAAAGGCAGATAGAAGTCGCAACCTATGCCGGCCTCCAGGAACAGGTCGTAACGCTTGAGCTTTAGTATGTCATCGCTCTTGCCAGTGAGGTTTATCATCGGGTTGAGTCCTATCATCATGTATGGACGGTGGTTGTTGAACCGCAAGGAACCGTAGATAAGGTCCATGGCGGCAGAGATGTATGCCGACTTGATGGTTTGCGTTTTCTCGAACTCCTTCACTCCCGCCGCCTCATCTGTGAAATTATGAAATGTGAGGTGGCGTGTGCCGAAATACATTGCCGGAGCGATGCGGAACTGGAACGAACGGCTCAGACGCAGCTCGCCTGTTATGCCTACAGTAAATCCATTGTCCCAGCGGTCTTGGTCGCAGGTGATAAGGGCCTCGCTTGTGGTTCCGTCCTCGTTGACAATGGTCTGCATGCCAACGTTGACGAACTCCAGGTCCTGAAGGTGTGTTCCTGCCACGATGCCGAAATGGAATGGGCGTAAGTCGGTATAGGGACGGTTCTCTACCGTCCTTGTCTGTGCCATGGCCTGCCCGCCAAATATGTGTGGGCACATGCTGGCTATGACTATGATAGCTGATGTGATGCCTTTCTTGTTCATTCTTTATTATTAACGTGTTTTTGGCACTGATATTGCATAGCTGTTTATTAAGACAATGTTTAAATTATCAAAAAAGTAATACCTAATTGTAGGTATTCCGATATAAATTCTTATCTTTGCAGGGTACTTGAATGTTGTGGCGCATGACAGCGTGCGGCAGAAGAGACGAACGTTTTTGTTAAGCCAAATGAGCTGAGCCAAGCATGCTTGAGCTATGCCAAGGCGAGAAAACGAAGGATGAAACCAACATATTAATTAAATCTTAAATACAATTTATTATGGCTTACGTAATTAGCGACGACTGCATTGCTTGCGGTTCTTGTATTAGCGAGTGCCCATCTGGAGCTATCTCTGAGGGCGAGAAGTATTCAATTGACCCAGACGTTTGCACAGAGTGCGGAACTTGTGCTGATGTTTGTCCTAACGAGGCTATCAGCTTGGGCTAATCAGAAAACTTCAAAAAAAGGAAATAAGGGTGCAAGGCTTCTGCCAGGCACCCTTAATTGTTTCTCGGTGTGTGCTGTTTCCCGCTACCACTGAAATATATATCATCGCCGATAAGGTTAATAACCTTACGCCTGCAAGGTTAATAACCTTACGGCCGTAAGGTTATTAACCTTATCAGGGATGCAAGCGTATTCATATCCTATGGCAAACGGTTTCACCCACTTTATTTAATAATATACTTCAGGAATAATATATTATAAGTTTAGCATGTGATAATTCTCTATGTATCAGGGTTTTATTTAAACCACAGAGTTTCCATGCGTCAAACATGATGCGCAGCTCTCTATGAGCTCTAAATGCCTTGGCATTCACCCTCTTTCATTAGTATAAAAACTCTATACCTCTTAATCTCTGTGGTTTAAAATAACTTCCGAAAGTTGAGTATATTATTATGCATCACTCCATATTTCTGATGAACCTCAATTTTTGCACATCTAATTGGACTCCCTTTAAACCTTCATAACCCCTCGAACCCCCTCAAAACCTTCGACCCCCCTCAAACTCTTCGAACCCAAGTAATGATGTCCCACTCGAGTAGGATGCGATAGCGCTAAGTTGCGGATTTGAGGTCGAAACACATAAAAATAATAAAATAGGTGGGAATTTGAGTTTTTTGTACTAATTTTGCAGACTGATAGCCACATAGTGGGGAAAAAGTGAGAGAATGACATTTCGAATAAAGAAATTAGATATTTTCATTGCCAAGCAGTTTGGTCTGCTATTTGTAGGAACCTTCTTCATCTGCCAGTTCGTGCTGATGATGCAGTTTCTGTGGAGAAACATAGACGACCTTATTGGCAAGGGACTGTCCATGGAAGTCATGGCGCAGTTCTTCTGGTATATGGCCCTGATGCTTGTTCCTCAGGCTCTGCCGTTGGCTATCCTTCTGTCCACACTTATCGCTTTCGGTAATCTGGGTGAAAGCTCGGAACTTACTGCCATCAAGGCTGCCGGCGTATCGCTGATGCAGGCATTCCGCTCGCTCATCGTCATCACAGTGGCTGTGTGTTTGTGTTCGTTCTACTTTCAGAACCATGTTGCACCGCAGGCCAATCTGAAGCTGGCACAGCTGCTTATCTCCATGAAGCAGAAGAGTCCGGAGTTGATGATACCAGAGGGTGTTTTTTATGACGGACTTCCCAACTGCAACCTATATGTCCAGAAAAAGGACGTGCAGACGGGAAAGCTCTACGGAATGATGATCTACCGTAGGACGGGAAGCTATGAGGACCAGGCCATTATCCTTGCTGACTCAGGTATGTTGCAGTCGACGGCTGAGAAGAAGCATCTGCTGCTCACGCTGTGGAGCGGCGAGTGGTTCGAGAACATGCAGTCGCAGGAGATTGCCAACAGCGCGTCGGTGCCATACAGGCGTGAGACTTTCGTCACCAAGCAGATTGTGCTCGACTTCGATGGTGAGTTCAATATGTCGGATGCATCGTCGCTGACAAGCAATGCAAAGGGTAAGGGGCTGAGGCAGATAACCTCCGACATAGACTCGCTGAACCATGTATACGACAGCATAGGCAAGGCATATTATGATGATGCAAAGAGGGTGTATTACTCTTTGCCATCGTTGGCCAAGACCGACTCCGTGAAAGCCGTGAAGGCGGCAATGGCGGAGAGCATGGCTTTCGACAGCATTTATGCCCGCCTGTCTGCCGACAAAAAGCAGAACGCAGTGAACGATGCCCTCAACAAGACGCAGAGCAGGGTCAGCGACTTAGAGTTCAGAAGCATGATTACGAGTGATGGCGACAAGCTTATCAGACAGCATAAGATAGAGGCCATCAACAAGTTTACATTAGCTCTGCAATGTCTGCTCTTCTTCTTTATCGGAGCACCCCTCGGAGCCATCATACGCAAGGGCGGACTGGGCTATCCTATCCTTATCTCCGTGCTTGTGTTCATCATCTATTACATCCTCGACAATTCCGGCTACCGCATGGCCAGAGGCGGCATGTGGGCAATATGGTTTGGCAAGGGCCTGGCACCCGCTGTCCTTACGCCTATTGCCATATTTGTCACTTACAAGGCTAACAACGACTCGGTGGTGTTCAATTCCGATGCCTACCGCGACTTCTTCATGAAGCTCCTCGGACTGAGGCTCAAGCGCCATATCTTCTCGAAGGAGGTTGTCATCAATGAGCCCGACTATGCCAGTGATGCTGTCAGGCTGCGGCAGATAAACAGGGACGTGAATGTCTACTCCAACGACCATAAGCTGGTTGCGGCACCGAACGTCATAAAGGTGTTCTTCAAGTATGCGCCCGACCATGAGATAGAACGCATCAACGAGGAGATGGAGGCAGTGATAGAGGACCTGTCCAATACGCGCGACAAGGTTGTGCTGCACGAGCTCAACCAGTACCCGATACTCTCAGCCAAGGCACATACCAGACCCTTCGAGAAACGATGGCTCAATATGGTTGTCGGAATAATATTCCCGATAGGCGCTGTGCTGTACGTCAGGATGTGGATGTTCCGACTGCGTCTGCTGCGTGACCTTAGGACGATAAGACAGACCAACCAGAACATCATCGTAAGGATAAGGGAGATGGAATTGGACAAGACCTGAGGCTCTGCATAAGAATATTATATATAATAAGGTGTAGAGGTAAGATAAGTACATTTATAAATAAGAAACAATATACAACCCACTCAACAATATGGATTTCAAAGTTGATAGCATACAGGAGGCCCTCAAGGACTTCAAGGAAGGCAAGTTCGTCATTGTCGTTGACGATGAGGACCGTGAGAACGAGGGCGACCTCATCATTGCCGCAGAGAAGATTACTGACGAGAAGGTGAACTTCATGCTAAAGAACGCAAGGGGAGTGCTCTGCGCTCCTATAACCCTGAGCAGGTGCGAGGAATTGGACCTGCCCAAGCAGGTGGTGGAGAACACGTCCGTGCTCGGCACGCCATTCACCGTTACCGTCGACAAGCTTGAGGGATGCTCAACAGGAGTGTCTGCCCACGATAGGGCCGAGACACTTAGGGCATTGGCTGACCCAACATCGAAGCCTTCTACCTTTGGACGCCCAGGACACGTTAATCCGCTTTACGCCCAGGACAATGGCGTGCTGAGCCGCTCGGGACATACAGAGGCTGCTGTCGACCTGTGTAAGCTGGCGGGACTATATCCGGCTGGTGCCCTCATGGAGATAATGAACGAGGACGGTACTATGGCCAGGATGCCTGAACTGCAGAAACTGGCGGCTGAATGGGGAATGAAGATTATTACTATCAAAGATCTCATAGCATACAGACTGCAGAAAGAGACAAGCATTGAGGTTGGCGAGAAGGTTCACATGCCGACACGCTATGGGGACTTCATGCTCATACCTTTCAGACAGCAGAGCAACGGACTCGAACACATGGCATTGGTTAAAGGTGAGTGGAGCGAGGACGAGGAGATTCTTGTAAGGGTACACTCATCATGCGCTACAGGAGATATCCTTGGCAGTATGAGATGCGACTGCGGGGAGCAACTGCATAAGGCCATGCAGATGATTGAGAAGGAAGGCAAGGGCGTTATAGTCTACATGCAGCAGGAGGGCAGGGGTATCGGACTCATGAACAAGATTGCCGCATATAAACTGCAGGAGCAGGGACTCGACACCGTTGAGGCCAACATCCATCTTGGCTTCGAACCTGACGAGAGAGACTATGGATGTGGGGCACAGATGCTCCGCTTCCTGGGTGTACACAAGATGAGGCTGATGACAAACAACCCCACAAAAAGGGTGGGACTTGAGGCCTATGGTCTGGAAATTGTCGAGAATGTTCCTATTGAGATAGAACCGACACCCTACGACTACAAATATCTGAAGACGAAGAAGGACCGTATGGGACATACCCTGCACATAGACTGACGAAAATATAGTTTTTGTCGTTACAATTGTGTGACAGGTGAAATATTGCAATCTTTTTTTCGTTATAAAGAATAAAATGATTACTTTTGCAGAAACAATAACACAATAGCAATATTATGGCACAATTATCAAATAGACTAAATCGTCTGGCTCCGTCTGCAACGCTGGCTATGTCGCAGAAAAGCAGCGAAATGAAAGCCCAAGGCATCGATGTCATAAACATGAGCGTCGGCGAGCCTGACTTCAATACTCCAGACCATATAAAGGCCGCCGCCAAGAAGGCAGTTGATGACAACTATTCAAGATACTCCCCCGTACCTGGCTATCCCGACTTGAGGAAAGCCATATCTGCAAAACTAAAAAACGAGAACGGACTTGACTATTCTCCCTCGGAGATTCTTGTCTCCAACGGAGCCAAGCAGAGCGTCTGCAATACCATCATGGCATTGGTGAACGAGGGCGAGGAGGTTATTATCCCTGCACCTTATTGGGTAAGCTATCCGCAGATGGTGAAGCTGGCAGGAGGTGAGCCCGTCATAGTGAATGCAGGGTTCGAGCAGAACTTTAAAATGACTCCAGAGCAGCTTGAGGCTGCCATAACGCCAAAGACACGCATGCTCATACTATGCTCGCCGAGCAATCCTACTGGCAGTGTGTACTCTCAGCAGGAGCTGGCGGCACTGGCAGAGGTGATATTGAGGCACGAAGACCTCTTTGTGCTGGCTGATGAGATATACGAGCATATCAACTATGTCGGGGAACATGCCAGTATCGCCAAGGTAGAGGGCATGAGAGAAAGAACCATTATCGTCAACGGAGTATCAAAGGCATACGCCATGACAGGATGGAGAATAGGATATATCGCAGCACCGGAATGGATTGTCAAGGGATGCAATAAACTTCAGGGGCAGTACACAAGCGGTCCATGCTCTGTAAGCCAGAAAGCAGCTGAGGCTGCATACACTCTCGACCAGGAGTGCGTGGAGACCATGAGACAGGCGTTCCAGCGTAGAAGAGACCTTATTGTGGAACTTGCTAAGGATATACCGGGACTGGAGGTGAATGTACCGGAAGGCGCGTTCTATCTGTTCCCCAAATGCAGCAGCTTCTTTGGAAAGACCGACGGCAAGCATACCATTAGCAATTCCACCGACTTTGCCATGTATCTTCTTGAGGAAGGACATGTGGCTACTGTGGGAGGCGACGCCTTCGGCGATCCAGAGTGCTTCCGCATGAGTTACGCAACAAGCGATGACAATATCAGGGAGGCTATGAGAAGGATAAAGGAAACACTTGCCAAACTGAAGTGAAAAACAATCCCTAAAGGTACGTTGACAAGGGTAAGAGGATATGGAAAGAAAAATATTCCGTTAAAACTTCTTAATTGTGTCTATAATTACCTTTAAATTGTTATCTTTGCGTTGTATTTAGCTTGTCAGCCATACTACTATGGAGCTATGTTGGTACATCGCAAAAACAAACGAACATTACACGTAATTTTATTAATAACTAAAAATTAAAAACTTACATTATGGCAACAAAAACAAATGCAGCAAGCCCAAAGAAAAGCAAGGGCTTCACAGGTATTAAATCAGCTATTTGGGTGATGGCAGTATGCTTGGTACTTGGATACTCTTTCTGGTACTTCGTACTTGGTAACCCTGACAACTTCGCTGGCGGTACACGCGAGGGCCGTCCTCTCAACCTCATGGGAACAGTTTACCATGGTGGTGTCGTTGTAGGTCTTATCTTTACTCTTATGTTCACTGTAATTGCACTCAGCATCGAGCGCTACTTTGCTCTTCGCACCGCTTTCGGTAAGGGCTCTCTCACCAAGTTCGTTCAGGAGGTAAAGGCTGCCGTTAAGGCTAACGACTTCGCTAAGGCACGCGCTCTGTGCGACAAGCAGCAGGGTTCTGTAGCCAACGTTGTTCTCGCTTCTGTAAACACATACTCTGAGATGGAGAACACTACTGGTGTTAAGAAGTCACAGAAGGTTGCTAAGATTCAGCAGGCTCACGAGGAGGCTACACAGCTTGAGATGCCTACTCTGCAGATGAACCTTCCTATCATCGCTACTATCGTTACCCTCGGTACTCTTACCGCTCTGTTCGGTACTGTGCTCGGTATGATCGGTTCATTCCAGGCTTTGGCTGCTGGTGGTGGTGGTGACTCACTCGCACTTTCTATGGGTATTTCAGAGGCCTTGGTTAACACCGCATCAGGTATCGCTACATCTTGGGTGGCTGTAGTTGCTTACAACACATACACTAACAAGATTGACAAGCTGACATACGCACTTGACGAAGTTGGTTACACTATCGCTCAGACATACGAAGCAAACCACACAGAAGAAGCTTAATTTTCTACTAACCCTTTAAATTTTTATCGCTATGGGTAAAGTAAAAATTAAGAAAAACGACGTCTGGATAGATATGACCCCTATGTCCGACGTGATGGTGCTTTTGCTGTGCTTCTTCATGTTGACATCTACGTTCGTGAAGCAAGAGCCGGTAAAGGTTACCACACCAGGTTCGGTGTCAGAGATCAAGGTTCCAGAGAAGAACGTGCTCAGCATCCTTGTCGACAAGACAGGAAAGGTGTTCATGAGCATGGACAACCAGAACGACCTCGTTGACGTGCTCTCGGGCATGACGGGCCAGTTTGGTGTGTCGCTGACTGCAGCACAGACTAAGAAGTTCCAGAACGACCCAATGTGGGGTGTTCCTATGGAAAAACTCGAGACATACCTCTCGCTCGACCAGCAGCAGATGACTGAGGCTTTGCAGAACGAGGGTATTCCTACCGACTCTATAGACGGCAGGGAGAGCGAGTTCCAGATGTGGGTAAGGCAGGCGATGGATATCAATCCTGATATTAAGGTGTCCATCAAGTGCGACGAGGAAACACCGTACAGCGTTGTGAAGAAGCTTATGTCTGAACTTCAGGACATCAATGCGAACCGTTACTATCTTATCACTTCATTGGCAAAGGAGGATTAAAGTATGGCAAAAAAGAAAGCAAGTAGACAAAAGAAGATTAATGTCCGCGTAGACTTCACACCTATGGTGGACATGATGATGCTTCTTATCACGTTCTTCATGCTCTGTACCTCTTTGGCTAAGCCACAGACAATGGAGTTGAGTATGCCAAGTAACGACAAGAACATGCAGGATGAGGATAAATCTGTAACGAAGGCTTCATACACTATCACTATCTATGTGGCTGCCAACGACAAGATTTATTATGTTGCTGGACTTCCAAAATATGATGACCCGACATGTCTCAAGGAAACAACATGGGGCAAGGAAGGTATTCGTAAAGTCCTGATTACTCACGTGACAGAGGATGGCACACAGCCTGTTCAGCAGGTAATGCTCGCCAAGGCTAAACTTGACGAGAAGAAGGCCAACGACTTGAACAATACCATGTCAGACTCTGTTTACCACAAGGAATTGGCTAAGATTAAGGCCGGTGACATCAATGGTCAGAAGATACAGACCATGACAGTCATCATCAAGGCTACTGACAAATCTAAGTACAAGAACTTGATTGACGCTCTCGACGAAATGCAGATTTGCAGTATTGGTAAGTATGTTATCGACAAGATCAATCCTGACGATGAGAAACTTCTCAAGGAAAAGGGTGTTGAGTAAGCCGGTATATTGCTAACTATTAAAAAAGATTTAGAAATGGCAAAAATAGATTTGACATCCCAAGAATGGGTTGACATGGTGTTCGAAGGTAGGAACCAGGCTTATGGTGCCTACAGGCTTCGCAAGAATGCCGGCAAGCGTAACGCCTACTCACTCATCACGATCTTTGTTGCTGCAATCGCAATCTGGGCTTGTATCGCAGTCGTAAAGATTGTGCAGAATAGCACCAAGAAAGTTGCTGTTACCGCCGTTACCGAGCTTTCTGCACTCAACCAGCCTAAGAAGAAGGCTGAGGTGAAGCAGAAGCAGGTGAAGATTGAGCAGCCTGAAAGAGTTGTTGAGCGCGTTAAGAGCTCTGTAAAGTTTACCGCTCCTGTCATCAAGAAGGACGAAGAGGTTAAGCCTGAGGACGAGCTCAAGACACAGGACGAGTTGATGAGTACTAAGACCGCCATCGGTGCTCTTGACGTAAAGGGTAACGATGATGCGAACGGAGAGGTGCTCAAAATCAAGGAAGCTGTCGCTCAGCCAGAGCCAAAGCCTGAGGTTGAAAACAAGGTATTCGATGTTGTTGAGCAGATGCCATCGTTCCCTGGTGGCCCGCAGGCTCTTATGGAGTATCTCAGCAATAATGTTAAGTACCCTGTTGTAGCTCAGGAGAATGGTGTACAGGGTCGTGTAGTTGTATCGTTCGTCGTTGAGCGTGACGGTTCTATTACCGACGTGAAGGTTGTACGTTCAGTTGACCCGTCGCTTGACAAGGAAGCATCACGCGTGGTTAAGAGCATGCCTCGCTGGATTCCTGGTAAGCAGAATGGTCAGGCAGTGCGCGTTAAGTACAACGTGCCTGTAGCATTCAGATTACAGTAAACATCAACAAATGAAAAAGAACGCATCTTACATCTTAGTAGGATTAACACTTGCGGCTTGTCTTGCTACCGCTTGTTCTGACAACAAGCAGAAGAAGGACAAACGTACAGATACATATTCGTCAGGGGTAATTTCGATTACCTCTGACGAAAGTTTTAAACCCATTGTAGAGGAGGAGCGAGAGGTCTTTGAGTCCATTTATACGGAAGCAAAGATTAAGCCAGTCTATACCAGCGAGAGCGAGGGCATTACGAACCTGCTTAAAGCTAATGGCACATGGCTCGTCATTACGGCTAGAAATTTCAAGCCTGACGAGCTGCAGGGACTCAAGGATAGAAATTTCCTTCCCAAGGCCATGCCATTGGCGTATGACGGCCTTGCGCTTATCGTGAACAAGTCTAATACAGACACATGTATCTCTGTTAGCGATATCAAGAAGATTCTTAACGGAGAGGCCAACAAGTGGAGCGATCTCTACCCCGGTTCCAAGAGGGGTGATATTACTCTCGTATTCGACAATCCTAAGTCGAGCGCTGTACACTTTGTTGAGGACTCCATACTCGGAGGAAATGCAATAAAGAGCCAGAATGTTGTTGCTGCTCAGACATCAGCTGAGGTAATCAAGTATGTTGAGAAAACCGAGGGTGCCATAGGCATTATCGGAAGCAACTGGCTCAATGACAAGAGGGACACTACCAATCTCACCTTCAACGCAAACATCCGACTGATGTCTGTGAGCAAGTGGGATAAGGCTAACCCAAAAAATAGTTGGAAACCATACCAATACTATATATATAATGGCAACTATCCTCTGGTGCGTACTATCTATGCACTGCTCAACGATCCTATCAATGGCTTGCCATGGGGATTTGCCAGCTTTATAGCATCGCCTAAGGGACAGCTCATTATCCTCAAGGCCGGATTGTTGCCTGTATATGGTAACATAACAATAAGAGATGTTAATGTTGGTGAATAGACATAACATTCTTCTTTGTCATTCGTTCAATGATTATAAATAGGTCTAACTTAACATGATGATTATGAAGACTATTAAATATTTAGTAATTGGAGCTTTGATGTTAGGATTCAACGCTCCCGCTGTGGCTCAGGACAATAAGGCCACTATTGAGCAAGTAAGCAAACTCATTAAGTCAAATGGTAGTGCTGATGCCATAAAGGACATCTTCAAGGCTAACAAGAAGAACCCGGAGGTGCTTCTCGGCATGGGTAGGGCTTATTTTGAAGTTAAGGACACCGCCAATGCTGCAAAGTATGCCAATCTGGCTCTTGCACGTGACAAGAAATATGCAAAGGCATATATCCTGCTTGGCGATATTGCCGTAGTTCAGGATGATGGCGGTAAGGCTGCTGAGTGGTATCAGCAGGCTAAGTATTTCGACCCGAAGGACCCAGAGGGATATTTCAAGTACGCGAACATACTTCGTGGACGTAGTCCTGAGGAGGCTGTCGCTAACCTTAACGACTTGCGTCAGCAGCGTCCTGACATAGCTGTAGATGCTCTTGCCGCACGTATATATTATTCATCCAACCTTCTGGAGAAGAGTATAAATTGCTATGATAATGTTGCCGACAAGTCTAAGCTTGAGGATGTAGACATCACCAACTATGCTACTGGTGCTTGGATGCTTCAGAAGCGCGACAAGAGTCTTGAGATGGCAAAGTATGGTTTAACTCGCAACGCCCGCAAGGCTGCATGGAACCGTCTGGCTTTCTATAACCTCACTGATATGAACCAGACAGAGGAGGCCTTGAAGTATGCAGAGGCTCTCTTCACAGCATCTGACAGTGCAAAGATTTCCGGTTTCGACTATACATATTATGGTACTGCCCTGAAGAATGCCAAGCAGTATGACAAGGCTATCGAGATGTTCCAGAATGCCGCTAAGGAGAATAAGGACAACAAGGAGCAGTTGAACATTGCCCGTAAGAACCTTGCCGATGCCTATACCGCTAAGGAGGACTATGAGAGCGCCATCAAGTTCTATAACGAGTATCTTGCAAATATCGAGAAACCATCTGCTTTCGACTTTGCCGGTCTTGGTACAATCTATCAGAAGCAGGCTTCTACCCTTGAGGGCGAGGCACAGGTCGCAGCTTTCAAGAATGCCGATGGAGTTTACGCCAAGCTCGTAGAGGTGCATCCTGAACAGGCAGACTTCTCCAACTTTATGCGTGCACGTATCAACTCCACTCTCGACCCTGAGACAAAGGAAGGTCTTGCAAAGCCTTTCTATGAGGCTCTTGCCAACTCGTTGGCTGCAAACACCAACCGTGACAACACTGACAACATCCGTCTTGTAGAGGCTTATCGTTATCTTGGCTACTACTATCTCGTACAGGATGACAAGGCTACTGCCGATACTTATTGGAACAAGGTTCTTGAGATTGATCCGGAAAACGAGACTGCTAAGCAGGCATTAAGCATTAAGTAATTTCTTATTGATGCATCATAAAGATTTCATAGAACATTTAAGGCGGGGAGTTTTAATCCTCGCCTTTTTTTGTATAATTGTTCTTCAAATTCATGGTGGTTTGAACTAAATTTACTATTTTTGCAAGGTGGTTTAGCATGCCCGTTAGGCAATAATAAACGTGTGAAAATGAGAAAACATAATGCTTTTGTTTGTACCCTTGCCATTGCGGCAATGTGCGGTGCGTGTTCCTCTCATTGGCATCTGGCAGATGTCGGGCGTACGCGCATAGTTGTAGACAGTACATATGATGCCGTTGATGTTAAGGAAGCGGCTGAGTGGCTGGCTCCTTACAAGCGGCAGGTTGACTCAGTAATGAGTCCTGTGGTGGGCGAGGCAGCCAGATACATGTCTGCCAGCAAGCCCGAGAGTGAGTTGTCCAACCTGCTGTGCGATATACTGATGTGGGAAGGGCACCGCCGTGGCGAACATCCAGACCTTGCCGTCTACAATATGCGCGGCATCAGGGCCGCTCTGTCCAAGGGGGTAGTGACCTATGGTGATGTGCTTGCTGTGGCACCTTTCGAGAACAAGATTTGTTTCCTGACCCTATCGGGTAAAAAGATGCTCGAGCTTTGCGAACAGATAGCATCACGCAAAGGAGAGGGAGTGAGCCATGGGGTGGAGATGACCATCGCTCCTGATGGCAAACTGTTGAAGGTAAGGCTCAATGGTGAGGAAATCCATGATGACCGCACTTACCGTATAGCTACATTGGACTATCTGGCTCAGGGCAACGATGGCCTGCTGGCATTTCAGGACGGCACCGACTTGGTATCTCCCCAGGATGCTGCAAACAATGTCAGATTTATAATAATGGACTATTTCCGTGCAGCCAAGGCTAAAGGTAAGGCTGTGGGCAGCAAGGTAGAAGGAAGGATTATTGTGCAACCTTAACATGACAGATATGATGAAGACTAATCAAAATATTGCTTTCCGCATGGGCATGATGACGCTCGTCGTGCTTATGCTTGCAGCAGTTTGCGTGCCTGCATTGGCAAAAAAGAGAACACTCACCATTCTGCATACCAACGACACCCATAGCAGCATATTGCCTCTGAACAGTAACCTTGCCGATACCGTTGTGGCTGGTAGGGGAGGCTTCCTGCGCCGCATAGCATTGCTGGCTGAGGAACGCAAGAAAGACCCCGACCTGCTGTATTTCGACAGCGGTGACTTCTCTCAGGGTTCGGCCTATTATACCATGTTCAAGGGTGATGTTGAGGTTGGTCTTATGAATATGATGCATGTCGATGCCTCAACCATCGGCAACCATGAGTTCGATTTTGGACTCGACAATCTGGCGCGTCTCGCTGACATGGCCAACTTCCCCATCCTCTGCAGCAACTACGACTTCACAGGCACTGTGCTTGAGGGCAAGATTAAGACCCATGTAGTCTTGATGCGCAAGGGATTGAGGATTGGAGTCTTTGCCCTTGACCCGGAGATGGATGGTCTGGTGTCCAAGGCCAACTGCCAGGGTGTAACCTTCCTCGACCCTGTGGCCAAGGCACAGGAATACGCCGATATACTTAGGTACAAGGAGAAGTGCGACCTCGTGGTGCTCATCTCACATCTTGGATGGGACGAAGGCACGCTCTCCGACCAGTATGTCATAGCCAATACGCGGGGGATAGACCTTGTGCTCGGCGGTCACAGCCATACTTATTTCGAGACTCTAAGGTATGTGAGGAATCTTGACGGTCAGGAGGTGCCCGTCGACCAGAATGGCAAGCATGCAGCCTTTGTCGGCAAGATGACATTGAAGTTTGACAATACACGCACCGGCCGCTGATGAATATCATAGAGATTACGTCACTCGATGACCCGAGAGTCAGTCCGTATTGTGCCTTGACAGATGCCCAGTTGCGCAATAGGCTGCATCCAGATAAGGCACTCATCGTGGTCGAGAGCCCTAAGGTCATCAGCGTTGCCCTCGGTGCCGGCTACGAGCCTGTCTCTCTGCTCTGCGAGCGAAGGCATATCAGCGGCGATGCCTATGATATCATATCCGGTTGCGGGGATATACCCGTCTATACTGGTGGCCGCGAGTTGCTGGCGAAACTTACTGGCTATGTCCTAACGCGTGGCGTGCTGTGTGCCATGCGCCGTCCGCAACTGCCCACCGTAGAACAGGTGTGCCAGGGGGCAAGGAGAGTGTGCGTCATCGATGGAGTAGTGGACTCCACCAACATAGGAGCCATCTTCCGATCTGCCGCAGCACTTGGCATGGATGCTGTACTGGTAACCACCAACTCTTGCGACCCATACAACCGACGTGCCGTACGTGTGTCCATGGGCTCTGTGTTCCTTGTTCCATGGGCATGGCTGCCTGGCGGTCCCTCTGACCTTGCCACCCTCGGTTTTAAGACTGTCGCTATAGCACTCGCCGAGAATTCCATACCCCTTGACTCGCCCATCCTTGCCTCCGAGCCTCGTCTTGCCATCGTTATGGGAACCGAGGGCGACGGACTCCCACAGGAGCATATAGACGCAGCCGACTATGTTGTCAGAATTCCAATGGCACATGGTGTCGATTCCCTGAATGTAGCCGCTGCGTCCGCTGTCGCCTTCTGGCAACTCGGTCGCCATTAATCATCCACTGAGCCATGTCTTTTTTGAGGTTTGAGCAAGGAGTGAACAAGGAATGAACAACGTAAAAAATAAATTCCCCTGTAAATCTGTTATTTACAGGGGAATTTATGTAGCGGGAGTGGGACCCGAACCCACGACCTCCGGATTATGAATCCGACGCTCTAACCAGCTGAGCTACCCCGCCATCCTTGTTTGCGGGTGCAAAGTTACATCAAAGTTTCGAAACAGCCAAATAATTCCGTAACTTTTTTTGCTCCTGGCATTTTATAGCGGATATTCATCGAATGCATATAGTACCGTTGTGAGGTACCTTTCTCCAGTATCGGGGAGAAGAACAACAATCTTTTTACCCTTGTTCTCTGGCCGCTTGGCAATCTGAATGGCTGCGAAGACCGCCGCTCCAGAGGATATTCCGACAAGCAGTCCCTCCTGCTGTGCCAACAGGCGTCCCGTGCGTATGGCATCGTCGTTGTCCACGTCAAACACCTCGTCAATTACTTGTGCATTGTATGTGTTTGGTATGAAGCCTGCACCTATTCCCTGTATCTTGTGTGGTCCGCTCTTTCCTCCGTTCAGTACTGGTGACGATGACGGCTCCACGGCAATTATCCTGATGTTTGGATTCTTCTCTTTTAGCCTTTTTCCTATACCCGATATCGTTCCTCCTGTTCCTACACCAGCAACGAAGATGTCCACCTGTCCATCGGTATCTTCCCATATTTCCACACCTGTGGTGTCGTAGTGCCGTTGTGGGTTGGCAGGGTTCTCAAACTGTTCGAGGATGACAGCGTTGGGTATGCTGTCTCTTAGTTCCTCAGCAGCCCTGATAGCTCCCGGCATTCCGTCCTGTCCTGGTGTGAGCCTTACCTCGGCACCATAAGCCTTTACGAGGTTTCGTCTTTCCACGCTCATGGTCTCGGGCATGGTTAATATCAGCTTGTAGCCTTTCACGGCAGATACCAGTGCCAGTCCCACTCCCGTGTTTCCGCTTGTAGGCTCAATTATGGTTGCGCCCGGTTTCAGGATGCCTTTTTTCTCTGCATCCTCAATCATTGCGAATGCTATACGGTCCTTGACACTTCCGCCAGGATTGAAGAATTCCACTTTTGCAATGATGGGTGTGTCCAGCCCGTTTTGCTTTGACACCTTGGCAAGCTCTACTAACGGTGTCCTGCCGATGAGTTCTGTAATCTGTTTTGCTATTTTTGACATAGTTGTTGCTTTTTTTAGATGAGATAGATGAGATAGAGGAGATAGATAAGATAGAGGAGATAGATGAGATAGACCTTAGTCCTTAGACTTTAGACCTTAGTCCTTTGCCCTATACATACTCGAATGCTTCCTGCAGTGCGTCGATAAGGTCATTGATGTTCTCGGTGCCGACGCTCAGTCTGACCGTAGACGGATAGATGTGCTGCTGCTCAAGCTCCTCGGGACTCATTTGTGAGTGTGTTGTTGTTGCTGGATGTATGACGAGCGACTTTACGTCGGCAACGTTGGCCAGAAGGGAGAATATGCGCAGGTGGTCTATGAACCTCCATGCCTCTTCCTGTCCGCCCTTAATCTCGAATGTGAAGATGCTGCCAGCACCATTGGGATATAGCTTCTTGTACAGCTCGTGGTCGGGATGAGTAGGCAATGACGGATGGTTGACTTTAGCCACCTTGGGGTGATTGGATAGGTATTCCACTATTTTTAGTGCGTTTTCAACATGTCTCTCAACCCTGAGACTCAGTGTCTCAACGCCTTGCAGCAATATCCATGCGTTGAACGGACTGATGGTAGCACCGGTATCGCGCAGTATGACGGCACGTATGCGTGTGACAAAGGCTGCTGCTCCTGCCACGTCTGCAAATATCGCACCATGGTATGATGGGTCGGGCTTTGCGAGGGTAGGGAACTTGTCGGCATTAGTTTTCCAGTCGAAATGTCCTCCGTCTACTATTACTCCACCGAGTGAGCTGCCGTGACCGCCCAGGAACTTGGTTGCCGAGTGAACGACGATGTCGGCTCCGTGCTCTATCGGACGGATGAGGTATGGAGTACCGAATGTGTTGTCGATGATAAGTGGTATGTTGTTGCGATGTGCAATCTCAGCCAGCGCATCGATGTCGGTAACGTCGGAGTTTGGGTTTCCGAAGGTCTCTGCGTACAGCGCCTTGGTGTTTGGCTGTATGGCAGCCTCCACGGCCTTGAAATCGCGCACGTCAACGATGGTGTTTGTGATGCCCTGTGTCGTAAGGGTGTGTGTGATGAGGTTGAACGAGCCTCCGTATAGGTTGTCGGCAGCCACCACGTGGTCTCCATTCTGCAGAATGTTCTGCAAGGCGTAGGTTGCTGCTGCAGCACCGGAGGCTACAGCCAATCCTGCCACACCTCCTTCGAGTGCTGCCACCCTGTCCTCGAAGACTCCTTGTGTGGAGTTGGTAAGTCGTCCGTAGATGTTACCAGCATCACGTAGGCCGAAACGGTCGGCGGCATGCTGTGAGTTGCGGAATACGTAACTGGTGGTTTGGTATATTGGCACCGCGCGTGCGTCGGTGGTTGGGTCTGGCTGTTCTTGTCCAACATGCAGCTGGAGTGTCTCGAAGTGTAGTTTCTTGTTGCTCATAGTCGTGTTGTTTTAATTGTTATTGTTCACGTTTGCAAAGGTAGTGCGTTTATGCAATATAGGAAATAGCACGAATGGGGCATTTGGTGTACCATGATTGTGGTATATTCAATAAAATGCCCCTCCGTAATGCTGTTTTCTGCGGTGTCCAAGCATAAAAAGAAATAAGGTGTAACGAAATTGTAACGCCTTGGTAATACTTGTGAAAGAAATAATCGCTACCTTTGCAACATCACATTAATAGGTGTTACACATTATTTATATATGGAGCATAACTTTTCTGACAACAACGACAGGAAAAGCTACCGCATACTTGTGGTAGACGACGAGCAGGATCTCTGCGAGATACTGAGGTTCAATCTTGAGGCAGAGGGCTATCAGGTGGTGACGGCAAATTCGGCTGAAGAGGCCTTGCTGCTTGACCTTGGCAGCTTCAACCTGCTGCTTCTTGACGTTATGATGGGTGGCATGTCAGGCTACACCATGGCAAGCAAGCTCAAGCAGATGCCTGTCACGGCAAACATTCCCATCATATTCCTTACAGCCCGTGATAGTGAGAATGACATGGTGACGGGATTCAACATAGGAGCAGACGACTATATATCGAAGCCATTCTCGCTGAGAGAGGTGATGGTGAGGATTCGGGCTGTGCTTCGTCGCACTCAGGATGCAGGCGACATAATAGAGCACAAGGTACTGAAGTACCAGGGACTGGAGATGGACCTGAGCAGGAAAACAGTAAGCGTGGACGGTGAGGACGTGCCGTTTACCAAGACCGAGTTTGAACTTCTGCATCTGTTGCTTGAGGAACGTGGACGAGTATTCTCCCGTCAGGAGCTCATCGACAAGGTGTGGCCTAAGGACGTGATGGTACTCGACCGTACTGTGGATGTCAACATCACCCGCATGCGCAAGAAGATTGGACGCTTTGCCAAGTGCATAGTTACACGCCTTGGTTTTGGATATTACTTTGATGCCTGACAGACCGTTGCCTATGGGACGCTTATCAGTAGGAATGAAGCTATATGCTTCCATTATGACCATCTTTGTGCTCTTTGCCGTGGCCTTCATAATCTTCCAGCAGTCGAGGGAGAAGCAGTTCAAGATAGACACCCTCGACACGAAGCTTCAGGCGTACAACGACCGCATGGAGGAGAACCTCCGGCTATATGGACGCTACGACTCCACGACACTCAGGCAGTATGTGGCCACGCACGGAATGAAGGGGTTGCGCGTGACCATCACCGACACCCGTGGAAATGTACTTTTCGACAACAAGCTGCCTAAGGGCCAGAAGGCTGGGAACCATATCAACAGACCGGAGGTGAGGCAGGCGCTTGCACATGGCAAGGGCTCATCGGTGGACAGGAAGAGCAAGACCATGAACCACGACTATTTCTATTCGGCCACGTACTATCCCGACCATAATGTCATTATCCGCAGTGCCTTGCCCTACGACGATGACCTGACAGAGTCGCTGAGTGCCGACCAGCATTACATTTGGTTTGCCCTGGGCATAATGCTTGTGTTGACTATAGTGCTGTGGCGGTTTACCAGCCGTCTCTCACGCAACATCAATAACCTGCGTGCCTTTGCCACCAAGGCAGACCACAACGAATCTTTAGACACTGAGGACCTTGTGGCCTTCCCTGCCGACGAGCTTGGAGAGATAGCGGAGAGAATAATTAAGATTTACAAGCGGCTGGAGAGCACGCGTAAGGAGCAGGACGTGCTGAAACGCCAGCTGACACAGAATATCGCACACGAGCTGAAGACCCCCGTGGCAAGTATACAAGGGTATCTGGAAACCATACTCGGCAATCCTGGTATGTCGGACGAGACGCGGCAGCTGTTCATGCAGCGATGCTTTGCTCAGAGCCAGCGGCTGACGGCATTGCTCCACGACATATCAACGCTGAACAGGATGGATGATGCACCGGAAATGAACGACTTCAGCGATGTGGACATCACGCAGACCATGACAACCATTGTGGCCGAGACATCCCTGCAAATGGCAGAAAAGGGAATGACCATGGATAACCGTCTGCCCGACAATGTCAAGGTGATGGGAAACCACAGCCTTATATACAGCATCTTCCGCAACCTTACCGACAATGCCATCGCCTATGCAGGAACCAACACAACCATTAGCGTGAGTGCCTGGCTGGAGGAAGACAAGTGGCATTTCCGTTTCTCCGACAATGGAGTAGGGGTGCCCCGCGAGCATCTGCCCCGTCTTTTCGAAAGGTTCTATCGTGTGGACAAGGGACGTAGCCGCAAGATGGGAGGCACTGGTCTCGGACTTGCCATTGTCAAGAATGCCGTGCTCATACATGGTGGCACCATATCTGTGGAGAATGCCACAGAGGGTGGTCTTGTATTCGACTTTACACTTCGTAAATAAACAACAGGTGCTGTTTTGAAATGCTGTTTTCTGCAGTAACTATTCAGCGATTACCGCAGTCAGTATGCGCTTTTGCGCTTACATTGCGGGATTCTTGAGAATCTGTAAATCTAATCGCTGAATAGTTACTTTCTGCATAGGGATTACTAAAAATAATTAATAGACTTGTTTATGTCGTGATTATTGGTTATTTTTGCTTTGTAAAAATCCTTATCTATCTAATGGTAATAACTAAAGCAACAATTAATCACGCCAATGCGGTAGCACGCCTTATCATGCAGGCCATGAACTACGACTGTTGCCGCTATTTTGCTGGCCCAGACCATACACTTTCAGATTTCGAGACTGTCATGACAGCCCTTGTGGAGTCAGAGGAGAGTCAGTATAGCTATACCAACGCCATTGTCGCCCTTGATGACAATGACGAGGTGGCTGGTGTATGTGTCAGCTACGATGGCAGTGACCTGCACCGTTTGCGTGAGGCTTTCGTATCGGCAGCCAGAAAGGCTTTTGGTCGCGACTTCTCATCAATGACCGATGAGACCCAGGCGGGCGAACTGTATATAGACAGCATTGCCGTGGAGAGCCGTTACCGGGGGCAGGGCATAGCCGGCCAACTGCTCGACGCGACGAAGCAAAAGGCAAGGCAGCTTGGCATACCGGCCGTGGGACTGCTCGTAGACAAGGGAAACCCAGATGCGGAGAGACTATACCTCAGGCATGGCTTCGAATATGTTGGTGACAACACGTGGGGAGGACATCCTATGAAACACTTGCAATACAAGATAGTGTGAGTATATTAATGAAATCTTAAACCTTAAAAGAATACTTAAAAACAATGCAAATAAGCAAATATCTGGTTGTTAACAGCAAGGATGCCCAATGGGGACTCACCGTGAGCACCGTTGGCTATGAGGAGATAGGTGCAGGCGACCCTTATCCAACCCGTGGACATGCGGACGGATATTATTTCGACTTGGGCAAGGGACGCGTGCTCAACGAGTATCAGCTCCTGTACATCACAGAGGGCGAGGGAGTGTTCAGCTCAGACCATGTAACCAACGTCCCGCTCAAGGCTGGCGACCTCTTTCTGCTCTTTCCTGGCGAATGGCACTCGTACCATCCTCTTCCCAACCGTGGCTGGAAGAGCTATTGGATAGGTTTCAAGGGAAAGAATGTTGATGACAGGGTACGTGCAGGTTTCCTCTCTGCGTTCAAGCCCGTATACCATGTGGGATTCAGCGCAGATGTCATCCGACTGTATGAGGAAGCATACAAGCGGGCGCAGGAAGAGGCTCCATACTCGCAACAGATACTGGCGGGCATCGTCAACCATCTCGTTGGGCTGATGTATGCCTTGGAGCGTAGCATAGAGCTTAGCAAGGACCACAACCGCGTGGATATGATAAACCTTGCACGACTGCGAATCAGAGAGTCGCTGGAGAATGACCTTACCATACAGCAGATTGCTGAGGAGCTTGGTGTGAGCTACAGCAATTTCCGTAAACTCTTTAAGGAGTTTACAGGCATCTCGCCTGCCCTCTATCAGCAAGACCTCAGACTTCAGAGGGCAAAAGAACTGCTGGCCACGACTAACCTCAGCGTTAAAGAGATTGCCTACCGTCTGTGCTTCGAGTCGCCAGACTACTTCTCGTCGAAATTCAAGATAAAGACGGGGAAGAAACCCAGTGAGTTTAGAAATTTGTAAGGGATGAGGTTGATAGTGTAGTTGACAAGTTGATGGCTCAGTGGAAAAAACATGGGAAGGAGTACCTAAACGAAGGTGCCTTTTCCGGTTCATTAGGGAAATCCTTTGTCAGCTGAAGAATCATCGATTTCATCTACTATGAGTCCCTTTTTCACGCAAAGCTTTGCATCCGCCCACGCAAAGCTTTGCATCTGCCATCGCAAAGCTTTGCAATTGCCCACGCAAAGCTTTGCATGCGCTCCCGCAAACGTTTTAGGGGAAAGGCACCTTCATTTAGGTATCCCTTCCCCCATGTTTTTTTACAGAGCCCTGATAAATTCTAAAATATAAACGTGCGCAGTACCCAATAGCTGGCTATACCAGCAAGATAGCCAACGAAAGCCACCCAGGTGATTTTCTTCATGTACCATCCGAAGGTAATCTTCTCAAGTCCCATAACAACAACGCCTGCAGCGCTACCGATGATGAGCATCGAACCTCCAACTCCGGCACAGTAGGCGAGCAGCTGCCAGAACACTCCGTCTATAGCCATGTCGCCTGCAGCCTGTACGGGATACATTCCCATGCAGCCTGCTACAAGAGGAACGTTGTCGACAATGCTTGACAAAACGCCTATGATACCAGTCACAATATAGTGGTTGCCGTCAAACCAGATGTTTAGTCCCTCACCAAGCTGTGCCAGCACGCCTATTGTCTGAAGGCAGCCTACCGCCATCAGAATACCAAGGAAGAAAAGAATGGTTGACATGTCAATACGCGTTAGCATACGGCTCACACGCTTCTGCATGCCGTCGCTGTCATCGTGTTCAAGGTGGCGGTACATGGTCTCGGTTACTGTCCACAGCACGCCCAGAACAAGCAATATGCCTACAAACGGAGGCAGGTGGGTGATAGTCTTGAAGATAGGTACGAAGATAAGACCGCCAACTCCAAGGCAGAATATTATCTTACGCTGCGATGCTGTTAGGTAGTCATCCTCGCCACCTGAAGCTTTCTTGCTGCTTGGAGCGACAAGCTCTCCCTTAAGGCTCAGAGACAGTATGTAGGCTGGGATGATCATGGATATGAGCGAGGGTATGAGAATTTCGGTTATCACGCCAGCAGCCGTTATCACGCCCTTGTTCCACAGCATGATGGTCGTAACGTCGCCTATTGGTGAGAACGCTCCACCAGAGTTGGCGGCAATGATGACAAGCGAGGCATAGATGATGCGGTCCTTTTTCTCCTTGACAAGCTTCCTCAATATCATAATCATCACTATGGACGTGGTGAGATTGTCGAGAATTGCACTCAGGATGAATGTCATGAAAGCTATGCGCCACAGAAGCGAGCGCTTACTTTTGGTCTTCAGTGTGTCCTTGACGAAGTTGAAGCCGCCGTTCTGGTCGACAAGCTCAACGATAGTCATGGCACCCATCAGGAAGAACAGCGTGGTGCCGGTCTCGCCGAGGTGCTCCTCAATGATTTTCCCAACTTTCCCTGCTACTTCGCTATGGTCGACACCTGCAAGGCTTGTGACAAGTCCGGTAGGGTCAATCATAAACAGGGTCCAACAGACAACGAACATCAGCAGGGCTATGGCTGCCTTGTTGATTTTCGTAACACTCTCAATGGCTATGAAAAAATAACCAATTACAAACGCCACAATAATGGCAATAGTTAGTGATGACATGATATTATAGACTTGAAATTGTGTTCTTGGTTTGAATTTGTTTGCAAACTTACATTTTTTTTTTCATACTTCATACTTATTCTCAATCTTTTTTCTTCTTTGCCCCGTTCTGCTCATTTCCGGCCTGTCCCAAGATGAGTAAAAGTACCTGTTGTCTCAAAACTTCATGTCAAAATATCAAATAATCATGTTGGAAAATGGGAGGATGTGCTAACTTTGCTGCCAGAATTATAAAAACTATCCTAAAACATGGAACAACCTAAACACTTTTTTGCTGTTGACCTTGGGGCTACCAGCGGCAGAACAATCATCGGAACTATTGAGAACGGGAAGATGTCACTCGAAGAGCTTACTCGCTTCGACAATAATCTCATTGAGACTGGAGGACACTTCTACTGGGACATCTTCGCTCTTTACAATGAAGTTATAAATGGACTGCGACTTGTTGCCAAAAGGCAAATAGAAATACAGAGCATTGGTATAGACACTTGGGGTGTCGATTTCGTATGTGTAGGCAGCGACGGCGCCATTCTGCGCAATCCTCTGGCTTACCGCGACCCGCACACCGTGGGCAAGATGGAGGAATATTTCGAGAAGAAGGTGGCGAGAGACGAGGTGTACAATATCACGGGCATCCAGTTCATGAACTTCAATTCTCTTTTCCAACTCTACGCCATGGATGAGGCTGGAAACACCGCCTTGCGCAATGCCGACAAGGTGCTGTTTGTTCCCGATGCCTTGAGTTATATGCTAACTGGTAATGCTGTGTGCGAATATACAATAGCTTCTACATCGCAGATGCTTGACCCGAGGACAAAAGACCTTGACAGCAGGCTGGTGGAGAGCGTTGGACTGAAACGTGGCCAGTTTGGCGAGATGGTTAATCCTGCTACCGTCATTGGAACAATAACAGAGGAAGTACAGAAGATGACAGGTCTTGGTGCCGTTCCCGTAATTGCTGTTGCAGGCCATGACACCGGTAGTGCTGTGGCAGCCGTGCCGGCAGCAAATGAGAAGTTCGCATATCTAAGCAGCGGAACATGGAGCCTTATGGGTATCGAGACACAAGACGCCATCATCAACGCCCGCAGCTTCGACCTCAACTTCACCAATGAGGGTGGCATAGAGGGTACTACCCGCTTCCTTAAGAATATATGTGGCATGTGGATATACGAGCGTTGCCGTAAGGAGTGGAAGGATGCCGAGGGCTTGGGGCATGCCGAGCTGCAGAGCGCAGCCATGGAGTGCGAGCCTTTCCGCAGCCTCATTAATCCTGATGACCCCATTTTTGCAAATCCCGCTTCCATGGTGGATGCCATCACAACATATTGCGAGAAGACCAATCAGCCAATACCTCAGGGCTATGCGCAGACCTGTCGTTGCATCTTCGACTCATTGGCTCTTCGCTACCGGCAGGTGTTTGCATGGCTGAAGGAGTTTGCTGACTTCGATATCAATGTTCTACATATAATCGGTGGCGGCTCAAAGAACGAGTATCTTGACCAGTTCACGGCAAACTCGTGCGGTGTAACAGTCCTTGCCGGACCGCAGGAGGGAACAGCCATAGGCAATATCATGCTGCAGGCAAAGGCTGCCGGAATGGTAGGCGACATATGGGAGATGCGCCGCATCATAGCCGATAGCTTGGAACTAAAGCGTTTCGACCCCCAGGATAAGGAAATATGGGATGCAGCCTACGAGAAGTATCTTGATATCGTTAATTTAAAAGGTTAATGGTTTAATGGTTTAATGGTTTAAAAGGTTAATGGTTTAATGGTTTAAAAGGTTAACGGTTTAACAGATTGCCTCCCTTACTTACTACAAGAATAATAATTAGAAATCTTACAAATAAATTAACACAATGAAAACAGAACTTGTTACAAAGGCATACGAAATTGCCAAGGAACGTTACGCTGCTATTGGCGTTGACACAGAGAAAGTATTGAAACAGATGCAGGACTTCCACCTCTCGCTCCACTGCTGGCAGGCAGACGACGTTAAGGGCTTCGAGGTACAGGCAGGTGCAATGTCGGGTGGCATTCAGTCTACTGGTGACTTCCCCGGTGCGGCGCGCAATATCGACGAACTGCGTCAGGACATCCTGAAGGCCAAGAGTCTTATCCCTGGTAATCACCGTCTGAACCTCCACGAAATCTACGGTGACTTCAAGGGTAAGGTTGTTGACCGTGACGAGGTTACAGTAGAGCATTTCCAGTCATGGATAGACTGGGCTAAGGACAACAACACCATGCTCGACTTCAACTCATCCAGCTTCTCTCATCCCAAGTCAGGAAGCCTCACGCTTGCCAACCCTGACGAGGGAATACGCCAGTTCTGGGTAGAGCACACCAAGCGTTGCCGTGACATTGCCAATGCCATGGGTGAGGCACAGGGCGACCCATGTATCATGAACCTATGGGTTCACGACGGATGCAAGGACGTTTCCGTAAACCACGCCCTTTACCGCAATACACTTAAGAAGTCGCTCGACGAGGTCTTCGCAAAGGAGCAGCCAATGATGAAAGACTGCATCGAGGGTAAGGTGTTCGGCATCGGCCTTGAGTCGTTTACCGTTGGCTCACACGACTTCTATACCGCTTATGCAGCACAGAACGACAAGATACTGACCATTGATACTGGTCACTATCATCCCACAGAGTCGGCTGCAGACAAGGTATCTGCCGTGCTGCCTTTCCTCAAAGAACTTATGCTGCACGTCAGCCGTCCTGTTCGTTGGGACTCAGACCATGTAACCATCATGGACGATCCTACTCAGGAGCTGTTCTTCGAGATAGTACGTGCAGGCGCTCTCGACCGCGTTCATTATGGTCTTGACTTCTTCGACGGCTCAATCAACCGTATCGGAGCCTACGTCATAGGCTCACGCTCTGCACAGAAGTGTATGCTGCGTGCCCTTCTCGAACCACGCGAGACTATCTCTCAGCTTGAGCTTGCCGGAGAGGGCTACAAGGTACTCGCCATCATCGAGGAACAGAAGGCCATGCCGTGGCAGGCTGTGTACGATGAGTTCTGCGTACGCAACAACGTACCAGTTGGTCAGGAGTTTATTGCTGACATCGACCAGTATGTCGCCGACGTTATCTCTAAACGATAGGATATGGATATTCTCATTGGATTGATAATCATAGCAGTTGGGGCATTCTGCCAATCCAGCTGCTATGTTCCAATCAATAAGATAAAGGATTGGAGCTGGGAAAGCTACTGGATTGTGCAGGGCGTCTTCGCATGGTTGCTCCTGCCGCTGCTCGGTGCATTCCTTGCTGTTCCCGAGGGTCATTGCCTTTGCGAGCTTATTACTGACACTCCCTCATTCAATATCTGGATGACAATCCTGTTCGGAGTATTGTGGGGCGTAGGCGGTTTGACATTTGGTTTGTCCATGCGCTACCTTGGTGTCGCCCTCGGACAGTCCATCGCCCTTGGAACATGCGCTGGTCTTGGAACCATCATGGGACCCGTGCTGCTTAATGTCTTCTTCCCAGAGCTTAACGCTCTCAGCTCTCTGACATTTGCAGTCATACTTGGTGTTGCAGTTACCCTCGTCGGCATTGCCGTCATAGGTGTTGCTGGCTCCATGAAGGCTGCGTCGCTGTCTGAAGAAGAGAAGAAGGCGGCCGTAAAAGACTTCAACTTCCCCAAGGGACTTGCAATAGCCCTGCTTGCAGGATTTATGAGCGGATGCTTCAATGTAGGCCTGGAGTTCGGCAAGGACATCAACTTCGGAGATCTTACTCCCGATATGTACAAGACGCTACCGGCCACGCTTCTCGTCACGTTGGGTGGCTTTGTCACCAATGCTGTTTACTGCTTCTATCAGAACAGCAAGAACAAGACTTGGGGTGACTATGCAAAGACTTCCGTATGGGGAAACAACGCATTGTTCTGCCTTTTGGCTGGTGCTCTGTGGTACAGCCAGTTCTTTGGACTGTCTCTTGGCAAGGGCTTCCTGACAGAGTCCCCGACCCTTATGACTCTTGCCTTCTGTATTCTCATGGCACTTAACGTCACGTTCTCCAACGTGTGGGGAATCATACTCAAGGAGTGGAAAGGTTGCTCGCAGAAGACAATTGCCGTCCTTGTTGTCGGCCTGATAATTCTCGTTTTCTCTACATTCCTACCACAGTTGATTGGGTAGTGGCTCATGGTAGACGAACAAAAGAGCTCTCGCTAAGGAGAGTATTATTGCGAAGCGGACAAGTAGACAAGTTGATTTATTTGTGGTCGTATCAAGCGTGTAGTGACGTATGTAATGCGTCTGCAAGGTACACCTATTCACTTGTTTACTTGTCTGCTTCCTTTTTTTGCCTTCTTCTTCTGGGTAAAGCCTCGCATAGCTTGTTCTCCGCTAAGATTTTGGACGGGATATCGTAATGCTTGTCTAAATTCTTAATGGTAATTCATTTTACTTCGTAACCTTTATCCGCTGTGAGCATCCCCTTAGTCCTTTTGCTGTTGCGTTGAGAGTGATGGTGCCGGCTTTGTCTCCGCTCCTTACTGCTACCAGCAGTTCTCCCTTCCATGCTTTCCAACTGTGGGATGTGAACGGGGTGGTGTCGGTGATGTCGGCATTGCCTATTGCTTGTATGGTTCCTGCTCCCTTTATTGAGAATGATATAAGGTTGCTGGCATTGGGTACGGGTCGGCCTTGCCTGTCTACGACCTCAACCCTGACGAAGGAGATGTCCTGACAGCCGGCTTTTATCGACTGTGTGTCGGCAGTCATCCGTATGGCATAAGGCTCTGAGGATGTGGCGAGGACGGTTGCCTCTTGCTCCACTCCGTCTGCTACGCCTGCAGCCTTAAGGGTTCCAGCTGTATATGGAATGGTAAAGACGGCCTTGAATTCCGATGACCTGTCAGTGGGCTTCTCACCGATGAGGCGGTCGTCGAGGTACAGCCTTACCGACGGGTAACGTGAATAGACCACCACATCTATGTCGCGGCCTTCCCATCCTTCCCAGTTCCAGCTCTCCCATGTGGGATGTACGGCCCACATGCCTGCCGTTATCTTTCCCTTGCCTGCATATCCGTGAGGCTCACGTACGGCCATGAACAGTTTTTGGTTGCCGTTCCATAGCATGTTGCGGTAGTGGCCTATGGGCTTCAGGCGGCCCGTTAAGTCGATATCCCCACAGTAGGCGGCATGCCAGGGATAGAGCGGACGCTCCCAATGCTCGCCAACAGGGTCACCCTCGTACCAGTAACGGCCTATGCCCGACTCGCCGAGGTAGTCGATGGCTGTCCATACGAAATCACCTATTATATATATATGGTCTGTGGAGGCTGCCCAGTTGCTGAAGGCGTCACGGGGATATGACTCTGTCTGCATCATCACTCTCGATGGCACCCTTTGGTGGTCGGTATTGGCTTTGTGGATAAGGTAGTTGTAGCCCGTGATGTCCATCTCTGCAGCCAGCGGATCGTATATCTCCCAGTCGTCATCCCATGCTGCCAGTGCAGAAGTCACGGGTCTGGTAGTGTCCCATTTGTGGACAGCCTGACGCAGACGGTGGGCAGTGGTGACCACTTCAATCTTCTTCCGTTCAATCACCTCGTTGCCTATGCTCCAGCAGAATATCGACGGGTGGTTGCGGTCACGGCGTACCATGGCCTCGATGTCCTTGTCGTACCACTTGTCGAAGAGCTTGTGGTAGTCCTCGTCGTTCTTCTTCTCTCTCCATCCGTCGAAAGCCTCGTCTATGACCAGCAGGCCGAGGCTGTCGCAGGCATGGAGGAAGCATTCCGACGGAGGGTTGTGCGATGTGCGTACGGCATTATATCCGGCCGCCTTCATCAGTTTTACCTTCCTTATCTCCGCCTTGTCGAAGGCTGCGGCACCGAGGATGCCGTTGTCGTGATGTACACATCCACCGTTGAGCAGCAGATGATTGCCATTGAGCTGCAGTCCCTTGTCGGCAGAATATTCTATGGTGCGTATTCCGAAGGTCTCTGTAACCGAGTCGCCTGTTGACAGGCTTACGGTAGCGGTATACAGCTCTGGAGATGATGGCGACCACAGACGGGGATTGTTCACACTCAGAGTCTCAACAACTTGTTTCTTGCCTTTGGCCGGTATCACTACGGTCTGCTTCCCGCAGGTGCCGTCAGACAGAGTTGTCGTCACCTCCACCTCCTTGTCGACGTCTGTTTCGTTGCAAACATCCGTTGTCACCACGACGGTATTCCTGTTGGGAGTAGTAATTGCCGTTCCCCACATGTCGATGTGTACAAGGTCTGTTGTTACGAGCCATACGTGACGGTATATGCCGGAGCCGCTGTACCATCGGCAGTTTTTCTGCCTGGAGTTGTCGGCCTTTACCACAATCTCATTGTTGCCTGTACGGACGAGTTCTGTTATGTCGCACCAGAAAGACGAATAGCCGTAGGGATGTCCGCCTGCAACTATCCCGTTGACCTTTACCTCGGAGTCCTGATATACTCCCTCGAAATACAGCCAAAGCTTGCGGCCTTTGTAGTCGTCACTGAGGTTGATGGTCTTCTTGTATATTCCTGTTCCCGTTGGATAGTAGCCTCCGTCGTTGCCGGCGGGCGCATTGCGGTCAATGGGCAACTGCGCGCTCCAATCGTGCGGCAGGTTTACGGTTTCGTTGTCATTGAATGTCCATCCGTTGTCTATCAGCTGCTTCCTCGGATTGTTGCGTGATGATACTAAAAGAGGAAGCAGCATGGCTGCCAACAGAAATAGACTTTTTTGTAAGGTGCTCATAAGTAAATGGTCTTTAGTTTGTCTTTGGCAAATTTACATAATTTCCCCGAATTACAAAGCCTGTCAGAATAAAAAAGGCTCATTAGGCATCTAAGGTGATGAACGTATATTGCTGCATGGCCTGTTTATGTTGGCTTCATAGCTGATAAGGTTATTAACCTTACGGGCGTAAGGTTATTAACCTTTCAGCCGTAAGGTTAATAACCTTATCAGTGGTGTAGTCATATTCGTGGACTATGACAGATGTTTTATCTTGGCAAGTTGAATGCCACCGTCATCTCGTGCATCTGCTCCTGTGTCATGCCGTCGGGCTCGAAGCCCATGCATTTGGCATTGATGTATATCTTCGCACTCTTGGAGAGCACGTCAATCTGGTCGAAGGCATCCATGGCGTCGAGTCCCTTAGCGAACACTCCGTGCTTCTCCCACATCACCACATCGTAGTTCTCCAATTCTGCCATCGTGGCATCAGCAAGCTTCACGCTGCCTGGCAGCTCGTAGGGTACGATGCCCAGTCCTAATGGGCAGAAAGCCTTGGTCTCTGGTATCATGCTCCACAGGATGTTGGTGAGCACATCCTTGCCCATAAACTTCTTGGTGTGGCTCATGGCAATAAGCTCTATAGGGTGGGTGTGTACCGTGGCGCGGTAGTTAGAGCCTTTCTCTATCATGCGGTTGTGGACAGACAGGTGGCTTGGCAGCTCGCTTGTGGGGTTTACAACATTGTCTGCGATGATGACATAGCTGGCGCAGTCGTCAAGGATGCGGATGACGGAACCGTTCTCCATGGGCTTGCGTGCAAGGTCGCGCATGCGCTTGCCGGTACCCTTGCAGTAGAAGTAGCATCCTTTCAGGTAGGGTAGGGTGACTCCAATCTGCTTGACCTCGCTGATGGCGGGCATGGCTTTCACTTCGTCATCGACAAGGTCGGTGATGTTTACCGTGATGTTGCCGCCGTTACGCTCTGCCCATCCGTTCTGCCATAGATAACCTGCCACTTCGGCTGTCTTCTCCACCTCGGCTCTCAGGGCCGGGCGGCCTTCCAAAATACTTTTCATATTGTTTCTTTGTTTTATAAGTTTAGTAGTTGTAAGCTTGTGCAAAGATAATGATTTGTTTGCATATGGCAACTATAATATTTGATATTGTTTCCAACTTTTTTGCAATATTTCAATTTTAATGTTATCTTTGCACCTGTTATGTTGAATGTTTAATGTTCAATGTGAAAGATTAATGTTGATAGTTTAATGTTGGAAGAAAATATTAATACATCAGAGGTGAAGTGGAGTGAGAATGTCATCATAGCCGATGCTGACTATGTGGGCAACGTCGCTTTCGACCTTATCGTAAACTTTGAGAGGATGATAGGCAGGCGCATTCCCCCGGCAGACCTCAGCCAATGGGCTGTGTGCGTGGCCCTTGACGGAGGGCTAAGGCCTGGCGACAACGAGACGCAGCTGATATTGGCTCACGACAAGAACAGCAGTGAGATGGCGAATTTCAAGCCTTGCCATTATGACAGGGAACTGTCCTCTACGGCGTTCAAGGACGAGCAGCTGGGAGAGTTTGTCGTTACTCCGCTGCCTGTTGAGGAACCGCTGGTGAGCAAGGGCGATTTCATACTCGACCTTGTGAGGGCCGTACTGGCACAGGAGCCTGTCAAAAGAGTCATGGTGGTTCCGAATGCTGACAGTCCGGAACTGTATGACGCCTTGCGCAATGAGCTGAGGAAGGTTGATGATGAAAAGAAACGGGTCACTCTCTTCGCCATGCAGCCAATGCAAGGAGGAAACTTCAGACAGGAAATTCTCGGCTACTCACTAATGAGCGCGCTCGGAATAAGGGCCGACGAGATAAAGTGAAGAAAATAATAAGAATAAATAATTTTGAAACAAATGAGCAAAGTATTAATGATTGGTGCCGGTGGCGTGGCCACAGTAGCGGCATTCAAGATTGTCCAGAATGCGGACGTCTTCACAGAGTTCATGATTGCCAGCCGCAGGAAGCAGAAATGTGATGAGCTGGTAGAGGCCATCAAGGCAAAGGGATATAAGGCTGACATCAAGACGGCACAGGTTGATGCTGACGATGTTGAGCAGCTCAAGGCTCTGTTCAACGACTACAAGCCTGAACTGGTCATAAACCTCGCATTGCCTTATCAGGACCTTACCATCATGGATGCCTGCCTGGCTTGCGGATGCAACTATCTTGATACAGCCAACTACGAGCCCAAGGATGAGGCTCACTTCGAGTACTCGTGGCAGTGGGCATATAAGGACAGATTTGAGCAGGCTGGACTGACTGCCATCCTGGGCTGCGGCTTCGACCCGGGAGTAAGCGGAGTATATACGGCATGGGCTGCCAAGCACCACTTCGACGAGATTGAGTATCTCGACATCGTCGACTGCAACGCCGGCAACCACCACAAGGCTTTCGCAACCAACTTCAATCCGGAGATAAACATACGTGAGATTACACAGAAGGGACTCTACTACAAGGACGGAGAGTGGATAGAGACTGAGCCGCTCGAAATACACAAGGCTCTGACTTATCCTAACATCGGCCCGCGCGAGAGCTATCTCATGCACCATGAGGAGCTGGAGAGTCTGGTAAAGAACTATCCCACCATTAGGCAGGCACGCTTCTGGATGACCTTCGGACAACAGTATCTCACCTATCTCGATGTGATACAGAACCTCGGCATGAGCCGCATTGATGAAATAGAGTATGAGGCACCGCTGGCCGATGGCTCGGGCAAGACTGCCAAGGTAAGGATTGTGCCGTTGCAGTTCCTCAAGGCTGTGTTGCCTAACCCGCAGGACCTCGGTGAGAATTATGAGGGCGAGACATCTATCGGATGCCGTATCAGAGGAAAGAAAGACGGCAAGGAACGCACATATTATATATATAACAACTGCTCACACCAGGAGGCATACAAGGAGACGGGCATGCAGGGAGTAAGCTATACTACGGGTGTCCCGGCAATGATTGGTGCCATGATGTTCCTCAAGGGATTATGGAGGAAGCCTGGCGTATGGAATGTAGAGGACTTCGACCCAGACCCATTCATGGAGCAGCTCAACAAGCAGGGACTGCCATGGCACGAGGTGTTCGACGGTGACCTGGAACTGTAATTTCCAACCTTATAAGACTACACAACAATGGCTAAAGAAACTGACGACGCACAGAAAGCAATACAGGAGGGTAAGCTGAAGGCCCTGCAGGCAGCAATGTCTAAAATAGAGAAAGACTTCGGCAAGGGTTCCATCATGCGCATGGGAGACGAGCAGGTAGAGGATGTTGAGGTGATACCTACTGGCAGCCTCGGACTGGATGTGGCGCTCGGAGTGGGCGGATATCCCAAAGGCAGGATTATAGAAATCTACGGCCCAGAGTCTTCCGGTAAGACTACCCTTGCCATTCATGCCATCGCTGAGGCTCAGAAGGCTGGAGGCATAGCGGCATTCATAGATGCCGAGCACGCATTCGACCGCTTCTATGCAGCCAAGCTTGGAGTGGATGTCGAGAACCTGTGGATATCGCAGCCTGACAATGGCGAGCAGGCTCTTGAGATTGCCGACCAGCTGATACGGTCGAGCGCAATCGACATAATAGTTATCGACTCGGTGGCTGCCCTAACACCAAAGAAGGAGATTGAGGGAGATATGGGCGACTCGGCTGTGGGACTGCAGGCCAGGCTCATGAGTCAGGCTCTGCGAAAGCTTACCTCGACAATATCAAAAACCAATACCACGTGCATCTTCATAAACCAGCTGCGTGAGAAAATTGGCGTGATGTTCGGCAATCCGGAGACAACAACCGGCGGCAACGCACTGAAGTTCTATGCCAGCGTACGACTTGACATCCGCAAGGTTACGGCCATCAAGGATGGAGACCAGGTTATAGGCAATCAGGTGCGTGTGAAAGTCATAAAGAACAAGGTGGCCCCTCCTTTCCGCAAGGCTGAGTTCGAGATAATGTTCGGCGAGGGTATTTCCAAGATCGGAGAGATACTCGACCTTGGCGTGGAGTATGGCATCATACAGAAGTCTGGCTCATGGTTCAGCTACAACGGAACAAAGCTGGCGCAAGGAAGAGACGGCACAAAGCAGATGCTTAGGGATAATCCGGAACTGTGCGAGGAACTGGAAGCTCTTATCAAGGAGGCCATTGCCAAAAAGGCTGAGTGATAGAAATGAGTGAAGAGTGAAGAGGGAAGTGTGAAGAGTCCATTGGCAAAGTTGCAGCAAACGCAAACTATAAAGCTATAGGATTCTTCACTCTTCCCTCTTCTTTTTTTGTCTGTTTGTCATATAGATATATGGCTCAAAACTGACAGTCGTGACATTTTGTCACCATGAACGTGCATTTGACACTTCCCGTCGCCCTTTGGCACATCCTTTGTACAATAATCGGCGTGCATGTGTAGTGCGTGCAGTATATTTAATAATGTATATAACAAATAAAAAGAATATAACTATGGGAAAGATTATTGGAATTGACTTAGGTACTACAAACAGCTGTGTTGCCGTTTTCGAGGGCAACGAGCCAGTGGTAATCGCCAACAGCGAAGGCAAGCGTACAACTCCTTCGGTTGTGGGCTTCGTAAAGGACGGAGAAAGGAAAATTGGTGACCCCGCAAAGCGTCAGGCCATCACAAACCCGAAAAATACAGTTTACTCTATCAAGCGTTTCATGGGCGAGACCTATGCGCAGAGCCAGAAAGAGGCTGAGCGCGTGCCGTTCAGCGTCATCAACGACAACGGCTATCCGAAGGTTCAGATTGACGGCTCTGCTCATCCTTACACTCCGCAGGAAATTTCTGCAATGATTCTCCAGAAGATGAAGAAGACCGCCGAGGACTACCTTGGACAGGAGGTTACCGATGCTGTTATCACGGTGCCTGCATACTTCTCTGACTCTCAGCGTCAGGCTACCAAGGAGGCTGGACAGATTGCAGGCCTGAATGTACAGCGTATCGTAAACGAGCCTACAGCCGCAGCTCTTGCCTATGGTGTAGACAAGGCTCATAAGGACATGAAGATTGCCGTGTTCGACCTTGGTGGAGGTACCTTCGATATCTCTATCCTTGAGTTCGGCGGTGGCGTGTTCGAGGTTCTTGCAACAAATGGTGATACCCACCTTGGTGGTGACGATTTCGACCAGGTGATAATAGACTGGCTCGTAAACGGCTTCAAGGCCGATGAGGGTATAGACCTCACAAAGGACCCAATGGCCATGCAGCGTCTGAAGGAAGCCGCCGAGAAGGCAAAGATAGAGCTTTCTTCCTCTACCTCTACTGAAATCAATCTCCCTTACATCAGCGCAGAGGGTGGTATGCCAAAGCACTTGGTAAAGACTCTTACACGCTCGCAGTTCGAGCAGCTTGCCCACGGACTTATCCAGGCATGTCTCGTTCCTTGCCAGAACGCTATGCGCGATGCCAAGTTGCAGACATCCGAGATTGATGAGGTTATCCTCGTTGGTGGATCAAGCCGTATACCAGCCGTGCAGACTCTCGTGAAGAACTACTTCGGCAAGGAGCCTTCAAAGGGAGTAAATCCTGACGAGGTGGTTGCTGTAGGTGCCTGCATACAGGGTGCCATCCTCAACAAGGAGGGTGGAGTAGGCGACATCGTGCTCCTTGACGTAACCCCTCTTACACTCGGTATCGAGACCATGGGCGGTGTTATGACAAAGCTCATCGAGGCTAACACCACAATCCCATGCAAGAAGAGCGAGACATTCTCTACTGCTGTCGATAATCAGACTGCCGTTACTATCCACGTGCTTCAGGGCGAGCGTCCTATGGCTGCACAGAACAAGAGCATCGGACAGTTCAACCTTGAGGGTATAGCACCAGCACGCCGTGGCGTTCCACAGATTGAGGTGACATTCGATATCGATGCCAACGGTATCCTCAACGTGAGCGCAAAGGACAAGGCTACAGGCAAGGAGCAGAAGATACGCATCGAGGCATCAAGTGGTCTGAGCCAGGAGGAGATTGACCGCATGAAGGCTGAGGCTGAGGCTAATGCCGCTGCCGACAAGGCTGAGCGCGAGCGTGTTGACAAGATGAACCAGGCTGACAGCATGATATTCACTACGGAGAATTTCCTGAAGGACAATGGTGACAAGATTCCTGCAGACCAGAAGCCAGCCATAGAGTCAGCACTCCAGCAGCTCAAGGATGCCCACAAGGCTGCCGACATCACCGCCATCGACAATGCCATCAACAACCTCAACCAGGTTATGCAGGCAGCAAGCGCACAGATGTACGGACAGGCTGGCGGAGCACAGCCAGGTGCCGGCGCAGGCTTCAACGGCGGACAGCAGTCTGGTGGTCAGCAGACCAACAACTCTGACAATATTCAGGACGCAGACTTCGAGGAGGTGAAGTAGACTTAGATAATCAATAATAATCATCGGAAACCAAATCCGTGTAGCTCAACGAGTTACACGGATTTGTCATTTTAAGGGGTTTGGAGTTTGTTATCAATTCCTATCGATTTCTATCCAAGACATGTTCCATATTTGTACCGCGACAAAAAAGTCGTAAACAAGCGACTAAGATATACTTATAAATAACAAACATTAAATTAGTTCAGAATTATGCCAGGTATTGCA